>Ga0326728_10013554_pt1 | contig 17660 bp, 10 predicted proteins | sample MB3enrmetagenome_FD_207602 | JGI IMG/M metagenome (GOLD analysis project Ga0326728, IMG submission 207602) | Lab enriched peat soil microbial communities from McLean, Ithaca, NY, United States - MB31MN | ecosystem: Environmental > Terrestrial > Soil > Wetlands > Peat | place: USA: New York... | reverse complement strand
TTGCTTCTTTTCCGCCTCCAGGCGGACCAGCGCCTCCATGGCCTGGCCGAAAGCTTCCGGCGCCGTCTCCGGGGCATCCTCGGCCCGGGCGATGCGCATGGCGTTGTAAGCCTGGCGCACGTACGGACTGACCTTGGGGTCCAGGGTCGGATGCCCCAACGGACCGCCGGGTAGCATGTACGCCTCCCGGGGCAGCAATTCGTAATGCGCCTCCACCTCCTCCACCTGGCCGCGGGTGTCCTTGGTCACCACGTTCTCCAGCACCACCAGGTTGCTCACCCGGGCCACGGCGAAGTGGGGTTCGGCGGTGACGATGAGGCCGAAGGTCTGCAGGGCGGTCTGCACATCCAGGTCCGCCCGGCCGTTCCGGCGCACGATCACCTCGCCCAGGTTCTCCGGGCGGCCCGCGGGGGTGACCGCCCAGAGCACGTAGGTGAGGTATTCGGCGCCGAAGCCGGTGGCCGGCTTCATCTGCTCGAACTTCGCGCGGATCCGCATCGGCTTGCCGGGGCGGGCCAGGATCCTGGCGCGGCCCTTGGCCTCGGGCAGCAGCAGGGTGCCGCGGAAACCGATCCTGGTCGACCCGGCGAGGTTCTGGTACTGGATCGCCTTGGCGGTGGCGGGCGTGACCGTGACCTGGAGGGCGGGGGCTGGCTCGGCGACGGCCCGGACGGGCCCCGGCGCGCCAAAGATGACGCCCAGAAGGGCGAGGCGGCCCAGGTAGGATACGCGGACCTTGTTCAGTTTGTTCATTTGATCACCCTCTGGTTTGGATGGCATCGCTGCAGGCGGGAGACGTTGTCGGTACAAGCGCCGTCCTGCGTCGGGTTTGGGCTCCGGGTCGAGCCCCGGCGCTCCCCCCATGAGTGAGCTTGGGCTATTGGAAGATTCACGGTCGGGCGCATCATGTTTCAGCCGACGGAAAGGTCCTCCATGCGCCCGTCCATCCTATTGACGCTGATCCTGGCCGCCGTGGCCGCGGGCCGTTGCGCCGCCCAGGCGCCGGCGTCGCCGATCTCCTACCAAAAGCCGCCCCGGGCGATCCAGGAGGTGCTGGACGCACCGCCGCCGCCGGGCGTGCTCCTGGCCCCCGGCGGCGACCGGGCCCTGCTGGTGGGCCTGGAGCGCTACCCGGCGCTGCGCGAGCTGGCCCAGCCGATGCTGCGCCTGGCGGGCGCCCGGTTCAACCCGGCCAACCGCGCGCCCCACTTGCCTGTGCGGCTGCGCACCCTGGCCCTCATGGATCTGCCCCAGGGCCGCCGGCGCGAGGTTCCCCTGCCGCCGGGACGCACGTTCGGCGTGCCCCAGTGGGCCCCGGACGGACGCGCCTTCGCCCTCACCGGCATCACCTCTCGCGCGGTGGAACTGTGGCTGGGCGACACCACCGGCGGTCGGCTGCGGCATGTTCCGGGCCTCCGCCTCAACGCTTGCTTCGGCAATCCCCTCACCTGGATGCCCGGCAGCCGCGCCCTGCTGTGCGAGACCGTGCCCGCCGGCCAGGCCCGTCCGCCCAGGCGCCCGGAGGTCCCCGCCGGTCCGGGCATCCAGGAATTCCAGGGCGGACGGCCGGAGCCGGTGCGCACCCTCCCCGACCTGCTCAAGGATGCCCTGGACGAAGCCCTCTACACCCACTACGCCGCCTCCCAGCTGGTGACGGTGGACCTGGCCAAGGGCACAATCATCCCTCTGGGCCGGCCGGCGGTGTTCGCCGACCTCCAGGTGTCCCCGGACGGCAGGGCCATCCTCGCCGGGCTGATCCACCCGCCCTATTCCCGCCTGGTGGGGGAGGAGAACTTCCCGCGGCGCAGCGAGGTGTGGGACCGCGCCGGAAGGAAGCTGGCGGTGGTGGCCGACCTGCCCCTGGCCGAGGGGATCCCCATCGACGGGGTGCGCACCGGTCCCCGGCGCATCCAGTGGATCCCCGCCCAGGACGCCAGCCTGGCCTGGGTGGAAGCCCTGGACGGCGGCGACCCCAAGGCGGCGGTGCCGTACCGGGACGTGCTCAAGGTCCTGGCCCCGCCCTACCGCGGGGAGGCCCGGGCGGTGTTCCGCACCCAGCACCGCCTGGCCGGGCTGGAGTGGTTCCCGGCGGACGGCCGGGTGCTGGCGCGGGAGTACGAGCGGGAGCGCAGGCGCGTCCGCACCTGGCTGGTGGACCTGGACCGCTCCGGCGCTGAACGCCTGGTCTGGGACCTGAGCGTCCAGGACCGCTACCAGGATCCGGGCCAGGTGGTCCAGCGCACACTCCCCGGCGGCCAGCGGGCGGTGCTGGTGGAGAACGGCCGCGCCTTCCTCCTGGGTGCCGGCGCCACCCCCCAGGGGGACCGCCCGTTCCTGGACCTGCTGGACCTGGACACCCTGCGCGCCACCCGCCGGTTCCAGGGTGCCGGGCCCGGACTGGAGACGCCCCTGGCGCCCCTCCCCGGCGGGCGGGTGCTCCTCCGCAAGGAGAGCCCCACCCAGCCGCCCAACCTGGTGCTGCGGGAAGCGGACGGCTCGGCCCGGGCACTCACCGACGATCCCGACCCGGCTCCGGCCCTGCGCCGGGTGCACAAGGAACTGGTGCGCTACCGGCGCCCGGACGGGGTGGAGCTCTCCTTCACCCTCTACCTGCCCCCCGGCCACCAGCAGGGCCAGCGCCACCCGGCCCTGCTCTGGGCCTACCCCCTGGAGTACACCGATGCCGGAGTGGCGGGCCAGGTTTCCGGCTCCCCCGAACGCTTCACCGTGCTCACCGGACCCTCGCCGGTGTTCATGGCACTGCTGGGCTACGCCGTGCTGATGGACGCCACCATGCCGGTGGTGGGCGACCCCAGGACCGTCAACGACACCTACCTGGAGCAGGTGGCGGCCTCGGCCCAGGCGGCCCTGGCCAAGGCCGACGAGCTGGGGGTCATCGATCCCGCCCGGGTGGCTGTGGGCGGGCACAGCTACGGTGCATTCATGGCCGCCAACCTCCTGGCCCACACCACCCTGTTCAAGGCCGGCATCGCCCGCAGCGGCGCCTACAACCGCACCCTCACCCCGTTCGGGTTCCAGGACGAGAGCCGGACCCTGTGGGAGGCCCCTGAGACCTACCTGAAGGTGAGCCCGTTCATGGAAGCCGACCGTTTCCACGCGCCCATCCTGCTCATCCACGGCGAGGCGGACGACAACCCCGGCACCTTCCCCATCCAGTCCGAGCGCCTCTACCACGCGCTGAAGGGCAACGGCCTGCCGGCGCGCTACGTGACCCTGCCGCTGGAGGCCCACGCCTACCAGGCCCGGGAGAGCGTCGAGCACACGCTGTGGGAGATGGCCCGGTGGCTGGATAGGCATCTCTAGCGGATCTGGCGGTAATCAGGGGCTGGTGGCGTTGGCGGAGGAGTTCGCGACCCGCTTCCAGAATTCCCTCTGGTTCAGGTCCGCCCAACTGGCCGCATTGAACCCCTTGGTGACGGAGGCGGCCCAGCCCCGGGCCAGGGTGCCGATCCGGAACAGGTCATAGCCGCTGCCGATCAGCACGTTCCCCACCGACGAGAACGTGTCCGCCACGATCAGCGCCGCCTTGCCCGGCAGGACGGCTTCGGCCTGGCTGGCGGCATTGCCGGCCACCACGGAGGCCTCGGAGCCGATGTAGAAGCCGTTGCCGGCGCCGAACACCATCGCGGCGGCTTCGCCCACCTCTGCCTGGAATTCGATGAAATAGGCCAAGGTATCGCTGCTGGCCCGGGCCATGGCCGGGGCCATCCGGGGACAGGGGGCCAGGATCCCCCTCAGGGCGCCGGAGGTGAGGCAGGCGATGCCCTCGGAGTAGACGCGGGCGAGGGTGGTGTTGCGCTGCTGGAACGCGGCCAGGGATTCCGGGGTGCAGACCTGGAGGTCCAGCCCGTGCTGGGCCGCCACCAGCGCGCATCCGGACTGGAGCCGCTGCATGGCGTCCTGGAGGATGGGAAGCGGTGAGGTCGGAGCCGTGCCCGTGAAGACGCCCGCGGATCCGGCCGACGCCGGCATGGGAAGGTCGGGCAGCGCAATGGCGGTGCAGTTCCGCGGCTGGTCGATCTGGTTGTTGGACCATCGCTGGTACCTCGCCTGTTGGGCGGTGGCCTGGAAGCCGAGCCGGGCGAATCCGGCCCCCGCCGTGTGCACGCCGAAGCCGGCGGTGATCAGGCTGGCCCCCACTTCCCCCAGCACGAAGGAAGGGATCGAGGCCAGCGAGGAGGCATTGGCTCCGACCGGGCTGGCTGCGGCCTGGCCGGCCAGGAGTTCCGCCCCCACCGCCAGCAGCACGTAGCCGTCCCGCAACAGCTGGTACCACAGGCCCGTGGCAGCGGCGCTGAGCCGTTCGTAATCGGACAGCACCCAGCTCTGGACCAGGCCGCCCCGCTCCGCGGCCTCCTCCTCGGTTTCGCCCACCCCGCACGGCCCCACACCCAGGGCGGCCGGTTCCACGAGCAGGCGCACCCCTTCCGCCTGAACCTCGTCCACCTGGGCCCGCACCTGGTCCATGTAGCCGCCGGCGCAGGGGGCGACGTCGCGGTCGGCCAGGCACGGAGCTGCGCAGACCTGGTCCAGCTGGTCCAATCCGGCCAGGGCGTTGGCCGAATTGGCGTGCACGAACGCGGTCATGTCGGCCCCCGGAATCGGCGGCAGCCCCAGGGGCGGGAACGGAGGCGGGAACGGAGGCACGGCCTGGGCCATGGCCTGCATCAAGCCCGGGTCGGTCAGGGCCCCGAGGCCCAGCAGGACCAGACAGAACATCCCACCCGGGCGGGTACCGGAGGATGCCCGGGCATGGCCGCGGGAGTTGCCGGCTCCAGGATGCGGCCGCGTGCGGGCGGCCTGCTCCTGCTCCGCCCGCTTCCGGGCTTCCCGGTTTCCCAACTCCCGCAGGTGCTTCTTGTGGTTCCGCAGTTCCAGCTGGCCGGCCCGCCAGCGTTCCAGCTTCTCCTGCCGCGTGGGCCCCTGCTTCTGCGCCCGGGCCGCCGCGGCCGGCCGGGAAGCCCCGGAGGCCGGCGCCTCCGGCAGCGTGAAGGTGGCGAACCCCTGCTCCACTTCCAGCAGGCAGCATCCGTCCGCGGCGGCGGCCACGGGCCCCGCGCCGCCCAGGGCCGCGCAGGAGGCCGCCGGCAGGGCGGGAGCGTAGCGCTGGATCGGGCCGAACCGGGTCCCGGCCCCATCCTCGTCGCCGGCCTGACCCAGGAGGGTCGCCAGGCGCTTCCGTTTCAAGTGCAGTGTCCACAGCTCACGCCGGTGCGGATCGGCGATCAGCAGCTTGCGGCCGTGCACGGCCAGGTGGCGGGGGTTGGCCGGCACGTCCACCGGCACGGGGATCACCAGCCCGCGGGAGGTCACCTTCCAGAGGCAGGAGGGCTCCGCCACGTACAGGTGCCCGGAGCGGGGATCCCGGACCATGGCCAGGACCCCGGCGCAGTCGGCTTTCCCGTCGCTCCGGGCCACGCCTTCCGGCAGGCGGGCATGGAGGATGACGTTGCCGGCCAGGTCGATGCGCAGGATGTCCCGGCGGTCGCCCAGAGCCACGAACACGTTGCCGTCCCGGTCCAGGGCCAGGTCCCGCACGGTGCGCGGGGCATCCGCCGCCCCGGTCCCGCCCAGCGGCAGTTCCCGCCAGGAGCCGTCCAGTTCCAGGGCGAAGATCCGGTCCGCTCCGGGCGCGGACACGGCGCAGGCCAGTCTTGGCGCCGACACCGGCACCTGCCCCTCCCCTGCGGGCAGCGCCACCACCGCCACGCAAGGTTGTTCCGGGTCGAGCCGGGGCAACCCGGGCACCGGCACCGCCTCCCCCGCCCTGGAGAACGCCTGGATCCCCCGGGCGCCGGCCATGACCCAGCAGCCGTCCAGCCGGCGCAGGCCCGGCTCCTGGGCGTCGCGGAAGGCGTCCTGGCAGAAGCAGATGCGGGCGGCCCGGGGCGGCGGCGCGTCGTCCCTGGCGCCGAACCGGGCCAGCGCAGGTCCGGAGGCGGCCAGGGCTGGGACCAGGGCTACGGCCAGGACCAGGGAAGCGACCCAGCGCGCCCATCGGCGGGATCGATTCCAACCTGCCATCGCAGCCTCCCCTACGCACGGTCCTGCCTGTAGGAGATGTCGATAGACAATTAATTGTTTCTCCCCGTTCCCCCGGGACGGTACCGGCCCTGTGGAACCACCAGGTCCGAAGTCAACCTTTGACAAGCCGATGCCGGGTTGACGATGGTCAATAATGATTAAATTATTAATTCCAGATATAGCATCCATCGTCCGGAAGTCACGTCAGCCGCCCCTTGAAAACCTCAACCCCGCCTACCGGAAGGAACCCCCTTGAAAGAATGCCTGCCTCCCTTCACCCCTTCCCCCTCACCCCGGCCGCGGCGGGGATGGGCCGGCGACAGCCGGGCCTGGGTGGCGGCGCTGGTGGCCGGCGTGGCCCTGGGCGTGCACTACAGCTACCCGGGCGGGATCCGGGGCGCCCTGCCCCGGTCCGTGCCGCCCCCCACCGGGCTGGGCTACTTCCCCGCGGAGCTGGTCTATACCGCCGGGGTCCAGGGCCTGCCCACCTTCCCCACGGTGGCAGGAGGTCCGGTGGAGCGTTTCGTCGTCCGGCCGGAACTGCCCGAGGGCCTGCACCTGGACCTGTTCACCGGGGCCATCTCCGGACGCCCCCTGCGCCCGGCCCCCCCCGCCGCCTACCAGGTGACCGCCCTCGGCTTCGACGGCAGTTCCACCTGCCAGGTCTCCATCAGGGTGGTGGAGCCCTTTACCCGCTAACGCCGCCTGATCCGCGCGGTACCAAACGCCCGTTCCGGGCATAAGCAGCCGTAACGGATGAAATCCGCAACGGCTGCTAACACCGCCTGATCCGCGCGGTACCAAACGCCCGTTCCGGGCATAAGCAGCCGTAACGGATGAAATCCGCAACGGCTGCTAACACCGCCTGATCCGCGCGGTACCAAACGCCCGTTCCGGGCATAAGCAGCCGTAGCGGATGAAATCCGCAACGGCTGCTAAAACTTCCGGTAGTAATGGGTCGGGCAGGTATAGCCCCCGGGATTCTTGGCCAGGTATTCCTGGTGGTATTCCTCCGCCCGGTAGAACGGCCCCGCCGGCACGATCAGGGTGACGATGGGGGCCTTGTAGTACCCCGTCGCGGCGATGCTGGCCTTGACCTTCTCCGCCACCGCCTTCTGCTCCGGAGAATGGTAGAAGATCGCCGAACGGTACTGGTCGCCCTGGTCCGGCCCCTGGCGGTCCACGGTGGTGGGGTCGTGCACGTGGAAGAAGTAGGTGACGAGGGTTTCAAAGGAGGTCTTGGCCGGGTCGAAGGTGATCTCGATGGCCTCGGCGTGCCCGGTGGTGTGGGTGCAGACCTGCTGGTAGGTGGGGTTCGCCGTCCTGCCGCCGGTATAGCCCACCACGGTCTTCACCACGCCCGGCTGGTGGGCGAACAGCTCCTCCACCCCCCAGAAGCACCCGCCGGCGAAGGTGGCCACCTCGGTCTTCGGCGATACCGCGCCCCGGGCCGCCAGGCCGAAGATCGGCAGGTACTGGCCGTAGCCCTCCTGCTCCATCTTCGCCACCGGGATGAACCGCAGGGCGGCGGAGTTGATGCAGTAGCGCAGCCCGGTGGCGGTGGGCCCGTCATTGAACACGTGCCCCAGGTGGGAATCCGCCCCGGAGGAGCGAATCTCGGTGCGCACCATGCCGTAGGAGGCGTCCTTGCGCTCCGCCACGGCGCCCGGGTCCGCCGGCTTATCGAAGCTGGGCCAGCCGCAGTCCGAGTCGAACTTGTCCTTGGAGGTGAACAGCAGCCGCCCGTCGACGACGTCCACGTAGATCCCCGCCTCGTGGTTCATCCAGTACTCGCCCGAGCCGGCCGGTTCGGTGGCGCTCTCCTGGGTCACCCGGTACTGCATCGGCGTCAGCCTGCGCTTGAGTTCCTCCTTGCTCTCCTTCTGGCCCTGCTGTGCCACGCCCGCCTCCCCTGTGGTGATGGTCCCGGCCGGTGGTGTTCCGGCGCCTCCCAGGAACCCATAGGCCAGGACGGCGCCCAGCCCGATCATACCCGTGATGCCCCACATGCCTGCTCTCCACAAGTTCAAGGTCCCACCTCGCACCTCTTAAGGTGCCCCCATCCATCGCCGTGTGACGGGCCGCCCGGTTCCGGCCCCTTCCATGGGGCAAAAATATGAGAGTGGCCGGTATCCCCCTTGACTTGGAAGCAAGGCTCAAGTCCAATGATGGTCAGGACCTAGAACTGGGTGCCGGTTTTTTCATTATCCCAGTATTGATAAATTTTTATGGGGGATACGCACATGTCGCTGGAACAGGCCACGACCCTTTACGGCAGGATTGAAGCGGCCAGCGCCAAGGCCCGGGCCCGGTTCGGGCGCCCCCTCACCCTCACCGAGAAGATCCTCGCCGCCCACGCCATCGATTTCGACGCCCAGGAATGGGAGCGGGGCAAGGCCATGCTCTCGCTCCGCCCGGACCGGGTGGCCATGCAGGACGCCACCGCCCAGATGGCCCTCCTCCAGTTCATCCAGGCGGGGCGGGAACGCACCACCCTGCCCTCGAGCATCCATTGCGACCACTTGATCCAGGGCCGGGACGGCGCCAGGGAGGATCTGGCCCGGGGCATCCAGGAGAACCGCGAGGTGTTCGCCTTCCTGTCCAGCGCCGCGAAGAAGTACGGCATCGACTTCTGGCAGCCGGGTTCGGGCATCATCCACCAGGTGATCCTGGAAAACTACGCCGTGCCCGGGGCGCTCATGATCGGCACCGACTCCCATACCCCCAACGCCGGCGGCCTGGGCATGCTGGCGGTGGGCGTGGGCGGGGCCGACGCCGGGGAGGTGATGGCCGGGCTGCCCTGGGAAGTCCTGCAGCCCAGGCTGATCGGCATCCGCCTCACCGGCGCCCTCAGCGGCTGGGTCTCGCCCAAGGACCTGATCCTGCACATTTGCGGCAAGCTCACGGTCCAGGGCGGCACCAACAAGGTGCTGGAGTACTTCGGCCCGGGGGTGGAGAGCATCAGCTGCACCGGCAAGGCCACCATCACCAACATGGGCGCCGAACTGGGCGCCACCTGCTCGGTCTTCCCGTTCGACTCGCGCATGGCCGCCTACCTGCGGCGCACCGGCCGGGCCGGCCTGGCCGACCTGGCCGAGGCCAACCGCGACGGCCTGACCGCCGATCCCGAGGTGGCCCAGGATCCCGGGCGTTTCTTCGACGAGCTGCTGGACGTGGACCTCTCCGCCCTGGTGCCCCAGGTGGTGGGCCCGCACACACCCGACCTCACCCGGCCCACCTCCGCCCTGGGCGAAGAAGCACGGGCCAAGGGCTACCCCATGGAACTTCGGGCGGCCCTCATCGGCAGCTGCACCAACTCCTCGTACGAGGACCTGAGCCGGGCGGTGGGCCTGGCCCGGCAGGCGCTCAAGGCCGGGCTCAAGCCCCGCTCGCCGCTGTTCATCTCCCCAGGCTCCGAGCGCATCTTCCGCACCATCGAGCGGGACGGCTTCCTGGACACTTTCCGCGACCTGGGCGCCACCGTGCTCACCAACGCCTGCGGACCCTGCATCGGCCAGTGGGCCCGCCCGGACATGGTGCCCGGCCGGGCCGACTCCATCATCACTTCGTTCAACCGCAACTTCCCGGGCCGCAACGACGGCCGGGCCGACACCCACGCCTTCATCGCCGGGCCGGAGATCGTCATGGCCATGGCCTTCGGCGGCTCCCTGGCGTTCGACCCGGTCAAGGACACCCTGCCCACGCCGGACGGCGGCAGCTTCCGCTTCCAGCCCCCCACCGGCGAGGAGATGCCGCCCATGGGCTACGAGCGGGGCGACGACGGCTTCCAGCCCCCGGCCGCGGACGGCCGGGACGTGCAGATCGAGATCGCGCCCGGTTCGGAGCGGTTGAGCCTGCTGGCCCCCTTCCCCCGCTGGGACGGACAGGACTTCAAGGCCCTGGTGGTGCTGCTCAAGACCATCGGCAAGACCACCACCGACCACATCTCCCCGGCCGGGCCCTGGCTGCGCTACCGCGGCCACCTGGACAAGATCAGCGACAACATGTTCCTGGGCGCCACCAACGCCTTCACCGGCGAGCGGGGCAAGGGCGCCGACGCCGTCACCGGCGCGTCCGGGCAGCCCATCGCCCAGATCGCCCGGGGCTACAAGGCCAAGGGCATCGGCTCCATCGTGGTGGGCGACCAGAACTACGGCGAGGGCAGCAGCCGCGAGCACGCCGCCATGTCGCCCCGCTACCTGGGGGTCAAGGTGGTCCTGGCGCGCAGCTTCGCCCGAATCCACGAAACCAACCTCAAGAAGCAGGGCATCCTCCCCCTGGTGTTCGCCGATCCCGCCGACTGGGAGAAAGTGGAGGCCAACGACCGGGTGGACGTGGTGGACCTTGCCAACCTGGCCCCCGGCCGTCCGGTCCAGGTGCTGCTGCACAAGCCCGACGGACGCACCGTGGCGGTCCAGGCCCGCCACACCCTCACCCAGGAACAGATCAAGTGGTTCCGGGCCGGTTCGGCGCTGAACGCGCTGGGCGGCGGCTGACCGTTCTTTCTCCCGGCTCCCCCGATGCCCATCCCCACCCTGACCCCTCCCGCGGGCGAGAAGATCGTCATGGCCGCCGACGGCCGGCTGCGGGTTCCCGACCGCCCCATCGTCCCCTTCATCGAGGGCGACGGCACCGGTCCGGAACTGTGGCAGGCTGCCCAGCCGGTGTTCGAGGCGGCGGTGGCCAGGGCCTACGGCGGCCGCCGCAGGATCGCCTGGTTCGAGGTGTACGCAGGCGAGAAGGCGAACCGGATCTGCGGTCCGGGCACCTGGCTCCCCGACGCCACCCTGGCGGCGTTCCGGGACTACCTGGTCGGCATCAAGGGACCCCTGACCACGCCGGTGGGCGGCGGCATCCGCTCCATCAACGTGGCCCTGCGCCAGACCCTGGACCTCTACGCCTGCGTGCGCCCGGTGCGCTGGTACCCCGGCGTGCCCTCGCCGGTGCGCCGGCCCGACCTGGTGGACATGGTCATCTTCCGCGAGAACACCGAGGACATCTACGCCGGGGTGGAGTGGGAGCAGGGCAGCCCGGAAGCCGCCCGGGTGGTCCGCTTCCTGCAGGAGGAGATGGGGGTGACCAGCATCCGCTTCCCCGGCTCCTCGGGCATCGGCATCAAGCCGGTGAGCCGCGAGGGCTCCCAGCGCCTGGTGCGCGCCGCCATCCAGTACGCCCTGGACAACCAGCGCAGGAGCGTCACCCTGGTGCACAAGGGCAACATCATGAAATACACCGAGGGCGGCTTCCGCAAGTGGGGCTACGAAGTGGCCGAGGCCGAGTTCGGCGGCCGCACCGTGACCTGGACCCAGTGCGGCGGCAGCCCTCCTCCCGGCAAGCTGCTGGTGAAGGACTGCATCGCCGACAACTTCCTGCAGGAGATCCTGCTGATGCCCGCCGACCACGACCTGATCGCCAGCTGCAACCTGAACGGGGACTATATCTCCGATGCCCTGGCGGCCCAGGTGGGGGGCCTGGGCATCGCTCCGGGCGCCAACATCAACTACGCCACCGGCCACGCCTGCTTCGAGGCCACCCACGGCACCGCCCCGAAGTTCGCCGGCCAGAACAAGGTGAACCCCAGCTCGGTGATCCTCTCCGGGGTGATGATGCTGCGCTACCTCGGCTGGAAGGAGGCCGCCTGGCTGGTCGAGACCGCCCTGGAGGAGGCCATTGCCGCGGGCACCGTCACCTTCGACCTGGCCCGGCCCATGGCCGAGCAGGGCCGGGCCAACGTGCGCGAAGTGGGTACGTTCGAATTCGCGATGGAAATCATCAAAGGAATGAACTAAATGGGTAAAGTTAAACCTCTTCCCCGGCAGGCCCCCCCATCCCCGAAACCGAGCGAGGCGACCATGGCCAATACCGCAAAACTGGAACTGGACGGCAAGGTCCTGGAACTGCCCATCATCGTGGGCAGCGAAGGGGAGCGCGCCATCGACGTCCGCAACCTGCGCAACCAGACCGGGTACATAACCTACGACGAGTCCTACGCCAGCACCGGCAGCTGCCAGAGCAAGGTCACCTTCATCGACGGCGAGAAGGGCATCCTGCGCTACCGCGGCATCCCCATCGAGGAGCTGGCGGAGGGCTCCACCTTCGTCCAGGCCGCGTACCTGGTGATCTTCGGGCACCTGCCCACCGAGGCCGAGCGCCTGCGCTTCTCCGGCCTGCTGACCAAGTACCAGATGATCCACGAGGACATGAAGTTCCACTTCGAGGGCTTCCCCTCCTCGGCCCACCCCATGGCCATCCTGTCGGCGATGATCAACGCCGCCGGGTGCTTCATTCCCGAGCTGACCGGCGACTACCACCCGGAGGTGTTCGAACAGCAGGCGGCGCGGCTGCTGTCCCAGGTGCGCACCCTGGCCGCATACGCCTACCGCAAGTCCCGCGGGCTGCCCTCCATCTACCCCAAGAGGAAGTACACCTACACCGAGAACTTCCTGCACATGATGTTCTCCGAGCCGGACGAGGACTACGCCCTGGACCCGGCCGTGACGGAGGCCCTGGACCTGATCTTCCTGCTCCACGCCGACCACGAGCAGAACTGCTCCACCGCCACGGTGCGCATGGTGGCTTCCAGCCGGGCCAACCTGTTCGCCAGCGCCGCGGCGGGGGTGTGCGCCCTGTGGGGCCCCCTGCACGGCGGGGCGAACCAGGCGGTGATCGAGATGCTCAAGGAGATCAAGAAGGACGGCGACGACGGCACCCGGTTCCTGGACCGGGTCAAGCACAAGGGCGGCGGCGCCAAGCTCATGGGCTTCGGACACCGGGTCTACAAGAACTACGACCCCCGGGCCCGGATCATCAAGCGCCGGTGCGACGAACTGCTGGCCAAGCTGGGCATCAGCGACCCCCTGCTGGACATCGCCAAGAAGCTGGAGGAGGCGGCCCTGAACGACCCCTATTTCATCGACCGCCGGCTCTATCCCAACGTGGATTTCTACAGCGGCATCATCATGCAGGCCATCGGCATCCCCCTGGAGATGTTCACGGTGATCTTCTCCATCGGGCGCATGCCCGGGTGGATCGCCAACTACAAGGAGGTCATGGAGGATCCGGACAGCCGGATCTACCGCCCCCGGCAGATCTACCAGGGCCCCACCCTGAACCACTACGTGCCCCTGTTCGAGCGGTAGCCATGGCCGCGGCCCTGCTCTCCTGTCTCTTGCTGGCGCTGCTGGCGGTTCCGGCCTGCGCCGCCGCGCCCGCGGCGCCGTCCCCCGTGGAGGGGGACTACATCGCCCGGGACTTCCGTTTCCAGGATGGCCAGGTGCTGCCGGAACTGCGCCTGCACTACATCACCCTGGGCGCCCCGCACCGGGGCGCGGACGGGCGGGTGGACAACGCCGTGCTGCTGCTGCACGGCACCACCAGCACCGGGCGCAAGTTCCTGGCCCCCGCCATCGCCGGGGAGCTGTTCGGGCCGGGCCAGCCCCTGGACGCCGCCCGGTGGTTCCTCATCATCCCGGACGGCCTCGGCCGGGGCGGCTCCAGCAAGCCCAGCGACGGGCTGCGCACCCGGTTCCCGCGCTACGGCTACAACGACGTGGTGGCGGCCCAGCACCTGCTGGTGACCGAGGGCCTGGGCGTGGACCGCCTGCGCCTGGTGGCCGGCACCTCCATGGGCGGGATGCAGACCTGGATGTGGGGCGAGCGCTACCCGGACATGATGGACGCCCTCATGCCCATCGCCAGCCTGCCCACCCAGATCTCCGGGCGGAACCTGATGTGGCGCCGCCTCATCACCGAGTCCATCCGCAGCGACCCGGACTGGCAGGGCGGCGAGTACCAGAAGCAGCCCGCCCACTGGTTCACCACCGTGCCCCTGTTCACCATCATGGCCGACAGCGCCCTGCGCCTGCAGGCGGAGGCCCCCACCCGCAAGGAGGCCGAGGCCCGCTACGACCGGGACGTGGCCGAGGCGCGCCGGAACTACGACGCCAACGACTTCCTTTATTGGATGGAGTCCTCCTGGGACTATGACCCCGAACCGGAGCTGGGCCGGATCAAGGCGCCGCTGCTGGCGGTGAACTTCGCCGATGACCAGATCAATCCGCCGGAACTGGGGATCCTGGAGCGGCTGGCGGCCAAGGTGCCCAAGGGCCGCGCGGTGGTGGTGCCTGCGGGCGCCGGGACCATCGGGCACCAGACCTACACCCAGGCCAGGGTGTGGAAGCCGTACCTGGAGGAGCTGCTGCGCTCGCTGCCATAAACTCGTCCCGGAGCCGGAGCGAGACCTTATAATCCTCCGATGCCCACCCAGGACTTCACCGCGGACGTCCGCCGAGCCGAGTACGCCGCCCGGTTCAACCGCGTCGTGGACTACATCCAGGGTCACCTGGCCAAGGCCATGGACCTGGAGACCCTGGCCGGGGTGGCCTGCTTCTCCCCGTACCACTTCCACCGGCTGTTCCACGGCTGGATGGGGGAGACGCTGCACGACTTCATCTTCCGCCTGCGGGTGGAGCGGGCCGCGGCCCAGCTCGCCTACAGCCCCGGCAAGAGCATCACCGAGGTGGCCCTGGACTGCGGGTTCTCCTCCCCGTCCACCTTCGCCCGGGCGTTCCGGGCCTTCCACGGAATCTCCGCCAGCGACTGGCGCCGCCAGCGCCGCTTCCCGGACCCCGCGGGCGCCGGCCGGCCCCCGGGAGCGGTGGGCGGGGGCGCCTTCCCCATGGCCCTGAAGGTGGAGGTACGGCGCCTGGAGCCCATGCACGTGGCCTACCTCCGGCACCTGGGGCCGTTCCAGGAGAACTCGGCGCTGTTCGAGCGGCTGCTGGGGCGGATCCGCGCCTGGGCCGGGGCCCGGGGCCTGCTGCTGCCCACGGCGCGGCTGCTGAGCATCAGCCACGACGCTCCGGAGATCACCGACGCCCGCAAGCTGCGCCTGGACGCCGCCATCACCGTGCCCGAGGGCACCCGCACCGACGGCGAGATCGGCCGGCAGCGGCTGGACGGCGGAACCTACGCCGTGGCCCGGGTGCGGATCCGCGCCAACCAGTTCGTGGAGACCTGGGACACGCTCATGGGCGGATGGCTGCCCGGAAGCGGCTACCAGCCCGATGACCGGCCCCGGTTCGAGCTCTATCTCAACGACCCGGCCGCCGATCCGGAAGGCATGATCGAGGTGGAGGTCTGCCTGGCGGTGAAGCCGCTGTAGGCCCAGATCCGCAAGATCTGCAAACGGGACCGCAATAACTGCAAAGGCGGGGCCTGGGCGGAATCGTATACTCAGGCTCACTCGCCCATAACCCCATACCCACGCATGAATAAAACATCCGACCACCCCCTGGTCCAGATGCGCGGCATCACCAAGCGCTACGGCGCCGTGCTGGCCAACGACGGCATCGACCTGGAGCTGCGCGGCGGAGAGGTGCACGCGCTGCTGGGCGAGAACGGCGCCGGCAAGACCACCCTGTCCAAGATCCTCTACGGCTTCACCCACCCGGACGCCGGAGAGATCCTGCTGGACGGCGCCCCGGCGCGACTGCGCTCGCCCCGGGACGCCAGGGCTCTGGGCGTGGGGATGGTGTTCCAGAACTTCATGCTCATCCCGGCCCTCAGCGTGCTGGAGAACATCGCCCTTTTCCTCCCGGACCTGCCGCCGGTGCCGCGCCGGGCCGCCCTGGAGGAGCGCATCCGGGCGTTCGGCGGGCGCTTCGGCCTGGTGGTCGACCCAGCCGCCCCGGTGCGCCAGCTGCCGGTGGGCGAGCGGCAGAAGGTGGAGATCCTGAAGCTGCTGCTGGGCGAGGCCCGGGTGCTGATCCTGGACGAGCCCACCAAGGTGCTGGCGCCCCACGAGGTCTCCGGGCTGTTCCGGGTGTTCGCGGCGCTCAAGGCGGAGGGCTACGCCATCCTGTTCATCACCCACAAGCTGCGCGAGGTGCTGGCCTGCGCCGACCGCATCACCGTGCTGCGCCGGGGCCGGGTGGCCGGCGGCTTCGGCCCCGGCCAGGCGGACGCTGAGGCTCTGGTGGCGATGATGTTCGGCGACCGGGTCCCGGGTGGGCCGGAGCCGGCGGCAGCCCAACCCCCGCGGCCGGCGGCCGGGCCTGTGCTGGAATTGCGCGGCGCCAGCACCCGGGCCTCGGGCAGCGAAACCGCCCTGCGCGACCTGGACCTGCGCATCGGCGCCGGGGAGATCGTCGGCGTGGCCGGGGTCTCGGGCAGCGGGCAGAAGGAGCTGGGCGACCTGATCCAGGGCCTGCTCCCCCTGGCCAAGGGCAGCCGGTGGTTCGGCGGCGAGCAGGCCACCTCCTGGAACGTAGCGCGCATGCGCCGGGCCGGCATGGCCTGCGTGCCGGAGGATCCCCTGCTGATGGCCGCGGTGCCGGGCATGACGGTGCGGGAGAACCTCTACCTGGGCACCGGGCGGCGCTATTGGCAGGGCATCGGCATCCGCTGGCGGGCCCTGGCCGAGGTCATGGCGGAGTCCTTCCGGGCCCTGGGCTTCCCGCTCCCGCCCGCGGAACTGCCCATGGGCGCCCTGTCCGGGGGCAACCTGCAGCGCGCCGTGATCGCCCGGGAGATGGCGCACCGGCCCCGGCTGTTGGTGGCGCTCTACCCCACCCGCGGCCTGGACGTGCCCAGCGCGGCTTCGGTGCGGGACCTGCTGCGCCGGGCCCGTGACGGCGGCGCGGGCGTGCTGTTCATCTCCGAGGACCTGGAGGAGCTGGCGGAGATGGCCGACCGCCTGCTGGTGCTGTACGCGGGCGCCCTGGCGGGGGAATTCCCCCGGGGCGCCTGGCAGCCGGAAGCGGTGGGCCACCTGATGACCGGCTCCAGGGAGGCGGCCCATGCCTGAGCCGGCCCCGATCCAGGCCCAGACCCCGACCCAGGCCCTGGCCTGGCGCGCCGGGCTGCGCGGACTGGCGGTGTTCGCCGTCGCCCTGCTGGTGTTCGCGGCCATCCTGCTGGCGGCCGGCAAGGACCCGCTGCGGGCCTGCGCCGACACCTTCAAGGCCACCCTGGCCAGCGGCTACGGCCTCTCGGAACTGCTGGTGCGGATGACCCCGCTGCTGCTCACCGCGGTGGCGGTGGCGCTGCCGTCCCGCCTGGGCCTCATCAACGTCGGCGGCGAGGGGCAGCTGTACATGGGGGCCTGGCTGGCCTCCGCCGGCGCCCTGGCCTGCCCCTCCTGGCCCCGGTGGCTGCTGCTGCCCCTGGTGATCCTGCTGGGGTTCGCCGGGGGCGCGCTCTGGGCCGCCATCCCCGGTCTGCTGCGGGCCGCCAGGCTGGTGAACGAGACCATCGCCACCCTGCTGCTCAACTATGTCGCCCCGCTCATCGTCAGCTACTTCGTGTTCGGCCCCTGGCGCTCCACCGAGAGCTCCGCCTATCCCCAGTCCGCCGCCTTCCCGGACGCGGCGCTGCTGCCCGCGCTGGGCGACACCCGGGTCCACGCCGGACTGTTCATCGCCCTGGCCGCCCTGGCCCTGTACTGGCTGCTCATGGACCGGACCCGCTGGGGCGTGGACATGCGCGCCATCGGCGGCAACCCCGAGGCGGCCCAGCGCCTGGGGCTGCCGGTGGCGGGCTGGATCGTGGCCGCCCTGGCCCTGGGCGGGGGCCTCGCCGGGCTGGCCGGCATGGGCGAGATCATGGGCATCCAC
>Ga0326728_10013552_pt1 | contig 17661 bp, 15 predicted proteins | sample MB3enrmetagenome_FD_207602 | JGI IMG/M metagenome (GOLD analysis project Ga0326728, IMG submission 207602) | Lab enriched peat soil microbial communities from McLean, Ithaca, NY, United States - MB31MN | ecosystem: Environmental > Terrestrial > Soil > Wetlands > Peat | place: USA: New York... | reverse complement strand
TCAGCCCCGGGAGCTGTCCGCTGCACACCGACCATCGCAAGTGCTTGCGGCCGGCTGAGGGGTGTGGAAAAGACGCTCGGTGGAAAAGCCCCAAAGCGGCTTTCCCACCGAGCTTGGAAATCCCGCCCAGAGCGCGGGATTCCCACTTTCCCACACCCGCGGCGGCGGCTCCTCGGTAACATTTTAAATGGCGCGACGACCTACCCGAAAGTTACATTCTTAAATGGCTTGACGCGATCACCGCAGCGGGCTCTGCGCCATACGTTTCACCAATCCACGGCCTCTCCTTCGAGCGGCCGGGCATAACCGTCATTGCAAATGCCGTTTGAAAGCGTTTTACTATGGGTCGCGCCGGGGGGAGATAACCACCCGGCCCGATTCATAGCGCTTGATGGAGTGAGGACTTATGAGAAGACGTGAATTCGTCAAAAGCCTGTTGGCCACAAGCGGTGCGCTGACCTGCCAGCCTGATTTCTTGCACGGATTCCCGGCCGCAACGGATGCGCCGCAGGTCAGACGTGTGCTGGTGATGTTCAAGTGCCACCTGGACGTGGGATTTGCTGACACCCAAGCAGCCATCATGCGCGAATACTTCGAGGAATATTTCCCCCGCGCCATAAAGGTTGCCACGGCCATGCGGCAATCCGGCACGGACCGATATGTTTGGACCACAGGGTCGTGGCTTCTCTACGAATACCTGGAACAAGCCTCGAGTGACCAGCGCCAGCGCGCGGAGCAGGCCGTGGCAGCGGGCGATTTGGCCTGGCACGCGCTGCCTTTTACCTGGGAGACGGAGTTCATGGACCGTTCCATGATCGAGGGCGCCTTGGGGTTCTCGCAGTCGCTCGACCGGCGTTTCGGCCGCACCACGATCGGCGCGAAGATGACCGATGTGCCCGGCCATTCACGCGGACTGGTGGGTCCGCTGGCCGCGCATGGAGTGAAGCTTCTCGACATTGGCGTCAACGACGCCAGCACTCCCCCGGACGTCCCCGCGCTATTTGTTTGGCAAGACCCGGAGGGAGCATCCCTGACCATGATGTACCACCACAGTTATGGGGGAATCGTGCAGGCGCCGGATTCCGATCTCGCCGTAGCCGTGGAGATGCGCGGTGACAACCAAGGGCCGCATACGGTGGAAGAAATCACCAAGATTTACGCTGACCTGCGGAGACAATTCCCCCATGCCCAGGTGACGGCCGCAAACCTCAGTGAAATTGCGGCGGCGGTCGAACCCTGCCGCAGCCGGCTGCCGGTGGTAACCCAGGAAATCGGGGACACGTGGATCTACGGAGTCCCCAGCGACCCCGTAAAAGTGGCCCGCTACCGCGAGGTAGCCCGGCTGCGCAAAGAATGGCTGGCCCAAGGTAAATTCCGCATGGGAGACTCCATCGACCGCGCCTTGTTGCGCCGGCTAGCGCTTTGCGCGGAACACACCTGGGGCGTCGATACCAAGCGGTTGAAGGATTATCAACATTACAAGCCCAAGGACCTCCAGGCGGCCCTCGATTTGCCAGAATTCCGTGTGGCGGCAACAAGCTGGACCGAGAAACGGAAGGACATCGACGATGGCATAGCCAACCTTCCGGAACCTTTGCAGCACGAGGCCCGCAAGCGATTACGTGCGCTCGATCCCGTCGAACCCGTCCGCGCCGGCCTCCAATCCCACGCCGCCGGGTCGGAATTGGAAACCACTCACTGGGTGATCGCGCTTGATCCCCGAACCGGGGCCATCCAAAGATTGCGGGCGAAGGGCACGGGACGCGATTGGGCCTCCGCGGTGCACCCCCTGGCGTTGTTCACTTACCAGACGTTGTCCAAGGCGGATTACGATCGTTATGCTGCGGACTACGTCGTCATGAAAACTTGGTGGTCAGTGTTCGATTTCGGCAAGCCCAAAATCGAAGATTTTGGCGCCCAAAGCCGCATGTGGACTCCGGCGCTGGCAGATTGCTGGTCCGGAAAGGTCGAGGGTGGCCATCGGCTACTGGCGCATTTGCGAGTTGACGACGCCGAAGCGGAAAAATCCGGCCGGGTCGCGTGGCCAGAAAAAATGTTTCTCGACTTGCTCCTGCCCGATGCCGAGCCGGTGGTCAGAATGAGTTTCCTTTGTTTCGCCAAAGTGGCCAACCGGCTTCCCGAAGCTCTGTGGCTCAGCTTCCTTCCCCAGGCCCCGGAGTCCAAGGGATGGATGCTGGAAAAAGTGGACCGCTGGGTGTCCCCGTTTGACGTTGTCCGCGGGGGGAATCGGCAGATGCACGCGGTTTCCCGTGCCGTTCGCTACCAGGATGCGCGGGGGAGCCTGGCGATTGAGACGCTGGACGCACCGGTGGTGGCGCTGAGGGTGAAGTCGCCGCTTGCTTATTCCACGGCTAAACCCGACATGTCCAAAGGCATCCACTTCAGCCTATACAACAACGCCTGGGGAACGAACTATATCCAGTGGTTTGGCGAAGACACACGCTATCGCTTCGTTCTGCGGGCGTGATCTCAAAGGACTCGAGCCCGCGCGCGGCCCCCACGTGCACTGTTCTGCCCGCCGCGAGGCGTATCCCCATGTATAATTCCCGGTGGATCAGTCCGCGGGGGTCTTGTCCCCACGGCCTACTGCCATGTCTGACGATCAACTCCCCAATTCGAACCTTGCCGCGAACCCTCAAGAGGTTGAACGCCTAGTGCGCGATTTTGAGGAGCGCACGCTCGTAGAGCTGGAGGGGTATTTCAGCAAACTGGTCTATCTTGCCTCATTGCGGGACTACAACACCGGCCGTTACCACCACTACGGATTGGAGACGCGCTACGCGGCGGAAGCTGTTGATGCAGGCCTGCACCAGTATCACGTGCGGATTTTTGAAGAGCTCGTCGGCCTTTCGCTTCAGGAGCAAACCGAAGATCTGTTGAATTTCTTCGAATCCCTAAAGGAAGACAAAACGCGGTTGGTGATAGTCTGGAAACGGCTGAGGTCTTACCAAATCCTCCCCCCGGAGGACTGCCATCCCCTGGCGCGGGAGCTTTTTGACGCGAACATTGAGATTATGCTGAGAATCCTTCGCGAAACCGATCTCTGGCCCTTACTGCACGATCCGCATCGCGACGCCGACGACCTGCCCTAACACTTCGCCCTCATCGGGAATACGGATGGTCTGCGGCCCGGTGGGAGACAAGGGGTGGGGAAGCAAGGTCACTTCCTTGCCGCGTTGGTAGCACCAGCAACATTCGTAGCTGTAACGCAGTTCCAGAAAATAGATGGGACGGTCGTATTCGGTCAGCCACCCGGAGTTGACAATCCTGCGCCGCGAGTCGTCAATCTGCACGACGGACCCCGGGCGCAAGAGCGGTACCATCATCCGATCTTCAAAGCCTATAAACCCGTAACGGTATTTCTTCAGATCGAGCTGGCTCAGCAATCCCGCGGGAATCTCGCCCCAGGACTCAATCAAGCGGGAGAGGAAAGCGGTCTTCTCCGGACGGAACCCTGGATCAAAGCGCACCGGAAAACGAATGGGCCGCGCCGGGTCGCCGACCTCGACGGTGAAAAGATGGGTCGAAGATTGCAGCGTGGCATGGCGGTGTTGCTCCATCTTTCCCAGATTGATTCCATACAACCCCATCATCTCCTCAATGCTCAGACGGTAAATGACCGTCAAGCTGTAGAACTTGTAAATACTGGGGAGCGAGCCGTCGTTTTCAATCTGGTTGAGGCGTGCGGTGGAAACCACGTACTCCGAACTCCGCTCGGCGTCGGCGATTTCCAGGCTGGCTTCTTCCACCTGGCGCAGAGTCAGACCCAAACGCTCGCGGATTTGCTTCAGCCTGAATCCGGCCTTCTCGCTGAGGGTAACCGTCGTGGGCGACGGTATAACGGGAAGAGATTCGGACATATCTTGATTCTTAGCGCGAACACAAGTATTCCCCACGCCCCAGCCAAGGGTGCCCGCTGTTTCGGAGCGAGGAGATGATGCAGAATGCCAGGGCAAGAGCAATGCCCCCCTCATTCTACTATACTGTGGCGGTTAGAAGTACATTCCTCAGAGGGATGGTGGCTCAGTTTGAAACGGACAGGCCTCAGCCTTGTTCCCTGACGGGAAACGACATCATTAGCCGTAGGCCTCATTTGGCTTGCCGAGCGCGGCGCGGCTCAGCCTTTCATGAGCGGAATGGGGCCATGGCATGCAAGGCCAACCTTAAGGAGAGGACCCAACCTTTTCGGCTGGGCGTTTTCGGCAAGTGAATGTCAAATCCGTCCCGTAGGATCAGGGGGCGGAGGGCGGCAGGACCTGAATGGTCCGGAGCCAGGTTTCTGCGCTGCGGGGCCAAGTGGTGACAGGGAGGGCGGTCCGGCGGAGGCCGTAACCGTGTCCACCCTGAGCGTAGATGTGCATTTCGGCGGGAACCTTGGCGTTCTTGAGGGCGAGGAAGTAGACGATGGCGTTTTCGACATGTACGCCATCGTCCTCGGCCTGAACGATGAAAGAGGGCGGGGTTTTGTCGGTCACGTGGATATCGGGGTTGGGCGCAAAGTTCTGGTCTGCGAGCGCGAGGTAGCCGGGATAAACGATCACGGCGAAGTCAGGGCGGCAACTGAGCTGGTCAGCGGCATCGACCGGATCGTAAAGACGTTGCTCGAAGTGGGTGCTGAGGGCAGCGGCAAGATGGGCGCCGGCGGAGAAGCCGAGAACGCCCACCCGGTGCGGGTCGATGTGCCAATCGGTGGCATGGGAGCGGACGATACCGAGAGCTCGCTGGGCATCCTGGAGAGCAGCAGAAGACTTGGGATAGGGTCCGGAATCGGGTACGCGGTATTTGAGCAGGACACAGGTAATGCCGGCGGCGTTGAGCCAGTCGCACACCTCGGTGCCTTCCAGGTCGATCGCCAGAATGTGGTAGCCGCCGCCGGGAAAAACGACAACGGCGGCGCCGGTGTTCTTCCCCTTAGGCGCGTAGAGAGTGAGGGCCGGTGCGGTGACGTTGCCGAGACGGATAACCGGCTGGCCGGCCACGAGGCCGCCCTTGACCGTCGTGGTATCGATCTCCGGGCCCGCGCTGGGCTGGGCGCCAGGCGCCCCGTGCGGCCAAACAGGTAGTGTCGTGTGGCCGGGCGCGGGCTGCCAAGCAGGCCCCTGGGCGAACAGGCTGCTGCAAATAACGATGGCGGCGAGAAGTTGCAGGCGCTGGTGCATGGATTTTAGTGCCTCCGGGTTTAAACTTCGTAGCTATCATCGCAGCCGAAGGGGCTGTGATGCAAGCCAAGCCATCAGCTTCCGCGTGCGACGATACTTGAATTGAGCGAATCCGCTCTACACTACGGCGTTTATCCCGAGTAGTCATCGATGACAGGTACTTCCACCCCAATCCTGCGCGGGCCTGGGCACTTCTACGGGTAGGCCGTTACTTCAAAGTGGCCGGCGTGGGGGCCCTCGGCGATTACTAACCCTTGGCGACAAGGCAGGATATATGTCCTTGATCCCCATTCGGACCGTAAGGGTTGCTTGTCCAGTCCAGTTACGCTACACGGCCAAATGGCTACAAATGGTCGATGAGGAGCCATGGGTGACAGCGCAGACATGCTTCTGAATGTGTGCCGCCCTTACCCAGTCGGCGTGCACGAATTTTCCAAGTGACCGCTGGAGATCAAGGGCATCACTGCACGCCGCAATTGTGTATATGGATCGGCGGTCGATGCGAAAATACTGGTTCAAAAGGCCGCAAAAGCGTGGACCAGTTGAGCGCAGGTCTGCCCACTGATGAATTCCCTCGGGGGCCCCAAGAGGATAATCATGCTCCTCGGCCGTGGGTTGTTTCACGCACCATACGGGAGCCTTCTTCCCCCCCTTCTGTGGGTTGAGCGTGGGGCTGCTGATAAATTCCATGAGGGTGCCGTCCCTGGATGCCGGGCATAGGACACGTTTTGGTAAGTGACTCCATATGCAGAGGTTAACTCTTCGTTCAGGACGGCAGGCTTTCGAATGGCACGAGGCGGGGTTGATGGTTTGAGTTCTCAGTTTTCGGCTGTCCGAGGTCGCTGCCAGCTCAAGAATGGGCAACTAGCGATTGGTGATGGGATTGCTCTTGGACAATAATGGTACATGGGCGCGGTCCCTTATGCCTCCAGCCGCTCGACTTACCGACATGCACGTTTGTCCCATGCTGACGGCTCTCGTGCCGCACGTGGGCGGGCCCATCGTGGCGCCCGGCGCACCTACGGTGTTGATCGGGTTCCTGCCTGCGGCGCGCATGACGGACATGGTGACCTGCGTCGGACCGCCCGACATGATCATGATGGGCTCGCCCACCGTGCTCATCGAATTCCTGATGGCGGCTCGCATGGGCGATCCAACGGTCCACGGCGGTGTGATCATCCTGGGCGAGCCCACGGTGGAAATCGGCGAGGCCGGCATGGGCTCTCCTGGGGCGGTGGTGGTTACCCCGCCCCCAGGCGGCGGGGGTGGGGGCGGTGGCGGAGGCTCCAACCCGGCCAGCGGACCTGCCGAAACCGGAGCAGCGAGCATTACTGCCGGCGCAAGCCGTACAGACACTTGGACGCCCGGTAAGTTTGTTGTGGCCCCCGACGCCGCGGTCATGCAGATGGCTGCTCTGGCTATGCAGTCTGCACCGGCGCAGGCGCTGGCCTCGGGCTCGCAGAATGGGACGGCGCTCATCAAGCCCTGCGCGGGTTGACAGGGCCTAACCAGCGGGGCAGGTCCTGCCCCTCTATGAGGATTGCAAGATAGCGTTGTAGCGGCGGTCTCCGACGCCGTCGTCGATCCGAGATCGACGCTACAATTCCCGGCGCTCCGGGAGAGCCACGGCAGATGTCATCGTATTATGCGAGATTCTGTAAGTTGGGTTGGAATTAGGCGCGCGGCGACTGATTCACTTTTTGGGGCCTAGATCCTATGCGGCTGGTTCTTAAAGTCCGAACGGGTTCCGTTTCCGGACAGGAGATCGTCATTGAGGAAGGGACCCTGGCCCGTGTGGGGCGGAAGAGCCCGGCCGATTTTGTCTTCCCGGACGACACCGCCATATCCCGGTTGCACTTTTCCATCAAATGCGACTGGGACGAAGTCCGGATTCAAGACCTGAACAGCACCAACGGCACCTGGGTCAACGGGCGGCGCGTGGGAGAGGCTGTCCTCCAGGAGGGAGACGAAATCACGGCTGGGAGAATGACCTTTACCGTCCACATCGAGCGCGATCAGGTGTGGGCTCCGCCTGTCGCGGCACGAACCGCACCCCCGCCGTACTACAGCCAGCCTGAGCTTAGCGTGGATCTTCCCGTCGAGACCATCGCGTTTGCGGCACCCGCGGTCGCCAAGCCTGCGGCGCCCACAGCGCCCGAGCCCAGCCCGGAAGAACGGCTGCTGAGGATGTTGCGCGAGGACTTCCAGCCTCTCTATGCCATCCTCGATGCCGCATGTTCACCCCAAATCTACAAAATGCTTGCGGAGGCCAGAGAGGAAAATCGGAAGGGTTGGGAGGCGCAGAATCCCGGCGTCACTGGCCCGGCGTTCCAACCCCCGGCGGCCGGAATGCTCGAGGGCGGAGCGCAATACGAGTCACTCTTTGAGGGTTGGTCAAAATCGGAACTCGCCCTCTTCGCTCCCTACTTGGTCAGCTTGCCCCCCTGGTCGAAGCTGCTGGAAAAGCTGGTCAGTAAAGGTTGGGGCAAGAATTGGGGCATTTATCTGACGTGCCACATGGCCTTTTCCGAGGTTCGCCACCACTTCCGTCACTTTTTGATGGTGAACACGCCGGACGGCGAGCAGATGTACTTTCGCTTCTATGATCCGCGCGTGCTGCGCGCGTTTCTGCCCGCATGCACCCCCCAAGAGATTGAGTATTTCTTCGGACCCGTCAGTGGGTTCGTGACTGAGGACAAGAAACCGGAAACACTGCTGGAATTCGTCCGGCAGCCAACCGGAATGAAATCGTACGTCTGGCCCCTGGCGCCGTCCGAAGCTCTGGCGGCATGAACTCGGGCTCGACCATCGCTGGAAAAACCCAACCGCCAGTGGCTCGACGGGGAATGAGCAATGCTGACGCTAAGTCCTAAGCACATGCAGGTCTTCTCCGAAGCAGCCCTCGAGCGTTTCGAGGAAATGATGGTGGCTCACTTGAAAAAGTTCTTTCCTGACTTTTGCGATGCAGCGGGCGAAGAACAGCTTCGGGAGACGATCCACTACGGTATCGAGCGCGCCGCAGCTTATAGGATTACCGCGGCGTGTGATGTCTGTAAGTATATCGATCTGATGGTGGTTTTGGGATGTGATTTCGATACGGACAAAGAATTGCCATGGGCGGGCGGAATCTTGAAGACACGCAACACTCCTGGCGCAAGAATGTCAGTGTTGGTGAGGACGGCCGACAAGCATCTGAGACACGCGTAAACTTATGCTACCACCAACCCCGTCTGCTCGTGTACTCCCGTCCCGGGGTTCCCGTTCCCGCAGGAGCGAGCTGCCCTCGCTTACGGAACAGAGAAAGCGGCAGAGAGAATAGGGCAAGGGCATCATGGCCAAGAACGAGCACCCGCCGACCGATCGACCACCAGTACCACCCTGTAAATGTTGGGGCGGCACGGCCCCCTGTCCAGCCAAAACGCAGTCCATACTAGTAGGCGATAATGATCGTTGGGAGACCGTGGCGAGTGCTTACGGCATCAGTGCCGAGGATCTGATCTGGTTGAACTTCCAAACCAGCAAGATGGTCGACGGCGAACCCGATTTTTATTACATCACCAACTGGTATCTGGGCAGCTACCTTGGTTGTCCCGATACGGATGACCACTGGAACCGAAAGTTCAGCAACAGTAACAAGTATAGTAGGAAAATCCATGTTCCCGCCCCCACTCCCACCCCAACCCCAACGCCTCCGCCGGGTCCAACTCCCACCCCCGCCCCGACTCCCGCACCGTCGCCCTTGATCCTTGCGATGCCGCACGCCAGTGCCAGTGGGCAATGCAACGTACACGCCCCGGGGTCAGTCTGCGGCAGCCCTGGCCCTACCCCAACGCCTACTCCAACTCCGGCTCCTCAAATGGCTCACATCGCTGTGCACGTTCAGGACTGCTCCGGAGCGGCGATGCCGGACGTCGAAGTCACGGCGACCGGACAACCCAACGGATTTACGGATAGCCAGGGGAACTGGGATTTTGGGGATGTCCCTCCGGGCATGTACACGGTGACAGGTTTGCTTGCGAACTCAACGCCGGCTTCACAAACCTTACAGGCCCCGGCGGGGCAAAAGACGACGTTCAATCTCGTCTTCTGCGCCATCAAGGTGGGGATTCAAATCCTCAATGACGGGGTGCCGAACGATTACGTTGTCGTGCAGATGAAGTGCGATCACCCGGCGCACCGGCACTTGGAGGCGTGCCAAATCAAGCTGACGAGTGGTGCCGCACACGATCATCAGATTACGCTGGGCAACCCCGACGGGCGTTTGCGCTTCCATGAGGCGGGTGACGTGGCCGGGGATCGGCCACTCAAAAATCTGACGCTGCGCGTGAATACATCGGGGACTACCTTCCAGATTTCAGGCGAGACGGGGAGCGCTGCCCTCAGGGACGCCATAATCGAGGCAAGGCTGGCCGCCACTTGCCCCGATGGCGGGGCTAGCGCCATCGGAGATCTGAAGGGCACGAAGCCGGCAACTGTGTTCTGGTTCGATGCGGCAAGTATTCAATTGACCCAGGGAGGTAACTATAGCCTCGTCAACGGCAAACACGACGTCGTACCACGCCCGGCGGTATGGTTCTCGGCTCAGGCGACTATCAAGCCCGACCAAGTCGGTTGCCAGGCGCCCCAGACTAAGAATTTGCGCATTGCGATTATGCAGGAGGTCAACAGGGACATCGCCACATCCTACTGGAGTTCCACGGGGTCGGCAGATTGGGATGCGGCTGCTCCCGTTCCTTTCAGCCTGGAAGTGCCCACGAACGTGCGCGAGTGCTGTAGCACGGATTATGATCGCGTGACCGAGCCGGTGATTGACAGCGACAAGGTGTCGAACCCCCTTTACGATCGAGGCCTTGGTGCTTTGCAACGTCCCACCGGATGCCCGGGTTCAGCTCCGGCGAGAACCAGTGACACGCCTAATTGGGCTCTCCAGGATGTCCTCCAGCAGGATCTGAAAACCCAAGATGGCTTGACCGTCGTGGGCAAGGGCAATTGGAGTCTTGTCAGGGTGACCCGAAGGGCAGACTTTCACACTTTCTGCGTTGTCTTTAACACGGCAACGGGGACCTATTGCTGTCTGCGCCAAGCCACATGGTCGCTGAACCTCGATACCTCGGGCGCACCGGCCGACCAGCAGGCGGTGGTAAACCCGGACGGACCGGTCACCAGCGATCCCGCCACCGGGAACATCGTCGCGAATGACGCATGTCTGGTGGGCAATCCTGATGTTGTCGGCTCAGACAAGACTACTCTTACTAACCCGAACCCCTGAGGTTTCGTGACGCGCGCATCATGGTCGTACGAGCCGCTTTAGCTCTCGGCGAAAGTCTCCCCCCCGGTGCGCGGTCACGTGCCCGGCAGCAGGTTTTCATCTGGTCTCTATGTTTACTTTGCCTGCCCTCATTGCCCATGGCCCGGCAAGCGCGAATGCTCGTCAGGGATCCGGCCCCGCAGGCAGAAAGGCTGCTTCAGAAAGCAGGAGGGTTTGCATCGATGAGCCGTCCACAACCGTCCGCAGTCCAAAAGGCAACCATCCGGCTGCTTCATGATGCGCGAGCCGTTCACGATGTTGTGTCGCTTCAATGGGAGGGATATCAGTCTGAGGGCCATCCGGTTTGGGTCCTGGCAGTCGTGACCCCGGGGTCCGATAGTGGATCAGCCGAGGTACCGGGTTCATACATCGACATTAAGACAGGAAAGATCGTTACGCCGCCGGGAGCGCGCATGGTCGGGGTTAAGACTGGCACGTGGAAGGCATTGGCCAGCGTCGGGACAGGTCGCGAACCCTTAACGAACGAATACGCTTGGTCCGAGCCCGTCACGTCGAGGAGGACTTTGACGGCGGAAGACCATTATTCGCCTTTCGTCGGGGGGGGAACCATCCTTTTTCAGCCTGCTCCTGGATCGAAGGGGATCGAGCAGTTTGGGCCCGTGTGCCTGCTCTTCGATGAATGGGGCGAACTGGTGGTGCCCACGTTCGACTTCACCCAGCAGCACCCTGAACTATTTGCAGAGACCGCGTTGTTACCCCAACACCTCGCTCTGCTCAAGGAAGTGCTGGTTGGAAAGAATGAACTGCTGGCCGCGCTCGCCCTCCGCCAGTTAAGCGTGAGCAAGAACCTGACGGTACCTCTTGTCCGGGAGCATCTGGCACGCCCTGAGCCTCACTTGGCAGCGATTCTTACCTATCTTGTGCTCACCGCCCCAACGTCTGATGACAAGGCTGGTTCGCTAGTTCAGGCGATTATCGGTGTTGTCGACGAATCGCGAGAATTGGCGGAACTCCGCTCGATCGGCCTGGGGGCTTTCGCAGCGGGCCTATTCACTTCCAGGGACCCTGAGGCCGTTGCGGATATCAAGCGTGTGCTGGCAGCTTTGCGCGACCGGACTAAGGCATTGGGACCCGAGGCTGAAAGCAATCCTTACCTCGGCAGGATTCTCGAAATAACGGGTGTCTCGCCTTGACGGAGTCGCCTCACAAGAACTCCAGAATGGATGGCCATAGCGGTCAGTCGTAGCGACGCCACCTGAGCCCCGGATGCAGTGACCGCCAGAGCCATTTGCTGCAGAACGCGTGGCGGCTGCGCCTGCCATGCCTTCGGACCCGTCGATGGCACACAAAATCTCCTTTGTGATCACCACGAGGGACGAATCACTATCGGTGCTCGAATCAACCATCGACGGCTTGCTTGCGACTTCAGCAGGCCGCCCCAGAGACATTGTGGTGGTTGACGACGGGAGCGCGATACCCGTGCAAGTGGCGCGACCCGAGGTTCGCGTGGTCCGCCACGAAATGCCGATCGGAGTGCCGCAGTCCCGTCGGCACGGGCTCTCCGTCGCCAGCGGAGATGTTCTGGTTTGGATGGACGCCCACATGAGCTTTGCGCCCGACTGGCTGGACCACATGATGGCCCAGGTTGATTCGGGGGCGCTGCTTTGCACTGCCTGGTGGGACTACGAGCTGACCAGGCCACTCTGCTGGGGCGCAGACTTCATCTGGCGCCACGAGCGGAACTACGCGGCCGGGTACTGTCCGGGTTTCGATCTGCGGCACCGCACGACGTTTCCTGGTGATGGCGCGGTCGAAGTCCCGATGGTGATAGGCGCTTGTTACATGATGCTGCGCGAGAGCTACGAGCGAGTCGGAGGTTTTTCCCCATTCTTCCGTGTCTGGGGGAAGGCCGATCAAGACCTGTCCATCCGTTCCTGGATAGCGGGATTGGGCGTGAAGTGCGTAACCGGAGCTGGCGTCGGCCATCTGTCGCGCAAGAAGTTTCCCTATCCCGTACGCTGGGCAGATATCGAGTTCAACCAGTTGGCCATGATCCGGACGGTTTTCGAGGAAGAGACCGTGGCGGCGATCGAGGAGCTGCTACAGCCGCTTCCTGTCGGCGTTCAAACCTGGCTGGCCCAGACTGATTTTGGTGATTTCCGCGGCTTGGTCCGGTCTAGCCGCCGGACCAGCGATGCGGAATTCTTCCGCCGATTCGTCCCTGACGCACCCGCATGCTTGATAAAAGCTGAATGCGGCGCGAGGGCGCAGGATCGGGTTGCTCGCCAAGTCGAGACCGTAGAAAGAGAAACCTAGCTTGAAGAAGCCCCGGAGTCCGTCGTTTTGGGGCTCTGCGGTTGGCTGGCGCAGATCTTCACAGCGGATAGCGCAGAGTTTGCGCCTTTCAAACTCTGTGACTCTTTGGTAGTTCCAGGTTAAGAATCGAAGATTGAAAAAACGAATCCGCGTGCACTCCTTGCTGTGTCGCGCCACCTAAGCAGAGGGCTCACGGGGAGGGCGAATTGAGCGCGCTACGTTGTTCCCGCAATGCCGCTCATTCTCCAAGGCATGACAATTCCCGCTGGCAGGTGAGCGGTCAAATGCGAATTGACCGGCCCCGTCGCAGGATGCGCAGGATCGAGCGGGCGTAGAGTTTGCGCCTTCCAAAGGCGGCGCTTCGCTGCGCTTTGCCTGATCGGCTTGATCGCCTCATAGGCTGGCGAATCATACCAGCCACGCGCGTTCTCCGCGCTGTCGAAAGCGATCACCACGATGCGCTTGGGCGCTTCGCCCTCGAGAGCCCGGGTCTTGCCGCCACGAACGAGATAGTGGTAACTGAAAGGCGCCAGCGTTTCCGGTACCTTCTCCGCATATTTCTGCATGGTAGTGGGGTCCGCTACATCGACTTCCGCGATGACGTAGGCAGGTGGCGTCTTGACTTGCTGCGCATGAATCACCTCGGCGCCCGCAGCGCCGATCGAAACGCCAGCCAGCACTGCCAGCGCCAGTTTATGGTTCGTCTTCATGGGTTCATTCCCCCCGATGTGTTTTTGCGAACAAGCGCTAACCCGTACAATGTGATTGTCGAGCAGGTAGTCAGTCAGCGAAGTCCTGACCGCGGGATTTTCTCATGCCCGATATCCCAGCCGCAACCGCACATCGTCAATCGGGTGCGCGACACAAAAGTGAAAAGCGGAGGGAGCGCGGGCATCCTGCCCGCTGAATCGGGGCGGGCAGGATGCCCGCGCTCCGTCCGAAGGATCGGCTTTCACTTCTCTCTCGCGCACCTTCGTCAATCGGGATAGGGCACGAAGCTGAAATTGAGTCTTCCGTTATCAGCTTTCAGATTCGCCCTACCGACTCGCCACCTAATGTCAAACTGCGGCGCTGCTAGTCCTGCGCTTCACTTGACAGCCTGTGCGGGGGTGCCGATAATCCCCAAGTTGTGGCATGCGTCTCGAGCGCTTCCCGTCTGCGGTTCACCAGCGATGATCTGCTCCTGACGCCAGGACTCGAGGACCTGGAGGATGTTGCCGCAGTGGCCGATCAGCAGGATCATCATTCTTGATGCGCGAGGCTTTAACCCATGATTTGCTTTCAGAAGATCGGATCCATACTCGTGTTCGCCATTCTGCTTCCCTGCGCCTTCCTGGTGGGCACCGATGAAACCGTAAAGTTCCAAAAACATGTGGATTCCGTCCAGGTGCTCATCGGCGGGAAGGCCTTCACCACTTACTACTTTGGCCCGAATTCACCCAAACCCTATATGTCTCCCTTGCGCTCGGCGCAAGGGACCGTGGTGACGCGCGGATTCCCCATGCGCACGGATATCCCCGGCGAGCGCCATGACCATCCGCACCATCGCGCCTTGTTCTTCGCTCACGGCGACATTAATGGAATCGATTTCTGGGGCGAGGGCGAACCCACCAAAGCGGCGCAGACCGCCAACGGCGTGTATTATTCGAGCGAAGCTTTGCCCAAAGGGCGAACCGTGTTCCAAAAGCTCGATGAGGTCAAGAGCAACGGCCAGAGCGGAACCTTGAAGGCGGAGTTCGAACTCGTGGGCCCCGACGGCAAAGCCATCGGCGGGGAAACCCAGGAGTACACTTTCAGCGGCGACGCCTCCCTGCGCGTCATCGATTGCACCTTCACGCTGACCGCCGATAAAGGCGTAGCGCTTAAAATGGGAGACACGAAAGAGGGCACCTTTGCCATCCGCGTCGTCAATGGGCTTACCAAACCTGGCCTCAGGATGCTGAACTCGGATGGCAAGGTGGGAGAAGACCAGATCTGGGGCAAGCGCGCCGATTGGGTGGATTACTCCGGTGAGGTGGAGGGCGAATCCCTCGGCATCGCCATCTTTGATAGTCCCGCCAGCGTCAAACATCCTACTTATTGGCACGCACGCGATTACGGGCTGTTCGCGGTCAATCCCTTTGGTGAACACGACTTCTACAACGACCCCAAGCGTGACGGCAGTGTCACGATCGCTAAAGGGGATTCGCTCGCGTTCCGCTACCGCGTGGTGATTCACCATGGAGACGCGGCAGAGGCCCAAATTGCTGATGCCTACAGCCGTTACGCGGGGGGAAAGTAAGAACAGTGGCTAGTGGCTAGTGGTTAGTGGTTAGGGGCTAGCGACCAGCCACTGCCCGCTAACCACTAGCCACTAATCACTGCTTTATCGAGGTACTCATGGACCGTCTTATCAAAGCCCGCAAGAATGGAAAGTTCCAACAGATCGTGGCGCCCGGCACCATGCGGTTTCTCGACTTCGCCACCTTGCAACTGGATAAGGGAGAGCGCCACTCTTTCCAGACAGGCGCTCGCGAATACGTGCTCGATATCTTCTCCGGCGCCGTTACCCTGACGATCCGCACCGCCGGGCGCACCAAGGAGATTTATAGCCGGATCGGGAAACGCGCGGACGTGTTCTCCGGACCGCCGGTGATGAGTTACATCCCGCCCAACTCGCAACTGGAAATCAAAGCGGACTCGGCGGCGGACTTGGGAATTTTCTCCGCTCCCTCCAACTCCCATGCCCCGGCCGCACTGCTGGAAGGGTCGACGGTGATTGGCAAGCAAGTGGGCCGCGACAACTGGCAGCGGACCGTGTATTCGGCCTTGGGTGAAAACGTACCAGCGGAGCGCCTGCTGGCCGGCGAGACCCTCAACCCCCCCGGCAACTGGTCGAGTTTTCCGCCTCACAAGCATGACCGCTCCAACCCGCCGCAGGAAGCCGTGCTGGAAGAGGTGTACTACTTCCGCGTTAAGCCCGCGCAGGGCTTCGGGTTTATTTGGACCTACACCGCCCCCCGCGACCCCGAGGGGTTCTCCAATGTTTTCGTTGTCGAAGATGGCGACACCGTTCTGCTGCCGAGGGGCTATCACCCCGTCGTGGCCGCGCCGGGCTACGAACTACAATACACCTGGGTGCTTGCAGGTGAAGAGCGGCGATATGGCGCCTGGGCTGACGACCCGCAACATGCTTGGGTGAAGAATCCCTAAACGAGTCGCCGTTGTGATTTCGGCCGGCGCACCCAAGGCACACGCTGGACAGACCGCCGCTTTATCGTCGAAGCCTCGCCGGAAGGAGAATCGTGCCTACTCCACTCTCGGACTCAAAACCCTCAGGATCCGCTCCCCCGCCTCCAACGAGCTCGTTCCGGATACCTCACCTGCGTTGGCTGATTTGCGGAGTTTTGTTCTTTGGCGCCGTCATTAACTACGTTGATCGGGGCACCATCTCGATCCTCTCCCATCATGTGCAAAAGATCTTCAGCATGTCGGAGAGCGATTACGGTTGGATCATTTTCTCTTTCCAGCTGAGCTACGGCATCATGTTCCTGGTGTTCGGGCGGATCATCGACCGGCTGGGCACGCGCGCGGGCTTTGCGCTGGCCATGACCTGGTGGTCGTTCGCCGCGATGGGGCAGGCCTTGGCGCGCGGGGTGGCCTCCTTTGCGGTGGCGTGCGGTTTGCTGGGGATGGGAGAAGCGGGGAGTTTCCCGGCTTCCATCAAAGCCGTGGCCGAATGGTTCCCGAAGCGCGAGCGGGCTTTGGCCACAGGCATTTTCAACTCCGGCACAGCGGTGGGAGCCGTGATCTCCTATCCCCTGGTGGGGTGGTTATTTCTTAGATGGGGCTGGCAGGTGGCCTTCCTCGGAACGGGCGCGCTGGGCTTGGTCTGTGTCGCCCTCTGGCTGCTCCTCTACCGCCTGCCCCGTCAGCACCCTTGGATCACGCCGGGAGAACTCCAGCTTATCGAGACCGAACACGGCGACGATTATGATGCCCCGGGCGCACGCCTATCGTGGGGGAAGATTCTCGGTTACCGGCAGGGGTGGAGCTTTACCCTGGCCAAGTTCATGACCGACCCGGTCTGGTGGTTTTATATCTTCTGGCTACCCAAATACCTCATCGAGGCGCGCCACTTCTCGGTTGAGAACCTGCGGCTTTTCGGATTCATTCCCTTCCTGGCAGCGGTGCCGGGTTCGGTCGCAGGCGGTTGGCTGTCCGGGTATCTGCTTCGCCGCGGCCGGTCTGTCAACTTCGCGCGCAAAACCGCCATGTTGGCTTGCGCCCTGTGCATGCCTTTGGGCATCCTGGCAGTGTTTTCCGCTAGCCCTTGGAAGGCCCTGGCTTTCATCTCGATCGGGACCGCCGCCCATCAGGGCTGGTCCGCCAACGTCTTTACCCTTGCTTCAGACATATTTCCGAAGAGGGACGTGGGTTCGGTGGTAGGAATCGGAGGAGCCGCCGGGGCCTTCGGAGGAGCAATCCTGGCATGGGTCACAGGCCACATCCTGCAACATCACTCGTATCTCCCGCTGTTTATCATCGCCGGCGTCATGCATCCCCTGACCATGGTGGTTGTGCAATTGCTGGCCCCGAAAATCGAGAAGATGCCCCAGAAGGCTGCGCCCGCCGGGTAGACGCTCGCCGCCGCATTAGGCCGCGCCACCCTGCATCTCGAGCCGGTCGCACTGGACATGCGCTCGAACGAACCGCAATAAATCCGCAGGGGGAACCGGCTTCTCCAGGTAATCGATCGCGCCCATTTGCATGGCTTCGAGATAGCATGGCATATCTATGCAGCGCGTCACCACCAAAACGGGCCGGCGGCGATCTAACTGCTGGGCACGGTCCAACACTCTGCGCCCCTCGAAGGCTTGGCTGCCTTGGCTCACCACCACGAAGTCAAAACGCTCC
>Ga0326728_10013551_pt1 | contig 17662 bp, 21 predicted proteins | sample MB3enrmetagenome_FD_207602 | JGI IMG/M metagenome (GOLD analysis project Ga0326728, IMG submission 207602) | Lab enriched peat soil microbial communities from McLean, Ithaca, NY, United States - MB31MN | ecosystem: Environmental > Terrestrial > Soil > Wetlands > Peat | place: USA: New York... | reverse complement strand
ACATCACCGCAACCTAGCAGTTGGCTAGTGGGGTACCGGGGTTTGAATTGAGGACGTGTAGAAATCCGTCTCTTGGGCGGGCCAGCTTTTCACGTAAAGCTTCTGTTACCAACATTGACATGCTTTTTTCTCCCAAAATCTTTTCGGCGGCCTCCCAGATCGGAAGGTCAGCGTCACGGACGTACAAAGTTCTCTTTGGCATCCGTATAGGTAGACGTATACATACCTAGAAAGGCTACCGCAGCCCCATTTCCCCTATTCCTGCGCAGGGCCTAATCTCAAACCAACTCGATGCGCAGATCGCGGCCGACAGCGTGTGCCGCGCGCGTTAGCGTTTGCAGCGTCACCGAGGCATTGCCAGGATCGAGAAGACGATCCAGCGCCGCGCGGCTTGTGTTCATGCGCCGCGCCATCTCCACCTTGCTGATTTTATCCTTCTCCACCGCTTGCTGAACTTGCCAGGCCAGCGTCTCTTTCAGCGCGACCGCGCGGATCTCCTCGAGGACGCCTTCCTCTTTCAGAAAGTCCTCCAGTGACGAGCCGATGTGCTTGTTGCGCTTTTTCATTTCGTAACCTCCTTCACTCTCCGTTTCGCCAGGGCCAGGTCATCCGCAGGCGTCTTCTGCGTCTTCTTGATGAACCCGTGCAACACGACGAGCATCTGGTCGTGAAAGCACAGGATGAGCCGGGCCATTCGTTGGCTCGGAAGCGGCGAGCGCACTTCCCAAAGACCGTCTTTGAGCCTTCCCACCAGTGGCCTCCCAACCGGCCAGCCGAACTGCACCCGCATGAGGTCGAGCCCGATAGCGCGCCGGTCGTCCTTGTCGAGGCCGCGCAGCCAATCGAGCACCGGTGCCCCGCCCGCTTTCGTGCGGTAAAACCGGACGGGCTTTCTTCAGCCCAGAAACTTGACCGTGGGGTCCGGCCCGGACGAGGGCGTCCGCCCCACCCTTGGGTTGCTGCCCTGCCCCACGGAAATTGACGCCGGAATCTCGTGCATCGGGTGGTCCTACCACGTATACTCGCCAGCCCGCCAGCGGCGTTGGCGCGGACCCAGCAGACGCATCAGCAGGATGCCGGCCACGAAACCGCCCACGTGCGCGAAAAACGCCACCCCTCCGGTCTGCGCGTATTCCGCCTCGCCGATGCTGCCGAAGCCGCCCAACAACTGCAAGAGGAACCAATAGATCAGCATCAGCCACGCCGGCAAGTCGAAGGTGAAGATGAAGAGCACCCAGAACAGCATCACCACGTACGACCGCGGGAACTTCACCAGGTACGCGCCCATCACCCCGGCGATGGCGCCGCTCGCGCCCACGATGGGAACGCGCGAAAAGGGGTCGAAAGCCACCTGGCTCAACCCCGCCACCACCCCGCAGGCCAGATAAAAGATCAGGTATTTGGAGTGGCCCAGCACGTCCTCCACGTTGCCCCCGAACACCCACAGGAACAGCATATTGCCCAGAATGTGGACCCACCCGGAGTGGAGAAACATGGAGGTGACCAGGGTGGATGGATGGGACCAGAGAAACGCCGGGCGCATCGCGTAGATTCGCATGAAGTGGTTGAAGAGCCGCGGGTCCGTCCATTGGAGCGAGAGCTCGTGCAGGAAAAGCAACACATTGGCCGCGACGATCAGGATGGTGAACACCGGCACGGTATGGCTGCGTTGCGAAACCTTGATGGGAATAATGAACATTTACTTGGAGGAGTCGGCCGCGCGCTCGGCCAGTTCCGCCAGCGAACGGCGCTCGCCGCGCGCCATCAGGGAGCGCACTTCCGCCACCCCGCGGATGCCCCCGCGCGCGCCCAGAGCCATGCAATTGAGGGCCGCCATGGCGTTGGAAAAATCGAGCGCCTCGGACATCGCCATCCCCTGCAAAACAGCATAACAGAAGGCCCCGTGGAACACGTCGCCGGCCCCCGTGGTATCCACGCAGTTCACCACGAACGCCGGGGAATAGACGAACTTTCCGTCCACCCGCGCCAGCGACCCGTGCGCGCCCAGGGTCATGGCCGCTACCTTCATGCCGTATTCTTTCTGCAAGGCTTCGAGCGCTTGCAAGGGATCGCGGTTGCCGGTCCAGGCGGTGGGGAACTCGGAGCTGGCGATCAGGTAATCCACGTTGGGCAGGACGCGGTCGAAGCCGTGATACGTCGTGTCCACGTCCACCGTCACCGGGATGCCGTGCCGGCGCGCCAGGGCTGCGGCGTGGGCCACGGCCGGCGTATCGTGCCCATCGATGTGCAGCAGCCGCGCGCAGGCGATCTGCTCGGGCGAAATCTGTTCCGGCGAGATGCGCAGGCAGTCGTCGCGCCGCCACAGCACGGTGCGCTCCCCGGTGGAGCGGTCGATGATGATGTAGGCCGACTGGTTGGGGCAGCCCCGGCGGATCTGCACGTGGTCGAGATTGACCCCGGTTTCCTGGAGGCTCTCCAGTTGGATGCGGCCGCGCTCGTCGTCGCCGATGGCGCCGATATATTTGGTGCGCAGTCCCAGCCGGGCGCACGCCACCAGCGCGCTGGCGACCTGTCCGCCGGCGCTGACGACCTCCTCTTCGAAAGCCACTTTGCCGGCGTAAGCGGGGAAGTGCGGGACCATCAGCAGCGTGTCGGTGGCGTTCAGCCCCACTCCCACAACGTCGAATTCAGGCATGTCAGTTAACAGTTTACAGTTTACAGTCGACAGTTTACAGTCAAGACCTCGCGCCGCAGCAGCGCACCCTCCGCCGGGCGTCCCGATGAGCCGCGACGCAGCACCGACGAGTGCGTGCGCCACATCGCGGGGCTAACTGTGAACTGTTAACTGTAAACTACTCGTACCGCAGCACCCGCGACGGATCGTACCCGGCGGCCCTCCGCGCGGGGATGTAGCCGGCCAGCAGCGCCACCGCGGCCAGCAGCGCCGTCGCCCAGGCGATGGACGCGGCGTCCATGGGGTCGATGCCGTAGAGCTGGGTCCGCACCAGCTTGCCGAGGTACCAGGCCAGGGGCAGACCGGCGGCGATTCCGGCGCCCAGCACCACCAGCACTTCGCGCATCACCAGCCAGACCACGTTTCCGGCCAGCGCGCCCAACGCCATGCGGATGCCGATTTCGCGCGCGCGGCGCGCCACCATGTAGGCCATCACGCCATACAGTCCGACGATCGCCAGCACCGTTGCCAGCCCGCCGAAAACCCCCGACAGCGTGGCGATCAACCGCTCCGTCACCAGCGACTCGTCGAGCTGGCGGTCCACCGTTTTCATCCCGGCCAGGGGCAGGTTGGCCTCCAGTCCGCGCACCGCGCCGCGGATGGCGGCGAAGGCCTGCGCGGGATCGCGCTCGGTTCTCACGTACACGTTCTGCGAATAGATGCCCCTGCGTTGCGCCGAACAGAGATACACCAGCCGGGGCATCTCGTCGCGCAGCCCTTCATAGCGCGTGTCGTTCACCACGCCTACGATCTCGGTATCGGTCGGGGTTCCCGGGTCGCTGCCCTGGCCGATGCGGCGGCCCACGGCCACGCCGTCGCCAAAGTAGCGCCGGGCGAAGCTGGCGTTCACCACGGCCACCTTGGGCGCGGCGAAATCGTCCTTCGCGGCGAACCCGCGGCCGGCCAGCACGTGGATTCCCATGGCGGCGAAATATCCGGGGCTGACGGCGTTGAAGTGGGGATCCATGTCCTCGCCCGGTTTGGCCTGGTAGCCTTCGATGGTGATGTAGTTGTCCCACTCGTTGCCGGTCAGCACCGGCATCTGCGCCAGTCCCGCCCCGCTCACTCCGGGAAGACGCTGCAGCCGTTCCTCCAGCCGCTGGTAGAAGGCGCGGGCACGCGCGGCATCGTAGCCCACCGAACCGGGAGCGATGGAGAACTGGACCAGGTTGGAGGTGCGGAAACCGGGGTTCAACAAACGCAGGTTGGCCAGGCTCCGCAGGAACAGGCCGGCGCCGATCAGCAGCAGCAGCGACAGCGTCACCTGCGCCGCCACTAGCGTCTTGCGGAAACCGGCCTGCGCGCGCCCGCCCATGACGTTGCCGGCCTGGTCCTTGAGCGTGGACGCGAGTTGCGGCCGCGTGGATTGCAGCGCCGGCGCCAGCCCGAAGAGAATCCCCGTGGCCAGGGCGAGCAGGAAGGTGAAGGCCAGCATGCGCCAATCCGGCGTGCTGCGGAGAGCATAGCCGCTGATGGTGGTCGGGAGGAATACCAGCAGTCCCTTCACCATGACGATTGCCAGGACCACGCCGGCCACGCCGCCCACGGCCGCCAGCAGCACGCTTTCGGTGAGCAATTGCCGAATGATGCGGGCGCGGCTGGAGCCCATGGCCAGGCGGATGGCGATCTCTTTCTGCCGCGACTCCGCGCGCGCGGTCAGCAGGCTCGCCAGGTTGGCGCAGGCGATCAGCAGCACCAGGCCGACCACGCCCATCAGCACCCATAGGGGCTTCTCATACTTGCGCCGCAGGTAGGTATTGCCCTGTCCGCCGGGCATGACGTCCAGCCACATCCGCAGAAACTGTTGCTTGTCGTAGGCCGTGGCGTTGCGGAACGGGGGCTGGAGCACTTCGCCGTCGATGATCTGGTGGAACAACGGCTGCAGGCCCGCCCTGGCTTTATCCGGGGTCATGCCGGGCTTGAGCCGCCCGTAGACGTTCACCCAGCGCTGGCGCCGGTTGAACATATCGGTGAATCCGGGACGCACCGATTGCGCCATCGCCAGGGGAAAGAAGATTTGCGCCGGGAGCCCGGGCTCGATGCCGTCGAAACCCGGCTGGGCCACGCCGACGATCATCAGCGGGTAGCTGTTCACGCGGATGGTCTGTCCCACCAGGGCGGGGTCGCCGGAGAAACGCGTTTGCCAGAAGGCATAGCTCAGCACGGCGTAGGGATGCTGGCCGGCGTGCAGGTCGTCGTTCGACGTGAACAGGCGGCCCCGCGCGGCGCGAACCCCCAGCAGCGGAAAATAGTTGCCCGACACCAGTTCGCCGGCGACCACGGAAGTGTCCGCGCCGATCCCCAAAGTAAACGGCATGGAGTAGCGGCACATCATGCCGCTGAAGACCTGGTTGCGGTCGCGGATGTCCTGGTACATCGGGTAAGCCAGCGCGTTGCGGCCGTTGTTGCCGCCGTAATGCCGTCCGCGGCCGGCCAGCAGCACGATCTGCTGGGGATCGCGGACCGGCAGCAGGCGCAGAATCAACTGGTCGACCAACGTGAAGATGGCGGTGTTGGCGCCAATCCCCAAGGCCAGAGAGAGAATCGCCACCGCGGTGAATACCGGCGACCGGCGAAAGCCGCGGAAGGCAAATACGACATCGGGAACAAGGCTCGCCATCGAGCGTGATACTGCCGCATCGGGAAAAGGTTACGAAAAAAGCGCGGCGCGATGCGGGGCGGGTCGATTCCCTGCCCCCCCACTCGCCATTTCGTGGCGGGAGCCGGCGCAATGCGCTAGCATCTGAGATCTGAGTAAATCCTCCGGGAGAATAGTCATGAAGATCGCAACCACGCGCCGCAGTTTCCTGGGAGCAGCCGGGATGGCCGGTTTGGCCGCCGCCGGTGTCGAGCCGGCCTCCGCCGCCATCGAACCCGAGCCATGGGGAATCAAGCTGGGCATTGCCAGCTACACCTTCCGCAGTTTCGACCGGGCCAAAGCCATCGAAATGATCAAAGCGGTCAAAACGCCGTGGGTCAGCATCAAGGACGTGCACCTCAAGATCGACGCCCCGCTGGAAGAGGTGCGGACCGGACGCAAGGAGTTCGACGATGCCGGTCTCAAGGTGATGAGCGGCGGCAACGTGGACATGAACAGCCCCACCCGCCGCACCGAGGAGGGACTTCGCCACAGCTTCGAATACGCCAAGGCCGCGGGCCTGCCCATGATGGTCTGCGCGCCCATGCACGAGAATATGAAGCTGATCGAAGCCCTGGTGAAGGAGTACAACATCCGCATCGCCATCCACAATCACGGGCCCGAGGACAAACACTTTCCCACCGTGCAGTCCGTGCTCGACGTGGTGCGCGGGCTCGACCCGCGTTGCGGGCTGTGCATGGACATCGGCCACACGGCGCGCACCGGAGTGGACGTGGTGAAAACGATCAAGACAGCCGGCAGCCGGCTCTTCGACATGCACGTCAAGGATCTGGCGAGCTTCACCGCCAAAGAAAGCCAGTGCGATGTCGGCGACGGCATCATGCCGTTTCCGGCCATCTTCAAGCAGCTCAAAAAGATGAACTACCGCGGCTGCGTGAACCTGGAGTACGAGATCAACTCCAAGGATCCCCTCCCCGGCGTGCAGCGCTCGTTCAGCTACATGCGCGGCGTGCTGGCTGGGTTAAGCAGTTGACAGTGTGCCCCGCGAACCGGTCGGACTGGCCGCGCAGGTGCGTCCTGGCTTGGCTGTAAACTGATAACTGTGAACTGTGAACTATTAGTTGGAGCCTCCGGCGAAACCAGAATCCTCGTAACCAGTGAAGTCGTCGTCAACTTCCTCGGCATGGATGAAGCCCGCGTGCTCTCCACGCCGCACATGATCGGCTTCATGGAGCGGACCTGCCGCGATACGGTGCTCCCTCTGCTCGATCCCGGATATGACACGGTGGGGACACATGTCGACGTGTCGCACCTGGCGGCGGCCCCGATCGGAGCGGCGGTCGCGTTTCGCGTGAAAGTGATCGCGGTGAACAACCGGCGGATTCAGTTTCGCGTGGAAGCCTGGAACGGCACCGAAAAACTGGGCGAGGGCACGCACGAACGCGCCATCGTCAATGTGGCGAAGTTTGCCACGCGGCTGGCCGCCGGGAAGAAGTGATTCGACCGGCAATCCCGGTCTACGATCCAAAGTACGTCGGGGCCGTACGCAAGCCACTGACTGTCCGCTTGCCATCGGGTGGCGCGGCGCTGGCTTCCGGCGACGTCTCCCGGTGATAAAACGCCAGCAAAACCGTTTCGTCGTAATCGATGGCGCGGGCGTATTGGCGGATATAGCTGGTATTGTAGATGCCGCCCGGCAGTTTGCGGAAGTCTCCGTGCTCGATGGCGTTCAGAGACCTCACACTGATTTTTGTAGACTCGGCGATCTGCTCCAGCGAAATGCCTCGGTTCCGGCGGATCGACGCCAACCCAAGAATGCTGTCGTCCTCTTTCATGAACCTTCCTGTCCGGCCGGAGAAACAGCCGTCTCCCCTAGCACGCAAAGCGATGAATTGAACGCTATAATATAACACTACTTGCAGCTCTGTTACACTTCTTTCTACATGGACATTTGCCGCCGCGGTTTTGGTACGTGGATCCTGGGCGGCCTTGCGGCCAGCCGGGCGCTGGCCCTCCCATCTCGTCCCAAACTTTTGGTACTGATAGTACTTCAACAATTTCGCCCCGAATACCTGGACGCGGCCTGCGCCCAATTGAGCCCCGGCGGGCTCAAACGGCTGCTGGATAAGGGCGCCTGGTTTCCCGACTGCCGGCACGCGGCCAGCACCTTTCCGAGCACCACCCTGGCCACCCTGGCCACCGGGTCCTGGCCCTCGCAGCATGGCATCGTGGCGGAGTCCTGGTACGACCGCCCGTCGCGCAAACCGGTCCCGGCTTCCGAGGAGGTGCTGCTGGCTGCCACCTGGTGTGCGCAGGTGGCGGCCGAGCCGCGCACCCGCGTCTCGGTGATCGCGCTGGATGCCTCGCCAGCCCGCTTGTTCGCCGGGACCCCAGAAGCGCGCCTCTACTGGATGGACGGGAACGGGCAGTTCGTCACCCGCGGCGAGGCCCCGGATTGGCTGCCGCCGTTCACCAGCCTGATGCCCGCGGAGACCTTCCACGACGCCCAGTGGATGGCGGCCGGCGCGCGCCCCGGGACGCCGCCCTTACGCATCCTGACTTTCGATCCGGCTCATCCGGAGCAGTTCCTGGCCCTGTACAAGGCGTCGCCGTTCAGCCAGCGGGCGCAGTTCGACCTGTTGGGAGAAATGGTGGTTCGCGAAAAGCTGGGCCAGGGAAACAGCTTCGACTTTGTCACCGTGCTGTGCGGTTCCTCCGAACTGTTGGGCTATGAGGTGGGCGGCCGGTCGCCGCTGATGCCGCAATTGATTCTGGATCTCGACAAGCGTATCGAAACGCTGATGGCGCAGTTGGGACAACTGGTGGGCGAGAACGGCTACACCCTGGTGTTGGCCGGGGCGCACGGCGCGCCTTCTTTGCCCTCCGTTGGCGCGCGCGCCCGCATGATGGTGAACGGCGAGGCGGTGGCGCAGGCCGTGGAGAAGGCGCTGGCGGCTGCGGGCGCCGGCCATGTGGGCAAGTACATGTACCCGTTTCTGTATCTGGATCCCGCCGCGGACCGCGACCCGGAATCCGTGCGCATGGCCGCGGCGCGCGCGGCGTTCGATCTGCCGGCGGTAGCCGGCTACCATACCGCCGCAGGCGCCTGCTCCACGCACGACGAATGGGCCCGCCGCTTCGGCAACAGCTTTCACCCCAAGCGCAGCGGAGACGTCATGCTGTCCTACCGCCCGGAGTATGTCGAGGACTACGGGCAGGGTCAAGGAATCTCCTACGGATCGCTTTACGCCTACGATGTGAGAGTGCCGCTGTGCTTCTTCGGACCGCAGTTCCGCGCCGGTGTTTTCGAGACGCCCGTGGAGAGCGTGGATGTCGCGCCCACGCTCGCGCGGGCCATGGGCGTGGCGCCGCCGTCATCGTCCGCGGGCCGCGTATTGGGCGAGGCATTCCTGTGAGGAGCGCCCCGGAAGGCCATCGGAACATGACCCCGCCCGACCCACGCCTCGCCACCAAGCTCTGCGGCATCCCGCTCCGCAACCCCGTGCTGGCGGCTTCGGGCACGTTCGCCTACGGCCTGGAATTCGCGAGGCTGGTGGACCTCGACGCACTCGGCGGCCTGGTGGTCAAAGGCCTGTCCCGCGAGCCCATCGAAGGCAATCCGCCGCCGCGCTTGATCGAAGCCACCCAAGGAATGATCAACTCCGTGGGACTCCAGAATATCGGCGTGCGCGCCTTCGTTGCCGAGAAGCTTCCCGCCCTGGCGAAGCTTCGGACCGCGGTCTTCGCCAACGTCTTCGGCTACCAGGCCGAAGACTACGCGGAAGTGGTCCGCGTTCTGGAAGACCATCCCGGGCTGGCGGGCTACGAGCTGAACGTGTCGTGTCCCAACACCCGTCACGGCGGCATCTACTTCTCCAGCGACCCGGCGCTGCTGGCGGAAGTGGTGGCGGCCGTGAAACGCGTGGCGCGCCGCCCGGTGATGGTGAAGCTGTCGCCCAACGTGAGTGCCATCGAACCGCTGGCGCGGGCCGCCGAGGAGAACGGGGCCGACGCCATCTCGCTGGTGAACACGTTCATCTCCCTGGCCATCGACGCACGCACGCGCCGGCCGCACATCGGCGCGGGATTCGGAGGGTTGTCCGGTCCCGCCATCAAACCCATCGCGCTGCGGCTGGTTTACCAGGCCGCGCAAGCGGTGAAGATTCCCGTGGTCGGGCTGGGCGGAATCGCGAGTGGCATCGACGCGGCGGAGTTTCTGATCGCCGGAGCCAGCGCGGTGGAAGTCGGGACAGCCACGTTCTGGGACCCGCGCGCGCCCCTGCGAATCGCGCGCGGGTTAGCCGACTTTGTTACGGAGCAGAAACTCCTTAATGTCTCCTATCTGGTGAATACACTAAAGATGTAAGCGCGGCTGGCGGTCGAAGCCAGCACCAAGGTGGAGCTCAGATGCTAATCCGGCGGGGCAGGCGCGGCCTTGGAACTGGCCTGCCCCGATTCCAACATCGCCTTGACGCCGGTAAGTTCGCGCTTCAAGTACCTCTCGCGATTCACCAACGTCAGTACATAACCTACCAGGATGGCCCAAGCGGCGATGAAACCGTAAGTAACGGCTGTCATAGAAAGCTCCTCACAGGGCGTGTGTCATGCGGCGCAGGGTATCCAGTTCGCGCCGCGTTTCTTCCTGGCGCATGCGCACCGCGGTAAGCAGGACTCCCAGCAAGATCATGGCAAGCATGGTCCCCAAAATGGATGGGAGCCAGGCTGCGATGTAATCGGAGCCGCCCCTCCAGAACAGGGTACGCCGGTTGTTCGCGCGCCACCAGTTTATCGCCACGGCTAGCATGGGCAGGTTGAGAAATATGAAGACCGACCAGACCGCCGCGAACCTGGCCCGTTGCGCCGGTTCCTCCACCGCAGAGCGCAGCATCAAGTACGTGGCGTAGAGCAGCCCGCAGGCCAGGGCGGTGGTGAGGCGCGGTTCCCAGGCCCACGAGGGGCCGTAGACGGTGCGGGTTCCGAGACAACCGGTGACGATGTGGATGGCCAGGAACACCAGGCCCACTTCGGTCGAAGCCACCGCCAGCGCGTCGTATCGGAAGTCGCGCGTGCGTAGGAAGCGAAGGCCGGCGATGGCCGACGCGATTCCGGCGGCGATGGCAACACCTCCCGCGGCATAGTAGAAGAAGACCAGTTTCGCGACCGGGGGCATGATTATCGCGGCCGGGCCCAGGGGAGGGTCCAGCGGCAGCGCGGCGATCGCGCGGAGGTTGTACGCCATCAGCAGGATGGCCGCGATGCCCAGCGCATAGAGGACTTTCTCGCGCATCAGCTCACCAGTATGGTCTCCACCAGCGCCAACGACACCGCGGTGTAGATTACGTCGAAACCGATCATCAGTTTCAAGAACCCCAACTTGTCGGGAGCGATGGGATTGCCGTTCACCAGCTCGGCGGTCAACTCCATGGCGCCCAACAGCGCCGGGAACAGGATGGGGTAGGTCAGCATCGGCAGCATCAGCTCGCGCAGGCGGATGTTGACCGTGAGCGCGCTCGAGACCGTGCCTACCACCGTCATTCCCCAGGTTCCCAGCCCCAGCACCACCAGCAGCTCGGGAAACTGCCTGGTCCACGGCACGCTGTAGAAGACGCCGAAAACCGGCAGCGACACAAGCTGCACCCCGAGCACGAGCAGGAAATTGGCGCACGCCTTGCCCAGGAACAACGCCGCGCCCGAGATGGGCGCCGCGATCAGCCCGTCCAGACAATCGTTGGGCAGCTCGCGCGCGAAACTGCGATTCAAGACCAGCGTCCCGGCGAACGCGAAGACGATCCACAACAGTCCGCCCGACATCTCGCGGGTGGTATCGGCCAGCGGGTCGAAGGCGAAGCTGAACATCAGCAGGATCACCAGCGCGAACGCCAGCGACGAGTTGATGGCTTCCTTGGTGCGCAGCTCGGCGCGCAGGTCCTTCGCCGCGACTACCCAGACTTGGTGGAAGAATCGCATCAGCCCTCGCCGTACCGCGCGTACACGTATCCGGGATCGGCCGCCATCTCGGGCGTCGACGGGCCGTGAAACGCCACCTGTCCGCGCGTCAACAGGGCGACGTGGGTGGCCAGCTCCAGCGCTTCCCGCAACTGGTGAGTGGACATGACGACGGTTCTTCCGGAAGCCAGGGCTTCACGGAGCAGGCGCTGCAGCACGGCGATGGCTCGATCGTCGAGGGCGGTGAACGGTTCGTCCAAGAGCAGCACCTGGGGCTCGTGCAGGAACGCGCGCGCCACCGCCAGGCGTTGCCGCATGCCGCGCGAAAACTCGCGAACCAGTCCGTTGGCCACGCGCGCCAGGCCGGTGCGTTCCAGCCACTCGCGGGCCGCGCGCCGCGGATCGGGCAGGCCGTAGAGCCTGCCGTAGAGGGTCAGGTTTTCGAGCGCGGACAAGTCGTCGTAGACCGAAATGCCGTGGCCGATAAAGCCCAACTTGCGGCGCGTTTCGGTGTCGCGCGGCGCGCCGCCGAAGATCCGCACCCGGCCGCGGCCGGGACGCGAAAAACCGGCGACGATGCGAAGCAGCGTGGTTTTGCCGGCGCCATTGCGTCCGATCAGAGCCAGGCAGGTTCCGGGCGCGGCTTCCAGATGGATGTCGCGCAGCGCGGGATAGTCGCCATAGAACTTCCACACGCCATCAACGGCGACCGCGGTCATTGGCCTCCTTGGCGGGTGCGGGAAGAGTGGAGGATTTACGGTAGAGCAGCGCGAAGCCCACCCCCAGAATGGCCAGCGCGAAGCCCAGGATCATCCTGGCGTTGCCGTAAATCCGCGGCGGGATGGCTTCGATTTTCGGGCCGTTGTCCTGTTCGTCCGTGGCCGCGGCGTCGGACTCCGGCGGCGCAACCGGCGCGCCGGTCAGGGTGATCTTGTAGGTGTTGCCGGGGAGTCCGAACAGGTGAGCCTGGGTGCGCGGATAGGTTCCGAGGTCGCTCAACCCTTCGCCCGCAAGGGTGACTCCCTGGGGCGCGATGAGATAGGTGTTATCGTCCTGGGTGACCACCTTGCCTTGGTAAGAAGCGCCCAAGGTGTAAGGCACGGTGTAGTTGACGTCGAAGCGGGTCTCGCCGGGCTTGATGGCGAAATCCGCGGCCATGACATCGGGAGACGCGGTCTTCACCAGGGAAGCCGGAACCGGCATCCCGCCCGGCGCGGTGGCGTTCACCTGCGCCTGGCCTCCGGCCGTTGGGGGCAGATAGAAACGCAGCTCGCCCTTGCCGGGATCGTTCCACGCAGTGTTGCCCGGGTTGGTATAAATGTAGGTTTCCTGGATGGCCAGTTGCCCCGACGCCAAAGGCTCGAAGAACAGCATGTGCTTGGACACCTTGGCGGCGCCCGGCTGCCTGGAAGAGTTGAAGACGTCGAGGGTGATGTCGGTGGTGGGCGAGCCCGGCGCCAGCATGCGGAAGTACGATACGCCGTCGAACTCCGTGCGCAGGAGTAGCGGGCCCTGGACGTCCCGGCCGAAGGTGAAGCGGCCTTGCGCGTCGGACTTGGCCTCGCCGACGGGCTCGACGCCGTTCTCCCCCAGGCTGTTGAGGACGACCGTGGCGCCGGCCTGCGGCTGTCCGGTGGTGCGGTTGACCAGCGTGCCGGTCACCGCCGCCATGGCCGGCAGCGCCAGCAGGAGAAGCGTGGGCAGGCGCTTCATGCCACACCCGCTTTCATGGGCTGGCCGCATTCGCCGCAGAATTTGAGGGGCTTGTCGAAGGTGGCGCCGCAGTGAGCGCACGCGAAAGCAGGGGCTGGTATGGGCGCGGCGGCCGGGGCGGCTGGCGGCTTCAGAGCGCTCGCGATGCGGTCCACTTCCGCCAGGACGGCGGCCAATTCCTTTTGCAGGTCCCGCTTGGTGTTCTGGTAGTCTTCGTCGGAGAGCTTGCCCACGCGATATTCGAACTGCAGGTCGCGGAGGTTTTCGTAAATGGCCGCCTTGCGTTCGTCGAGGTGGGCGAAGGGCGACTGCGGCTCCGGCGCGGGGATGCTTCGCGGCCCTACCGAGAGCACAAACGCGATGACGGCGATCGCGAGGACGCTGGCTATTGCGATGATTGCCAAAGTGCGCTACTCCATGAGACTCGGTTGCTTGTGGGGCAGGTTGGCGACTTGCGGCTGTTTGCTCACAGGCGGCCAGGGCCGAGTGCCACTCGGCCGCAGGTTGCCAACCTGCCCCACAAAAAACAAATTCTACTCCAGGTCGGACATTTCCTTTTCGATTCGATCTTTATACTTTGCCAGGGCTGGGTCGTCTAACTCAAGCGCGGCCGCGGGGCGGGGCTTATAGTATCTTCTGACAAAGAGCCAGACAGCCACCAGTCCCAGGGCCGCGACGGAATAGGGTACCACCCAACCAAAAGCGCTGGGCGGGGCCAGATAGATGCCGGGACCGTAATCGCGGACAAACGCCTGGATGATCTGGTCGTCGGTCATGCCCACGGCTTGCATGCGGGCGATCCTCTCCTTGGCCGGCTTGGAGAAGCCGCACTCCAGCATGCTGCAGGTGGCCACCGAATCCTTGCAACCGCATTGGCAGGCCAGCCGCATGCCGACGCGGCGGACGTCTGAGCTGGGTTTTTCGGACGCGGTCTGGGCCAGGGCGGTGAATATGGTCAGCAGGGCGAGGAGTACGTGCCTTGTGGGGGCGGCGGCGATTTTTGCGGATGTGTGCCGCGGGCGGCCAGGCCGATTGCCAATCGGCCGCAGGATGCCATCCTGCCCCACAGAAGACAGCGGGCTAAGCTTGCTCATGTTTGGTTACCTTAAGCGGCGACGCTACTTGGCCCACGATGGAGGTGCGCGGGTACTCCCGCTTGATCTTGCTGGGCACCAGGCAGATCAGCGTTCCGCCGATCAGCACCAGGCCGCCGATCCAGATCCACGACACCAGCGGAAGCACGTACGCCTGGATGACCGCGCGCTGGTTGTCGTCCGACATGCCGCCGAAATTCAGGTAGAGGTCTTCGTTGGGGCGCATCCGGATGCCGACTTCCGAAGTGCCCTGCCGGCTGGCTTTGTAAAACCGCTTTTCCGGCTCTAGTGTGCCCAGGACGATGCCGTTCTTGGACACCTGCATGGTGGCGCGATGCCAGGCGTAGTTCTGGTTCTCGTCCTGCTTCAGGTCCACCATGCGCAGGGTGTAAGCGCCCACCGTCATGGTGTCGCCCCGGTTCAGCTCCTTGGTCTCATTCTGGTTGAAGGCGTGGCCAGTGAAACCCACGAACATGAGCACGATCCCGATGTGCACCAGGTACCCGCCGTAACGGCGCGTGTTGCGATGGGTCAACTCCACGGTGGCATGCAGCAGGTTGAAGCCGCTCTTGGCGGCGATGGCGCTGGCGCCCCGGTAAAATTCCGATACCACGGTCAGCGCCACGAACAGGCAGAATCCGAACGAAATCAGGGCGTAGGGATGGCGGATTCCGGCGGCGAAGAGCGCGCCCACCAGCACCACGGCGGCGATACCCGGCCACTGGAAATTGCGCCGCAAACTCTCCGCCGAGGTTTTGCGCCAGGCGAACAGCGGCCCGAGGCCCGTGAGCAGCAGCAGGAACAGGCCGATGGGCACCATCAGGCGGTTGTACCACTCCGCGTCGAGGGAGATGCGGTCGCCCGAGAAAGACTCCGAAATCACCGGGAAGAGCGTACCCCACAGCACCGCGAAACAGCTCGCCAGCAGCACCAAGTTATTGAACAGGAAGCTGGATTCGCGCGAGAACACGCTTTCCAGTTGCGACTCGCTCTTGAGGTAGTCCAGGCGGTCGAGGATCAGGAAGATGGTGGCCGCGATGCCGACGCACAGGAAGGTGACGAAATATTTTCCGATTTCCGAGCGCGCAAAGGCGTGCACGGATTGCACCACGCCCGACCGGGTGAGGAACGTTCCCAGAATGCACAGGAAGAAGGTGGCCGACACCAGCACCATGTTCCAGACCTTCATCATGCCCTTCTTTTCCTGCATCATCACCGAGTGCAGAAACGCCGTGCCGCTCAGCCAGGGCAGGAGGGAAGCGTTCTCCACCGGATCCCAGCCCCAGTAGCCGCCCCATCCGAGCACGTGGTACGCCCAGGCCGCGCCCAGCATGATGCCGGTGCTCTGGAACAGCCAGGTGACCAGGGTCCAGCGCCGCGTGGTGTGGATCCACGCCTCGCCGGGTTGGCGCGTGATCAGCGAGCCGATGGCGAAGGCGAAGGGAATGGTGAACCCCACGTAGCCCAGGTAGAGCATGGGCGGGTGGATGGCCATGGCGGGATATTGCAGCAGCGGGCTGAGGCCCTGGCCATCGCCCACGTTGACGATCAGCTTGTCCTGCGCCAAGAGTTGGAACGGGTTGGCGATGAAGTTATTGAGCACCAGGAAGAAGAACTGAACGACGGACATGACCGCGATGGTCCACGGCATGATGTCGCGGTGTTTGCGCCGGTTGGTGAAGACGACCACGGCAGCGTAGGTGGAAAGCAGCCAACTCCAGAACAGCAGCGAGCCTTCCTGTCCGCCCCACCAGGCGGCGAACTTGTACAGGACCGGCATGGTGCGGTTGGAATGCTCGACGACGTACGAGAAGCGGAAGTCGCCGGACATCAGGGCGTAGACCAGCAGGCCCGAGGCCAGGGTGACGAGCACCCACACCGAGTAGACCGCGCGTTGGCCGCTAACTAGAAGAAACGGCTTCTGTTTCAGCCGTCCGACGACGGAGGCCGCGGCGGCATAAAAAGCCACACAAACGGCCAAAATAAGGGCCAGCGAACCCAGGTTTTCCATATTCCCCTCTTGTTAGATGGTACCCTTGCCGGCGTTGATATTGGGAGCGGCTTGTCCGGGCGCCAGTTGGCCCGGTTTGGATTCGTACTTGGACGCGCACTTGGCCTGAACCCGGGCGGCGCGGAAGACTCCGTCCTTTTCCAGTTTGCCATCGGCGAGGGCTTGGGCGCCGTCTTTGAAGGTGTCGGGCAGGGGATCGGCGCCGGTATAGGCGACCTTCAACGAATTCTTGTCTTGCAGCAGGACGAATTCCACCTGGTTGCCGTTGCGCTGAATGGAGCCGGTGGCGACATCGCCGGCCACGCGCAGCCGCTGTCCGTAAGCCCGTGGACCCATTTGGCTCAGTTCGCCGATGGTCTTGTAGTAGGTCTTGGTTTCCGCGGCGCCGTTCCACCCCAGCCAGACCAGCGTCCCGATGACTACCGCGATGAGAGCCACGAACTTCCCATATTTCTTCATGAACATCCCTCTGAATCCACAGTATAACCCTTCCGCTGTGGAGGATAATCGGACAGTTTTGACCTTTTTTGTGGGAATCCTCTACGTACCCGCAAGTGAGGGGATCGGGGGTGGTGGGCGGTATGGGGCGCGCGACACGAAGGTGAAGGGCACAGCGGGTTTCTGGGGGAGCGGCTGGGGTTCGGGCGTGTCGGGTAGTTCGGGCGTCGCTGTGCGGCTGGCGGTGCGGCGGCCGGCACATGCGGCGCCGAACGGCGTTGCGAGCGTGCAGGGCGGTACGGCTGCGGAACGCCGGGAGGGGGATCGGGGTCGGGTAGCGGGGCGGGGGCGGCGGCGACAGCGGCGGCGGCGTTTTCCGGGGGAATTGGGTTCGTGTCGAAAGTGGGGTAAGTGGTTGATTCGGGTTGGGGTTGGAGGTCTGGAATGGCTTCGTTTGGCAAAGTCGGGCGGAGAGCTTTGAGGCGGTCGAAATCTTCGAGGGCGCGGCGATACAGGCGCTCGGCCTGGGCCTGGTAGCGGAGGAAGATGGTCCAACCGTTGGACTGGCGGACGGTGCGGAGGAAGCCTTCGGCGAGGAGGTAGTTGCGGTTTTGGGCGCGGGTGATTTCGATATCGCCATCGCCGGCGAGCTCCTGGCTCATGGGGGTGAAGGGGCGATCGTTATTGTCGAGGGTTTCGTTGAGGCAGGTGGTGAAGAGGCCGGACTCCAGGCGCGCGGCGCGGAGGATGGATTGTTGGGCGAGGGCCATGCGCTCCAGGGCGAAGAGTTCCTGGGAGTTGACGGGCTGGTAGACGGAGACGAGGTCGCTCTTGAGGAGGGCGATTTCCTGGAGGTCTTCGAGGCGGACGACGGCGAAGGTGGAGGCGGTGAAGCCGTGCTTGACGGAGTTGCGGGCGGAGCGGGCCTTGCCCTGGGGAGTTTTGGGTCCGGTGGAGTTGGCGGCGTTGGCTCGATTGGCGGCGAGCTGTTTGGGGGAGAGTTGTTTTTGAGAGGCTTGTTTTTGAGTGCGTCGCATGATGTTTCGTTGGTAGGCTATGGCGCGGTACCGCCTAGTTGGCCGGCCCGTCTCCATAGCCCCCTTTCAAACCGTGCGTGCCGTTTTCCGGCACACGGCTTACCGATGATCTTCTGGGTGTGGCTTGCG
>Ga0326728_10013550_pt1 | contig 17663 bp, 15 predicted proteins | sample MB3enrmetagenome_FD_207602 | JGI IMG/M metagenome (GOLD analysis project Ga0326728, IMG submission 207602) | Lab enriched peat soil microbial communities from McLean, Ithaca, NY, United States - MB31MN | ecosystem: Environmental > Terrestrial > Soil > Wetlands > Peat | place: USA: New York... | reverse complement strand
CTTTGTTAATAACGTTGTCCATGAAGGCATCATAGCATATATCAACGAGCTCGCCAGCGGAAAGTTCGCACTGGGTGTAAAATATCTGTGGAAAACATCTAAAAAAGTCACAAGCTCTGAGCGAAGGCGCTGGCTCTGTCGCAAATCCGTCGCTCAGTTTGAGTAGCCCCTTGATTGTTCAGGGATTCGGAACCGGAGGAAAATCTCTTGAAGCCTCCGTCGCGGTGGGGTAAATCTCGATGACTCTGTCGATTTGAGTGAGCTTCAATACACCCTCGACCATGCCCTTCACTCCGCTCAGACGCAACGTTCCACCCAACTTCTTCAGTTTGGCCAGGCATCTCACCAAGGTTCCCATGCCGGAGCTATCGATGAAGGGCACACCGGAAAAGTCGAAAATGACCCGCGTTTCGTGGTGGCGAATCAAGTCCTCCACCGCCTGTTCGATCTGCTGGCAGTTCGGTCCAATGCGGATGCTGCCTGTCATCTCGAGGACCACGACGCCAGGTTGGATTTGCTTTTTGGTGAATTCCATGGGTTTTTGCGCCTCACTTTGCCAATTGTACCGCCTTCACCAGGAACAAGCGGCGCACGCCTCGCGCGACTATTTCAGGTCCGCTCTTCTCCCTCGTAGGGGAACCCGCGGATCAGCCGCAGGCAGCCCTCCAGGGCTTCCCACAAAGAATCACCCCAGCCCGAGGGCAGCAATGCCGCGGTTTTCTGATTCACCAGCTTATCGGCCTCGGCAAAAAAGCGCAGGCGCTGGCCCGCAGGAGGCGCGGCGTATTCTTTCACCGTGATCCGAAAATTCACGTCACCATCCGGCTGGCGCTTCTTCATCGTGAAAAAATGGAGTTGAGCCAGTTCCTCGGAAGGGTTGGTCTGCGTAAAGTGCCACTCCACCGGTTGAGCCTCCCTGAAAGCAAATTGACGCGCCCCCTCACGTGTCAGGCGCAGCTAAGGCATCTTAGGATGTGCCGTCAGCGTTGTCAACGCATCCGGCACGCATCGACACCGGGGCGTTGATTCCGGTTGGCTTCCAGGAGCCGACTAAAGCTATCTCAGTGGATTACAAGCACATCACAATGCAGATGTCGAAAGCCAAGACTCCCGTGCCCTCAGGCAACGTAACGTGGCGTATAATCGCTGAAGCGCGAACCAAGCGCAGCGGACATCGCACGACTGACTACGGACCACGGACTGCCGACTATGCTCCACGAAATACACATTCAGAATTATGCGGTGATCGACACTCTCAAGGTCGAATTCGCCCCGGGCCTGAACTTGCTCTCGGGTGAGACGGGGTCCGGAAAATCCATCCTGGTGGATGCTTTGGGCTTGGCGTTGGGGGGAAGAGCTTCGCCGGAGGTGATCCGGACCGGCCAGGAACGGGCGCTGGTCACGGCAGTATTCCGCACCGAGGGACGACCGCCCTGGTCAGACTGGTTGGAAGAGTACGGCTTGGCGAGGGGGGACGAACCGGAACTCATTCTGCGGCGGGAAATTCAGGCGGGTGGAAAGAGCCGCATGCTGGTGAACGATCAGCCCGTTACTTTGGCGGCGGTGAAGTCGCTGGCCAGGTTGCTGGTGGAGATGCACGGCCAGAACGAACACGTGGCACTGTTTGCGCGCGAGGCCCAACTCGACCTGCTGGACCAGTTCGCAGGCGTCGAGGAGGAACTGGAACGAGTGCGCGAACTACACGCGCGGCGCCGGGAACTGGAGTCAGAGTTCGAGAGCCTGAGCCAAAACGAGCAGGCGCGGCTGCGGGCGATTGACCTGCTGAGCTTTCAGGCGCAGGAACTGGAGCGCGCCAGGGTGCAGCCCGGCGAGGACGCGCACTTGGAAGAAGAGAAGCGCATCCTGGCGAACCTGGAGCGAATCCGCGCCGCCGCGGCGGGGGCGTTTTCCGAACTTTATGAAGAAGAAGGCGCCGCGTGCTCGCGTCTGGCGGCAGCCATGCGTCAACTCGAGGAACTGCGGCGCTACGACGCGGCCATCGAGCCTTACCTCGAACCGTTGGCGGGCGCCCGGGCCACGCTTGAAGATGCAGCCAATTTCCTGCGCCATTACCTGGGAAAGCTGGAAGCCAACCCGCAACGCCTCGAGGAAATCGAGGACCGGCTGGCTTTGCTCGACCGGCTGAAGCGCAAATACGGGCAGACGCTGGAAGAAATTCTCGCCTACGGGGAGAAGACGCGGCAAGAATTGGCAAAGATGGAACATGCCGACGAGCGCCGCGAAGTGCTCCAGCGGGAGCTGGAAAAGGTGGCGGGGGATTTCCGCAAAGCTGCGGAGGCGCTTTCCGCCAAGCGGCGAGAGGCGGCGCGCAAACTCACCCGGCTGGTGCGCGAGGAATTGGCGCAACTGGGCATGGAAAAAACCCGCCTCGAAGTTCACTTCGAGAGCTTGCTGGAAGGACGCGGTGGGCCGCGGGGCGTTGATGAGGTGGAGTTCCGAATCTCTCCCAACCCAGGGGAGGAATTGCGGCCGCTGGAAAAGATTGCCTCCGGGGGGGAAATCTCGCGCCTCATGCTGGCGCTCAAGACCGTTGTGGGGATGAATCGGCCCGGAGCCGGAGCCGCCCGGCGGGTGGCTCGCACCTTCATCTTTGACGAAGTTGATTCCGGGATCGGCGGGCGGGTGGCGGAATCCGTCGGGCAGCGGCTGAAGCGCCTGGCCCGCGATGGGCAAGTGCTGTGCGTCACGCACCTGGCGCAAATCGCCTGCTTCGCCGATCAGCACTACTATGTGGAGAAGTTTGAGCGCGCCGGCCGCACCCTGACCGCCGTGACTCATCTGCCCACCGAGAAAGAACGAGTGCGGGAATTGGCGCGCATGCTCTCCGGCAGCCAAATCACCGATGCCGTGCTGAAACATGCCAGCGCCATGCTGAAGCACGGGGAGAAATGCCTGTCATTCTGAGGCCCGTTCTTTGGGCCGAAGAATCCCCGCAGTTCGCACGGGTGGCGGCGACATTGCTTTCCCATGTCGCCGCCTTGTGGGGTAGTGAGCTGGCGACGCCAAAAAGGGGGCGCATACATAAAAGGTCCGCCGCGGCGGATATGCGTCAACCTGTTAAGCTGCGCTGGGAGGTACCGCATGAGAGTCGGGAAGCGAGAATCAACAACTCTTGCCGTCAGGGTGGCTGCGCTGCTTATGACGTGCGTGACCGTGCCGCGAGCCGGTGCGACCGAACGGCAATCTTCGCATCCGCCGCAAACCCCTCCCGTTTCTGGGCCCGCCGCTGCTGCACCCGCAGCGAATCCGGCCGACGTTGGCTCCATCGAGGCCATCCTGCATGCCGCCTACGACACGATCTCCGGCCCCGCTGGCCAGCAGCGCGACTGGAACCGCTTCCGCTCCCTATTTGTCTCCGGAGCCCGTCTGATTCCCGTGGTTCCAAACCCCCAGGGCGGATTCCGTACCATGCTGTTCAGTGCAGACGAATACGTCGAGCACGGCGACCCATACTTCCAGAAGAACGGCTTTTTCGAGCACGAGGTGGCGCGCCGCACCGAACGCTACGGAAGTATGGCACAGGTGTTCAGCACTTATGAATCGCGCCACGGCGCCGCCGACCGGAAGCCCTTCGAGCGCGGGATCAACAGCTTTCAGTTGATGAACGACGGCCATCGCTGGTGGATTGTCACCATTTTTTGGCAAGGCGAGACTTCCGACAGCCCGATTCCCAAGGAATATCTGCAAGGCGTACATTGAGGCTCAGCAGGTAGACACGGTCAGTGCTTTCCTGGCCGTGGGCTTTTCACTTAAGCGATTTGACTGGTTGGAAGGTTACATTTCTCCTGGGAGGAATTGGGCCTTCCCGAATCCGCAACCCTTCTCAGTTGAAGCCGTGAGGTGTTTGCTCTTTTCCGGTCAGGATGTTAAAACCGGAATCCTGGTGGAGATAAACTTCGTAGCAGATGGTGTTGGCAGTGCCGGTGTCTGGTTTCGTTCCAGATCGCGTTGTTCCCACCGCAGACCGAGAGCTGGTTGACCTCTGGGTGTACGCAGTCCTGCCCAAGGAGGGATGGGTTCCGCATTCCCCCGGAGACTTCGTACGTGCGGAGCACCCCGGGTCGGCCATCAAGTACCGCGATCAAATTTACGAAGTGATGCGCGTGGAGGAGACGGTCGAGGGCGGGTACGCGTTCCGTTATCGCCTGCGGCCGTGGGATCCGCAATACACCATTCGTCACTTGGTCGAATACACGTTGAAGACGCAAAGGGACGCGGTCGACGCGCATCAGGAGATGGCGAGGGCCGAGCGGCTCCGCTCCTTGCTTCTCTGGTTGTTCCCCATCGCGGGATTCGCGCCGAACGCGTTGCAGCGGGAGTGGGAAAAGAAGACGGGCCTCAGCATGGCCTGGGTTTCTTTCGGCTCGGCCTTGTTTGGCGTGGCATTGGCCTTTGCGCTGCGAAATGGCCCGGAGAGCTTGCTCTATATTGTCATCGTCTGGTACGTTGCCCTGGAATCCTTTGCGCGCTTGCTTTGCATCGCTGTCACCCACCGGCCACTCGGGTCGCCCATGGTCACGCTGCCCTATCTTCTCTGGCAAGGGCTCGGGCGGCAACGGCGTCCAGCATCCGCTCAAGATGCAGGCGCAGTGCTCCTAACGAGAGAAGATGAGGTGAGGCTCGGTCGGAACGGGAACTCATTGCGAGTTTGCTCCTGGTATTTTGACTCCACTTTGGCTGGATCGACCCCGGTAATGTATGAAGGGGGCCTTTACCGGTCCTTGCATTGGCATCAAGATGGCAAAGGCCTCGGTCGGCGCTGGATCTATGAATTGGAAAGGGTCGAGGCGGAGGCGAGCGTCCCAAGTGCCGAGTACACCCGCCCTCGCAGCCCTGACCGGCAGAAGGCGGTGGAGGATTTCACCCGTCGCCTCGACCTTGCGCAGAGCTTTTCGCTGGTCTGGGGCACCTACCCGCGCCAGGACCAGCTTCGCCTGCAACTCCTTTATCAATACGAGGGCCCACGCTCCACCGCGATAACCGCCGGCCTCTTTCTGATCGCTGGGGTATTGCAGGTTTGGCTTACCGCGGCACTTTACCGCGCCACCATCCTCGCGCTTGCGGGTCCTGCCTATCTGATACTGGAATCGCTCTATCGCCTGTATCGGGCAAAGGCGGTAGGTGAACCGGCAGGTTCGATGGTCGGGTACATTCTGCGCCTGGCCATTCCACCTCCGACGTAAGGTGAGGGCGCCCGTGTTGCGTTACTGAGGAATGTGAAGCAGTCGATGGTCTGGCACCTTGAGCGCAGCGAAGGGTCTCTGCATTTGTTTCTTCGGAAAATGTGGGGATGCTTCGCGGAGTTTACCCTGAGCGAACTGCCGAGATTCTTCGTTTCGCTCAGAATGACAGCGAACGGGGTCAGCATGAGAGCTTGCGCCTGGCGTGTTTCACCTATTTGCGCCAGCCTGCCCTGAAACCTGAAACCCGACCCCTGACACCCGACACCTGCTCTTGCAGTTACGCCTCTGCTGTGTTACGTTTTCTGAGTTCCGAGCATGGACTCGCGCTTGCAGGCCCCGGTGAAGACAGAATCTCCTGAATCGCGCCTTCTGGCACAAATCGATCTCGACCGCCTGCCCGGCCACATTGCCATTATTATGGACGGGAACGGTCGGTGGGCGAAGAAGCGCCGCCTGCCGCGGATTGCGGGGCACCGAGCGGGAATCCGGGCCGTCCGGCAGTCTGTCGAGGCGTGCGCGCGTCTGGGCGTGCCCTACCTGACCTTGTACGCCTTTTCCGTTGAAAACTGGAAACGTCCTCATACCGAGATCACGCTTCTCATGAGCTTGCTGCGGGAGTATCTGAAGAAAGAGATATCCGAGCTCAACCGACAGAATATTCGCCTTTCGGTCATCGGCAGGATCCACGAACTGTCGAAGCCGGTGCAGCGCGACCTCGAGAGCGCCCTCGAAAGCACAAGGCAAAACACCGGGCTGCGCTTGACCCTGGCACTCAACTATGGCGCCCGCGCTGAACTCGTGGACGCGGTGCGCGAGCTCTTCTCGGCGGCCAAGCAGAATGGGGATGTAACCATTGATGAAGCCACCCTCAGCAGCCACCTTTACACTCGTGATTTACCCGATCCGGACTTGCTCATTCGCACCAGCGGCGAATTGCGCTTGAGCAACTTCCTCCTCTGGCAGGTTGCCTACTCGGAGCTCTGGGTGACGGACACCCTTTGGCCGGACTTTAGGCAGGCGGACTTGTTCCAGGCCATCATCGATTATCAGAAGAGGGAACGCCGCTACGGAGGCATAGGGCTGGGCTGATCGCCGATTGGTGATTGCCGATTGTCGAATGAAGGAATGGCGTGGCAATTTCTTCCTCTGTCAATCTGCAATCGGCAATCGCAAATCGGCAATCCCCGTCATGTAGGGCCAAACGACGAGCGCAGAGACTCTCCTTGATGAAACCACGAATCCTCACGGCGTTGTTGCTGATTCCCCCGGTAATTTATCTAATCGGCTGGTCGCCGAAATGGCTCTTGCTTGCGGCCGTGATTGTGAGTGTGGAGCTTTGCCTCTACGAATTCTTCAAGCTTTGCCAGCATGCGGGTTTCAAACCCTTGTCGCTGCTGGCGTATCTGGCCAGTGCGGCGCTTTGCGCGTTGCGAGCTGTGGAAACCAGCAAGCCAGAAATGTACTCGTTCGTCCTGCTTGTTGCTTTCGTCCTTATGACACTCACGGTCGCGCTGGTGATGACAGGTGACCTGAAGACGTACTTGGGTGCTATAGCCACAACCATTTTCGGTGTGGTTTATATTGGACTGACGCTTTCCTGCTTGCTCCCGCTGAGGTTTTCGCAGTTGGGTGCCGGCAGCCTTGGCCTCGCCGGCGCGGCAGGTAGCTCAGCGGGGCGGAATTTGATGCTCCTATTGTTCCTGGTGATTTGGGCCGATGATACTTTTGCATATCTGGCAGGTCGCACGATTGGACGGAAAATGCTTTTTCCCTCGATCTCTCCCAAAAAGACCCTGGAGGGATCGGTGGCAGGATTTGTGGGTAGCCTTCTAGTCGCTTGGGGATTTGCCTGGTTGTTCTGGCAGACAGCCAGCTTGAAAAAAGTTATGCTATTAGCAGGCTTGGTGGCACTGTTTGGACAGATTGGGGATCTGGCGGAATCCGCGATGAAGCGGGGCGCCAACTTGAAGGACTCGGGATCAGTGTTGCCGGGCCATGGTGGCTTGCTCGACAGAGTGGATAGCTTGTTGTTTGGCGCACCAGTCCTGTGGCTCACTCTGGCGGTCTTGGACATTTGGCGATGACAAAGAGTTTGTGCATTTTGGGCTCGACGGGTTCGGTTGGGCGGCAATGTCTCTGTGTGGTCAAGAATGCGTCCGACCGATTTCACGTTGTGGCCCTCTGCGCCGGAAAGAACCTGGAGTTGCTCACCCAGCAAGTCCGTGATTTCGCCCCCAAGCTGGTGGTGGTCGGGAATTCGGAATGTATTGAGCCCCTGCGCGAGCGAATTCGAAATCTCGGAGCTTCCCCCACCGTTCAGATTGCCTGTGGGGTGAGCGGGCAAGTCGAGGCTGCGACGCATCCTCAAGTTGATATTGTCCTGTCCGCTTCCCATGGGACGACGGGGCTGGTTGCAACCTATAAGGCGATCCAGGCTGGAAAACGAATCGGGCTGGCGAACAAGGAGGTTCTTGTCGCGGCCGGTGAGCTGGTGACGCGAGCGGCGAGGGAGGGGGGAGCCGAAATCCTGCCTGTAGACAGCGAACATTGCGCCATCCATCAATGCCTTCGGTCGGGAAGTCATCAGGAAGTCCGCCGTCTCATATTGACCGCTTCAGGTGGCCCTTTCCTGAAAACCCCCCGGAAGCATCTCGATCGCATAACCCCCGGAGAGGCTTTGCAGCATCCAATCTGGAAGATGGGTGGGCGCATCACGATCGACTCTGCTACCTTGATGAATAAGGGCCTGGAAATCATCGAGGCCCACTGGCTGTTTGGTTTCCCGTCGGAGCAGATCGACGTCCTCATTCATCCCGAATCAGTTGTTCATTCCATGATAGAATTCAGGGACGGATCGGTTATAGCCCAGATGTCGGTCCCGGATATGCGTCTGCCGATCCAGTATGCGCTGAATTATCCGGACCGACTGGCCATGAACGGTGATTCGCAGGGCTTGGACCTGATTGCCCTAAGCAAATTGCGTTTCGCGGCGCCTGACACGCGGCGTTTCCCGTGTCTGGATTTGGCTCGGGAGGCTCTGCGCAAGGGGGGCTCGCTGCCATGCGCCTTGAATGCTGCCGACGAGGTAGCCGTCGAAGCCTTTCTAGCCCAGCGACTGCGTTTTTCGGATATTCCTCGAGTGATCGAGAGAGTTTTGGAACAAACAACTCACACACAGCCATTCAGCTCACTGGACGACGTTCTTGATTGTGACCAGGAAGCTCGACGTCGTGCTCTGGAGGTTGTGACAACGCCTGCACGATAGGGAGAGTAAGCGGCATTATGGTCGGAAGTTTCATTACGGATGTGGTGGTAGTAATCCTAGTCCTGGGACTCATGATCTTTGTTCATGAACTTGGCCACTTCCTGGCGGCTAAGTTCTTTGGGGTCCGGGTGTTGGTTTTTTCATTGGGCTTCGGCAAGCGACTGCTGCATTGGGCAAAGGGGGATACCGATTACCGGATCAGCGCCCTTCCTTTTGGTGGGTATGTGAAGATGGCAGGGGACGACCCCTCCGCGGATCGCCAGGGCGATCCTGGGGAGTTTCTGGCCAAGCCTCGTTGGCAGAGGTTCGTGGTGGTGGTGATGGGCCCGACCATGAACGTTCTGCTGGCCGTGCTCCTCCTGGCGGGTCTATACAAGTTCCATTTCCAGAAGCCCGCTTACGATGAGCAGCCCGCCCGGGTGGGCGATGTGGACGCAGACTCACCGGCCAGCCAGATCGGGCTGTTGCCTGGCGATCTTGTGGTCCGCCTTGACAGTCTTCAAAATCCCCGCTGGGAAGATGTCCAGATCAAAATCCTGACGACGGTGGGCGAGGCTATGCCTCTCGAGGTCGAGCGTGATGGCAAGACCTTGAGCCTGGCGCTTACGCCGCGCGCGGAAGGGCCGGATCGGGTGGGGTATGCCGGCTGGTACCCTTATGAGCCCGGAGTTATCGATAAGGTCGAGCCGGGACTTCCGGCGAGTCGGGCGGGGCTGATATCCGGTGACGAGATTGTGGGCATTGATGGGCACAAGATTCTGTATTGGCCCCGTGTCCATTACCTGCTGCAATCCGGCCAGGGGAAACCGGTTCAACTTTCAATCCTTCGCGGCGGGCGGGAATTCCAAGCCACATTGACGCCGGTTCTTACGGACGTGATGGGGGAGAAACTCTGGCGTATCGGAATCTCTTTTCACAACGACATGATCGTAAGGAGGCTGTCCTGGGGCGCGGCAATTGGGGCTTCAGTCGAGGACAACTTGAAAAACTGCCTCATGTGGTTTGATGCGGTCGGGAAGATTTTGACCCGCCGCCTCTCCGCGCGCTCTCTCGCCGGACCTATCGGGATCGCGCAAATTTCAGGTGAAGCGTACCGAGCGGGACTGCCTGAGCTCGTGATACTGGTTTGTTTCATCAGCCTCAATCTGGGGCTCTTCAATCTGTTGCCGATTCCGGTTTTGGACGGAGGAGTGATCCTGCTTCTGCTCATCGAGGGTTTGATTCGCCGCGACCTGAGTGTGCAGGTAAAAGAGAGGTTTGTGCAGGTCGGTTTCCTCTTCTTGTTGTTGTTGGTAGTGTTCCTTATGTGCAACGACATCGTGAAGACGTTCAGGCCGTCTTGAGGAAGCTGGGGCAATTCTGAATGAACAGTGAATGGTGAGTAGTGAATTGCGAATTGCCGAATGCCGGGCTTTGAGACAGATGCCGTCATCCGGCCCGTGGGAACCTTTCGCAGGAGGCTGAAAGCTGAGAGCTAACGGCTGAAGGCTAACAACCACGGGCAACTGACAACGGACCACCTCGTGAATTTCAGCGATACCGAGTATTTTCCTCCGCGCCGCAAGACGCGCGCCGTCCAGGTGGGCCGGCTCACGATGGGTGGCAATGCCCCCATTGTTGTGCAGTCGATGACCAAGACGGACACGCGCGAGGTTGGGAAGACGGTCGAGCAAATCCAGCAGATGGAGGCAGCGGGCTGCGAGATGGCGCGCCTGGCTGTCCCCGACGTTGAAGCGGCAAAGGCGCTGGCCGAGATTCGTAAGCGCTGCCCCGATTCGATCCTCGTCTCGGATATTCACTTTCAGTACAAGTTTGCCTTGATGGCGCTTGATGCCGGGATGGACAAGCTCCGCATCAATCCCGGAAATATCGGCGATGCGGAGAAAGTTCGCATGGTGGTGCGCCGCGCGCAGCAGCAGAGAGTTCCCATCCGCATCGGGGTGAATGCGGGGTCGCTCGAGCGGCGGCTGCTGGAGAAGTATGGTTATCCGACGCCCGAGGCCATGGTGGAGAGCGCCCTCTATCACATCAGGATTCTCGAAGAACTGGGATTCACGGACACGGTCGTTTCCTTGAAAGCTTCCAATGTGAAGCTCTGTGTCTCAGCCTATCGCTTGCTCGCCAAGCAGGTTGATTATCCCTTCCACCTTGGCATTACAGAGGCCGGCACCCAATTCACGGGGACCGTCAAGTCGTGTGTGGGCATGGGAATGCTGCTGGCGGAAGGTATAGGCGATACGATCCGCGTCTCGCTGGCCACCGATCCCGTCGAGGAAGTTCGCGTGGCCTATGAGATGCTCAAGGCACTGGAGTTGCGCAGCCGCGGGCCGGTGGTGATTGCCTGTCCCACGTGCGGGCGTCTGGAAGTGGACCTGTTCAAGATCGCCGCCGAAATTGAGAAGGCGACCGCGCACATCAAAATGCCCCTAAGCTTGGCCGTCATGGGTTGTGCTGTGAACGGTCCGGGCGAGGCGCGCGAAGCGGACCTGGGCGTGGCCGCTGGGCGCGGCAACGGCATGATCTACCGAGAAGGGAAGGCCATCCGGCGGGTCAGCGAAGAGGAGATCGTTCCTGCCTTGCTGGAAGAGATCGACCGATTCGTGGCGGACAAAGCCGCTGGAATTGATACGACACCCGCCGAGATTACGGCTCAACCCGCTCCCGCCACGATTTCGTCCTTTCCCATCCTGAAGTAACAGCCTGTTTATCCTGCACAGACTAATTCCAGTTGCAACGGCAGCCCCGCGAGGGTATAATGTCTTACTTGAATCTTACTCAGCGTGGATGCGAGGCCAAGCATGGAAACGACCAAACTTTCGTCAAAGGGTCAGGTGGTCTTGCCCAAGTCGGTGCGAGATGCGCGGAGTTGGGAGCCAGGCACAGAATTTGGAGTGGAAGAGGTGTCGGAGGGGATTCTGCTGCGGCCTTTGCGGCCCTTCCCATCCACCAGCATGGACGAGGTTTTTGGCTGCCTGAAGTACACCGGGCCCGCGAAGACCCTCCGTCAGATGAAGAAGGCCATTGCTCGAGGCGTGAGGGCGCGGCATGATCGCGGTCGATACTAACGTTCTGGTTCGGTTCCTGGTGCGCGACGATGCGAAGCAGGCTGCTCGTGCTGCGGCGCTGATTCAGGCCAATGAGATTTGGGTCTGCAAGACCGTGCTCTTGGAGACCGAGTGGGTTCTCCGCAGCCTCTACGGCTTCTCGCCGGAGAGTCTGGCGGGGGCTCTGAGGGCCCTGGCAGGGCTCAGAACGGTGTTCTTGGAAGATGAGCTCGCGGTAGCGAAAGCCTTGGACTGGCTCAAGGAAGGTGTTGACTTTGCGGACGCGCTGCATTTTGCGAGCGCTGGGAACGCCAGGCAGTTCGCCACATTCGACCGAAAGCTCGCCAGGCAAGCGAGGCGCACGACCACGCTTGAAACCATTTCCCTCTGATTCGAGACCCCAACTCGAGTTTGCGACTTCATTGTATAACTCGTTTGCTTTCTATAACATACCATGATAAAACAAGTAAGTATATTTGTTTTCTATAACATACCGGCTTAGCCCGCAAGTTTTCCACAGCGGTCCTTTGTTTTCATAGACATTCCCGGGTCGTTCATTCATTCTTGAAGAATTCTTTCTTGCTTCCGGTCAGATGCCAGACTTTTCGTCCGTCGCGCGGCGGGCCAATTTGAGGGCTTTTCGTAACGCTTGGCACATTCTCGGGAGTGGGTTGGGGCGGGCGGTAGCATGGCAGAATCGTGTTGCCAGGAGGCCGTGGCCTCCTGCGCAGTTTCGAAGTAGCATTCTAGCCTATCCTTTTCCGCTTGTCAAGAGAAATTGTGTTTGTTTCCAGGGTCGCGACGTACTCCCCGACTTTGACGCGACCTTGATCCTGTTTTGGTCTCCCCCGGCGCGGCAAGCGGCCACCGCGCGTGGCGCTGAGCGAGCCGCAGGCGCGATGCTGGAGGGGTTCCGAAGGCCGCTGTTCACGAAGCCGGCTTGGCGACATTTTCCGGGAACCAAGACGCGCGCAAGACGTATTACACGGTAATAGAGAAGGAGGCGCGATGGAGAATCTGATTCGCGACATCAAGCTCGGCGTGAGGTCTCTGCTCCGGGACAAGGGCTTTGCCGCGACGGTCCTGCTGACTCTGGCCATTTGCGTTGCGGCGTACACTGCCACGTTCGCGATTGTCCATTCGGTCCTATTGCGCCCACTGCCGGGTCCAAACGCCGACGCGATCGTGCTGATGTCCAACCAGTATCCGAAGGCCGGCGTCAGCGATCAGAGTATCAGCAGCGCAGCCGATTACTACGATCGTCTTCGCGTGGTGACAGCCTTGGAAGAACAAGCGATGTTCCAGCCGGTGGACCAGGCGCTGGAGGTCAACGGCACGCCGGAGCAGGTTCCGGGCATGGCCGTGACGCCGTCCTTCTTCAAGCTCGTCGGGGTTTCTCCGGCGCGCGGGCGGGCATTCACCACGGAGGAGGGCGAGATCGGCAGCGAGCACAAGGTGGTTCTCAGCCACGCGCTGTGGCGGCAGCTTTATGGGGGCGACCTCTCCGCGATCGGACGCGAGCTGCGTCTGGACGGTACGCCTTTCACCATCGTGGGCGTAATGCCGCGGGACTTTGTCTTCCTGAACCCGGAGGTCCGGCTCTGGGTTCCCCTGGCGTTCACCGCCGAGCAGAAAACTCAATATCACAACAACGATTGGAACCACATCGGGCGGCTCAAGCCGGGGGCCACGTTAACCCAGGTCCAGGCGCAGATCGACGCTCTCAACGCCGCCAACCTGGAACGGTTTCCCGAGTGGAAGGACATCCTCATCAATGCGGGCTTCTACACCCGGGTCGAACCGCTTCAGCACATGCTGGTCAAAGACGTAGAAGGCGCGCTGTACCTGCTGTGGGGCGGAGCCGTGTTCGTCCTGCTCATTGGAGGATTGAACATCGCTAACCTGGCGCTGGCGCGCTGGAGTGTCCGGGGAAAGGAGATTGCCACGCAACTGGCACTGGGCGCGGGCCGAGCCCAGCTCTCGCGCCAGTTGGTGGTGGAAAACGTGCTGGTGGCAGGGGCTGGTGGCATCGCGGGCGTACTACTCGGTACCGCCCTCCTGCGGGCGGTGGCGGCGACCGGGCTCGACCGTTTTCCCCGGGCGCAGGAAGTACGTATCGACGGCACGGTGATTGTTGTCGCCCTCGGGCTGGCGGTCGCGGTGGGCGTGCTGGTCGGACTCGTGCCGCTCGCCAGCGCTTTCAAAGTCAACCTGAGTGGCATGTTGCGCGACGGCGGCCGCACTGGCACGAGCGGCGCCCGGACCCACAGGGTGCGCCAGGGACTGGTAGGCGCCGAGATTGGATTGGCCTTCGTGCTTTTGGCCGGAGCGGGACTGTTGCTGGCCAGCTTTCGTCACCTGCTGGCGGTCGATCCGGGCTTCACGAGTAAGGGTGTGGTAACCGCGTCCACGAACGCACCGCGATCCCGGTACCACGGCGACGGGGAGTTGCGGATTCTGATGAACCGGGCGCTGGATTCGATTCGGCGCTTGCCGGGCGTGGCCACCGCCGGGGCGACCACGGCGATCCCGTTCGGCAACAACGACAATGACAGCGTCATCCTGGCCGAGGACCATGTGATGAAGCCGGATGAATCCGTCATCTCTCCGCGCTACCTCGCCGTCACGCCCGGCTACTTCGAGACGATGAACATCGCCCTGATACGCGGGCGCTACTTCGAGGAGCGGGACAATGAAAGCGCCGCGCCTGTTGTCATCGTCGATGAACAGCTAGCGCGCCACTTCTGGCCGGATCGCGATCCGGTCGGACAGCGGATGTACAAACCGCAGAATGCGAAAGAACTAACCAAGACTGATGCGAACACCCACTGGTACCATGTGGTTGGAGTTGTGCGCTCCGTCAGGCTGGAAGATCTCGCCGGAACCAGGAGCGGGTTCGGCGCTTACTACTTCCCCTACGCGCAGGCCCCATCGCGAGATTATACGTTCGCCGTCAGGACCGCCGGCGAGGCAGGCGACATTGCGCGCACGGTCCGCATGGCGGTGGCCGGGATCGATCCGGAGTTGGCCCTGTTCGATGTGAAGACGATGGGCGAGCGCGCCGCGCTTTCGATGTCGTCCCGCCGGACGTCGCTGATTCTGGCGTTGGCGTTTGGCGGCTTGGCGCTGTTCCTTTCGGCGATCGGCATCTACGGAGTTCTTGCGTACCTGGTGGCGCAACGGAGGCGCGAGATTGCCATCCGGGTGGCGCTGGGCAGCACGGGAGCGGGGGTAGTGAGGCTGGTGCTCAGGGAAGGCTTGGTGCTCGTAGCCATCGGGCTGGCGGTGGGATTGGCCGGCGCGACCGCGCTGCAAAAGGCAGTCGCCAGCCAGATCTACGGGGTTCGGCCGCTGGATCCGCTGGTGATCGGCGGTGTAACCGTGTTGCTGGGGACGATCGCGCTCGCTGCCTGTGCGCTGCCCGCGCGGCGCGCCACGCGGGTGGATCCGGTTGAAGTGCTGAAGGAAGAGTGAGGCGGGGGCGTCAGTAGGCGCCGTGGCCGCAGTGGACGACGCGGACGATCTTGAGGAGGAGGTCATTGGCGGTGAATCTGGCACCGCAGGACCTCGGGCAGGTGTATTATTCAAGTCGAGATCGACGGTGATCCGAATGTATCGCGTGAACCTGGATGGTGGTCGCGGACGAATTACAGGTTCCGCCATTCCAGGGCGCCACGAAAGCGCAACATATTCTCATGCCGAGTGAACCTTGCTGCGGTCCCGCGAGCTTCTGGCGCCGGCTCGCGGCGATCTGGATCGACACGCTCATCGTCTACTTCACGTGTTCCCTTGCCTTCTCCTTGCTTGTGAAGGGCGGGGTTTATTTCCCATTTGAACTAGCTGCCATCCTGACGGGGGTCATTTACGCCGTCATCGCGACTGCGTGGAAAGGGCGCACCCTCGGCAAAGCACTATGCGGACTTCGGGTTGAGGCGAAGCGTGGCGGACGCGTGCACCCGCTACGAGCCCTGGTCCGCGAGACGGTCGGCAAGTTGCTTTCATCTCTTTTCCTGTTCGGAGGTTTTCTTTCGGCGGCGTGGACGCACCGCAAGCGCGCCTGGCATGACTACCTAGCCGGAACGATTGTCACCCAGGAGCGGGATCGGGGCGCGTGGTGGATCGCCGGTTCGATTGGAACGCTTATCGCCGCGTTCTTGCTCTATGCTGGTCAATTAGCCTGGCTCTGGTGGATATATGCGTCAATGACGCCGCGCTCGCCCTACGCTCTTCGATATGCCAATCGGAACCCCGCCGAACTGGTGGAGGTAACGGCGGCGCCGCAGTCGGAGCGCGCGAGGCTTGCCGAGTGGCTTGGCAAAAATGGCCGGGAGCCGCTTGAATATGCCGTTGCGAAGGCCAAAGCACACCGTGTGGTGATCTTCGGCGAAATGCACAACCAACGGCAGACGCTGGAGTTCCTTAACCAAGCGATCCCGGAGCTGTACAGCCGCGCGGGCATCACTGTCGTCGCGATGGAGACACTCATGGCCCGGGATAACAAGCTTCTCGAGCGGCTTGTGAATTCGCCGTCATTCGACAGGTCCGCTGTTCTCGACCTTTCGCGCACGGACCTGTGGGGCAGTTGGGGCTATAAGGAGTACTGGGATGTGATCGAGACCGTCTGGAGGATCAACCGGCAGCGCGCAGCCGGCCAACCCCCTTTGCGGCTAACCGGCCTCGGAATTCCCATCGACCTACCATCGTTCGCACTCATCGGCTTTGAGAGAAATCCCGGCTGGTACGCACCGTGGTGGGAGAAACTCAGAGTGTTGCGGTTGCCCATTCAGCTTCCGAGGGCACTGGTGCGCGAGGCATGGCTTGCACGCGAAGTGGAGAAGGAGATTCTGAACACCGGTGCCCGTGGGATCGTCTGGGTCGGCGCCGGGCACTCCCGCATTCATTGCCCGCGCGAGGGTTCAGGTGGTGGCAGCCCACGAATGGGTTTCATGCTTGCTCAGAAACATGGTGATGACATCTTCCAAATCGTTATGCACGCGCGTTCTTCTCCCTCGCCGCGGGCTGATCCGAACTACAAGGGACCCGGCGAGCAGATAACGGAATTCCTCGAGCGGGTTATGGCAGCCAGAGGTAACCGGCCGGTCGGTTTCGATGTGGATGGATCGCCGTTCGCAATGATCCGCGATAGTGGCGACCGGCGATTCTACCCAAACAGGCGGCTTGGGCTGGCTGATATCGCTGCAGGGTACATCTACCTGGTAAAGTCCGGGGAGACGGAGCCATGCACATGGATGAAGGGTTACCTTACGGATGAAATGTTCACGCGTAACAAGCCGTTCTACCAGTCCTTCGGCATCTATTACAAACGTCGCGTCGCGAGTGCTCGGGACGCCGAGGAACTCCTCGCTATCGAGGAGTGAAATTGCGGTAACCAAAGCCTTGGACTGGTTCAAGGAAGGTCTTGACTTCGGCGGCGCGCTGCATTTGGCCAGCGCTGGGAAAGCCAGGCAGTTTGCCACCTTCGACCGAAAGCTCGCCCGGCAAGCCAGGCGCACGACCACGCTTTAAACCATTTCCCTCTGATTCGAGATCCCAATTCGATCTTGCAATCTTCTTGTGTAACTCATTTGTTTTCAATAATATTACCGCATTTGACGAGTAAGCACATTTTTTTCTATAACATACCAGCTTAGGTCCTAAGCCTTCCACAGCGGCCCTTTGTTTTCATAGACATTCCTGGGTCGTTCATTCATTCTCGAAGAATTCTTTCTTGCTTTCGGTCAGATGGCAGACTTTTCGTCCGTCGCGCGAAGGGCCAAGTTGGGGGCTTTTCGTCCCGCTTGGCGCATTCTCGGAAGTGGGTCGGGGAAGGCGGCACCATGGCAGCATCGTGTTGGTAGGAGGCCGCGACACACAATAGGGAGTAGGGAACAGGGAATAGGGAGCAGGGAGCAGGGAAGAACAGCATTGCAGCATAATGTTCCCGGCGAGGCCCCGACCTCTTGCCTAGTTTCACATTAGAATCATAGCCTATCTTCTTCGGCCTGTCAAGAGACAGGAAGTCTGCCCTAATTCGCCGATAACAGACCGGGTCCGGCGGGGAAGGTAGTGTCGGAGGCGCTGAATGCGTTGACAGAGGCGGAGTTAGAAGTGCGGAAAGATTTTGCAGGGAGTAAGAAAATTTCACCCCTC
>Ga0326728_10013548_pt1 | contig 17665 bp, 13 predicted proteins | sample MB3enrmetagenome_FD_207602 | JGI IMG/M metagenome (GOLD analysis project Ga0326728, IMG submission 207602) | Lab enriched peat soil microbial communities from McLean, Ithaca, NY, United States - MB31MN | ecosystem: Environmental > Terrestrial > Soil > Wetlands > Peat | place: USA: New York... | reverse complement strand
GAACCGGTGTTCGGCACGATGAAGCAGGCCATGGGCTTCCGGCGTTGGACGGTGCGAGGATTGGAGAACGTGCGCACGCAGTGGGCCCTGCTGTGCACGGCCTTCAACTTGAAAAAGATTTACCCGCACTGGGCCGCCCGCGCCCTCGCCCCAGCGTAAGGGCTCCGGGCGCGGGGACGGAAGCCGCCATCGACGATGGGGCGGAAACGAGCCCCGATCCGCGGCGTGCGTCTCTACACCCGGAACTTGAGATTCGCGCGCCCATCGCCCCCGCGGCGGGGTCCTCTCCAACTCTCGCCGCCAGTTTTGAAACGGCCTCCAAGGGGGAGAGGGAGCAAGTTCCACTCTCCCCTCGCCCCCTTGGGGGAGAGGGTGGCTCGACGAGGCGTTTTCATCAGCCGAGGCGAGAAGGGGGCCCCACGCTTTGCTTGTCGTGGGGGTGAGGGGGTCGCGCCTATTGTCAGCTCTAAGATGGGACACCACACTAGCAGCCTGTGGGACGAGACTGTGGGTGGGCGGCGAATCTGAGTCCTGAAACCCTTTCGGAAAAACCCGCATCGCGGCTGCCCGTGATGTTCCGTGCATTGCGGCACCGCAATTACCGGCTGTTTTTCTGCGGCCAGATTATCTCCTTGATTGGCACCTGGATGCAGTCGATTGCGCAGGCGTGGCTTGTCTATCGGCTCACCAAGTCATCGTTGCTGCTGGGGTTGGTGGGATTCTCGGGACAGATCCCGGTGTTTCTCTTCGCTCCTGTGGGGGGATTGTTCGCGGACCGTCACAGCCGCCATCGCACCGTGATTGCCACCCAAACCGCCTCGATGTTGCTTGCCTTCATCCTTGCGGCGCTGACCTTGCTCGGACACATCCGGGTTTGGGAGATCATGGTGGTGGCGTCGCTGCTGGGCGTGGTGAATGCGTTTGATATCCCGGCGCGCCAGGCGTTCATCATCGAAATGGTGGTCCCGGAGGACCTGATCAATGCCATCGCGCTGAATTCCGCCATGTTCAACGGCGCCCGCATCCTGGGGCCCGCCATCGCCGGCATCACCGTGGCGGCCATCGGTGAAGGTTGGTGCTTCTTCTCCAACGGCGTGAGCTATATTGCCGTGATCGTCGGCCTGCTGCTTATGACGGTCACGCCGCGCGAGCGCTCCCTGCGGGGGGCTTCCGGGCTGGAGAGCATTCTGGAAGGGTTCCGTTTCGTGGCCCATACCGGGCCCATCCGCGCCCTGCTGCTTCTGCTCGGACTGGTCAGCCTGACGGGCATGCCCTATGCGGTGCTCATGCCCATTTTCGCGGACAAGATTCTGCATTCGGACGCCCGCGGCCTGGGGTTGCTGATGGGTTCCACGGGCGTGGGTGCGCTGGCCGCTACCCTGGTGATGGCACGGCGGAGCGAGGTGCGCGGCTTGGGGCGCTGGATTCTCTACGCCTCCTCCGGTTTTGGCTCCAGCCTGATCCTGTTTTCGTTCTCGCGTTCGCTGCCCCTTTCCATCGCCCTGCTCCTGCCGGCCGGCTTTTGCATGTTGATCCAGATGGCCAGTTCCAACACCCTCATCCAAACCATGGTGCCCGACGCTTTGCGCGGGCGCGTGATGTCCGTCTACTCCATGATGTTCATGGGCATGGCTCCGTTCGGCGCCTTGCTGGCGGGAGCCATCGCCCACCGCCTCGGCGCGCCCCTGACGGTGGCGATGGGAGGAGTTGTCTGCATCGTGGGGTCGCTGGTGTTCGGATCGAAATGGCCGGCGATGCGCGGCGAGGCGCGCCAGCTCATCCTCGCCCAGGGTATGAGGAGCGGCGAGCCCCCGGAAGAGATGAACGGCCAGATGGACGCCCTCGGCAACCGCAAACCCGCCGCACCGTAGCGGGGGAAGATCAGAGCCGCCGGTCAGTGCTTCCTTCCACGGCACGATTTGCGGGGAAGGACGAGGCGATCACCGCGGCGAACGCTTCCGAACCCTGGCACGGGGTTGACCGGGCAAAAAAGGCCATTCAGCGCCACCTGCGCCTATTCGGGAATAAGGGCAGGGCCCGGCGATGAGGCCGCGGTGATCCATACCCAGCCGCGCGTCAGGAGGGTGTAGACAATCAGCATGTACAAGGGAACGCAGTAACGGCGGTTTTCTCCAAACTCCGTAAACGCCTCAAATACAGAGACCCATAGGGCAATAGCGAAAATGAGATATTCAAGCTTCGTAAATACCCTCCTGTAAACGAGAGCACAAGGGATGGAGAGCAAGGCCAGAACCAGGAAGACGGCCTCGACTTCGCGAACCAGGAAATTCGCCATGGTCATCAGTAACTCGTCCAGTCCGACCTTGCCGCCCTCCGGCCACTGAACTTCATCCCGCGTGGGCTCTCCCCAGAACGCCATCCAGCCTTGTTCGGCGCGCCGGAGGCAAAGAAGGGGATGATGGATTTCCAAATAAAGGGCGAGGGATTGGTATTCACGGGAGATCTGCATTTCTGTTTTCCCCGTTCGCCTTTCCAGCTTGGGCAGCGCGTCGGCATAGATAGGATAAGCGACCCCGTTCGGGGTGCCTTTGGTTTGCCAGCGAGACTGTAACCAGGCATCCCGCAGCACGGCAAACCGCTCGGGCGCCAGGTCAACGTAGGGATTAACCTGGGCCATTAAATGTTCGCCGACATAAGTTGAGGGGCTAAATAATCCATTGTTGAAATAGTTAAATCCGCACCAACCGAAGATGAAAACGATCACCGGAAGCGCAAAAAAGAGTGTTCTCTTGAGGGTCTCGCGTTGCAAGATTTTCGCGGGAGGCCAAAGCGGAACAAGGAAGCAGTAGTACACGGGCACCAAACATATCATTAAGGGCCGAGTTAAACCCGCCAAAGCCACTGTCGAACCCAGCCCCAACGGGTACCGAATATTGTTCTCCCAATCGCCGTCATAGCGGGTCATGAGCCAGAGCGAGGTCACGAGGAGGAAAGTCGTCAAGGCTTCGGTCATGACCGAGGACTCATAGACTAGAACTTCCGGAGTAAGGCTGCAGGCGAGCCCGACCAGGAGCGAGTAAAGGCCGTGGTGGGTGCGCCGGAAGGCCATATCGAAGATCATTAGACCCGCCGTAATCCCGAGGATCGATTGGGCAAACCATATCCTTAGAGGATGGAGGCCGCACAAGGCCACCAACAACGGGTAAAGGGGAACGCGATCACCCAAGGCATGGAAATTAAACCGGAGAATATCCTGAGCCGCCCGGATATAGGCAAAATCGCAGTAAACAAGGATCGGAACATGGCCCGGCAAACTCACCGCGGGTAATCGGCCCAAAGCGCCCAAAACCAGCAGCACCAGTGCGTACCTGGCATACTTGCTATGTTGCTCCGGCATTGCAAACCCTCCGGCAAACACCGCCCCTCCACCCGTGATGCCGCACGGAGGCGAAGAGAAGTCCCCTCCTCCCCGCGGGGGTGCGCAATTATAACCCCGCCCTCCCGGTGGGAACTAGCGGGGGCTGCCGCTTCCACAAGGGGATTTACGATCCTGACTTGGCGCCAGCACCCAGGGTGGCGGGACCCTTCGAGGGGATCGCGCTGATCCACATCCAGCCCCGTGTCAGGAGGGTGTAAATCATGAGCATGTACAAGGGAATGCAGAACCGTCGGTTTTGTCCAAACTCCGTAAACGCGGCGATCACTGATATCCCTAAGGCAATAGCGAAAGTAAGATATTCAAGTTTTGCAAATGCCTTAAGGCGAAAGAAAGCACAAGGGATCGAGAGCAAGGCCGCGACCAGAAAAGCTGCCTTGAATTCCCCCACCAGGAAGTCAGCCATGGTCCTGAGAAGCTCTGTCAGTCTCACCTTGCCGCCCGGAGGCCACGCGCCTTCACTCCGGTCGGGCTCCCCCCAGAACTGCATCCATCCTTGTTCGGCGCGCCGAAGGCAAAGGAGGGGATGATGAATTTCCAGGTAGAGGGCTAGAGAAGCAAACTCATGGGACACCTGGATATCGGTTTTTCCCGTTCGCCTTTCCATTTCCGGCAACGCGAATTCATACACATCTTCCGCGGTGCCGTAACGGTGGGTGAGGGGTTGCCGGCGAAACCGTAGCCAGATATCCCGCGGCACTGCGAATCGGTCAGGAGCCAGGTCAACGTAGGGATCAACCTGATCCATGAGTTGTTGACCGGCGCGAGTTGTGGGAGTGAAATAGCCGCTATTGAAATAGTTAAATCCGCACCACCCCAAAATGAGAACGATCACCGGGAGGGCAAAAGCGAGCGTTCTCCTCATTGCCTCGCGTTGAAAGATTCTCGTGGGCGGCCAGGGGGTAACCAGGAAACAGTAGTAGAGAGGCACCAAACATATCATCAAGGGGCGAGTCAAACCCGCCAAGGCCACGATCAAACCCAGTCCCAGCGGGTATCGGATATTGCTCTCCCCCGCGCCGTCATAGCGCGCGAGGAGCCAAAGCGAGGTCACCAGGAAGAAGTTCGTCAGCGCTTCGGTCATGACCAGGGACTCAAAGATAAGAACCTCCGGAACCAGGCTACAGCTAAGCCCGATGAGGAGTGAGCAAAGGCCGTGGCGGGTGCGGCGGAAGGCCATATCGAAGATCATCAAACTCGCCGCCACTCCGAGAATCGATTGTACAACCCATATTTCCCGAGGATTGAGGCCGCACAAGGCAACCAGCAACGGGTAAACGGGAACGCGATCACCCAAGGCATGGAAATTCAACAGGAGAGTGTCCTGGGCCGCCAGGATATACGAAGGGGCCAAATAGGGATTGAAACTCGATAAGGGGCGCAGCCAAGCCATCAAGAGTAATCTGACCAAAGCGCCGACGAACAGCAGCACCAACGCGTAGCTTCCCAATTTGTCCTGCCGCTCCGGCATTGCAAATCCCTTGGCCAACTCTCTTGCCGACAGGCGTGATCCGGCAAGGAGGCGAAGAGAACTTTCCCCTCCTCGCTCGGGGGTGGAATTATATATCACTCCACCGTCACGCTCTTGGCGAGGTTGCGGGGCTTATCGACGTCGCGGCCGAGGAGCACCCCGCAGTAATAGGCAAACAGTTGGAGAGGCACGACGGTCAGCAGCGGGGCGACGGCTTCGTGCGTTCGCGGGATGTAAATGACATCGTCCACTAGATTGCTGAGCTTGGTATTGCCTTCGGTAGTTATGGCGATGATCTTGCCTTCGCGCGCCCGAATCTCCTGCATGTTGGAGACGACGCGCTCATACGAGGCGTCTTCGAGCGCCAGGGCCAGGGTGGGAAACTGGGGATCGATCAGCGCAATGGGTCCGTGTTTCATCTCGCCCGCGGCATATCCCTCCGAGTGAATGTAGGCGATTTCCTTGAGCTTCAACGCGCCTTCCAGGGCAATCGGGTACTGGAATTTGCGCCCCACGAATAGGAAATGGTTCGAGTGGCAGTATTTTTCCGCCAGCTCGCGAACTTTCCCAGCCTGCTTCAGAATCTCGCGGATCTGGTCCGGCACCTTTTCCAGCGCGCGAATGATCTCATGGCCTTCTTCATAGGAAAGATCGCGGCTGCGCCCGATGAGCAGCGCCATGAGGGTGAGGATGGTAAGCTGCGAGGTGAAGGACTTGGTGGACGCGACGCCCACCTCGATGCCCGCGTGGGAATAAATCCCGGCATGAGTTTCGCGGGCAATGGTGCTGCCCACCACGTTCACCAACCCCAGCACCAGCGCGCCTTTGCGTTTGGCCTCGCGCAGGGCCGCGAGCGTGTCCGCGGTTTCTCCCGACTGGCTGATGGCCAGCACCACCGTACCCTCGCGGAGGTTCAGCTTGCGGTAGCGGAACTCGGACGCCAATTCGGTTTCCACGGTTAGATCGGTCAGCGTCTCGAAAACATAGCGCCCCAGCAGACCCGCGTAATAGCTGGTGCCGCAGCTCACGATAATCAAGTGACGGGCGCGCAGCAGGCGCTCCTGAACCGATTCCAACCCGCCCAGCTTAGCCACCGCTTCCGAGTGATTCACCCGGCCGCGCAGGGCGTTCTCGACCGCTTCCGGCTGCTCGAAAATCTCTTTCAGCATGTAATGCGGGAACGAGCCGCGGTCCATGGATTCGATATTCCAATCCAGGTTGGTGGTGCCGCGGCTTACCGAGCGGTTGTCAAGCGTGGAGATCGAGAACTTCCCCGGTTCCAGACAGGCGACCTCGTTGTCCTCGAGAAAAACCACCTGGTCGGTGTGCTGGGCAAGGGCGGAGGCGTCCGACGCCGCCAGCGCGGCCTTCTCCCCAATCCCGAGGATGATGGGGCTGCCCCGCCGCGCCACGATAATGGAGTCCGGGTGATCGACGTGCATCACGGCGATGCCGAACGTGCCTTGCACCTGCAATAGGGCCTTCTGCACGGCAACCTGGAGGTTGCCTTGGTAGTTGGCCTCGATGAGATGGGCCAACACTTCCGTGTCCGTCTCGGACTTGAATTGGTGGCCCGCTCCCAACAGGTGCTTTTTCAGCAGCAGATAGTTTTCGATAATGCCATTGTGGACCAGGAAGAGCTTGCCGCCGCAATCCGCGTGGGGGTGGGCATTCGCCACGCTGGGCTTGCCGTGCGTGGCCCAGCGCGTGTGGGCGATTCCCGCCACGCCGTCGGGAGCGGAATTCCACACCTGGCGTTCGAGTTCGGCGACCTTGCCGACGGCCCGCGCCAGATAGGGCGAGCCGTTCACAATAAATATGCCGCTCGAATCGTAGCCGCGGTACTCCAGCCGCTTCAGTCCCTCGATCAGGATTTCCTTGGCCGGCTGATCTCCGGTGTACGCCACAATTCCACACATCGGCCGCTCCTTCCTCCGGACATGCTGAGCACCCAAAATTCGGTGGGGAAGTATTTGACGCTAAATTGCCTGACGAATCAAGCGGTGATCATTGGCTCCCGCCCAATGGGACGCTAACGGGATCCTCGAGGGTGAAGTCGATTTTGGTTTCCGCCGGGACTTTGACCTGCTGGCCTTTGGTGGAGACCTGAACGGCGGTGCCGGCGCCCGCGCCCGCCACTGAACCGATCGCCGCGCCCTTGCCGTGGCCGAGGATGCCGCCAATCAGCGCTCCCAGGACAGCGCCTCCGCCCACGGTCTCGGCCGTCCGCGTCCGGCGCGAGGCCCCATGTTGCTCATAGTAGCCGCTCCTCGTTGGATAGGAAACACCGTTAATGGTTACGGCGATAAGCTCGAGCTGCAACTCCGACTGGCCCGACATGGCCCCCGCGGTCTTCGAATCGACCAGGCGCACGCGAGCGTCGGCGCCACGCGAAACCACCACATGGTCGTTTACAACCACGGGTGAATCAAGGCTGGCCGCGAACTCTTCGCCGGGCCGGTTGCGGCTGGAATCGATGTTATCAATCATGCGGACGGTTACAACGGTTCCCGCGGAAATCGTCAGATGCTCCTGCGGCTTGGGAGGGGGCGTTGGCGCTGGTGGCGGCGGCGCCGGCGCGGCTGGCGCGGCGGCCACTTGAGCGGGCGCCGCCACCGCGGGCGCGGCAGCAGCAGGGGCCAGAGCGGGAGGCGGCGTGGGGTTGGCGGCGGCATCAGGAGTGACAGAGTTCGTATAGGCTTGCAGCTCGGCCGCGGCCTTGTTTTCATCGCTCACCGCCGGAGTTTGGTGCGCCCGGCGGGGCTTTTCCGGCGCCGGTTGCTCCGGCGGCGCCGCTCGATGGGTAACGGGTTGGGGAGGCGCTGCGCTCTCCGCCGTCTGGGCGCCCCCGGGGGCGGGCATGGCGGACGGAGAGGCCACGCTGAGCATGTTCACAACTTTCTTAACACCCTCTTCCTGGGTGGCCAGCCGCTCTACCGCTGCCTTTTCCAGATCCGTGTCCACCGCTCCCGAGAGCGTGACGATGCCATTCGCAGAATCGACACGAATGTCGCGCGCCTTCAAGATGGGGTCACTGAAGAGCTTCGCCTGGATGTTGGTGGTGATCGCCTTATCGTCGGTCGACTTGAAAGCGTTGCAAGCGCCGAGAAGAAGCACCCCCATCATCATCAAGATTGCCAGTCGGCGTTGCGACCTTTCCATAATTCCCCTTCCCCGTGGAAAATCCGCTCCACTACGCTGTTTTGATTCGTCCCCATACCTTTAGGATGCACGCTGCGGTCCACCCATGCGCGAAGTCCAGTCGGCGGAAGGTGTGTTTGCAACGGCTGCCGTCGAACAGCGGCGGAAATTCCCGGTCGGGCGTAGCAAGCATGTTAAAATTACCTCGGATCGGTGGGCACTACGAACCGGGGCGACGGGCCGATCTTCAGCCGGTGTCCGTGCGGCGCCGTGAGCTCCGATAGATCGCCGGTTGAGGAGCGGCGCCGAAACCGTTGCCCATTCTGAGGAGGCAAGTGGAAAGCGATTCGCTAAGCGTGGTCGTTCCCGTCTATAACGAGGAGGAAAATATCGCGCCTCTACTTGCGCAGCTCCAGGCCGCGCTGAGGGACTGGCCGGGGGACGTGGAATTCCTCTTGGTTGATGACGGCAGCACCGACGCGACGCTGGATTGCCTGAAGCGCGCCCAGTCGAGCGATCCACGAATTCGCATCGCGCACTTCCGCCGCAATTTGGGTCAAACCGCAGCCCTGGAGGCGGGCTTTCATTTGGCCAGGGGCCGCGCCGTGGTGACTCTGGACGGCGACCTGCAAAATGATCCGGCGGAAATTCCCCGCCTCGCGCGGATGCTCGCCGATTGTGATGTGGTGTGCGGCATCCGGGCCCGCCGGCAGGACACCTGGTGGAAGCGCCGATCGTCCCGAATCGCCAACGGCTTTCGCAATTGGGTGACGGGCGATGATATCGTGGATACCGGCTGCACCTTGAAGGCCTATCGGCGCGAGTGCGTCGAGCGCCTGGAACTTTACAACGGCATGCACCGGTTCCTTCCCACGCTCCTGAAGATGCGCGGTTATCGCGTGGCGCAGGTACCGGTGAGTCATCATCCCCGCCACGCCGGAAAAACCAAGTATGATACCTGGCGGCGATTAAAGAAGGGTTTGGCGGACGTGTGGGCGGTGCGCTGGATGAAGAAGAATTGGATCGCATACGAAAACGTTTTGGAAGTTGTGGAGACGCCCGCCACCAGCAACCGCAAGAGACAGGAGGTTGGTAAAGTCTGATGATCGGGTGATCGGGTGACCACCCCAGCGACCGTTCACCCGATGGCCGGATCATCGGATCACCCGATAGCCTTGACGCTCACGGAATCCCACCCCAACTCCAGGACAACTCTCGCTCTCTCGCTGGGCCTCCTGCTGGTTGCCGCGGCCGTGCTGTTCTTCGCCGGATTGGGACGCCTTCCCCTGATTGAACCTGACGAGGGCCGCAACGCCGAAGTGGGGCGCGAGATGCTGGCCTCGGGGGATTGGATTACGCCGCACTTCAACGGCTTCGCCGTCCTTGACAAGCCCGCCGTTTACTTTTGGATGGTGGCGGCATCGCTCAAAACCTTGGGCATTTCCGAAGGCGCCGCGCGCGTGCCCTCGGCATTGATGGGCGCGGCAACCATGCTGCTGGTTTGGTTCCTGGCGCGCCGCATGTTCGGTAATTCCGCGGGGCTGCGCGCAGGGTTGGTTTTTGCCGCATGTCCTCTGGCCCTGGCTCTCGCCCGCGAAGTCATCTTTGACATGACGCTCACTTTCTTCGTCACTCTGGCCATGGTGGCGTTCTGGCTTGCGGAGGAGAGCAACTTCCAGGCGCCGTGGTTCGACGCATTGATGTTCGCGGCGATGGGGGTGGCGGTTATCACCAAAGGTTTCGTCGGGATTTTGATCCCCCTGATCGCGATTTTGATTTACCAGGCGGCGCGCGGCCGCGCGCGGGGATGGCTGCGCCTGCGCTGGGGATGGGGCCTGCTGGTTTTCCTCGCCGTGGCCCTGCCTTGGTTCATTGCCGTCTCTCTGCGCAACCCGGATTTTCCCCGCTACGCCTTTTGGAACGAAAGTTTGAAGCGTTTTGCCACCGGCGCCGCGCGCCGCGGAGGGGGGATCCTTTACTACATTCCCGTGTTCCTCGGCGGCTTTTTCCCTTGGAGCCTGTTCCTGCTTATGGCCGGCTGGAATCGCCTGCGACGCTGGCGCGAATTGAGGCAAGAGGCGGCTGGGCCTACGCTGTTTCTGATTTGTTGGGCGGCATGGGTATTCGTCTTCTTCTCGGTTTCGCATTCCAAGCTTCCCACCTATTTTCTGCCTGCCATCGTTCCGCTGAGCATCCTCATGGGGCGGGTCTGGCAGGAGGTGGGTAAGGAGGAGCGAGCGCGCCCGCCGGATTGGCTCACGGCAGGATTTGCGCTGCTTCTGGGATTGGGAGTGATGGTGGCCGCCGCGTCGCATTCCTGGCTCTACACCATGGTTCAGGTGCGGCTGGCCAAGAAACTCCCGCCCAATGTTTTGGATCTCATCCAGCCGTCGCTGCTCTACACCGGCTTCATCCTTGCGGCACTGGGATTTCTCGGCCGGAGGCTGGCGGCACACATGCGCGGGCGAACGGCGGCCATCGCCACATTTGCGCTGGGGGCCGCGATTGTTCCAATCCTCGTGCTGCGCTGGTATGCGCCGTGGAGGTTGCTCGCCGAAACTGATTCCAGCCGCCGCCTGGCACAGACCATCCTGGCCAGCCCTGAGCGGAATTCGCCGATTTTCGGTTATTATTACTTTCGCAACAGCCTGCCTTTCTATCTGCGGCGCCCGGTGGGGTTACTCTCCATCGAATGGGGAGAGATGACCAGCAACTACGTTGTGGCGCACCAGGCCGCGGCTCGGCGCGCGGCGGGCGGCAATCCCGGTAAGGGGGTGCTGGTCACGCTCCCCGAATTCCGCGCTCTTGCGAAATCCAACGTGCAGCCCATTCTGGTGATAACTCCGAACCCCCTGGTCGAGGATCTTTGGGGCAACGTGGGGCGCATCGACCCGCTCTGGAATGAATCGAACTTCTCCGTTTGGGAGATTCCGCCGGCCAATGCCGCCCAGCCGGATCGCCAACGTGAGCACCTGGTTGCGCCTTTCCGGCCGTGAGGATTCACTGGCATCGAATCCTGGGGGGGAGTGGATTTCCGTTCCCTATTCCCGGTAACCTGTTCCCTGACTGTTTATGTGTGGAATTTGCGGAATTTTCAATTTGCAGCTTCAACCTCTGGCGCACGGCGAGCGCATCGACCCGATGGCGGCTCGCATCTTCCATCGCGGGCCTGATAGCGGCGGCACATTTCAATTGCCGCATCTTGCCCTGGCCATTCGGCGGCTGAGTATTATTGATCTTGAAACCGGTAACCAGCCGCTCTCCAACGAAACCGGGGACATCACCCTGGTTTTCAACGGCGAGATTTATAACTACCGCGAACTGTGCCAAGGATTGCTGGAGCGGGGCCACCACTTCAAGACCCATTCTGACGGGGAAGCCATCATCCACCTGTACGAGGAGCTGGGCCCTGACTGCCTGCGCGAGTTGAACGGGATGTTCGCCATTGCCCTGTGGGATGATCGCGCCCAGCGGCTGCTTTTGGCGCGCGACCGGGCGGGCGAGAAGCCTCTTTATTACTGGCGCGACGGCCAAACCCTGGTGTTTGGGTCGGAGATCAAGGCGCTGCTCGAGTACCCGGGGATCAGCCGCGCGATGGATCCTACCGCCCTCACCCACTATTTTTTCTACGGCCACTTTCCCAGCCCGCGCAGCGTTTATGCCGAGATCAAAAAGCTTCCGGCGTCGCATCGCATGGTGGTGGAGCGGGGCAACATTCACATCGACGCCTATTGGCGCCCGCAGGAGTATCTGCGTTCGCCGGACGCGGCGCCCGTCACCCCCCGCCAGGAGCGCGATTTGGTGGAGGAACTCGCCGTGCGTCTGCGCCAGGCGGCGGAGTCGCGACTGGTGAGCGACGTTCCCCTGGGCGTCTTCCTGAGCGGCGGCGTGGATTCCTCCACCATCGTCGCCATCATGAGCGAACTGAGCCCGGGAAACGTCAATTCGTTTTCGGTGAACTTCCCGGAAAAGACCTTCAACGAGGAGCCTTACTCGACGCGGGTGGCGAAGCTCTTCCGCACCCAGCATCACGTCTTGAACGCCGATAAGCCCACCATGTACGAGGCCTTGATGATGCTGACCGAATACCTGGACGAGCCCATGGCCGATCCGGCGGTCATTCCCACTTACATGATTTCGCGCTTCGCGCGCGAACACATCAAGGTGGCGCTGAGCGGTGAGGGCAGCGACGAGCTTTTCGGCGGTTATCCCACTTACATGGGAGCGCGCCTGGCGGACTATTACCTGAAGCTCCCGGGTTGGGTGCGCCGGCAGGTTTTTGGCCGGCTCCAACGCTATCTTCCCGTGTCCTCGACGGCGGTTCCCAAGGGCCTTTTCCTGCGCCGATTCCTCAGCCATGCCGAAAGAAATCCGGCGGAGCGCCACCACATCTGGTTCGGCATGTTCAATCCCACGGAGCTCGACCAGCTTTTTTCGTCGGATTGGGCGGGGCCGCAGCCGCCCAGCAGCGTCATCTTCTCGCCCCTGGCTCGAGTGCTCGAGGGCGCGCGCTTCGATGAGACGCTCTCCGAAATGCTCTACCTGGATTTTCGCTTGTACCTGGAAGATAACCTGTTGGTGAAAGTCGATCGCGCCAGCATGGCGTGCTCGCTGGAGATGCGGACGCCATTCCTCGATCACCGCCTGATCGAGTTTGCCGAAGCGCTGCCCGGCCGCCTCAAGGTGCGGCGCTTCCAGGTCAAGTACATCCTGAAAAAGGCCGTGGAGCGTTGGCTGCCGCGCGATATTGTCCACCGGCAAAAGCGCGGGTTCTCCGTTCCCATCGCCAGTTGGATGCGGAATGAGTTGCGGCCGCTGGTGGAAGAGACCCTGAGTCGAGATAAGCTGAGACGGCAGGGAATGTTCAACGTCGCCTTCGTGCGCCGATTGCTCAACGAGCACTGGTCGGGCAAGGTCGATAACCGCAAAACCTTGTGGACGCTCTTTAGCTTTCAACTCTGGTACGACCGCTGGGGGAAAAGGTAGGGATTGGGGGTTAGGGATTAGGGGTTAGGGAATGGCGGTTGTCTTCGGCGCGGCCGCCCGTCCCCGTCCGTCCGGGCGTGGCCCTGTTTTATCCGTCCATTTTGCAACTGACATTTGAAACATTTAAGACCCTGTGTTTACGCGCCTTCCCGCGACGTTGCAAAACTTACCCTTTCTGAGACACATCCAGGAGAAGTACAATCAACGCATCACGGGGCTCTGCGGCTAGCTTCGCTGAACGGAGCACAATGAATCCTTCATACAAGCTGATGGCTATCCTGTTCGGAATTGGCGTCACGCTGCACAATCTCGAAGAAGCGATGTACCTGGCAAGCTGGGCCCGTTCGCATGTGACACTGTGGTTCGAGCCCGACCCGAAGATCTATTGGGTCTTGACCTCGTTGGTCAGCGTTGTGATTTGGGTTCCGATTGTTGGCGTTTGCGTTTCGCCCGAGAGCAGCCATTTTCAAAGCGCCCTCTCAGGATTTGCCCTCGTCATGGCCATCAATGCAGTGCTGCCGCACTTCGTAATAAGTCTGGTCAAGCATTCTTATTCGCCGGGAACGGGAACGGGAATGCTGTTCAATCTGCCACTTGGTGTGTTGCTGATTCACGCGCAGTTGAGCGCCCACGCAACCTCACATGCCGAGGTCTGGCGAGATGCAGTTCTTTATGCGCTGTTATTGGCCGTCGGCGCCTTCGGAATCTTGTACGGAGCTCATGCGATCTTCGCCGCGAGGAAGGCATGAGCATCGCCGCCTCTTGGAGCTGTCCCGAAAGTGACCCTTTGCGAAACACGGCCGGGAAGAGGAAATTCACTTAAGAATCACGGAACAGCGCGCGAAAACCCTCTTGCTCGAAGTGCCGGTCATTGGTGAGGGCTTCGGTCAAGCCTTCGCGGCGCATGGTTTGCATCGAAATGCAATCGACCAAGCTGTACCCCTTGTCGGGACGCGCCCGGTACAATTCAAAACCCGCCATAAAGGAATCGTGGCTCTGGGGAATGACGCGCACGCCCGGATCGCTCAACATGGCCTCGACATTGGCCGCCACTTCCCGGCGCAAGTATTCCGGCGCGGCGGAAAAGAACGTGAGGTATTCGGTGAGAACCTCCTCAGTCGTCACGATGTTGTCCCTAACCTGGTGAGCGCGGGCATAGGCGGCATCTCCCGGCAGCGTCAGCGCGATCCAGTAAAACGTGTCGGCAAAAACTGTCCTCACGGGTTTTTCTTGGGCCAGCCGTAGATGTAGTGATCGTGCTCGCTCGCTCCATCCGTAGGCATTTGGGCCATAATCTCGGGCGGAACCTTGCTCATGTGCTCAAGGATGATTTCGGAGATGTGGCGGTGGGAACGGGCGTCGGCCTCAAGATCCTGTACAAGGACCTGGCGTGCGTATTCTTCCGCCGAGATGCCAAGCGCCCGCGCCTTGGCGTCGAGTGTGGCTTGTTGTTCGTCGGGAAGATGGATCGTCAGCGTCATAACGTGGTTGCCTTCCTCGTATCAAACCCAATCCTACGCCAGTCGGAACACTTTGTCACGCCGGGCGCGGCGCGAATGACAAGGCACGGGGGTTTACTCCTGACGCGCGACCGCCACCCGCGAAGGAAAATCTCCGCTGCGTCTGTTCCATTCCTCCCCAAACTCTCTTTTCGAGACTTTACGGCTTTGGCTCTTTGCCATTTCCATTTTGCTTCTTATAACGTTCCAGCATAGCGCCTGATATCTCCGGGGAAGATGGCCATACGCCGCCCAGCGCTCCGGCGTGGCGCTGGTATTGGGCGAGTGCTTCGAGGTTGGGCTGAACGGGTTTATCCCCTTCCAGAAAGACGACGCCCACAACGTCGCTCGGAATCCGGCTGATGAAATCTTCCGCGTTTTCAATCATGCTTCGGATACGCCGGTGATAGTCCGACACATCAAGGGGGTGATCCGTCGCCAAAACGCGAAATTCCTCCGCTGTGAACCGGCTGTGCCGCGTAATGTCGGAGAGCATTTCTTCGGGGGATTGTCCGGGAAAGCGCCCCACGGCGGCGCAAATCACCGCCCCGAGCGGTAGAATGTTTTCATGGATGGTTATGAGATCAACGATATCGCGTGGTTCGCGGCGGTCGGCGGCGGCGGACGCTTTGTTGGTAGCAAGATCCACGGGATGCAGCACGTAACCGAAGAGTTCATCCCGTTGAGTGGGGAAAAAACGGAAAGCGCTGTCGTGAACCCATTCCAGCCGCATCCTTTCGCCCAAACCTTCGAGTTCCGCTTCCCGCTTACCAGTCTGAATCTTTTTCCAAACGAGCTTCAGCCCTGCTTCCGTAAGCGCCTTCGCGTCGGTTATGGTGGCGATTTCAAGGCGTTGCTCCGTATCCTGAAAAATATCGATGTCGCCGGAAAAGCGTGGACCTTCGCGGTTGATGGCGACGCCACCCGCGATATAGCTGTCGGGGCTGCGTTCCGCCGCAAGCACGCGCAATACGTGGGATTGCAGTTTAGTGAGGGGCAAGGCAGATTCTCTCGATCTGTTCCGCCAATCGCCGCCCTTCCATTCCGCCATGCGTTCGCAACGCTTTCGTGATTGCCAGAGCGTCGAGGGGGGTAGGGTCTGCAAGGGGCCGCATGTTCCAAAGCGCCTGCGCCCCGTATTCCGCAAAGGCGCGGTGGTACAGGTTCACCAAATCTTTCCGTTCCGTCGTCGGGTCGTTCATGACGTCCCATTTTACCATGGGTATCGCCGCCCCGCAGTTGCTCCAGCCCGCTTCGATGTTCAACGGCCGCCAAAATAGGTTAACTTAGTGGGTCCGCGGTGGTGGGCAGGTTCGAGGTGGCGGGGGGTCGTGAAGCATGGGATGGGCAGTGGGAAATCAAATTCCCCTCTACGCTTGACGATAATTCCCAACTCCTAACAGGCTGATGAAAAGGTACATAGGCGGGACGTAGGGGCGGGTTTACCCCGCCACACCTCCAGGGTATCCAACATTCGATGGCGGGGTAAACCCGCCGCTACGTCCTTTTTCATCAGCCTGCTAAACCTCAGATCTTTACTCCTTACGCGCGACCATGGAGAATAGGACCGTGCTCCCGAAAAGCTTTGCCGTTGCTCACAACTATCCTCCGTCTGCGGCGCCGGGGAAGGACGCCTTCCGCCCGGCGGAGTGGACCATTATCCGCCGCTGCCGCACGCCCAAGCAGGTGCAGGAATTCCTCCGCCAGCTTCCGTACAACTGGGAAAAACGCGGGGAAACGCTGCGGACCTTTCGCGGCGTGGTGCGCCATGGGAGCGCCCACTGCCTGGAGGGCGCGCTGAGCGCCGCGACCATCATGGAGCAGCACGGTTACCCGCCCCTGCTGCTGGACTTGGAATCCCAGGACCAACTTGACCACGTGCTGTTCCTCTTCCGGAAGCAGGGGCGCTGGGGAACCATTGCGCGCTCGCGCGACGCGGGGCTGCACGGACGCAAACCGGTTTTCCGCACCATTCGCCACCTGGTGATGAGTTATGTGGACCCCTATGTGGACGGCTCCGGACGCATCATGGGCTACGGCGTCGCCGACCTGCGCACTCTGGTGAAGTGCGATTGGCGGCTCTCCGCGAAACATGTGAAGGAAGTGGAACGCGCCCTCATCAAGATGCCCCATAAACCCATTCGAACCTCCGAGCGCCGCTACCAGGCGATCCTCCGGCAGTTCCGAGCCTTTCGCCAAAAGTATCCCGACAAACCCGCCACCTTTTATTCCAACCGGCACCTTTGGCTGTGAGGGGGAAATGAGGCTAACTGTCACGAAGGTAAGCCACTGGTTTGACCCGTGCGATTCGAAGAGACTCGACCGTTGCCCGGTTCCCCGCAAGGGGAACACTCGAGTTTCTACATTTCCGTTTCAGCACCACCCCGGCGCCAAGGGCGCCACCCCTCCTCATCTGAGGAGGGGAGCATTTTGGAACTCCCCTCCTGATCTAGGAGGGGTGGCGCGCTCGCGCCGGGGTGGTTACCAGCAAGCTGGGCGCTCGGTTGCTTCGCGCTGAGCAAATGTAGAAACTCCAGGCCGTAGGTGAAACCCACGGCTCTGGCCTTTGGCCATTTGCGGCTCAGGCATTAGCGTAGCAGACAGCGGAGGCGACGGGGAAGTCGCATTTCTCAGGCTTCGTGGTGCGGGTGGGGTGAGGCGCGAAGCCGGAGAAATGTTGGAGGCTGAGTCCGCGGCTCCAGACTTCGGCGCGGAGCTGCTGCAGGGCCTGCTGAGTGGAGAGGTGGGCGGGAGGAGAGGGTTGACTCCACTTGGGGCGTGGCAGCCGGCCGGGCGACGCTTGAAGCGCAGGGGGTGGGTGGCGCCGCCCTGGGCGAAGGTGAAGGTCTGCCAGGGGGAATCATCGGTGCGGACGTGTTCGGGCGTGGGAGCCGGAGAACCGTAGCGGCGGCGGCCGCGCCCTGTGCGGGTGGCAGGATCGGGTGGGAACAGCAGCTTGGCAGCTTGGCGGATGCGGCCGATGGCGGTGGTATGGTGGGGCAGGTGTTGGAGCACGGTTTGATTGGTGTAGCCTCCATCGAAAGCGACGAGGAGCCCGCGGGCGGCGGAAGCCGGGTCGGCATCGCGAGCGGCGCGCAGCTTGCGGATCTGCTCAACGGCACGCTGGCCGAGGCGGGCGGTGCGCACGGCGACGCGGTATTTGGCCTGCGC
>Ga0326728_10013547_pt1 | contig 17666 bp, 14 predicted proteins | sample MB3enrmetagenome_FD_207602 | JGI IMG/M metagenome (GOLD analysis project Ga0326728, IMG submission 207602) | Lab enriched peat soil microbial communities from McLean, Ithaca, NY, United States - MB31MN | ecosystem: Environmental > Terrestrial > Soil > Wetlands > Peat | place: USA: New York... | reverse complement strand
CCAGCTTGGAGGGCGCGCAAGACGCGGCCGGGATTGCATATCGCGAGTGGAAGGGACCCCGGGTCGAAGGGCTTGCCGGCGATTTCACCACCCGCGCCTTCGCGGTAGGGGAGCTCGCGGTACTCGATTCGCTCGACCAGGCCGCGGCGCCGCTCGTGCGCTGGGCCGTCGAGGACGATGACGGCGGCGGTTCCTGCCCCGATTGCTACGACAACTCGCTTGCAGGTCCACAGGAGCCAGGCGTCGCTTTCCCGACCGGGCATTCGCACCCCCCGGTGCATCCCGGCTGCCGGTGCCTTCTCGTGACGGTTCGGTCGTAAGCTCCGCCCGATGCGAGTTCCGATGGACCAGTCGTCCCGGTCGCGGCCGGTCCGGTGGTACCAAGCCTGGATTCTGGGAGCCATCGTCTTCGTCATAGTGGCGCTGGTCGTGATCCAGGGATTGGCCAACTTCTACACGAACTATCTCTGGTACCGATCGGTAAGCCTCACGGCCGTCTGGCGTCTCATGGTCGAGACGAAGATCGAACTTGCCGCGACGTTCATCGTCGTTTTCTTCGTGGCGTGCTGGGCCAGCCTGTGGGTGGTGGACCGTATCGCCCCGCGGGCCTTGCTCGTCTCGCCGGAGCTCGAGATAGTCAGGCGCTACCAGCAGATCGTGGCCGGGCACACCTTCGCCGTGCGCACGGTCGTCTCCCTGATCCTCGCCCTGATAGTGGGAACCTCGGCAGACGACCAGTGGCAGCACTGGCTGATGTTGCGCAGCGGCAAGGCCTTCGGGTTGACGGACCCGATGTTCCACAGAGGGGTCAGCTTCTACGTCTTCAAGCTGCCGTTCCTTTCCTTCCTCGTGGACTGGACCCTTGTGGCGCTGCTGCTGATCCTGATCTTCACGAGCATCGGCCACTATTTCAACGGCGGGATCAGGTTCCAGGGCCCCTCGCCCCGGGTCGACCCGCGCGTAACGGCGCACCTGTCGGTGATCATCGGTGCGATGGCGCTGATCCGTTCCGCCGGCTACTTCTACGTCGACCGTTTCAACTTGCTGCTCGCCAAGGACAGCGTCGTGAACGGTGCCGGCTACACCGACGTGCACGTGCGCCTGGCGGCGATCGAGCTGCTCGCCGTAGTGGCGCTGGCGGTGTTCGTGCTGATGGTGTTCAACCTCTATCAGCGCAGCTTGGCCCTTCCCGCGATCGGGTTCTGTCTGTGGTTGCTCATAGGCCTGACTGCTGCGGTCATCGTCCCGGCGCTCGTGCAGGGCCTCAAAGTCACGCCGGCCCAGAGCACGCTCGAGGCCCCCTATATCCAGCGGAACATCCACGCGACTCGGGCGGCACTGGGTCTCAACAAGATCAGCGAGCGCAGTTTCGCGGGCCTCTCCAACCTGACCGGTGGCGTGGTGGCGGGGGCCGCGTCGACGCTGGACAACCTCCCGCTCTGGGAGCCCTCGATCACGTCGGCGACCTACCAGAAGCTCCAGCAGAACGGCACCGGCTACACGATCGCCGGGCTCTCCCTCGACCGTTACCGGATCAACGGCTCCTTGACCCCGTTCGTGATCGGAGCAAGGGAGGTCAACACAGCGGACCTGCCGACGCAGTCGTGGGTCAACGTCCACCTCCAGTACACCCACGGCTTCGGTGCGATCCTCTCGCCTGCGAACCGGCAAGTCGGAGGGAACCCGGTCTTCGACATCTCGGGCGCCGGGCTCACCTCGGTCAGCGGTGCTCCGCACATCACCCAGCCGGCCATCTACTTCGGGGTTGGCCAGACGGGTTACGTGGTTGCCGACACGGCCCAGAGCGAGGTCGACTACTCGAACGCGAACGGCAACGTGATCTCGAGCCACTACGCGGGCTCGGGCGGAGTGCCGATCGGTTCGTTCTGGACCAAGGCGGCCTTCGCGTTGCGGTTCCACGACCTCAACCTGCTCATCTCCAAGCTCGTCACGCAGAAGTCCCGGCTCATGTTCATCCAGGACGTCCGCGAGCGGGTCGCCAAGGCGGCACCGTTCCTCACTGTCGACAACAGCCCGTACCCGGTCATCGACCAGGGTCACATCTACTGGATCGTCGACGCCTACACGACCACGAGCTATTACCCGTACGCCCAGCAGGCCAACACGACCGAGCTCCCCGTCGGGAGCGGTCTGTCGAACGTCAATTTCAACTACGTGCGCAACTCGGTGAAGGTAGTCGTCGACGCCTACACGGGCGCGATGACGTTCTACGCCACGATGAAGAACGACCCGATCCTCAACACATGGGAGTCCGTCTTCCCGGGCATGTTCAAGCCGCTAAGCGAGATGGACCCCGTGCTCAAAGGGCACTTGCGCTACCCGCTAGCCCTCTTGATGGTGCAGTCCTACATGTACGGCCGCTATCACCTCACCAATCCGTCGTCCTTCTACATCGCCAACAACGCCTGGGAGCTCGCGCCGACGTCCGGGACGGGCTCACCCGACCAGGCTCTGCCCACCGACGCCTACGGGAACACGCAGCGCTTCGTGCCCGAGTACGAGATACTCCAGCTTCCAGGCGCCAGCCAGACCAGTTTCACGGCCCTCGAGCCGCTCGACCCGCTGTCGCAAGGCGATCGGATCCAGACCTTGGCGGCACTCATGACGGCGTCCTGCGGCTACCCGAACTACGGGCAGCTGACGGTCTATGTGACGCCGCCAAGCAGCGCGACAGCGGGCCCCGCCGTCGTCAACTCGAGGATCCAGTCCAACACGACGGTCTCTCAATACGTGACGCTGCTGGGTCGTGCCGGGTCGACGGTCTCGCTCGGGACCACCCTCATCGTGCCCATTGACGACTCGCTGGTCTATGTGCGGCCGCTGTACGTGAGCTCGTCGCAGAACCCGTATCCCCAGCTGACCCGTTACATAATCGTCTACGGCACCCAGGTCTCCATGGGGTCGACCCTCGGTATCGCTCTGGCCGGTGTCTTCGGCGCGGTGACGGCCAATGTCGGAGGAAGCGGCACCGGGCAGATCCCGGCCACGGTCCGGGCCCTCATAGCGAGTGCGGAGAGCTACTACAACCAGGGGCTTGCGGCTCTGAAGCAGGAGGACCTGACGACCTATTCAACGGACATGAAGATCGTCGGCAACCTCATTGCCCAGGCTGAGTCGGACCTGCAGAAGGCCACGAAGACGGCCGGCGCGAAGGACGCGAAGGTGACGGCGATGGGGGCAGTCAGGGTCGCGCGCTCATTCGCCTAGCGCTGAGCGTCAGCGGGTGTTGGTGCCGGCCCGCGGCCGGGCCACGCGGCGAGAGGGCGCCGTTTTGCGGCGGAGGCGGCCAACTGGGGCCAGGCGACGAAGGTGACGAGCCGCCTCGGCGGCGGAGGTGGCCAGGCGACGAAGGCGACGCGGCTGGTAGACTCTTTCTTCACCGCCGCGGGGTGGAGCAGTCAGGTAGCTCGTCGGGCTCATAACCCGAAGGTCGAAGGTTCAAATCCTTCCCCCGCCACCAAGAAAGTGCAGGTCAGGGTCGATGCGAGAGCACCGGCTCTTCTCGTTTTTCCGGTGTCATCCCTAGTTCCATCCCTACTCCAGAAGTTTGTGATTAGGGTGGGGCGATGCGCGGGTCAAAGAGAAAGCGGGGCGAGGGAGTCTGGGAGCTGCGGGCCTACGTCGGGCGCGATCCTGTTACAGGTAATCCCAAACAGGTGTCGAAGACCTTCCACGGGACAGCCCGTGAGGCGGACGAGGCTCTACGCGACCTGATCGAGCAGCAAGTTCCCGGGCGCTCCGATGGCGCAGGGGCCACGGTTGGCCAGCTCCTCGACGCCTGGTTGTCGGAGTGCGAGCGCATGGACCTGTCACCCACGACGCTGCGCAGCTACAGGGCACAGATAGAGCACACCATCCGACCTGCTCTTGGCTCGATCAAGGTCCAACGCCTGGGGGCGAAGGACCTCGACGACCTGTACCGAGCGATCAAGGAAAAGGGCTTGTCGCCGAAGACCGTCCGCAATCACCACGCGATCCTCGCGGCTGCGCTGCACCAGGCCGTACGGTGGGGGTGGGTCCGCCGAAACGTGGCCGAGATGGCCAAACCGCCACGTGTCACGCAGCGTCTCGTCCGGCCACCTTCGGTAGATGCCGTGCGACAACTCGTGGTTGCCGCTGAAGAGCGTGACCCGCGGTTGGCGCCGCTGTTGATGCTGGCCGCGTTGACTGGCATGCGCCGGGGCGAGCTATGTGCGCTCCGCTGGTCCGACCTCGATCTCGAAGAGGGCCAGATCGAGGTGGCGCGTTCCGTTGTGCTGGTCCCCGGCGGACTCGGAGAGAAGACGACGAAGACGAACCGAACGCGACGTGTCGCACTCGATGAGGTAGGACTTACCGTGCTCAGGGCTCATCGGGCACGGGTCGAGGAGTGGGCTCGCCTGGCGGACGAGGAGCTGAGCCCCGATGCCTTCATCTGCTCCCCTTACGTCGACGGCTCGCTACCGTTCCGGCCAGACAACGTGACGAGCTTCTTCATCCGGCTCAGGGACGAGCTCAAGCTTCCGGACGTGCGTCTACATGACCTGAGGCATTTCACGGCTACGCAGCTCATCGGCGCCGGCGTCGACGTCCGTACGGTTGCCGGACGTCTCGGCCACACGGACCCATCAATGACGCTGCGCGTATACAGCCATGCGCTGGAGGAACGGGACCGGGCGGCGGCTGCGGTGATGGGACGAGTCTTGACGCCACCCACCGCTGAGCTGCCAGCCACGGCTTCTCCTTGACCAGATGTTCTAGGTGCCGGGATCAGGCTGACGGTTGAGGGAAGAGCGGGGCGCACTCGTTGCTTAGGAACCCGACTGTGTAACAGGGCAAACTGTGCAGCACGGCCGCACCGGATCGCAGCCACCGCAGTTGCCACCGGGCAGCAATACGAGCTGGCGGTCGACCTTTAGCTGCTGCCGCAGTGAGTCAGACTCAACCTTCGGCAATGCGACATGTGCTAAGAAATCTCCATGTTGGCCTGCGAACGAAGCTTGACAGGGCCGTGCCACCATTGCGAAGGGTGGCAAGCGCGGTTGAGCAAGGACTGGAGTCCGGTCATCGCGGGTTTACTACGATACCGAAGTTATGAATTTCCGCTCAGGGCTGAGGCTCCCGTAGCACGGGTGCGCTGCTCTATCCGCGGCGGAGTGGCTCTCTCGACAGTGGGTGGCAGCCCAGTGTCTGGCACACTCTCGACCCTCGACGGATTTTTTCCTGAAAGGACCCACCACGCCCAGCGCGCACGTCGTGGAACCTTTCGCGCTTGTTGTGGCACCTTCGAGCCAGGAGGTGATTCGGAAGGCGAGCGGCAGGCTCCTCAACTTGCCACGGACCAGCATCGGCCAGCTATGTACCCCAGATCGAGCGGCTTGGGGGGCGCTTCAACAACAGGCCCTCTGGCGCGCGTCTTTCCAGTACACCTCTCCGCCGGTAACTCAGGCTCCCGATCTGAAACCAGGCTCTCGACCTGGTCTTTGTTCTTGAACACCTCAGCTAATAGTGTGTTCCACAGTCACACAATGACAGCGACCCACACGCCTAGCAACGCGCGCACCGCAAGGTCGACGGCATCAAATAGATGACGATCTCAAGGAAGGCGCCTATTCAAGGGTCGAGACCTCGAGGCGACCGAGTGGTATTCCAATGGTCAAGTCTTCCCTTACTCATGCCAGCGCTCATCCTTATTGGCCTATTGTTCCTGCTCCCTATCGGCTACGCGTTCTATTATGCCTTTACCAACCTGCAGCTCGCAGGCCCTCATGCCGTCCTGTATGGCCTAACCGGGCTCCAGAACGTCAAACAACTGATTCACGATCCCGAGTTCCTACACTCGATCGTCCTGACCGTTATCTTCATCGCCGGCTCAGCAATTCTTGGCCAAACCGTCATCGGTCTTGCCTTGGCACTAATCATGCGACGAGCGCTCGCCGCTATTCGATTGAGCGTAGGAGCGATCGTGGTACTCGCGTGGGTGCTGCCAAGCGTCACGTCCGCCTTCGTCTGGTACGCCTTCGCGCAGCAGGGTGGTACTCTTGGCACGATTCTGCATAACCCAGCCGGAAGTTATCTCGTTAACGACGCGATGCTCATCGTGTCGATAGCGAACAGCTGGCGTAGCGTCGCTTTCTCGATGCTCATGTTCGCGGCTGCACTTCGGAATCTCCCTACTGAAGTTCTTGAAGCAGCAGAGGTTGATGGAATACCCGCATGGCGCAGGCTGTCGTCCGTCGTCATACCGATGCTCCGCGGCACAATAGTCACGAACCTACTCCTAGTGACGCTCGGAAACATATCAGAGTTCACCCTCATCTGGATTCTGACACGGGGAGGTCCAGTCGACGCAACGACGACCATGCCAGTCTATATGTATTTGGTCTCCTTCATTTATGACAATCTCGGCTACGGCTCGATGATCGGACTGGCCCTAGTTCTCTTGGCTGGCCTGATATCGCTTTTGTACGTGCGAAATGTCAAGGACCGGATGGCGTGATTTCCGCGACCGCGCTTGGACGGGCAGAGGGGAAACCCGCGCAATACAGGAGGTTCACGCCAGCATCTATCGCGACGAACCTGGTCCTTGGGGCTTTTGGGGTCGTCTTTGCTTCACCGATGTTGTGGCTAGTTCTGGCCTCCTTCGACCAACATGCTGGTTGGCAGGTGAAGGTGCCGGAATTGACCTTGGGCAATTATCGAACGGTGATCTCTTACAATTATCTTGATCCGATATGGAACAGTCTCTACCTATCTCTTGTCGCGACGGCTGTCACGACCGCCGTTTCGATCATTACGGGGTATGTCCTGTCCACACGCCACATCCCGCTTAAGCGAACGATTATGCTGTCGGTCCTACTGCTGACGGGGATTCCGGTGACAGTTTTGATCGTACCCATCTATGAGCTCTTCGTGCAGTTGAACTGGCTGAATTCGATCCCAGCCGTTGGATTGCTCATGGCGGCGTCATCGTTGCCGTTCGGGATATGGCTGATGAAGAATTATATTGACGCGGTGCCCGTCGAAATCCTGGAGGCGGCCGCGGTAGACGGGGTGGGGACCAGACGCACGGTGCTGGGTGTGATCCTGCCGGCAACGTATTCCGGGGTATTGGTAACGGTGATGGTCACGTTCATAAACGCTTGGGGAGCCTTTCTCGTGCCCCTGATACTGATCAGCAATCCCGGATCGGAGCCCGGATCGATTGCCTTGTATCAATTCCTGAGCGCATTTGTCACACCGCGGATCGGGCCTCTGGCCGCGTACTCGTTGATCTTTTCGCTCCCGGTGGTTGTGCTGTATCTTTTCGTAGCGCGTCGACTCGCTGGGGGCTTTGCGTTTGGTGGAGGGGTGAAGGGTTGAGCTTGAGGGAGCAGCGAGGGCCGTCCGAGGGGTCCAATCGGAGTGAGAGCGAGAGGGTTGCTGTTGACCGGCATGTGGTAGGTGCGCGACTGGAGGGCATCACAAAGATCTTCGGAGAGGAGATGGCGGTCGACGATCTCTCCTTGGAAATCCATCCAGGGGAGTTGTTGGTGCTCGTGGGACCGTCGGGATGTGGAAAGACGACAACGCTTCGCATGCTGGCTGGGCTTGAACGGCCCACGTATGGGTCGATCTTCATTAACGAGAAGGAGGTCAACAGGCTGTCGCCCTCGGCGCGCAACGTGGCGATGGTGTTTCAGAGTTACGCGCTGTACCCGCATATGACTGTTCGTAAGAATCTTGTCTTCGCTCTTAGGGCAAAGCGGGAGCGGGCGGGCGTGATAAGGGAACGGCTTGCTGATGTGTCTGCGATGTTGGGGCTGGAGGCTCTTCTGCAGCGCAAGCCCAGTGAGTTGTCGGGTGGGCAGAGGCAGCGGGTTGCGTTGGGCCGGGCTCTGATGCGGCACCCAGATATATTTCTTCTGGACGAACCGTTGTCGAATCTTGATGCAGCTTTACGCACGCAGATGCGGGGGGATCTGGTTACCCTTCACAGGGAAATTGGTGTAACGACGGTGTACGTTACGCATGACCAAGTCGAGGCCATGACCATGGCCGATCGGATCGGAGTGATCATGGGTGGTCGACTGCTGCAGGTGGACATCCCGGAGGTGGTCTACTCCAGGCCGGTGAATGTTTCGGTGGCGTCGTTTATCGGCTCACCGAAGATTAACTTGTTGGAGGGGACTGCGTGGCGGGATGGGTCAAAGTGCCTGGTCCGATGGGATGACGTAACGTTCTCGCTAGACGATGCAGGGCTATTCAGCGGTGAGAACCGTGCCGTTACGGTCGGCATCAGGGCGGAGGATCTGAGCTGGATACAGGGCGAAACGTCAGAGAGCGGCTCGACTGTGGTGGGTACGGTGCGGCTGGTGGAGCCACTCGGCTCGGAGACGTTGGTGACACTGGACCGTGGCGCCAAAGCTTTGGTCGCGAGATTTCCACCTCATTGCGGCGTGCGGCCCGGTGATAAAGTGGCGGTCGCAGCGGAGGGGAGGCACGTGCACCTATTCGATAGGGAGACCGGCGAGAGGCTGGGGAGGTAAACCGCGAGGTTGAGCCAGAAGTTTCGTGGCGCGGATGGGAAAGCAGCGCTGGTTGGAGGGAAAGAGACGTGTGGGCGTGTCACGGAAACCGGAGCCAAGTAAAGGGGGCGTTCGTGAAGGGAATGGTGGCAGGTCGAGTGGTTTGCCTGGCGGGCTTGGCAGCCGTAACGCTAGGTGCGGCATCGTACGCGGCAGGCGCTTCAGAGAAGGGAGCGTCGTCGACGATGTCCAGCAAGGGGTCGGTGAGTCTGATGTACTCGAGCGACTACGAGCTGGACACGACGGGGCTTACGACCGAGTGGTATGACACGATTAAGAAGGAGTTCCAAGCACAAAACCCAGGTTATACACTTGCTCTTCAGCCCGTAGGGGGCACGGACATCGATGAGCAGACGAAAATCTCTCTTGCGCTGCGTTCCGCTTCAACCTCTCCGTGCATCATGGCCTATGAGACCACGAGTGTTACGAATCTCGAGGCGTCTGGTTACCTGTTGCCGCTGAATAGATATCTGAGTCCGGCGCCAGCCTTTTGGAAGGGCATGCCGACGACTATCAAGAACCTCAATGTTATTGATGGAAAGGTGTATGCGGTAGCCTCCGGATATAATGTCTCGCAGCTGTATTATAACAAGGCGATGCTACGGAAGGCTGGAATTAAGCTTCCCTGGGATCCGCGAACCTGGTCCGATATAGTAAGCGTTGCGAAAAAGGTGAAGGCGGCCAATCCGAAGGTGATCCCGCTTTGGCTCCACGCTGGTCTTCCAACTGGGTCTTACGTAACCTATGTCCAGACCTTGGGCAACCTGATTGATGGGACTCAGACCCCTACCACTTATGAGAATGGAAAGTGGGTCATCAACAGTCCTGGTATCAGAGCGGCGCTAGGTTTCTATAAGACCGTTTTCTCCGACGGACTGGGTGAGCCGGTGGGTGACGCATTGAATCCGGAGGCTGCGGTGCAGGTTCCGGGTTACCTTAAGAGTGGTCAGGTAGCGATCGCGTTGGGTTCGAACTGGTTTCCAGGTGCTTGGGTTTTCAAGTTCGCGACGCCGTGGCCTCAGGCTCGAGAGGCGATTGGAGTGACTCCGGTGCCGACGGAGTTCGGTCAGTCGCCTGGTTATGCGACGACGCTCGCAGGTTGGACTTACTCGATCTCAGCGGCGTGCGCACATCCGGCTCAGGCTTGGAAGGCGATTGAGATTATGGAAAATACGACGAACTCCGTGAATCTCGCGAACTGGGCTGGCTTCGTTCCGCCAACGACTGCTGAGACAGAGGCTCCTGCGTTTGTTGACTTTGCTCCGCCGCAAGGAGAGTTCAAATCGTACGCTGCCTTCGCCACGCCGGTCGCGTCAGGTCCGGGATACGGCGCCTACACGGAGGCGTTTGCGACTGCGACGGGCGAGATAGCGCAGACTCCGTCCGTTTCGCTGTCGAGCGTGTTGAATCAGGTGGCTTCGACGACGACGACAGCGATCGGAGCGAGCGGTGTGACAACCATCGGGTAGGTGTTGAACTACAGGTTGCGAATGTGGCCGGAAGGGACGCGTGCACCTGAGGAGAGGCGTGGCACGTGCGGGCTTCACTCGCTCAGATCGGTGGCATCCGTACTGCGGTACGCAGCTATTGGACGTGCGGGCTTCAGTCGCCCGCCTGTCAGTATGGCAGTCGGAAGCTGAGGGAGGGTTATGCGTCTTGAGTTGGTGCAGGCTGAACTTGTCTGCGCCTCGCGATCTCGAAGGGAGGTTGTACGTGAACCGTGCTCCGGGGGAGGCTGACTAGGTGGGCGAGTCTCTCGATGCCGTAATGGCGGGGTTGCCTTCGAATTGGGGAAGGTGGGGCCCCGACGATGAGGTAGGCGCTCTGAACTTCCTTGGGGCAGCGGAAGTAATTGCAGCTGCGGGCGAGATTCAGACTGGGCGGGTCTTTACCTTGGGCATCCCCTTAGCAAGTCCACAAGGCGATCCAATCTGGCCAGGGCGGCCACTTGCGGCCCGCTATCCCCTGCAGGATCGCGGCACCTATCTCGCGGGTCACATAGAGGCGCCCGCAGGCGATGAATACGCTGACGACGTCTTGTTCGTTTCAGTGCACGGCACGACGCACTGTGACGCCTTGGGGCATGTGTGGATGGACAACGAGCTTTACAACGGCGTTTCGGCGGAATCGACTGTCGACCGGCTTACGAGGTCCTCGATCTTCCCAATAGCGGAGCGAGGCATTGTCGGCCGAGGCATTCTGATAGATGTGGCTGACTTTAAAGGTAAAGCAAGGTTGGACAGAGGAGAGGCGATCTCACTCGGAGATCTGCAGGGAGCGATCAAGAGGCAAGGCTGTGATGTGCGGCCGCACGACATCGTCCTCCTTCGCACGGGCTGGCTGAGTGCCTTTTACCGGGACCGCTCAAGTTTCGAGAGAGAACCGCTCTCTGAACCGGGCCTGTCCTTTAGTCGAGACCTTGTGTCCTGGTTCGCGGATTCAGGGATAGCAGCCCTGGGAACGGACACGTTGGGCAACGAGTTGACTATACATCCAGAACATGGTGAGGTGGCACTTCTGCATATATCGCTGATGCGTAATCTGGGAATCGTCTTCAACGAGCTGGTTTGGCTGGAGGATTTGGCAAAGTTCTGTCGGGAGTCTGCGCGATATAGTTGCCTCTACGCGTGTGCACCGTTGAAGATAGTCGGAGCGAGTGGAGCGCCTGTGAATCCTGTCGCAATCATGTGAGGGATCGATCAGAAAATGGGGATGGGTGGACGGGCAAGATAAGTTGCGACCGAGGGTCAAGCTCCTGATCGCTGGTGATCTGCGTAGTGACTTTGAGGTGACCCAGGACTTCCTGGAGTTGCTGACGGGATACGACATCTTGCGGGTGGGAGACATTCTGGCGGATAGCGCAGTCGCTGACGAGGTCGAAGCACTGGTGAGAGGCCTAGATAGTGACGATCTGGGTACTAATGTGCTCTTAGAGAGGTTGAAAAACCTCCGGTGGATTCACAGCATGACGGCGGGCGTAGAGGAAGTTGTCTCGGATCGGCTTGTCGAGAGGGGCATCCTGCTTACGAATTCGGCCGGTTGCTACGCGGGAGGGATCGGCGAGTACGTGCTCGCGGCGCTCGTCTGTCTGTTCCGAGGGCTCCCGGAATTGCTCTGCGCTAAGAGAACCGGGTTGTGGATGCCACACGAGTTAGGTCGGGAAGTGGCCGGTTCGCGAGTAGGAGTTGTGGGTTATGGAGGAATAGGTCGTCGAGTCGGAGAACTGGCTTTGACGGCGGGTGCCGACGTGTGGGCCATCTGTAGAGATCCAACGCGAGCCGATCGGCAGGCAGGCGCTGACGGGATTCGTGTTTCGGGACCGGATTCGTTGAACGCGATGCTTGAAGTGAGTGATGCAGTCGTTGTCGCGGTCAGCTTGAACGCGTCGAGTCATCATATGTTCGACGACGAGCAGTTTCGCATGATGAAGAGAAGCGCAGTTTTGGTCAACGTTTCCCGAGGGTCCGTCATAAGGGAAGAAGCGCTCGTGGTCGCGCTCGAGTCCCGATCGATTTCGGGCGCCGTGATCGATACCACGGAAAGGGAGCCACTGCCGAGCGACAGCAAGCTCTGGCAAACTGCAAACCTCTGGATAACGCCGCACATGGCTGGTGGCACGCGTGAGGGCCGAGCACGGGCGCTATCCCTACTTCAATGGAATCTCACGCGCTACCGTGATGGGTCGCTCAGAGACCTTCGGAATGTTGTAGATGTCGCTCGAGAACTGAGCGGCCGGTAGTTGGCGGGCCTAGGTTGGCTGCGAGACAGCGGCTTCGGCGACGCGTACCGGGGATGCGGGTAGGGGGTCGGGCGATTGCTGGTCGTGGATGTCAGAGGAAGCTTCCCAGCGTGGGAGTTCGGTGTCGGCGCGCGACACCGTCGTACGGGCTGATTGCAGGCACGCGGTTCGGGGTTGTGAAGGTGTGTGGATTTGCGCCGGGCAAGTAAGGAGATGTGGTGACGGTCGATGCTGAGATCGCGCGTGCTGGGAAAGACAGGTCTTCGAATCACGGAAGTTGGCTTGGGCGGTTGGCAACTGGGAAAGGGAGAGGTTCCGGGCCAACGGAGCGTGGAAGACGAACGTTCGGGAAACGAGATCGTTCATTACGCCGTCGAGAGTGGGATCAACTGGATCGATGTCGCCGCAGTGTATGGACTGGGATACGCGGAAGGGATCGTGGGACGCGCAGTCCAGGACATGGCTGACCCTCCGTTCATCTTCACTAAGTGCGGCTACGAGTGGAGTTTGACGGACCCCCCTTACACGACGTTGAAGAGGGAAGCTATAAGGAGTTCCGTAACCGCTAGTCTCGGACGAACTGGACTCGAGGTACTTGACTTATGTTTCATTCACTGGCCTATACCGGACATTGATCTAGAGGAAGGCTGGTGTGCTCTGGCTGAGCTTAAGGAGGAGGGAAAGGTTCGACACGTCGGTCTTTCTAATTGCTCCCTCTCCCAGTTGAGGCGCTGCGAGACGTTCGCCTCCGTTGAGGCTGTTGAGATACCGTATTCTCTCGCTCAGCCGGAAGCGGCACAGGAGCTTATGCCTTACTGTGGTCGGCATGGAATCGGTGTTGTAATTTATGCTCCCCAGGCGACGGGTCTCCTTTCTGGTGCTATGACGCGTGAAAGTATTGCGGAGTTACCCGCTTGGGACGATCGTGCCGAGACGAGTCCATTTCAAGAGCCGGCGCTAACGCGGAATCTGGGCATCGCCGCAGAGCTTTCGGGGATCGCCAGGGGTATTGGAGTAACTCCTGGCGAATTGGCGATTGCCTGGGTATTGGCGAATGACTCGGTTAGCGGGGCTATCGTGGGTTGCGAGCGAAGAGAACATGTCGACCATGCGATAGCAAGCTTGGTGGATCATGAGCTTCTACGGGATGCGTTACTCGAGGCGGGGCTCCTGTCCCAGGGAGGTCACTGAAGGCAAGGCATCCAAGCGCGGGATGCGGCGAGCAGGTCGGACAGTTGGTACGCGTTACCCCAGAGGCGCCGCGGTCCTGCCGGCTCGCTCATGGCTCACGGCCCTCTGGCTCTGTACTGGCATTCATGGTGACCCGCCACGTGAGGTCGACCTGCCCGTCGGTGACTCCGCCGCGCCGCAGGAGCACCGGTGTTCTGCTCTTTCCTATCAGCTCGCGAAACGGCGCGGCAGAGTCTGATCCGAAGAGCCGATCAACCAGCAATCCGACACGTCGCGCGGCGGCATCCGATTCGAAGCGGCGCACGATCACAAGCAACCGCTCGAGAAACTCTGGATCGCGCTGGACCGCCAGGCTCAACGCGGACAACGCTTGTGAGAACGAGACGCCGTAGCGAGTACTGCTCAACACGTCGAGGATCACGCGCTCGGGAGTCGCAAACCGGGGGCGTTCTTCACCCTGCCATCCCCAGATCTGCTTCGGGTTGGTGGCTAGGAACACCGCACGTTCGCCTCGATACATGGACGTGGACACACGCCTCGGCACGAACACGGTGACAGAGAAGAGGTGCTGGTCGGTCAGGTGGTGATGTTGAAGAGCCCTCCCTCCCGTGATGAGGTACGGCGGCGGCGCGACGACATCGACGAGCTCTGGAACACTGACAGTGGCTCTCCCGGTCGCGTCCGGCAGTACCAGAAGATCCTTGCGAACTGCCAAGATCTTGTTCACCTTTACGAGTCGCGAGATCGCGTCCTTTGTGCGAGCTCGGCTGCCGGTCTGCTGGTCTGCGACTTCGAGATCCGCTGACGGCACGACTATGCCCGGCCGCCCGGCCAAGGAGGCGGCCCGATGCAGCTCGACGAGTACCCGATCCTCGATTAAGGGCGCGTACAGAGATTAGCAAGAGAGTTGGCGATTCATCGACTATCTTGTTAACTTCCGTACAACAAGAGAACGACGGGAATCTGTCGGAGGATCGGGATCCTCGGGGAACGTTGACGGGGCTTTCGGTTGGACATCGGCGCGCGGACACAGCCATGGCGTAGTCTCCGCGGCCCATGCCAAAAGTGCTCTGATGCCGGGATCAGGCTGACCTTTGAGGGAAGAGGGGGGCGCCCTCGCCGTTCAGGAGCGTGAGCAAGGGTTTTGTTGGCACGACAATGCGTCGCCCGAAGCGCAGGGACGGCAGTTCGCCCCGGGCCGTGAGGTCGTACGCGAGGTCCTTCGAAATGCCGAGGATGGCAGCAGCTTGTGGGACGCTCAGAACCAGCGGCAATGGCGAAGTCCGGTCCCCAAGTGGTCTGATTCTCCCTCGATCGGACTGGTCCGAGTCGTCCGCAGGGCGCGGAAGCTCGTCGCCGTGTGGATGCGTCTCCGGCGGATTCTTCGTGCTCATGTCGTCCACGCTGTAGCGGGCGTGGGCACCACCCTCGATGGTGGCGGGCTGCGGGGTCGTTCGCGATGACAACGACGCTAGGTGATCGTTATGGGTGGAGCGGAGCCGAATCATGGCGCGATGGTGCGCTGACCGACTCACAGCACTACTCACAGCAATACTCACAGACGAGCTCCCGGGACGGTTTCTTCGGTCCGCCAGCTCACAGCAACACTCACAGCAACACCTACAGACCCAGGTCCGTGTGTAGAAGAGCGCGGCTCTCGGTGTCCCGACGCGGCTCGGCGTCCTCGCCCACAGGAAACAGCGCAATTGTGAACCTAGCCTGTAAGGCACTCCAACAACGGAGCGCTCTGCTGGTGATCGCCTATCACAGTGGGTCCCTCGCGGCATTCCTCGTCGGGCTCCTCGGAGTCGTCGGCACCAAGCTGAGCGCTGACTACCTCCGGACGCTTCTCGCGGATCCTGAACTCGCAGACGCCGTCCCTGCGGCCATCTGAGCCATCGAAGAGCGGACCGAAGCGCGCTAGTGCGGCAAGTTCGGTGCCGACAGGTCAGAGATCGTGGCCAGTGAAGTTCAGCCCAGTTCGCGTGCGAGAAGCTCGGACACGGTGGCTACCGTGCAACCGTTCGGCATCCACTCCGAAAGCAGCACCAAGCGGCTCGCTGCGAGTTCGCGGAGCAACACGATGACGAGGCGACGGGGAACCCCCAGCCGCTCGGCTAGGAGGGGTGAGTCGACTCCTTGAGAGAACTCGTTCACGAGTAGGCCAATCAGCGAACGGCGCGTGTTGTCGAGGTCGGAGACGACAGCAGGAAGCGCGCGTCGAAAGCCGGCTGGCTTGATGACGGGCGGCGTTCGGTAATTGTTCAACCCCCTTTGGCACTCGATGAGGTACGCGTTCTCGAGCGCGCGGATGCTGAGTTCATAGGCGGCCATGTCGATGCCTGCCGCCTCCGCTTCGGGTCGTGTCACATCCTCGTTCGGTGCATCCCTGTCGGCGGCGAGTGCGGAACGGACGAAGAGCTGAAGCACCGTACCGTCCACGGGGTCGAGACCTGCGATCCGTGTGGTTGAGAGGTACGAAGGCGGATCCCCAATCGGAGGCTTTGAGTCGACCCCGAAAATGGTCCTCACGACCTCGTCGAGAGCTTCACCGAACGACTCGACGTCGGCGACTTTTACCCACTTGATTGCCTTCAGCGATTCGGGCACCGCTACACCGTCCAGCACGATCGGGATCAGCCGCGTTCCCTGCTCGATCTGCTTCACGACGCCAGTGCTCAATTCGCGCTGGACCCACGGGCGATCGATGCTGTTGTGTGAGAGCACGACGATGAGCGCGTCGCACTCACGGATGCCCTCCTCGAAGATCCGCTGGACGAGACTGTCACCAGCTCGGATCTCCCACTGGTCGAGCCAGGCGTCGATCCCACGGGCGCGCAGCTGCTTCGCGAACTCGACGACGAACCGCTGCTTGTCCTCACTCCCATGACAGATAAAAGCCTTCGGCGCACGTCCATTTTCCGCCCCCGGAATTGTCGACTGGCCTAGCTTGTTGGTCACCGGACCAGGTTCGAGTGCCGTGAGCAGTTCTTGCAGCTGCGCCGCGACCAGCTTCATCTCGTCGTCCATCGCTCGGTAGAGCCCTTCGTAGGGCAGTCGATCCTCGAGGATCGCCATATACCGGTTGGACTGCAGACTTTGAGCGTACGACGCAGGTTCGAGGTCGTCTCGCAGTGCTGCTTCGATGCGGCGGAACCAGTTAAGGACAAAGTTGTGCATCTGAGGACGCACCTGCGCGGGCTGGCCCGCGGTCAGTGCCCCGAGGTTCTCCCTCTCGACAAGGATCGCGTCGATCCTCTCTTTGAAGTCAGCGAAGGGAATCTTCAGTCGAACGGGCTGGCCACCATGCGTCGCAGTCATTACTGAGTCATCCCGAACTGTTCCTCTTCGTCACCGTGCGTACGCTCCGACGCTGGCATCTACGCGAAAGTCTCGCGGAAGGTTGCATCGGCGCGTGGAATCTGTTGGTTGGTCGAGTCACAGGCTGACGGCACCGACGTTCAATCCAGCTCGCCCCGGAATGCCGAGGCGAGTATCGGATCGTGTCGGAGCTCGTCGACAGCGGCAACAAATGCGCCGGTGCATTGAGGCTGCGCGACATAAAGCCCGAGCATTCTGATGTTGCCGTGGATCACCAGGCACTGCTCGTACCGGACAGCGCGGAGCTGCCACGTAGGTTCGTTGCCTGGCCCTCCTGCCCACTCGGGTAGACGCTGGTGTGCCACATCGGAGAATCCTCGGTACATCTTCGAGGGCCAGCCGAGGCCGCTCTTCTCGAGCCACTGATCGAGCTGTCCGTATCGTCGGGCCGTGAGGTTCCACCCTTCTCGGGACATCAGCTCCTGAAGATGGCTTACACGCCTTTGCGCTCGCTCTAGAGATGCAGCGGCATGCTCCCGATCGGCAATCCCTTCGGTATCGAAGGTGTGGACCCTTTGCTGCGCTGCGGCGAGTTCAAGATGCGGGCCGCGCGCAACGGTGGCAGCAGGGCACCGTCGAGATCGAGGACTGGCGACGCTCGCTTGGCGTAAGCGATGGCTCAGACTCGCCGAACGCCTGGACGCGTGCGCTCGGCCCGCCCAGCGAGGGTTGGGAGGGCCGAAGGCGCCGGCGCGTCGTCGCGAACCTCGTGGCGGTGCGACGCGACCTCGGTCTCGAGGAGACCGATCGTGCTCGGGCCGTGAACGGCGGTCCTTTGCTCGACCCGG
>Ga0326728_10013546_pt1 | contig 17668 bp, 8 predicted proteins | sample MB3enrmetagenome_FD_207602 | JGI IMG/M metagenome (GOLD analysis project Ga0326728, IMG submission 207602) | Lab enriched peat soil microbial communities from McLean, Ithaca, NY, United States - MB31MN | ecosystem: Environmental > Terrestrial > Soil > Wetlands > Peat | place: USA: New York... | reverse complement strand
CCGCCAGCAGGCTGAGCAGCGTGCTTTTGCCGGCGCCATTGCTCCCCACGATCGCCACGCTTTCGCGAGGCTCGATGCGGAACGAAATGTTCTTCAAGGCATACAGGCGATGGCCCGGCTCCCGGCGCCGGAAGCGGTCGGTGAGGTGTTCGCGGATCAGCTTTTGTCTGGTGTGGAGGTGGAAGGTCTTGGTTACGCCCCGCACGTCGATGATCCCGGTGCTATGGTCTTGCCGGCGGGGCCTAAAGATAGTCATAGAACCGATGTTTCAACCTTCCGAAAACAACCAGTCCGGCCGTCAACAGAAACGCGGAGACGAAGGGCAGCTTCCAAAGCACGGTGGTAGGCGGGGCCTTGGCCTCCAGCAAAATGCTGCGCAGCGCCAGAACCACCGCGGCCAGAGGATTGTATTGATAAATCTCTTTATACGCCGGCGGGATAATCGCGAAGTCGTAAAAAATTGGCACCAGCCAGAACATGACCACGTTACCGGACTCCACCAGGTAGCGGATATCCCGGATGTAGACGTTGAGGCTGGCGAAAATAAGCGCCAACCCGCACAAAAAGATCACCTCCAGGCCCCAGATCACCGGCAGCCAGAGCCAGTAGATGTTCACGCCCAGACGAAACACCAGCACAAAGAAGAGCAGCAGCGCGATCTGGATCAGCAGGTGCACGCAGTTGGACAGCACGCTGGTGATCGGAACAATCTCGCGCGCCACGGGAACATGCTTGATCAGCCCGGCATTGTCCACCAGCGAGGTGGTGCCGTTGGCCCAGGCGATGGAGAAGAAATTGTAGGGCACCAGTCCGCAAAGTACAAAGACGGGGAAATGCGGAATGGTGTTGGGGAAAATCTTGCTGAAAACAAACGTCAGCACCCCCATCAGCACCAAAGGATTGAGCAAAGACCAGAAGGCCCCCAGCGACATGTTCCGGTAGCGGATCTTAAAATCCTTGGAAACCAGCTTGCGAATTACGAATAATCGAGTGCCCCACACAGTCCTGTCCGTCTTCCCCAACTATTCTATGACGCCCGGCAGCCCGAAAAAGTCTTCAGTTTTGCGCAAATTGCGCAAAAAACAGGACCTAAGTCCTTTGTTTACGTTCACTTTTTGCGCAATTTTGCCGAAAACCGGGGACAAAACTTGTTTTTGGGATCCGGCGAGTTGGGTGAGAAACTCGCCGGATCGTACACTCTTCTGGAGAAGGAGTGGTCCCGATCTTCTGGCAATAGGGACATGCATATTGTGAGCGATACTGCGGCAATGGGCAAGCAAAATTTTGCGGCGGGTGAATCTTATACCGTACAATAAACTTATACCGTATAGGTTTCTTCCCTTCGAACCGGCATAAATCTTATACGGTATAAGATACTTGTACCGTATAATGTCTGCGCCGGGAACGTCGCGCGGGAAAAATGTTGTACGGTATAAGAATCTTATACCGTACAAGATCCTCTCAAATTTTTTAAGACGCCACAGTATGTTGTTGACAGACGCGCCTTAGCAAACTACAATCAAGTGTGCGCTCGGAGTAGTATTTTCAGGCGGTTTTGTGCGCACGGGTGAAAATCCGGCGGCTCTGCGGTTTAGGGGTCGGAGTTTAAATTCTTCTTAGGAGAAGGAAAGAAGCGCTATGAAAAAAGTTCACTTCCGGCTGTTTGGATGGGCACTCGGCGTGGTTGTAATGCTTGCCATCGTGTTCAAAGTTGTGGCAACCGTTCCCGCGTCGACAGTCGTGAAAAATCAGAGCACCAACAAAATTGCTCTGGCGAACTCAACAGACAAAGCTGCTGTTGATAAAACACAACAAAATCTTACTAAATCACCGGTGTCCTTGGAGCTTAAGGCAAATGCTCGGGATGCCGTGAGCAATAAGCAGAAAGACCTGGCGACCGTGAAAGCGGCCATGGGCAAACTGCCCCTGGTGTTCGAGCCCAACGTGGGCCAGACCGACAGCCGCGTGAAGTTTCTCGCGCGGAGCTCGGGATACACGGCCTTCCTGACCGGCCCGTCTTCGGCGACGTTCGCGTTCCGAGCGGACGAGAAGAAAACCGATGTGCTCACCATGAACCTGACCGGCGCGAACGCCTCGGCCAAGGGCCAGGCGGAGGAGCCGACCGGCGGCGTCAGCAGCTACTACATCGGCAATGATCCGTCGAAGTGGCACGAGAAGATCCCCAACTACCTCAAGGTCCGCTACAGCAACGTGTACCCTGGCGTCGATATAGTCTACCAGGGCAACGACCGGAAGCTGCGTTATGACTTTGTGGTCAGCCCCGGCGGCGATCCGAAATCCATCCAGCTCTCTTACGAAGGCGCCAAGAATCTCAGCCTGGACCAGCAGGGCAACCTCGTGGTGGAGTTAAACTCTGGGCGATTGGTGGGATCGAAGCCCTACATCTACCAGGAATACGGCGGCGAGAAGCACGTCGTCGACGGCAATTATGCGCTGGCCGCCAAGAACAACGTCACCTTCGAAGTCGGCAGCTACGACGCCTCTCAAGCGCTGGTGATCGACCCCTCCAACACCTATGCCAGCTACTGGGGCGGCTCCGGCATCGGCAATAATGTGATCACAGCCGCCGCCGTGGATTCGACCGGCGTGTATGTGGCCGGATACAGTGCGTCTCTTGCATTCCCTGGCGGCAGCACTCCGCCAGCGCCGTTCCCGACCAACGACGCATTTATTTCCAAGTTGCCCCTGAACCTGGAAGGCGGTTCGATTTATAGCGCCACCTACGGCGGCACCAGTGGCAGCAGCCAGTTCAATGCCCTGGCAAAAAGCGGGACGGTGGTTGCCGCTGTGGGCTGGACCCTTTCCGGCCCGACGTTCCCGACGGTCAATCCGATTGTGGCTTCCCCCGCCAGCTTCAACCAGCACGGCGTCGTGGTAAGGGTGACAACCACCAGCGCCACGGCGACGGCTTCCACGCTCATCTTCGGAGACGGCTCCGACACCGTCAACGGCGTCGCGATTGATTCTTCCGGGAATCTCCATATCACGGGCGCAACGTCTTCCCCGCTCTTATTGACCGACATGACGGTGCCCTCGGCAAAGCCCTGGAAGAGTATTCTGCTCTCCAGCATCGGGTCTACGAATGCTTACTACATGGAATTGAGCGCCACCGCCACCGCCGCTCCCATTTACGGCTCGTTCCTGGGCGGGTACGGAACCGACGTAGGGAACGCGATTGCATTAGACTCGACCGGCAAGGCCTACATTACCGGGACAACCACGAGCGTAACTACTGCTGGCGGCTCCCCCCTGTTCCCGACCTGCGTCAACGCCAGCACATCAACCGCTAACACCTGCAACTTTAGCAGCTTTTCAGCGACCGCCGCGACCAATCCCAATGCCGGCCCCAACCCCTGGGCTGCGGACACAAACGCCCAAAAGCATGGGTTCGTTGCTTCATTTAATCCGGCCAACAGCGGGTCCACGTCACTGGTTTACTCGGAGCTCCTCGGTGGCGCTCAGCCCTTCACGACAACGCCCACTGAGGTTGACACGCCCAACGCGATCGCCGTGGATCAAAACGCAGCAGTTTACGTCGGTGGCACCATCGCGAACGAAAATTTGGTATGCAAAACTAATACCGGCACCGTCGCTTCGCCACCTGTAATGTCGTGCTCCTCGACCGTCGGCATCGGCGTTCTGGGGTCCACCGTGAACGACAACGTTGTATTCTCCGCGCCTACATCCCCCGGTGTTGTCACCTCCGTCACTATTACTAGGAATGGTACGTGCACAGTCGCCCCAACGGTAGCTACCTTTAGCGCGCCACAGCTAGCCGGCGGAATAACGGCCACAGGAACGGTAACTACAGCCGGAGTTAGCCCCAATATTGCCGTTACCGGCATCACCTTGACCAGTCAAGGCTCCGGATATACCTCGGCGCCGACTGTCTCATTTAACGGAACCTGCTCTGCCTCTCCTAGCAACCCGACGGCGACGGCAGCTATCGGCACGCTGGTTGTAGGCAATATCACTAACATAGGCGGGGATACAGACGGTTTTGTGGTTGAACTCAACTCCTTCACAGCCAACACTGCCAATAATCCCACCCTAAGCTCCAACGGACTTTTCGGCGCTGTCGCGGGTGTTGAGACCGCAACGATAAAGGGAGCTGCCTTCCCGGCTCTTGTCTACGCCACGCTGGCCAATGGCGACGAAATCAATGGCAACGGCACCGGCGTCGCAGCCGTTACCGGCAATAGCTCTGTCAACGGCTTGGCGGTGGATAGTCTGGATCAGGTGTATGTGTCGGGGTCGATCAGCAATACCACCGAGCGCACAGTGGCCCCAGCTATCCCATCTCAAGGCGCCATTATGCGTCGCATAATCAACGCCAATGGCACGATGCAATACGATCCCAATACGATTCCTGCTGTCGCCGTCCTCGTTCCCACCTCCTTCCTGGTGAACACCACCGCCAGCATCACCAACACCCCCTGGGCAACCCAAGGAACGGGACCGGCGGGCAGCGGGACCGGGGCCCCGGCTGTTGAGGCTACCGGAGATATTCCTCTGGGCCCGGCTGGCGCGGTGGGCGGTACCGTAAGCCTGCTTCAACTCACCGCCCCAGGTACCGGCTATAACCTTGCCACGACGACCGTTACTTTTAGCGGCGGCGGCTGCACGACGGAACCGACGGCTACATTCACGCTAACACCGCCCGCGGGCCCGGGCCCGATAGCCACTATCACTCTTGCTACCCCTGGAGCCGGATGCACGTCTCCCCCGACCGTCACAATTGCAGATAGCGCGCCTATTTTGCCGGGGAGTGGCGCGACGGCAGTTGCCTTCCTCGCCGGCGCAGGCGCGGGCAATGGGGTTGGCTTCGATCTAACGACCGGTACCTCATGCGTCGGCGGTATTGTCCTTGATTCTCTGCCGGCAACCTTGCCGGCAACTAGCGTCTTAATCCCGTCGAGTGCCACCCAGCCCGGTTTCAACCCCGCTGGCGGGTTCTCGGATGGCATCGTGGCTTGCACCATCGCCAACAATGACGCGATAGTGACGACGGGCGGATCGACGACTGCGGTAACTCCACTTGCCGTCACCCAGTCGCTGATTGCCGGCAGCACCCCTGCCAACACTGCCGCCACCGGCGGCGGCGGCAATTTCCCCGGCACCGGCAGTCCGCTCAACGGCCAGTTCGCGACATTGGCAGTTACGATTCCCACAAGCCCGAGCATCCCAGTCACATTCACCGTTAGCGCGGCCACCTTTAGCCCCGCCCTCGCCGGTTGCCCAGGTACAAGTGCTACCTGCTGGTTGACCACCACCATTACCGGCCAGCAGGTGAACCTCTTCCTGACCAGCGGCGGCGCCGCTGGCAGCGCCACCACCGCTGACACTCTCGATCCAGGCGTCTACACGGCGACCTTTGCGATTACACCGACCTCGGGCGCGGACGACATCGGCATCCCGCAGGTCGTGGTCGTGACGCTGAATGTTACCGGTACACTGCTCCAGAACACGGCGCTGGCCGGCGGCATACCTGCGACGGACCCGATGCTGACTACCCCCGGGCTGACGGTTATCGAGGGAGGAGGCTCGCCGGCTGTCTTCTCGAATGGCAACACGACGGAATACATTTATATCCCGGTCACGTCCAGTGTTCCGCTCCTGTCGCCTTCGATCGCCAGAATCGACTTCGGCGTCACTAACGGAACCCTGACCGGTGGAAACTATACGATTCCGAGCGTAACTAACTCTAACGCGCTCTATCCGGTGCTTGGGACTACCGGTGCTTTTATTAACGTGAATCCCGCTACCGGCAGCCCCGGCATGCCTCCGGGCACCGTGGGCTGCGGCGCGCCGGCGCAATCGATTGCCACCTACGCCTGCTACATTCAGGTTGCGGTTCCGGCTGCGACCTTTAACGGCGCTCCGTCCGGAACATACACCGGATCGTTCCTCCTCACGGCGGCCAGTTCCGTCGTTCCCGAGGCCACTGAGGGCGCCCCTGTCACAACCTCGCAGGTGCCGAACACTACGGCCATCACCTTTACGGTGGTCGTCTCGGCCGGCACCCTGGCGTACACCAGTACCGGCACTAACGTAACGCCGCCGCAGTTCGCTGTGCCGGCTGGATTCGGCGGCTTGGTTACCAGTGCTGCCAACGGCGGCGCCGTGAAACTCGACGCGTCGAACATGCTGACCACCGTTGCGGGCACCTATACGGCGGTAGCAACCCCTGGGGTTTCCACCACCTTCTACGCCGCTAACGGCACAACCCCCACTTGCACTTCCTCGAGTCCGGGCATCCCGGCTTCTGTTCTGCAATTTCCTGCGAGCGGGGCTCTACCTGCCTCCAACACGCTGCCTGACGCTACCACGCCTTTCCTGCTTGGCATCTCGAATCCCGCCGGCGCTGGTGGCGCAGGTATGGTACCTGGCTACTACGCATCCACCATTACGGTTACGCCGGCCGGCGCCGGCGTCGCTACGAATGGCACAGGCAACGGCACGCCGGTGGCAATTCCCGTGTGCCTGGGTATTGGGAACATCATCAACGGCGTCTACAGCAGCGGCAGCCTCGGTGTCACCGGCTTCTGGACCACCAACGGCGCAGGCGCAGTCGCCGTTCCGTCGGTACTCATGGAGGCGGGCAGCGCTGCGCTAGCTCCATTCATATATGTCAACGCCCTTGGCCCCCAACTCACTACCGACGCCTCACAGTCGCCGGTGATTCCGGATGGCACGGTTGCGCAATTCGGCGCGCCGGGCCTGGTAGACATACCGGCTACCATCACGGCGGCGGCCACCAGCGGCACAACCAACCCAGTCTGGATGACGGTCGCCGCGGCCGCCAATGGTTATGGAGCCACCGCGGACACGGCCCCTTGCAACGCATCGAATGCCTGCACCAAGACCGCAACCGCCTATTTGGACAGGCCAATCACGCTTACACCGCCGTTTGGCACAGCCGCCGGGCTGTATAACGACACGTTTACGATCGCGACGAGCACTGCTGGTTACCAGGGCTGGTTCCTCCCTGGGAGCTCCTGCGGCTCCGCCACCGTGAGCGGGGCTTCGCCAGTCACGACTGGTACCTGCACTCTGCCGGTCACGATCACTTCCGGCCTGGCACTCCAGTACACGCAGAATGGGAGCATCTACTCGACCGTCTCGCCTCCGAATTCGACTGTGGGTTCGATCAACTGCACACCGTACAGCGCACTACCTTGCACAGCGGCAACCCTTCCAAATCCGACGTTTACGTTCACCCAGGTGGTGGGAACGTCGACGGCAACGCTGACCTCGCCGGCCTCCCCGAACATCACCATTGCGACTTCCGGGACCGGAATCGGCGCTGTAACCGTGAGTGGCGTGAGTAACGGCGGATCCACCGCCTCGCCTCTCGCTCAAACTTCAATAGCCTATGGTGGCGCCCCCGGGTGGCTTAACGTCACTAACACAGCCCCCGGCAGCAACTGCGCCGCCATGGCCCCCGGGCTCATCGGTACCCAGTGCATTGAGACTGTCTCGATCAACGGGGCCGTCTCGTCGCTTCTGCCGCCCGGGACGTACACCGCAACGTTTACCTTGTATTCTTCACAGAACGGAGCCACGCCGCCGTATCCTCCGCCTTCCGTGGTGACAGAAACCGTGGTGCTCACGGTCACCAATAATCCGACTGTGACCGCCGCGCCGCCTGCGGTGCCTTTCACCTACATAGTGGGGGCGTCGGGCACGCAGCAGGGTCCGCAATCCATTGGGTTGACTGCGAACTTCCAGCCCTGCACAGGCGGCGGAACCACCCTTGCTTTTTGTGCGGGCACCCCGATCCCCATTGCTTTCACGGCAACTCCGTCGATAACCAATGGACCTGCAGGCTGGCTGTCGCTGAACGGAAGTTCGACGGCGACGGTTTCCGGGACGCTGACTACTACCGCCGCGACACCGGCGCTCACCGTTACAGTGAATACAGCAGGTCTCACCGTAGCGGGCAGCCCGTACAATGGGCTTATCACCGTTAACATCCCGATAGGCAGCGGCAATCCAACGGTCACCGATCCGGTCATCCAGATTCCGGTCACGGTGACGGTGCTCTCGCAGCCGGTCATCACGCTGACACCGGCCAGCCAGTCGCTCACCCTTACGTCCGGCCAGTCGGCTACCGTTCCGGCGGCGGCGACGCCCGTGGCTCTGACCATGACCGGGACGGATACCTATACCATCACGGGCGCCCCGGCATGGCTCACGGTCACTCCGAGCGCCCCGTTGTCCTCTAACAGCAACACTCTTGCACTCGCGATTAACACGGCATCCGCGCTCCTGTTGCCAACCGGCGCGCATACCGCCACGGTAACGGTTACCGGAACCGCGACCGAATCCGCCTCATTCACCGTGACGGTGACCACCAGCGCCGCTCCGACGCTCAACCTGACTACGATTCCGACGACAACGGTCACGTTTGGCGCCGCCGCCCAAACGGTCACTACTAGCGCTTCGCTCTCCTCGGCGCCATTGAACCCGACCACCTTGCCGGGTTCGTGCACGGTCGGGAACTACGTGACCGTAATTGGCACGCCCGCCATCACCGGCTGGCTGACGCCGGCCTCGACCACGATCAGCCTGGCGGGCACCACCGCCGTTCCGTTAAGCTACACCATCACCCCGGACAATATTGGTGTCGGGACATATACGGCGCAGATATCGTGCGCCACGACCAGCGGCATCACGCCGAACATCACCAGCGGTACCAACAATCCGCTTACGGTCACTCTAGTGATCCAGCAGCCGGCGCTGACGGCGGCGTGCACACCGACCGCGTCAGCCTCGTGCGTAAGCGGCGGTCTCGTATTCAACCTGCCGGCGTCGTCCGGCTCGGCTACCGGCGCTATCGCTGTCACCAGCGTAGGCTCGGCGGTGGCCTTTACGGCGGTACCCACTCAGCTCACCGGTCCGGCGGGCTGGCTGACCGCTGCGGGCGGTACCACGACAGGCACTGCCACCGCTGTCAACTCAGTCGTTACAGTCAATACGGCGGGGCTGGCGGCCGGCACCTACTACGGCAGCGTAGCGATTTCGGCTACCAACGCGACCGGCGCGTTCAATATTCCGGTGACGGTGAACATCGGGGCACTGACTCAAACGGGTGGCCCGGTTAGCTTCGCGGACCAGATCGCCGTGACCACCACACCGCAGACCGCGACGATCGCCGTGAGCTCGCCGGCCGGCACGGGAGGCGCTAATGTTCCTGAGGCCTTCACGGTGGCGACCACGGGCAATTGCACATGGCTTACGGGCGCTGTTCCGGGCACTACGCCCGCTACTCTGACCCTGTCCTACACTCTGGCCACGGCGAACAGCCTTGGTCCTGGAACCTACACCTGCACGTTGAGCTTCACGGCAACCGGTTCCACGACTGCGGCGGTCACGACTACGGTTACCTTGACGGTATCGGCCTCTCCGGTGATTACGGCAACGCCGTCCGGCGCGGTGAACCTCGGCCCCGTCATTTTCGGGGCTACCGGTTCAGCCGCGAGCGTGTCGGCAACGGTAACGCTCAGCGGCAGTATACCGAGTGTAACGTACACGGCAGTCGCCTCTTCGTCGCCACTCACATGGTTATCGGTTAGCCCGGCCTCGGGTAATACCACGGCCAATCCGAGCCTTACCATCACCGCCACTTTGGGCTCCCTGCCTGCCGCCGGCACTTACGTCGGCAGCGTGGTGGTGACCAACACTGAGTCGTCGCCGGTGCAGACCATCACCATCCCGGTCGTGTTCGTAGTTGCGAATCCGACCATTACTCCGTCGCCGTCTTCGATGCTCTTCACCGCCGTCGGCGGCCAGGCGGCCACCGCCCAGACGATCAGCTTCACCAGTAATGGTGGCGCGGTTTCGTTCTCGGCAACCGCTTCCTCGGTGCCGGCTGGATGGCTGACAGTAACGCCGGCCACCGGCAGCACGACCGCCACGGTCACGGTCAATGCGACCGCCGCCAGCCTTACGGTTGGAACGTACACCGGGGTCGTGCAGTTCACCTTGACGGGCGCCAACAACACGACCCTTACCGTGCCGGTGACGTTGACAGTAACGGCGCCGCCGGTCTGCAGCTTGTCGCTCAACTCGACCAGCGCCACGCTGACAGTTTCCGGGACGACGGGTGGTGTCTATCTGATCACGGGAGGGCCGTATCTTTCCCCTCAGACCTTCACGGTCACAGCGACCAATTGTCCGTCCGGGACTCTGAGCACGTTGACGGCTACCCCTTCGGCACAGACCTGGTTGACGGTCCCGTCGGTTAATACAACGACGGGCGTCGTCAGCTTCCAGGCGCTCAGTAATCCGCACTCCTCGGGGCGGACTGCGACCATCACGGTATCGGCCGTCGGCGCAGTTTCCAACACGTTCACCGTCTCCGAGGCTCAGAATACCAATTCGGTCTTCTTCCGCCAAGTCCTGGCTCTCTACCAGCAACTCCTCGGCCGCGAGCCCGATGCGGCCGGCTACACGTACTGGACTACGGGCCCAGGTTCGACCCTCGCGGTGTCTACGGCGGGAGTCCCACAGATATCCGCGGCGCAGGCCGATGACTTCATGACCAGCACGGAAGGCCTAGCGAACAACTTCCAGGCGATCTTGTTCTACAAAGCCTTGCTCAACCGCCAACCGGTCTTCTCGGAAATGTCCACGAGTTTGGCTGCCATCCGACCGCCGGCTCCCTCGACCGGGGCAGCGACGGAGTTCACCCGTATTTTGGGCTTGCCTGAGTACGCGGCGGACTACGGCGCATATGCCAACACTACCGCCGGTAACACGGCCTTCGTAAACGCCGTATACCTGAACCTGCTGGGCCGTGCGTACAACTCGGCGAGCGACCCGGCCTACATCACCCAGTTGACCAGCGGCGCGATAACTCCCTACGGGGTCTTCTCGGCCGTGACCGCGACTGCGGAATTCCAGAACACCAGCACATTCCGTACCGCTACTGACCACAGCAACTCGTCGTATATCGATTGGTGCTACTTAGGGTTCCTCTCACGCGTTCCGGATGTGGGCGGCAACTCGTTCTGGCTGGGCGTCGCCAACTCCGGCGGGTCGGGCATCCTCTATAACGGCGCCACGACCTCGGCGACGCGCACCACGATAATGGGCGTCGTCTCCGCGGGCTCGGGCTTCATCGGAGCCCCCGAGTTCCAAGCCCTGTACCAGTAAACCGTACCTAAAGCCCTCCACCACCCCGGTGGTGGAGGGCTCGGATAACCTCTTAAAGCTTTACACGGCGCTCCACAAAGCGTGGAGCGCCGTGTGTATTTAGGCGGGCGAGAAATAATTCACCGCAACAGGATGTCCTGCCTGTCGCTGTGTTTAAGGGCGTGTTGCGGTTGGCGAGTATACGATGTATTTGCCGCTACCGCGCGGGTGTGTGTGCCCTCTGGAAAGTAGAAACAGATCATAGTTGGGGGGCGCGTAGTGGTGTTCAGCGGTGTAGGGAGCGGAGAACCGGTCGCCAAGGCAATCATTCCTGACAAAGAAAGCGTTCGTGCCGGCCAGACTGCAGCCGACCAAGGAGAAGCCCTTCAATTCACCGAGCCGCTGAAGGGCGGAAAGGCTGGCGCCGAAGTAATTGCTGCCGTCCCACTGCGCATCAGGACGGTAGGCTTGCACCACATCGGCGGGGGGTCTGAAGGTAGCGTTATATTCAATCACAACCACACGCGGAATCACAGACCGGATGGCGCTCCAAACCCAGTAGTCGTTTCCGTCAATGTCGATGCTCAACAGATCAATTTCTCCTCCCAGGCCGAGACGTGACACTATACTATCGATGTTTTCAGCCGTGAGCATCTGGCAATCAACTGTCAGCCTTCCGCTCTGAATCGCTTCGGCGTGATGTTGCCGAGCCGATGCGATCTCTTCCGCACCACCATCGATCCAAGCGCCTCTCCAGCCGGCGAGAAGCAGATAGGTCGTGTTGTTTTCAAGCCCGTTGCCGCAACCGAATTCGATAAAGGTCTTGCTTGTGCTTCCAATGCGGTAGAAGATCTCCTGCAGAATGCCGTCTTCATCATTTTGGGAATAGGCACAGAATCCATATCCCGCGAGATCTTTGGGGTCAGATCGCCTCTCGCGCTGCAAACGGTCGATCCAATCCCTGGCAACAAGCGAAGCAATGGATTCTGCGCGGGTGGCGATCATGAGGCTTCAGTTTAACACCATAGCGCATCGCCACCTGGTAAAACGGCTCCGCATTTGGGAAAAATCGCCCAAAAAATTAACGGAAACAAAGGACTTAACCCCTGTTTTCTGGGAGAATCGCCCAAAATGGCCGCTCTGCGATGCAACGGCATGTATAATAAGCCTTTAAATGCCGAAAGAATCGGGTGAATTGTCGGACCTGCGCGCCAGGCTGCTGCTTCTAAAGCAACAGTGCAGCAATATCGGCCAACTCCCACCTCGCCCTCCTACCATCCGAGGCTATCTCGGGGCGCTCCTGGTATCCACAGTGCGGCGCATGCTTTTTTGGTATACCCCGGCCCTCCAGCGCGCTCTGGAGGAATTGGCCGAGGCATTAGATGTCGCCATTCAAGCCACCCAACAGAGCGAAGGCTCGCTAGCACAACAGCAGATGGACCACCGTCTCCAGGTGGAAATGCGCATCACGGAGTTGGAGAATCGCCTGCGGGAACAGACCGGCGCCCGCATCGCGGAGCTGGAGAATCGCCTGCGGGAACAGACCGGAGCGGAGCTGGAAAATCGCCTGCGGGAACAGACCGGATCCCGCATCGCGGAGCTGGAAAATCGCCTGCGAGAACAGACCGGAGCCCGCATCGCGGAGCTGGAAAATCGCCTGCGGGAACAGGCTGATACCCGCATCGCCGAAATACTCCCGCAGGAGCGTCTGCGCCTGGACGCGCTGCTCGAGGCCCGCGAGAATAGGTTCTCTAAAGAAGGGGACCTGGCCAAACGGCTTAAAAAAGCCGAAGAGTATCTTCAGTTGTTGAGGCGGGAAATTGTGCAGCAATCCAGGCGCGTGTCGTTTTTTCTCGAAGAGAGCCGCAAAAGTATGCCGGCGCCGCCCGATGAGAAACTCCGAGCCTTCGAGCAGGAAGACCTGCACGAGCTTGACCCGTTTTACGTTTCCTTCGAGGATACGCTGCGGGGCCCCCGCGAGGAAATTCGCGAGCAGTTCAGAGTATATCTGCCGTTTCTCGACAAAGCGAAAGCTGCCCCCGGCGAGCGTGCATTTTCTCTGCTCGATATTGGCTGCGGCCGGGGAGAATGGCTGGAATTGTTGCGCCAGCATGGTTTTTCCGCGCGTGGAATCGATTTCAACCGGTTTATGGTGGAAGAGTGCCGCGCCCGCGAGTTGGATGTTCAGCAGGCAGACGCGTTAGATTACCTCGGCAGCATCCCGGACTCTTCGCTGGGGGCCATCACTGCCTTTCATGTGGTTGAACACCTCCCGCTACCCAAGCTAATCTGCCTTCTCGGCGAGATGATCCGGGTCCTGCAGCCAGGGGGCGTTGTCATTCTGGAAACCCCCAATCCCGACAACATTCTGGTGGGGGCTCGGAATTTTTACTTCGATCCCTCCCATCGCAACCCCATCCCCAGCGAGACCTTGCGCTTTCTGGTGGAGGCCCGCGGGCTATGTCAAGTCGAGGTGCTGCCTCTGCACCCTTGCGACCCCTGCAACGAGGTGCCGCCGGATAAGGAGGAAAGCCTTCTAGTCCAGAGGTTCAATCAATACTTCTACGGCCCTCAGGATTACGCCATAATTGGGAGGAAACTGTAAAAACGGGTGCCTAAACCTTCGTTCCCTTTGTGTGCCCGCTGTTAATTTATGCGGATCATCATCGCCACCACCCAGGTTCCCTTTGTGCGCGGAGGCGCGGAAATGCATGCGGAAGGCCTCAGGGATGCCCTTCAGCGAGAAGGCCACGCCGCGGAAATCGTCGCCATTCCCTTCAAGTGGTACCCTCCCGAGCGCCTTTTGGACGTCATGTTGGCCTGCCGCCTGCTCGACCTCAGCGAATTCCACGGGAACCGCACGGATGTCTTGATCGGATTGAAGTTCCCTGCCTACTACATCCCGCATCCGCGCAAGGTTCTCTGGATCCTCCATCAACACCGTGCGGCCTACGATCTGTGGGGGCATGAATTTGAAAACCTCCATCACTTTCCAAACGGCGATCAGATAAGATCGGCGATTACGCGCGCAGATTGTCAATTGATTCCTGAAGCGCGGGGTGTTTTCACCAATTCTCAAAACGTTGCAGCCCGGCTGAGGCTCTATTGCGGCATAGAATCCCAGCCCCTCTACCATCCGCCGCCGCACGCGGAACAGTTTTATTGCTCTTCGGTGACCGGCGACTATCTCTTTTTCCCAAGCCGCATAAACCGCGCAAAGCGCCAGGATCTGGTGCTGAAAGCTTTGGCATGTACTCGTAGTCCGGTCAGGATCCGTTTCTCCGGCCTTGCCGATGAGGAGGTTTACCCCCGTGAATTAGAGGCCCTTTCCCAAGAGCTCGGGGTACAGAAACGGGTAGAGTGGCTGGGCTATGTTTCGCAAGAGGAAAAAGTGGAGCTGTGTGCGCATGCCGTGGGCATCCTTTACCCTCCACTGAACGAAGACTATGGATACGTCTCTCTGGAAGCCATGTTGTCCTCAAAGCCTCTGATCACCTGCACCGATTCTGGAGGACCGCTGGAACTCGTGCAACCCGACGTCACGGGGCTGGTTGCGGAGCCTTCCCCTCAGGCCTTGGCTTCGGCTATGGACCTGCTCTGGCAGGACCGTACACACGCGCAACAGATGGGGCAGGCAGGCCGAAACCTCTACGCCAGCTTGAATATCTCCTGGAAGCACGTCACGGATCAATTGCTCTCCTGCTTCTAACGCATTGGCGTATTCAAGGAAGGCGACCGCCGAGGGATGGGGTTGCACAAACGAGCGGTTTGGCAATAAGCTGGCGATCGCTGACTTTTTGAGGATTCTCGCGCTGCGAAAAGGTATTGCATTATCAGTTCGATTGGCGATACATTTGTGCAATGCTGATCGGCTACGCCAGAGTCTCCACCGACGACCAGAACACCGCCGCCCAGGGGGCGGCGCTCAAGGCGGCTGGATGCGAGCGTATTTATCACGAGAAGGCCTCCGGCGGGCGGTGGGACCGGCCAGAACTTCACCGGCTTCTGGATCAGCTCCGCAAAGGTGATGTGCTCGTAGTCTGGAAGCTTGACCGGCTCTCGCGTTCGCTTCGGGACGTCCTGACCATCATGGAGAGACTGGCGGAGGCCAAAGCCGGATTCCGCAGTTTGACCGAAGCGATCGACACGACCACCCCGGCGTGCCGCATGATGATGCAGATGGTCGGGGCGTTTGCTGAATTCGAGAGGGCCATGCTCAGAGAACGTACCAAGGCCGGGTTGGATGCTGCCCGTCAGGAAGGACGAATCGGTGGACGCCGTCCCAAACTCTCGCCTCAACAACAGGCCGAGATCAGAAAGATGGTATTCAAGGGCGGGAAAACCGCCGCCGATGCAGCGCGGTTGTTCAAAATCCACCCTGCCACCGTGTCGCGACTGCTAACGAGGGCTTACGCCAAATAATAGCCTGCGTAGAGCGCATTTCGATCTGAGCTTTAGTTTTTAGTAGTCTAGGATGATAAGTTCAACCCCATGCTGACGCCAGATTCCGATCGCACCAAAACAGAGGCGCTGACTGAAATCAAGGAGAGAATCAGGGCTAGAGTTGTTGTGGGGGCCGGAGCCGTCAACGAACAAACTTTGAAGTTGCCTGAGTTGCCTGATTTCAGTGGGCTGAGGCATCTCTCCGAAGAACTGAAGACATTGTGCGCCCAGATCGGGGGTGTGCCGCCGGAGCCCCCTACCATGCGCGGAAGAATCGGGGCTTTTCTGGTGCACCTGGTGCAGCGGGCACTTTTCTGGTATACCCCCCAAATCCGCATTTCCATTGATGGCCTTGCGCGGCTGTTCCAACAGTATCTTGATCAACTCGAAGACTCTATTCGCTTCGACCGGCAAGAAAAAGAACTGTTCCGGAAACAGGTTGCGGACTTGGCAGTAAAAATCGCCAATTTGGAAGCTAGGATTAACACCCGCGAAGAGAAGATGGACTAATGTCGAAAAACATCCTGAAACTGCCATGAAGCTTAATTGGTTCTCTCCCCTGCCCCCCGCCAGGACTGATATCGCCCACTACACGAGTAGAATCCTTCCATCCCTAGCCGAGTGGGCGGACGTCGCCCTCTGGACGGAGCAGCAGGAATGGGACAAAACCTTGGAAAAATTCGCTGAAGTCCACAGATTTGACCCCAGCAACCCCCGTTGGGAAGATTTTCAGGCTGGTGCCAACTTCTACAATATTGGAAATAACGCCGGGTTTCACAGCGCTATTTGGCAGGTGAGCCGGCAATCCCCGGGTATCGTTCTTCTTCACGACATCCGGCTCTTCGAATTTTTTGCGAATTGCTACCGCTGGATATGGGGGGATCGGGACGGATTTCTCTCCTGCCTGGAGCGATACTACGGCGGCGATGGACGCCGGGATGGAGAGGACTTCTGGGCGGACCACCTGGCTTTCCCCTACATGGTGGAGCGCTACCCGCTGATCCCCCTGGCTCTGGAGAACGCTCTAGGTGCTATTGTCCACACCAAGGCCGCTTGCCACGCTGTGCAAGGAGTCATAGACTGCCCGGTCGCTTATTCCCCCCTGCCATATCCCAGCAAAGCGTTGCAGCAGGACGAAGCCCAAAGAAAGGTGAAATATGAACAGGGGCCGCCGTACCGGTTGATCATGTTCGGATACATTAACCCCAACCGGCGCCTCGAGCAGTTTCTAGAGGCTTTGAGGGGCATGCCGGAAGCGCAGGATCGGTTCGTTCTGGATATCTACGGAGAGTTGTGGAATCTGAGCTTCGTCAAAGACAAAATCGGGCGGTTCGGCCTGCGGGATCGGGTCACCATCCATGGCTTTGTGCCGGAACCGGAACTGGACACGGCTCTGGCTAACGCTCATCTGGCCATCAATCTTCGCTATCCATCCATGGGAGAGGCTTCGGGTAGCCAGCTCCGCATTTGGAGCCACGCCCTGCCCAGCATCGTGACCCGCACAGGGTGGTATGCCGCGATTCCGGAAACGGCCGCCTGCTTTGTGCGCCCGGAAAATGAAATCGAAGACATCCAGAGCAATCTTCGGAGCTTCCTAAAAAATCCGCTGCCGTTCGTGACCATGGGAAGCTCCGGATACAGTATTTTGGAGAATAAGCATTCCCCGCATCTCTACTCCCGGTTCATCCAAAAGATCGTCGCTGTTATCCCAGAACTGACTGCTCGCAAAGTCGCTATAAGCTTGGCTGAGCGTACTGGCGACGATCTCACCCGCTGGATCGCGCCCGACGCTCTGGAGCTTATCCTAGATTCTTCCAGCCGGGCTATTTACGACCTGACGAACGCTGGATTTTCCCAGCTTCATTCGATTTAGGGGTTGGGGAATTCAGTACGCTTAAAAGAGGCTGGGTTGCCGGGCTTGCGCTTTACAATACGCCGTAAACGTTAAGAAAGGCACTCGCTTGGCAATTTCCGCCTTAACTGCACCCCAGACTATCTGATTGACTGTTTCGGTTGGCATGAGGGCAAAATTTTTAAATTGGGCGGCGAGCTGTTTGGATTTCTT
>Ga0326728_10013543_pt1 | contig 17672 bp, 16 predicted proteins | sample MB3enrmetagenome_FD_207602 | JGI IMG/M metagenome (GOLD analysis project Ga0326728, IMG submission 207602) | Lab enriched peat soil microbial communities from McLean, Ithaca, NY, United States - MB31MN | ecosystem: Environmental > Terrestrial > Soil > Wetlands > Peat | place: USA: New York... | reverse complement strand
CATGGGTTTTCTAGAAAGAATTAAAGATTGGGTTTCTCGCCTCTTCTCCCGAGATCCCGAAGATGCACGCCGCCGGACCGAGCTTCGTAGGCTTCAACTCCAGTTGGCCAACCAGAAGCCGCCCTATTTTCGCCCCAAACAGACGACCGTCCTCCCGGGTTTTGCCTTGGCGGTCTACCGCTTCTATTCGCTCCTCAGGCCGCTAGCCGAACTGGCCCGTGCGACGGTAGCGAACTCCGACATGCGCACCTCCCAACGCTACTTCGATTACCTCATCGATTGCCGCCTACCCAAAGGCGAACAGGAGCGCAAGCGCTTCTTCGCCTATGACGGAATGACAGAGCGCATTCAGAACGCTATCAAGCCGGACGAGGAGATCGAGGTCATACAGCGCGAGTTCCTGTCTTTTCTCGACTCGGTCGACGCTCTTGGCGCCCGCGCGGTTAACGCCGATCTTTTCGAGGTCGAGCGCTTCGTCGACCTATGCAGGCATGACTATGAGCGCATCATCGGACTCTTCGACCCGAGCGCCAGCCTCGACGATCCGCGCTACAAGCCCGATTTCGCCCCGGTGCAGGGAGAGCAACTCCTGCCCGAGCTCGTCGACTTCTATTACCTTACCGAGGCCTTCACCTTTTCGCCCGAGCTCAAGGAGAACCTCCTCCACCTCCTCGAGAAGCGCCAGCCAGAGAGCTTCGACGAGGCCAAAAAAGACAAAATCGACAAGCTCTTCGCACAACTAGATAGGGAATGCGAGGAAATGCTCGGCAAGGAGACGCTCCTCGCGCTCATGCGCGTTATCAAGGAAGAGCCCTACTTCACTCCCTCGACGCCCCGCGAAAAAAAAGACTACCTTGAGGCCTATCGTAAACGCGTGATCAACCAGTTCGACAAAGATTGCGAGCGCATCCTGCGCGAGCAGCACGAGAATGCGATAGCCGTCGATATACGAAGCCTCTTCGGCGAGTCGGAGATCCTCGTGATCGACGGCTATGACGAAGAGCACGACTTGCTCTTGCGCAAAGACAGCCCTAATGGCTTCGCCTGGATCAAGCCGATGCGCATCCTCAAGACCTTCATCGTCAACGCCTTCGAGCCTCAGCTCAAGGAATCCATCAAGCGTATCCTCGTCGAGGGCTACTTCGACAACAAGGGATACCAGAACAATCTCGCCAACATACTCTACCAATGTGAACGCTCGAGCGGCCGTATCGCCGAATTCGAGGAGCAGCTACGCGGCTCGGGCAGAGTCTCCCTCGTCGCGATGAAGCGCTACATCGAAGAAATGCACAGGGGCAAGGATATCGGTACCTTTTTGAACCGCCTCGTGGATTCCATCAACGATAAGGCCAGGGAGATAGTCGAAGACGAGGCGGGACTCTTCGCCATGCTCGGCGACGCCTTAGGAGAGCTCCTCATTGACTTTAAGAAGTCGAGCCCAGACCTCATCACGAACATTCGAACACTGGGCGGAGGGCGAAACAGGGAAATAATCGCGCAAGTCATGACGGGACGGGAGCGCATCATGATCCTCATGAAAATCATGCGCAATTTCACTTCCGTGAAAAATCCGATCGAAGACAAGGCCCAGGAACAGGCCGAGGGCCAGGACATAACGGAGAACTCAGACCCAGAGGACAGGAATCCCATAGACCTGCTATAGTCGATCCATGAAGCTGCCATCATCTTCGCTCGCCCCGTACCTCACGGCCATCGCACTTCTATTCCTCACCGCCTTCGGGCTTGGCGCCGAGGGTCAAGCCTCGCAAAGCGCGAGCCTCACCTCCCTCCTTCCCGCAGAAGCCGCCTCACTCCTGGCCTCCTCGGGCAGGGCGGTGAGGACGAGCTCGGAAAAGCTTTCCTTCATCCCGAACCATCCGGCTTCGGCAGCCATACGCGAAGCCTTTGAAAAAGAGAAGCCCAGCCTCGTCGTAGAGGCGGTCTTCGCCCTGCCTAGGCCAAAGCCTCCCACGGAGGCCGCCACCCAGGTGGAGCTCGCCTCGGTCTACGGCATACTCAGATCCCTAGGTTCGCTGCAAGGCATCGAGTACTACTCGACGAGCCACAAAAAGATGCGCACATTCTACGCCGAGTCTTACATCATCGACGGGCCGGACTCGACGGTCGCGCTGAACGATCCCAAAGCGCCGATCATAGGTGCGATCCCGCAATCCGAGACGGTCTATGCCTTCCAGCGCGACCTCTCCTTCGGCGCGAACCGCTACCGCTACGAGTACGCGGCCTTTCCCGACGCGATTCGGCTCTCGAGCTCTAACCTTACGAAGATGAGCTATGGCATCGTGACGGTAGCCGCCCCAGGAGAACTCTCGACCCGCCTCCTCGTGATCCAAGCCGACAATGCCATCCTCTTCTACGCCGCGAGCGGTGCGAAGGCGCCAGGCTTCTTCTCGGGCAAGCTTGAGGATTCCTTCGCGAACAGAGCAGAGGCCCTCTTTAGATGGTTCTCGGCGAAGTACGCGGGCCTTATAAAGTAACCGAAGTCGTTTAGCCGCCGCTTGCCGACGACGTGCGTCTCCATGACCTCCGGCGTACATGCTTTCGTAAAAATCGACGCTGGCCTGCCTTCGGCCCTCCGCGAGGCGCCTCGCCTTGTCGACGGAGAAGAAAGGCTCGGCCACGATCCCCTTGTACGCCAAGGTCCGCGCTATCCCCAGCGCCCCGGTCACGTCGAGCTTATCAGCGTCGAAGAGTATCTTGGCCTCGATGGTCGCATACTCGCACTTGGCCACGACAATGCCCGCCGCCCAGCGGCGTCCTACATCTTTTCGCCGATATCCGGCCTGAACCAGGCGCCCTCGAAGCGGACCTTCCGCGCGAGTTCGTAGGCGCGGCTTCGCGCGACCGGCCAATCTTTGCCAAGGCCCACCGCGGTAAAGCAGCGGCCGCCCCCAGTCAGGACGCGGCCGTCCGAGAGGCGGCTCGTCGACGCGTGGAAAAGGAGCTGCCCCTCGTCCGCCTCGCCGGGCAGCTCTACAGCTAGGCGCTTGGGATAGGCTCCCGGATAGCCCGGCGCGGCCACAACGATGCCGCAGGCAACCTCGTCAGAAAAGTGCAGCTGTATGTCGCCTAATGCTCCACGCACGACGGCCCCGCAGAGCTCGCCGACGCCCGTCTTGAGCAGCGGCAAAAAAGACTGTGTCTCGGGGTCGCCGAATCGCACGTTGTACTCGAGGAGCCTGGGCCCCACCTTGGTGAGCATGACGCCGAAGAAGAGGACGCCCTTGTACGAGAGCCCCTCGACGGCCATTCCGCTGAAGCTCGGGGCGATAATCTCTCGCTCGATGCGGGCCATCGTAGCCTCGTCCGCATAAGGCACGGGGCAGACCGCGCCCATGCCGCCCGTATTAGGTCCCGTATCCTTAGCTCCCGCCTTCTTGTGGTCCGCGCAGGCGGGCAGTAGCGCATAACGCTCGCCATCGCAGACTGCGAAGACCGAAAGTTCGCGGCCTACGAGGAACTCCTCCGCCAAAAGCTCGTCAGTACGCAGCACTTCTTCGCCGAAGGCCAGGAGCTCGGCAGGATCGTCCGACTCGAGGACGCCCTTGCCCGCCGCCAGCCCGCTCTTCTTGAGGACGAGCCGCGAGCCGCGCCGCTCATCGACGAAGCGGCGAAGCGACGCCGCGTCCGAGAAACGCGCGGTCGTGGCGCATGGCACATGTTGGCGCTCCGAAAAAGCGCGAGCGAAGGCCTTGCTCGACTCGAGCATCGCGGCTTTCTTGCACGGGCCGAAAACCTGAATTCCTGTGTCATCTAGCGCGTCGACTACGCCAGCGGCGAGGGGTACTTCCGGGCCCACAACGACGAGGCCGATCCCCAACTCGCGAGCCGCCGCTACTACGGCCCTAGGGTCCTCCGGATCGAGGGCAACATTCGTCACGAGACTTTCAGTCCCCGCGTTCCCTGGGGCACAATAGATGCGGTCCCCCCGCTCGGCATCCTTGGCGAAAGCCCAGGCGAGAGCATGTTCGCGCGCTCCGGATCCCAGTATCAGTGTATTCATCGCCTCGTCCTTTCGGTCTCGATCCCGTCGAGGAGAGAGAGGACCGCTTTCGGATAAATTCTATGCTCGATCGCATGGACTCGAGCCTCGACCTCATCGAGACTCTCGCCGCTCTTGCGCTCGAAGGACTCGCTCATGATCGCCGCACCTGTATCCATGCCCTCGTCGACGAAATGCACCGTTACACCGAACTCTCGACTCCCGGCATCATATGCGCGAGCGATAGCGTGAGCGCCCGGCCAGGCAGGCAAAAGGGAAGGATGTACGTTGACGATTAGTCCATGCCGAGCAGCCACGACCTTCGGTGACAAAAGGCGCATGAACCCCGCGAGCGCGACAAGATCGGCACCGGCTTCATCGAGCGCCTCGGCCATCTCGGCTTCCCCTTTCGCAACGTCGCGCTTATAGTAGTTCACGTAGCGCGAGGGGACGCCCAGAGCTGCCGCGCGCACGGCCGCATAGGCAGCCTTGCGGTCGTACGCGAGGAGGACGCACTCGTGCCTGGGCCCTTCGTCCTCCGGCATCACGCCTTCGGCGCGCGCGCGCAGGGCGCGGACGAGCGCCTCAAAATTACCGCCGTTACCGCTCGCGAGAACCGCGAGCCTAGCCACGGTCGGGCACTCCGGTCCGCAGTGGAAAGGGATGTTGGCCGTCAAAGCAGGCAGAACAGAAGCCCCGGTCGCCGTTCAGGGTCTCGAGCAGCTTATCTACGGGAAGGAAGCGGACGGAGTCTGCGCCGATCTCTCGGGCGATAGCGTCGGGGTCGAGCCTGTTCGAGATAAGAGCGGAACGGTCCGGAATGTCGATACCGTAGTAGCAGGGCCACTTGAGCTCGGGGGCAGCGAGACGCAGATGGACTTCCTTCGCGCCCGCCTCGCGCAAAAGGCCGACGATTATGCGGCTCGTCGTGCCGCGCACGAGGGAGTCGTCGATCATCACAATGCGTTTGCCCGAAACCACCTCGGGCACCGCGTGGAGCTTCAATCGTACCATGAGCTCGCGCTGGTCCTTGGTCGGCATGATGAAGCTGCGGCCCGCATAGTGACTGCGCGCGAGGCCGAAGTCAAAAGGTAGGCCCGAGCGACGCGCATAGCCGATAGCCGAAATATTGCCCGAGTCTGGAACAGGAATCACAAGATCGGCCTTCACCTGCCCCGAGTCCTGATCGGCGAGGGCCTCGCCCAAGGCCACGCGCGCGGCGTGCACCGAGCGGCCGAACACCTCGGAGTCGGGTCTCGCGAAGTAGATGAGCTCGAAAACGCAACGCTTGGGCGGCCGCTTGGGCTCGAGGAAGAAGGAATGCTCGCCCGAGTCGTCCATGATAACGACCTCGCCGGGCTCGACCTCGCGATAGTCCATCGGCATGAGGGCATGGAGGGCGCAGGTCTCTGAGGCGACATAGCTCGTCTTGCCTTGGTGTCCGATGTACAGGGGCCGGAATCCCGAAGGATCGCGGACCGCGATGAGAGCGTCCTCATGCATGATCGAGAGGCTATAGGCTCCCTCGAGGGGCTCGAGGGCCTCGCGCAAGAATCCCTCGCGGTCCTGTTTACGCGAGCGTGAGAAGGCATGGAGGATGAGCTCGGAATCGGCGGTGCCCTGGAAAATAGAGCCTTCGGCCGTAAGCGCGGCGCGGAGCTCTCCGCCGTTCGATATGTTTCCATTGTGGGCAAGGGCGATGCGTCCTTTATTACAGTCGACGACGATGGGCTGGGCATTCTGGATACCGGAGCCCCCCGCGGTCGAGTAGCGGACGTGCCCTATACCAAGATGTGAGGGATGACTCTCCTGGACGTACTTCCCGAGTACCGAGGCGACCATGCCTACGTCGCGCTTCGACCACCAGCGGCCCTCCTCTTCCCAGGCCATGCCGCAAGACTCCTGACCCCGGTGTTGGAGGGAAAAGAGCATGTAAAACAATGTCTTGGGAACATCGAGGGGATCGGGGGAACGGACGCCGGCCACGCCGCAAAAATGCCCCAAACTCTGGTCGCCGGCCTCGGACTGAGGCGAATGGTCTTCGACTAAGACGTTAGGCTCCATACCAGATAGTAGCAAGCCGCGGGAGGAGGGTCAATCACGCAAGGAATTGCGGCCGGCAAAGAGGGACGGCAATTCGTACACGTCCTCGACACCGTCGACAAGGATCGCGCCCATACCGAGCTCCATAGCAGGCGCGAGGTCGACGTCGAAGCGATCGCCTATCGATATGCAGGCGGAAGGACCGAGGCCGAGCCTCTTTAGAACCTCGATAAAAGGTTCGGGCGCGGGCTTGCCCGAGAATGTATCGTCGAGGCCGACGAGGGCGGAAAAGCGATCACGCACGCCAAGGGCCTCAAGACTCTTCTCGCCCACGAGACGTGGGTTATTGGTCAGTAGCGCGAGGCGAAAGCTTTGGGATAATAAGCCGAGGGCTCGGTCGAGCCGCGCGTCGCGCTTGAGCCACAGTGAGGGCTCGTACTCCTCCTCACGCCAGCGCACGCTCGTAGCTACCTCGATGCCAAGGGCCGCGAAGAGCTTGCCCAGGCTCGTCTTCCCGAGCCCGGCCCGCTCGCGTTCGACACGCAGGGCGGCGAGTTTCGCGGCGGCAGCCTCGGTCGACAGGCCGAGCTCTCGCCCGAGTCGCACAACGAGGGAGTCTTCTTGAAAGGCCGCGTAGGCGGGATTTGTGTAGAGAGTATTATCGAGATCGAAGACGAGAGCGGAGGGCTTCCCCTCTCTGGCGACGACCTTCATTGCCCCGGGGCGTCATCGCCAGATTGCACTATAACCGCGTCCGCAGCGGGGCCGTGGATGCCGCCTTCCTTGGAAAGTCGCTCGACCTGGCGTTTGATGCGCTTGGCCACGAGCTCGCGGTTGTCGAGCATCGAGGATACGGAGCGGTTATGGTGCACGAGGCTGATGATCTGGGCGAAGAGCCCGGTGACGTCGGCCTGGATATACCACTCCTTCTGGAGGAGCTCCTTGTGGTGGACCGCATTGGTCCCGATGATGCGGTAGAAGAGCCCCTGCTTGAAGGCTGCATCAAAGTCCTCGATGGCGGAGCCGGAAAAGAGAGGCAAGGAGACCGCGCAGATCACACGCTCGGCGCCCATCTCCTTCAGGTTCTTCATGCCTTTAATAAGGGTTCCGCCGGTGCCGATCATGTCGTCCGCCATGAAGATCGTCTTGCCTTTGACCTCGCCCAAGAGGCGCATTTCCTTGATATTCGAATCGGCGGCGTTCTTCGTCACCTTCGAGTAATCGCGCTCCTTATAAAGGAGGGCAAGGGGTTTCTGCAGAGCATTGGCGTAGAACTTGTTGCGGTCCACGGCGCCGGTATCGGGGGCGAGGACGACGAGCGCTTCCTTCGAGATATCCGTGATGCCTATTAGCTTCTCGATGATCTGAAGGGACGCATGAAGGTTCTCGAGGTGGAGATGATCGAAGCAGTTCTCGATCTCCTTCGAGTGGATGTCGAGGGTAATAATGCGCGAAACGCCTAGGTTCTCGATCATCTGCCCGACGCGCGCGGCGGTGAGGCCTTCCCTGCCCTTCTTCTTGTGTTGACGCGCGTAGGGATACGAGGGTAGCACGACGTTCACGCGATCGGCCCCCGCCTGAACGGCGGCGTCGATCGTGACGAGGAGCGAGAAAATATGGTCGTTAACAGAGAGGTGGCGGGAAACCGCGCCATCGTTGAAGGATATAGGCTGGTGGTTCTCGATATCCTGAAAGACGTAGAGATCCATGCCGCGGACTGAGTCGAGGATTTCGGTCTTCACCTCGCCGTTGGCGAAGTACGTGTGGCGCGCATTGATTTTAAATCGGGGAGGGCGGTACTGGTTGACGTTGCCCGGTATGTAGAGGAGGCTCGATTGGATATCGTTGTTTAAGTTGATCTTCCGCGTCACGAGGTCCTGTGAAATATGGTAGCGCGCCGCGAGGGCCTCGGTCTTGCGATCGAATCTTCGCTTATAGATACCGGCTAGCCTGCGGATCACTTGATTCGCGAATACCTCGGCGCCGGGGCAGGCAAGAATGCCGAGCTTCGAGGGATCGGAGTAGCTCATGCGGAGTACCTTCTGTCGACAGGCTTAATATGTAGGCTACCGATTCGGGGGGGGCGATGTCAATGCCCGCGCTTTTCGATACCTCGAACGAACGCAACCTCACGGAATTGCGGAAACTTATTAAGCTTCTGTGAGGCGACGGAGCGGCTCCGGGGTTACGCAAATCATGTCCTTTCCACGAGTAGCCTATTCCCCTCCATCCTCGTCGTCGCCTCAGCTTTGTCGCAGAGCCAAGCGATATAGGAACGGACTGTCATGCCGAAGAGGGCATATTGAGTATGATTGAGCTCGAGTCCGAGCGCGGACGCTAAGGCGGACACGATCCCCTCAGGCGTAAGCGGCTCTGCCCCGGGAGCGCCGCAGAACTCGAGTATCCTCGCGCCGACCTCGAGAATCGTCTCCTTATTGGCTTCGATGAGAGAGCCGGCCTCTTGCACAGGTTCCCCGTGGCTAGGCACGATCCAATCGACATCGAGCGCAGCGATCGCATCCAGCGTAGTCAAGTGGGCAGCCACATCGTAGACTACATAATACTTGTACTTGTTCAGGATCGCCGAGCTCGCGGCGGCGTCGGCAGCAAAGAAGACACGGTTGGGCGTAAGGTAACCGACTTGTCCGAGGTAATGTCCCGGCAGGGGGATCGCCTCTATGCCTGTATCGCCTACTAGGCAGGGCGCTTCCAGGGGAAGGGTCACGTAGGAGCTCTTGGCCATGAGAAATTTATTACGTAGCGACGGCAAGGGATAACCGCCCCAGACAAAACTCGGCTCGAACTCGGGATGCTCGATGAAAGAGAGCTCGACCCTCGGCGCGGCGATGGCGCAGCCCGTCCTCGCCTGCACAAGGGCGTTTGCTCCGCAGTGGTCGGCGTTCGAGTGCGTGTTGGCGATAAGCGCGATGTTAAGACTCGAAGCCGCGCAAGCGCGAATGATCCGCTTGCCAGCGTCGCCATCGTTACCAGAGTCGATGAGCGCGGCGCGACCTTCTGCCGCGCCGCCTAATGCGTACACGCCAATATTTGTCGGGCCCCTCGCCACATAGGTCGAGCCAGACAGAAGGCTGAGCTCAAGCTCAGGCATCGAAGTGGCCTTCCATGATCGGTAGGTTATTTTTAACCCGGTGGTTAAGCTCGAAGAGAAGGCCGTTCTTCTCACTGATCCCTTCGCGAAGCTGGTCTTCAAGAAAAAGCTGCCTGCGCCGCTCGCCATAGCTGAGAATGAAGCCCCAGAAAGAGCGCCTGGGCGCTCCCTCCGCTTTACTTTTTCGCATCCTCGTCGGCCTCGCCCTCTACGCTTCCCTGGCCTTCGGACGCTTCATTCTCGTCAGCCTCTTCTCCCTCAACGCCTTCGCTCTCTGGGCTTTCCCCTTCAGGATGGTTCTTGAGCTCGGCATGGCGAAGTTTTTTTTCTTCCTTTTTTTTCTTTTTCTCGAGTTCCTTGCGGCGCTTCTCGCTGTTGTATTGATTCGGCCTCATTTTTTCTCCCTACGGCGCCTTACGAAGGACGCTAGAGTTAATAATAGCACAAATCGTAAGCCACGCTAAGGTACGTCCGAACCGAAGATTCCGAGCTTCATCGCTATTTATATCCTCGTGCGGCTTGGACGGCCTTGCCCCAGGAGGCGAGGAGCCTGGATCTCTTTTCGTCGGGCATATCAGGAGCGAACTCGCGCTTCTTCCGCCAATTGCTCTCAACTTCGGCAAGGGACGCCCAATAGCCAACGGAGAGCCCCGCAAGGTAGGCCGCGCCGAGGGCCGTGGTTTCGCCGACCTCGGGGAGGACAACGCGACGATCGAGGACGTCAGCCTGAAATTGCATGAGAAAGGAGTTGGCCGAAGCCCCCCCGTCGGCCTTGATGCAATGAATGCCTTTTCCATAGTCCTTCTCCATCGCGTCCAGGAGATCCTTGGACTGGTAGGCTATCGACTCGAGGGCCGCCCGGACGAAGTGAGCCTTGGTCGTGCCGCGAGTGATACCGACTACCGTTCCTCGAGCGTCCGCGTCCCAATAGGGCGCGCCCATGCCTACAAAGGCCGGTACGAGAAAAACCTCGCCTGTATCCGGCACCGAGCGCGCGAGCTGCTCGCTCTCGGCGGAATCGACGAGCATCCCCATCTGATCGCGGAGCCACTGGATCACGGCCCCCGCGATAAAAACCGAGCCCTCGAGGGCATAGGTGTAGCCTTTACCGAGATCCCAAGCGACAGTCGTGAGAAGGCCATGGTTTGAGGTAATGGGAGTCGTGCCCGTGTTTACGAGAGTGAAGCAACCCGTACCATAGGTATTCTTGGCAGAGCCCGGATCGAAGCAGGCATGGCCGAAGAGGGCCGCCTGCTGATCGCCCGCGCAACCCGCTACGGGTATCTCGCAGCCGAAGAGCTCCCGGTGCGTCCTTCCAAATGCCCCTGAACTCGGAACGACGCGCGGCAAAACGGCGGCAGGGATCTTGAAAAGTTCAAGGAGCTCCTCGTCCCAACTACCCGTCTTTATATTGAAAAGAAGGGTACGGCTAGCGTTAGTCGGATCCGTCAGATGCTCGCCGGTGAGCTTATAGATGAGCCAGGAATCGACGGTGCCGAACATGAGCTCGCCCCGCTCAGCCCTGGAACGTAAGCCAGAATCCTGGTCGAAGAGCCACATGAGCTTGGTCCCGGAGAAATAAGGATCGAGGACAAGGCCGGTCTTTTCGCGCACAAGGTCGGAGAGGCCCATGGCCCGCAGCTCATCGCAGATATCGGCCGAACGGCGGCATTGCCAAACGATCGCGTTGTACACGGGTTTGCCGGTCGCTTTCTCCCAAAGCACGACGGTCTCGCGCTGGTTCGTGATGCCCATCGCTGCGATCTGATCGCTCTCGATCTGGGCCGCTTCGATTGCGCCTTTTGCGGCAGAAAGCTGGGTCGCCCAGATTTCCTCGGGGTCATGCTCGACCCAACCCGGCTTCGGGAATATTTGATTGAAGGGAAGCTGCTTGCGGCCGATGATGACACCCGACTTGTTGAAGAGTATGGCCCGGGACGAGGTAGTTCCCTGGTCCAACGCGAGGATGTAGCGCTCTTTCATGGGGGGATTATACGCCCCTTATCGCTATAAGTAAAACGCGATAGCCTAGATACCCCAACGGATGGAAAGGTCTAGGCCGCCCCGCAAGCAGGCGGCTTCGTCCTCGAGGAAATCCGGAGCGCTCGTTGGGACATACCGATTGTAGACAAGCTCCCCGGAGAGGCCAAAGTCCAAACCCGCCGCCCGAAAACGCAGGGGCGTGACCTCGACCCCGGCGGTGGCGAGGAGTCCGCCTTGGGCCTCGTAGGCGCGCTCGCCGTGCAAGTTAGGCGAGCCTATGGTGAGGGCGGGCCCCGCGAAGACCTTCAACTTCTTGTCGAAGCCGAGCGCGAGCACGGCGGGCAATCGAAAGTCCCCCAGAGTAGCGTCGTACTCGGGTCTGAGCTCGATACCCGTTTCTATGCCGAGCACGCGGTAGGCAACGCCTAAGGAGCCGCGGCCGCCGCGTAGAATGTCCTCGGTTCCGAAGCTCGAACCAAGCGATGCCGTAAAGATAAGGCCGAGGTATTCGGCGGGCGAAACTATCCGACCAGCGGCTACGAAGGTCTTCGCCCAGTAACTCTCCGAGAGCGAAGACTCGATGACCCCGCGCCGTGGGCCGTCGGAGGCCGCGTGGATGAAGCGATTTTCACCTTCGTAAATTCCTACATGGGAAATGGAGCCTGTAGTATTGAAAAAAAGGAGATCACCGGGCTGAAGCTTGGAAACGTCTATGGGCTCGCGAAAGGTATACTGGGCGAAAGCGGTTCTCGGCAGAGAAGCGCCGAGGGCCTCGTAATAGACGCGATAGACGAGACCGGAGCAGTCGAAGCCTTTCTCGTCGATTCCGCCCAAACGGTAGGGCGCCCCCTCATAGGACAGGGCGAGCTCCACGATCTTGCTGCGCGCCTCTTTGGGCAGCGCGGCAGCCACCGGCGCTTCCGCGGTAAGGACTGCGGCTAAGGCGAGAAAGGAAGCGACGAGCACGAGACGTTTGGCGTGCATGCTTAACACTGTATCGCAAAAAACAAGGCTCGTCCCTATTGACCATTTCTTACCGATTGTCGATAGTTGCGTTGTTGCATGGAGCGCGTCGCGCCGAATGCGGTACCGCCGTTTTAGACCCACTTGCGGGCGGTTAAAAAATGCACGCTAAAAGGAGTATCCCTGTGCACGCATCCAAATATCTTTTCACTTCAGAGTCGGTCGGCGAAGGCCATCCTGACAAGCTTTGCGACCAAGTCTCCGACGCCGTCCTCGACGCCTGCCTCTCAGACGATCCCGAGAGCCATGTGGCCTGCGAATGCTACGCGACCACGGGCATGATCCTCATAGGCGGCGAGATCACGACCAACACCTACGTCGACATCCAGGACCTTGCGCGCGGCGTAGTCAAGGACATAGGCTACACGAACCCCGATTATGGCATCGACTACGAATCGATGGCCGTCCTCAACACCATTCATGCGCAATCGCCGGACATCAACCAGGGCGTTGCGGGCAAAGGTCTCAAGGAATTCGCGGGGCGCCAAGGCGCCGGCGATCAAGGTCTCATGTTCGGCTTCGCCTGCTCCGAAACTCCCGAGCTCATGCCTGCGCCTTTGGCCTTTGCGCACAAGCTCCTCCTCCGCGCAAGCCACCTGCGCAAGTCCAAGGACATCTCCTGGCTCAGGCCGGACGCGAAAAGCCAAGTAACGCTCGAGTATGAGGGTCATAAGCCCCTGCGCATCGACACGGTCGTCATCTCGCATCAGCACAATCCAGAGATCGACTACGACACGATCAAGGAGACAGTGATCGATAAAATCATCCGGCCAGTCCTCGAGCCGACCGGCCTCCTTACGAAGGACACAAAGTACTTTGTAAACCCGACCGGGCGCTTCGTCATCGGGGGCCCCGCAGGCGACACGGGCCTGACCGGCCGCAAAATCATCGTCGACACCTATGGCGGTATGGGACGCCACGGCGGTGGCGCTTTCTCGGGCAAGGACCCCTCGAAGGTCGACCGCTCTGCTGCCTACATGGCGCGCTATGTAGCCAAAAACATAGTCGCGGCAGGGCTTGCTGAGCGCTGCGAACTCCAGCTCGCCTACGCGATCGGCGTACCTGATCCCGTCTCGGTCATGGTCGACAGCTTCGGCACAGGCAGAGTCCCCGACGAGCGCATTGCCGAGGCCGTGCGCAAGGTCTTCGCCCTCGACCCCGCGGGCATTATCGTTAGCCTCGACCTCAAGAAGCCCATCTACCGCAAGACCGCTTCGTATGGTCACTTCGGTCGCGACGGCTTCTCCTGGGAGAAGACGGATAAAGTCGAAGAGCTCAAGAAGGCAGTCGGCTGATAACTGATTAATCCAAACGGGATGGGCTAGCAGCTCTCGCTGCTAGTATAACCGCGAACATACGCAAAGGCACGCAAAGTTATTCATGATGAAAAATAGCTCAAAAAAATCCTTCGCGTTAGTTCGCGGTTATCGTCTCGCATCGGACCTCAAACCTCGACCGGAACCCTCGCCGCGTGACTCGCCGGCAACTTCGGGAAGGATTCGGTGCAGGACAACCCGCGCGCGAGTTCCTCGGGCAACAGCTCGATGTTCTCGAGCTGTCCCGCGAAGTAGCTCTGATAGCCCGAAAGATCAAGAAGTCCGTGTCCTGAGAGGCCAAAGAGAATCACCCTCTCTTTGCCTTCCTCCTTGGCCTTCTTGGCCTCACGGACTACTTGGGCTATGGCGTGGCTCGTCTCGGGCGCCACGATAATGCCCTCGCTTCGAGCGAAGGTGACTGCGGCCGCGTAGCACTCGAGCTGAGGAATGGCGCTCGGCGAGAGAAGGCCGTCGAAGGCCGCCGCGGAAACGAGGGGCGCCATACCGTGATAGCGTAAGCCGCCCGCGTGGATGGTCGGCGGTATATAACTGTGGCCGAGCGTATGCATGGGCAAGAGGGGCGTCATGCCGGCTACATCTCCAAGGTCGTAGCGGAAGGAACCGCGAGTGAGACTCGGGCAGGAACTCGGCTCCACGGGAATTATCTCGATCTCGGCACCCGCGATCTTGTCGGCGAGGAAGGGGAAAGCAAGCCCGGCAAAGTTCGAGCCGCCGCCCACGCAAGCGATGATCTTGTCAGGCATCCGCTCGCCTGCCTTCTCGAGCTGCTTCTTCGCCTCCAGGCCGATGATTGTCTGATGCAGCATGACATGGTTGAGCACCGAGCCGAGAGCGTACTTCGTTTTCCCGCTGGAGTCTCCCACTGCTTCCTCGACCGCCTCGCTGATCGCTATTCCGAGGCTGCCGGGGCATTTCGGGTCGGCTGCGAGTATGCCACGGCCGGCCTTCGTTGTGTCGCTCGGGCTGGGGATGCAGGTCGCGCCCCAGGTCTGCATCATCATCTTGCGGTAAGGCTTTTGCTCGTAGCTCGACTTCACCATGTACACTTTACATTCAAGGCCGAAGAGCGAGCTTGCGAAGGCCAAAGCCGAGCCCCACTGCCCCGCGCCCGTCTCGGTCGTCAGCTTCGTGACGCCGGCGAGCTTGTTGTAGTAGGCCTGAGCTACTGCCGTGTTGGGCTTGTGGCTGCCCGCCGGCGATACGCTCTCGTTCTTGAAGTATATCTTCGCCGGCGTACCCAAGGCCCTTTCCAGCCCATATGCGCGCTGCAGTGGGCTCGGCCGCCAGCGGTAGAGGATGGAGAGCACTTCCTCGGGGATATCGATCCATCTCTCCTGCGATACTTCCTGTTCCACGATGGCGGGCGGGAAAATAGCCCCAATCTGCTCGGGCGTCGCGGGCGTACCGTCCGGCCCCAAAGGCGGAAGCATAGGCGTGGGAAGATCGGCCGCCAAATTATACCAATGCCTGGGCATCTCGCTTTCGTCCAAAAGAATCTTTGTTTGCATAATCGACTCCTCTTTGTTACTTTCTGAAGCAACAAAGTAATCCCATAATTGGATTCTGTCAATAGATACAGTTACTTCGCTCATGTATTGGACTGAAAGGACAAAAACGGATACTGTCTAAAGATAGGCCTCAGGCCTTGCAGCTTTGGGCCTCGACATAGGAGAGGTGAGTATTATGGAAGAGATTTACTCCGGCAGCTTCGAAGCGACACAGGAACGAAGCGAAAAACTGGAACTCGACCTGGTAAAAAACCCAGAAAACTACCGCGTCTTGACGGGCGATCGCCCAACCGGCCGCCTGCACATCGGGCATCTTTTCGGCTCGGTGCAGAATCGAGTACGTCTGCATAAACTTGGCGTCCGGACCTTCATCGTCATCGCGGACTACCAGGTTCTGACCGATCGGGATACCTTCGAGTCCATAGCCGATAACATCAAGCAATTGACGATTGACTACATGGCCGCGGGAATCGACCCCACCGACGGTAAGACCTTCATCTTCCCCCACAGCCACGTGCCGGAGCTGAACCAGCTCCTTCTTCCTTTCCTGACCCTCGTCACCAACGCCGAGCTCGATCGCAATCCCACAGTAAAGGAAGAAATCCAAGCAGCCGGGCTCAAACGCATTAACGCAGGAATGTACACCTACCCAGTGCATCAGGCTGCGGACATCCTCTTCTGCAAGGGTAACGTCGTGCCTGTAGGCAAGGATCAGCTGCCCCACCTCGAGCTGACTCGGGTGATAGCCCGCCGCTTCAACGAGCGCTTCGCTGCGAACAAAGCCGTCTTTCCTGAGCCACAGCCCCTGCTCAGTAAGTCCCCAGTTATCCTTGGGCTCGACGGTTCGCAGAAGATGAGCAAGAGCCGTAACAATGCGATCATGCTGAGCGCTACAGCAGACGAGACCGCCGCTCTCATCAGGAAGGCCAAGACCGACGCCGAACGAGTCATCACCTTCGATCCGGTCAATCGTCCCGAAGTCTCGAACCTACTCCTTCTGATATCCCTGGCTACCGGTAAGGACCCGAATCTCGTAGCCGCGGAGATAGGCGACGGCGGAGCGGGCAAGCTCAAGACGGTCCTCACGGAGACCCTCAACGAATACCTGAAGCCTCTACGCGCCAAGCGCGCGGAGCTCGAAGCCAACCCCGACTATATCAGGCAGGTACTGCTGGATGGCGTGGCGGAGGCCAGGAAAGTGGCAACGGCTACCCTCGACGAGGTCCGCGACGTGATGAACATGAAGATCTAGCGAGCGCGATGCCGCAAGCCAAACTCCTGAGGCCCGCGGACCTGCCGGAAAATTTCACGCGATCCCTCTATAAGATCGCCCCCTACAAAGGCTGCGGCCATGGCTGCCGCTATTGCGACGGCCGTGCAGAGCGCTACTACGTCGAGGGCGACTTCGAACGCGACGTGGAGATCCGCGCAAGCATCCCCGAGCGCCTCGCGGCAGAGCTTCCATCCCTTCGCGAGAAAGGAATGGTCTCCTTCGGCTCCGGTGTCACCGATCCTTACCAGCCGCTCGAGCGTAGTAACAATTTAACCGGCGCCTGTGCCGCAATGCTCGCAGGCGCTGCTCGACCCATTCCCGCTCAAGTCATGACCAAGTCGAGCCTTGCCTTGCGGGACTTGGCTCACTGGAAAACCCTCAACGAGCGCTCGGGCTTTGTCCTCCTCGTCTCGCTCACGAGCCTGGATGAGGAGCTGCGCTCGGCCATGGAACCAGGCGCATCGAGCTTCGGCGAGCGCCTCGACATGCTCAAGGCTTTCAAGGAAGCGGGCTGCGCTACAGGCGTTCTCGCCATGCCCTTCCTTCCCTTCCTCTCGGATAGCGATGAGTCTATCCGCGCCCTCTTTAACTTCTGCATAGAGGCCAAGGTCGACTTCGTCATGCCAGGCGGGCTCACCCTACGCCCTGGGCGGCAAAAAGACTTCTATATAAAGGCCCTCGACGCCTATCGCCCCGATCTCGTGGAATCGACGCTGAAGCTCTTCGCTGAGGAGCGGTCCTCGGGCGCGCCCTGCGCATGGGCCGCACGCGAGCTGGCAGGCCGAGTTAGTCCGATACAGCGCGACTCTGGTCTCCCTTTCCTTCTCCCACACCGCGTCTTCGCACGTTTCATCCCCGCGCATGACTCACTCAGGCTTCTCTTACGTGACATGGTAGAACTTTACGCAGCACGCAAAGTGGACACGAAAGCGCTCAAACGAAGCGCCACAGCCTATGACGAGTGGCTCCTCGGCCTCCGGAGAGTCTTCAGGCGAAAACGCAGCCTCTCAGACTCCTGGCTCGAGGAGCGCTTCGCCGAAGCGGCTCGAGATGGAGAGCTTAATCGAGTTCTCGCCAACGAGCGCCTTGCGGCATTCGTTGCCAAGGTCAACCTCGAGAGAGCTCGTCTCAATTATACAAGCCTTAAGCTCGAGGCCGCCCCCTAGCCCTGCAGAAACCCATTTCCCAATGGATGAAAATAATTTTGGTAATGAAGGCTCTTGCAAAAGTCCGTAGCCGGCTGATTTTATAGAAAAGGCGAGGAAAATCCTGTAAGATCGAATTACCACAGCCGATCAGCAGGAGGAACCTCGCCGATGAAAAGCATAGCAGATATCCTTGGGGGAGCGCAAATCCTTTTGGGCGTGGCCTATGACCCTCAGGACAGTTTCGAGGA
>Ga0326728_10013540_pt1 | contig 17675 bp, 15 predicted proteins | sample MB3enrmetagenome_FD_207602 | JGI IMG/M metagenome (GOLD analysis project Ga0326728, IMG submission 207602) | Lab enriched peat soil microbial communities from McLean, Ithaca, NY, United States - MB31MN | ecosystem: Environmental > Terrestrial > Soil > Wetlands > Peat | place: USA: New York... | reverse complement strand
TGTGAATGGGCTGATGCGCGGCATGGAAAGAGTGACCTCCACTTCCACGATGCCATATGCGAGTGTATTTCTCAACTACATAATACGTTCGTGTATTTATGAAATAGTGTACTTAGGAATCGATATGCTTCGGATCGCGGTTGTCGCGCTGCTGCTGGCCGCCTCGCTCGCGACGGCGCAGGTCCGCGAAAAGCGGGTCGTGCCGGTCGAAAGCGGCCAGCGGATGGCGTTCGAGGGGCAGGGCAAAGTCGCGGTGGTCGCGGGCGTGGGCGATTATCCGCGCGCCAGCGGGCTCTCCTCGCTGCGGTACCCGGCGGCGGACGCGGGCGCGGTGGCGGCGGCGCTGGAAGCCCGGAATTACACGGTGGTTTCGCTGGCGGAAGACCAGGCCACCAGGGCCGGCATCCTGCGCGCCATCCGCAACGCCGGTGAAGTGCTGGAGCGCGGCCAGGGAACCCTGGTGTTCTTTTTCTCGGGCCATGGGTTCGCGGTGGGCGGCACGAATTACCTGGCCACCTACGGCGCCAGCGCCCTCAACCTGAGCCAGACCGGGCTGGCGCTGGACGAACTGGAACGCCAGATGCGCGATACCGGCGTGGCCCGCCGCATGATGTGGATCGACGCGTGCCGGCGCCCGGCGGAGAAATCCGGCGCCGAGCCGCGCAGTTTCGCGGCGTTCCAGGCGGCCGAAGGGACGCGGGTGCTTTTTTCCACCCGGGTGGGCCGGGTCAGCTACGAAAACGACGATTTGCGGCAAGGCGTGTTCACCCATTTCCTGCTGCAGGGATTGCGCGGCGGAGCGGCCGGCGCCGATGGGCTGCTGACCTTCCGCGACCTGGCGGATTACGTGGAGTCTTCCGTCCGCTCGTACAGTTTGCAGCGCGGAGACGTGCAGGTGCCCTACGACGCCGGCGAGGCGGCCGGGGATTTCCTGATCGCCAGGGTGGGCGCGGGAGATTCGGGGCCGGCGCGGATTGCGCCGCCGGACTCCGAGGCGGCGAAGCCCGCCGCCGGCGCGCTGCTGATTTCGACCGACACCGCCGCGAGAATCAGCATCGATGGCGAAGACTGTGGCACGCTGGCCGCGAATCAAGCCAAACGGTTCACCGCCATGCCGGGATCGCACATCGTGGTGGCCACCAGCACGGAGCAAAGTTCGCTGACGGAGCGGAAGATTGCCGAGGTGCGGCGGGACGAGCAGCAGGCCGTGCTGATCGAATTCGCCGCGGACCTGGAGCAGGCGCGGCGGCAGGCGGCGGCCGAAAGAGAAGCGGCCGAGCGCCAGGCGATGGTGGGGACGTGGGCTGCGGCGACCTGGGAAGGCGACACGCTCTTCTCCAACGGCTCGGGGCGCTTTCACGGCAGGATGAACTTTTCGGCGCAGATCGCCGAAGATGGCGATGGCTTCCGGATGGTGTTCCGCGACAGCCGCGCGATCGATTACCTGGACCGGGCCGGTGGGTTCACGCGCGAAGTGGAAGCCACGTTTCACCTGCGCCGGGAGGGAAACTCGCTGACCGGTTACGTGCAATCGGCCCACATGCGCGACGACCCGGGGGCGTCGAAGGACCTCCCAGGCGTCTCGTTCACCTTCACCATCACCGATCCTCTGCACCTGGCGTTCCGCGTCGTGTGGCAACGGGACAGCGACGGCAAAGAGCTGAACTGGTGGGCGGGAACCTTGCAGAAGCAGTAGCCCGGCGCGCCGTCCGCGGGCCACCATGGTACCGGGGAAATCAAGCTGCTACAATCGCCTAAACTACCCAAAGGACTGACAATGACGCCACAAACTTACTTCTGCTCGGAATGTGGACGGCCCGCCGCGGCCGAGGATCTGGCCCGCTTCGGCGACCGGCTGATCTGCCCCTATTGCAAGAATGCCTATGCGCAGAAACTGCGCGAGGGCGTGGCGCCGGCCGGCTACGTGCAGTACGGCGGATTCTGGCTGCGCTTCGTCGCCATTGTCATCGACGGCCTGATCCTGTGGATTCCGAGCCTCATCCTGCGAAAGCTGGTGGCCGCGGCCACCGGGTTTGGCCCGTACCAGCCCAGCCCGATGATGACGCCGGCGGAACTTCTCAGTTCCATGGGAGCGTACTTCTTTAGTGTGGGGATGCTTGTGCAGACGGTGGCGGGCACCGTCCTGGCGTGCTCTTACGAAACGTTCTTCATCGTCCGGTTCGGCGCCACTCCCGGCAAGATGGCCCTGGGGCTGAAGGTGGTGCGTCCCGACGGATCGGGGATTCAGGTGGGCCGCGCCATCGGCCGCTATTTCGCCAAAGCGTTGAACTGGTTCACGCTCTGCATCGGGTTCATTATGGCGGGCGTGGACACCCAGAAGCGCGGGCTGCACGACATGATCTGCGACACGCGCGTGATCAAGACCAGAGGTTAATCCCGGCCGATGCCCGTACCCTGCGCCCGCTGCACCATGCCGTTGCCCAAGTGGGAGTTGCTGAAGGGCAACCAGGCCACCTGCACTTCCTGTGGGAGCCCCAACACGGTTTGGCTGTTTCCGGCCGCCCTGGCGCAGGCTGCCGCGGCGCACGCCGAAACGGCGGTGGATGGCGAGGCGGCCTGCTTCGACCACCCCGCCAAGCGGGCCGTGGCGGCCTGCCAGCAGTGCGGACGGTTCGTGTGCCAGCTTTGCGCGGTGGAGTTCGGGGCGGGCGTGTGGTGTCCCACCTGCGTGGCCTCGTCCAGCGGGAAAGCCAGGCCGGCCCACTCCGGCACCTCGCGCACGCTTTACGATACCTGGGCGCTGCTGGTGCCCTTCGTGCTGATGGTGTTCTGGCCGCTCACCATTCTTTCCGCGCCCGCGGTGGTGGCGCTGGCCATTATGAAATGGAAGCAGCCCCTCAGCCTGGTGCGCCGCAACCGCTGGCGATTCGTCCTGGGCCTGGCGCTGGGGCTGGCGCAAGGCGGGGCGTGGGTGTGGTTCATCTGGTACCTGGTGGCCAAAGGCGGGAATTCGTTGGATTGACCATGGAACCGAACCGCGAACGCTATCGCAAGCTTCCCGGACACCGCCGGGGTTTCATCTTCGGCTCCAGCGTGTGGATGGGCTCGGACCACCTGCTGCTGGTCAAATCCTCGCGCGTGCGCGAGGAATACAAGCGATTCTATTTTCGCGACATCCAGGCCATCGTGATGGCCCGGACGGGGCGCTTCCACATTTCGCCTGGCGTCGCGCTTGTCGTCGTAATTTGGCTGCTGACCCTCGCAGCCGGCCACGGCGCCGGCTTCAGGTGGGCTCATGGTTTGGCTGGGACCTCCCTTGTGTTTGCCTGGTGGTACGTTTCGGCCACCCGCAGTTGCCGCTGCCGCATCTACACCGCCGTCAGCAGCGACGAGCTGCCCTCGCTGTATCGCACCTGGACGGCGCGGCGCTTTCTGGCGCGCGTCGAGCCCCTCATCGCGCAGGCGCAAGGCGCCGTCGAGGGCACGTGGGCGGAAGCCGTGGAGGACCGCGAAATCGGCGCGCCAGCCGAGGGCAGAATCGGGCTCATGACGCCGCCCCCGGCCTCGCCGATGCCGATGCAGCCGCAGCAGGCTGTTCCGCCGCCGCCTTCGGTCAAGCCATCCGCGCGGACGGCGCGCACCTCGATATCTCTGCTCTTCGTTGGCAGCCTGTGCCTGGGAGGGCTGGCCGAGTTGTTGACGATGCACGCGGGCGTCGACATCGGCGACGCGATTCTGTTGAGTTTCCTGCTGGTGCAGACCGTAACGGCGGTGGCCGTACTGGTGCAGAACTACCAGGGCGTGCTGCGGCCGGGGATGCGCAACCTGGGGATTGTGTTCCTGGCGGCGATCGGCCTGTGGTTTTACGTGGTTCAAGTGGCGGCGGGGGCCGCGATCGGCTACCAGAACGCGAAATCCGGCAACAAGGCGCCGATTCAGGCCCAACAACTGGAGCCGCTGTCGCAGATCGGCTACCCCACGGCGCGCGGGTTCGCCGGCGGGATCGCCCTGCTGATGGGACTGGCGGGCGCGGTCCTGCTGCTTCGCGAGGACCGGCCGCCCGAGGAGAGGATCTCGTTCAATGTGTGAGCGGGTGTGGGTCGCCCCACGGGGCACGGAACCGGCAGGCAGCGGCGGATATTTCTCATGACCACCCCGCTGCTCGAAAACCGCTGCTGGAATCACGAGGCGCGCGAGGCCGTCTGCCGGTGCCTGCAGTGCGGGCGCAGTTTCTGCCGCGAGTGCGTCACCGAGCACGAGAGCCGGCTGCTGTGCGCCGCCTGCCTGGCCGGCGCGGCGCAGGCCGCCACCCCGCGGCGGGGAAGGCTGCGCCGCATGGCGGCCGCGGGCCTGACGCTGGCCGGAGTGGTGCTGGCCTGGGCGGTCTTCTTCGCGGCAGCCGATCGCCTGATCACCCTCAAAGAGCGTTCGGATCGCGTGGTATGGCAAGACCGTTAGAACAGCCCGGACCGGTGGCGCTGCTGGAAGACGCCGCACACCTGCTGCGCCGCGCTTCGCTCGATACCCTGCTGTGCCATTGGATCGGCAGCGTGCCGCTGGTCCTGGGGCTGCTGGTCTTCTGGAACATCGTGACGAATACGAACGTGCCATATTCCGCCTGCGCCGCCCAGTCCCTGGCGCTGGCGCTGCTGCTGATCTGGATGAACTGCTGGCGCAGCGTGTTCGCGGGCCGTTTGTACCGCGCTTTGAGCGGCGCTTCCGAGAGGCCGTGGAACCCGCGGAGGGTCTGGGGTCTGGTGAGCAACCAGGCGTTTCTGGCGGCCACCAAGCTCGTCGTGCTGCCGCTGGCGCTGGCGGCGGTGTTCCCGTTCGCGCCCACGGTGGCGTTCTACCGCAACGCCGCCGTGCTGGCGGACCGCGAGGACCTCGACCCGCTGGCGGTGATCTCCCAGGCGCGGCGCCTGTCGGGGATCGACAAGGTCCAGTGCTGGCTGCTGCAGGCCCTGCTCGCGATCGTGTCGCTGATCGCCATGGCGAATATCGCGCTGACCTTTATCGCTCTGCCGCAGATCGTCAGGATACTGACGGGGTACGAGTCGGCATTCAGCCGCGCCGAAGAGAGCTTCGTGGAAAACCGTCTCTTCCTGCTGCTGGTGCTGGCGGCGACCTGGCTGGTTTGCGATCCGTTCGTACAGGCGGTGTACTGTCTGCGCTGCTTCCAGGACGAGTCGGTGGCCAGCGGGGAGGATTTGCGCGCGGGCTTGAGGCGGGTGCGGGCGGCCATGGCCAAGGGAGCGGCGGCGGCCGCGGTGGCGCTGGCGCTGGCGGCGTTTCCGTCGCCGGCGCGGGCGGCCGATGCGGTGGCTCCGGGGGAATTGGAACGGGCCATCCGCCAGGCCATGCAATCGTCCGAGTACAACTGGAGAATTCCTCCGCCGGAGAAGGCCAGATCCGATACGCCCTGGATCGTGAAGGCGACGGATCGGGCCATCAAAGCCGTGCGTTCCGCCATCAAGTGGATCGGGCGCATGTTCGAGAAACTGCTGCGGTGGATTTTCGGCGGGCTGGACCTGATGCCCACGCCGGCGGGCGGGAAAGCGCCGGCCGCGGCGTTGCACTGGAGCGTCTGGCTGCTGATCGGGCTGGCCCTGGCGATGGCGGGTTGGGTGGTTTACCGCGCCCTCAAGCTGCGCCCCGGGAAGGCCAGGACCGCCGCGCCGTCTTCGGTTGTGCCCGTCAAACTTGAGGATGAAGGGCTCACCGCCGACCGTCTTCCGGAAGCGGGATGGCTGGAGATGGCGGAGCGCGCCCTGGCCGATGGGAACCCGCGGCTGGCGCTGCGGGCCTTCTACCTGGCCAACCTGGCGTGGCTGGGACGGCAGGAATTCCTGGGCCTCCATCCCGGCAAGACCAATCGCGAGTTTGAACTGGAACTGCGCCGCCGGGCGCGGCAGGCGACCGAAGCGCGCGCTCTGTTCAGCGCCAACGTGCGGGCGTTCGAACGCGCCTGGTACGGCCTGCACGATGTCTTCCCGGAGGACGCCGTGGAGTTCCGCCGGAGGGCGGAAGACATCAAAGCGCTTTTGAGCGCGGGAGCGGCCGCATGAGCCGCGCTGCCAGGTCGTGGGCGCTGGCGCTGGTGGTTGCGGCGGCCTTTTTCGGGGGCGTCATCGGCCTGTTCAACCGGGAGTTCGCCGCGGGCGATCTCTACCCGGAATTCTCCACCCTGCGCACCGACCCCATGGGCGCCAAGCTGCTTTTCGAAGGCCTGGGGAAGATCCCCGGCATCGCCGTGGAGCGCAACTTCCTGCCCATGGAGTATCTGCCGAGCGAGGGCGCCACGCTGGTGCTGCTGGCCGTGAACCCCATGCGGGTGAACTGGGACGAGGCGCTCTTCCTGCGTTTCGTGGAGCGCATGGCGGCGCGCGGTAACCGGGTGGTGGTGACCATGCACCTCGATCCGGAACGCGAACGGCCCAAGCAGGAGGAGTTCGACCGCCTGGAGGAGCCGAAGGCCAAGGACCCCAAGCGGAAATCCCAGGTGGAAATCCCTCAGGAGCCTCCCCTCCGGAAGCTGTGGAAGGTGAGCCTCAAGATCGATTCCGACCCGAAGCAGAGGCACCCGCTCTATTTCGGAGGGTCCGAAGGCTGGAGGGTGCGCGACAAGATCGGCGAGAGGATTCTGGCCATCGAGCGCGATTTCGGCAAGGGCAGCGTGGTGTTGATGGCGGAAAGCTGGGACTTCACCAACCAATCCTCGGTCGCCCTGGACCGCTTGCGGCAGGTATCCGGGGCGCTGGGCGGGCACCGGCGGATCGTCTTCGACGAGCAGCACCTGGGGATTGCGGAATCGGGAAGCGTGGTGGGGATGGCGCGCCAGTTCCGCCTGACCGGCCTGGCCATCGGGTTGGCGCTGGCGGCGGCGCTGTTCATCTGGAGGAACGCATCCGGGTTTCCACCGCCCGAGGCCGCGCGGTCGGGCGAGCGGTTGAGCGGGCGCACATCGCAGGCCGGGCTGCTGACGCTTTTGAAGCGGCACATCCCGCCGGGTGAACTGGCGGCGGTTTGCTGGCGGGAGTGGCTGAGCGTTAACGGGCGCCAGGTTTCGCCGGAGCGCCGCCGGCAGGTGGAAGCCATTCTGGCGGGCGCGGCCGGGCGGCCGGTCGAAGCCACCCGCGAAATCCAGGCGCTGCTGCATGTGAAAGGAGAACTTTGAACTTCGAACAGTTTCAATCCGTCATGGACACCGCGGTTGCCGGTATCCGCAAGGTCATCATCGGGCAGGAGGAAGCCATCCGCTATTCGCTGGTGGCCGTGCTGTCGAACCAGCACGCGCTCATCGAAGGCGTTCCCGGATTGGGGAAGACGCTGCTGGCGCGCACCCTGGCGGCGGTGCTGGGCTCGGAATTCAAGCGCATCCAGTTCACCCCGGACCTGATGCCGGCGGACATTACCGGGACCAACGTGTTCAACCTGCAGCGCAACGAGTTTTCGCTGGTGAAGGGCCCGCTGTTCACCACCTTCCTGCTGGCCGACGAGATCAACCGCGCGCCCGCCAAGACGCAATCGGCGCTGCTCGAAGCCATGCAGGAACGCACCGTGACCATCGACCGCGAGAGCTTCAGGCTGTCGCCGAATTTCACGGTGTTCGCCACGCAGAACCCCATCGAGAGCGAAGGCACGTACCCGTTGCCCGAAGCGCAGAAGGACCGCTTCATGCTCAAGATCGCCATGGGCTGGCCGGCCAACGCCGAGGAGCTTTCCCTCGGCCGGCGCTCGCTGGGCGGCGACGCTCCGGAATCGGTGCTGCAGCGGGGCGAGGTGACGCCGTGCCTGGCGGAGGCCGACCTGCCCGAACTGCGCGCCGTGCTGGAGACAGTGCAGGTGAGCGACGCGCTGGTGGACTACGCGGTGCAGGTGGTGCGGCGCACGCGCACCGACGACGCCATCCTGGTGGGCGCCGGCCCGCGCGCCACGCAGGCGCTGTTGCGCGGGGCGCGGGCCTGGGCGGCGCTTGCGGCGCGCGACTTCGTGAGCCCCGACGACATCCGCGCGGTGGCGCTGCCGGTGCTGGAACACCGCCTGCTGCTGCGTCCCGAATCGGAACTGGAGGGCGTGCGCGCGAGCGAGGTGCTGGACCGCATTCTGCACGAAGTGCCGGTGCCGAGATGAAGAAGGGTTTGGTGGGGCGGGTTGTCAACCTGCCTGGCGGCGGTTGCACAGGGCCGAACCGCGCCGGACGCTTGAGGCGTCCACGCTGCGGCCGGCCAATTGCGGACGTGCGGGCGGGCCGATTCGCAATCGTCTGCGGTCGATTGGGCGGACCGGCAGGCGAGCTTCGCTCGCCGGGCCGATTCACAATCGGCCGCAGGCTGCCAGCCTGCCCCACAGAACGGTTTCGGGGCAGCGAGGGGCTGACAGGTGGTACAGAGGCCGCCCCATGCTAGCTCCCGCTCCACGCCTGCTGCTGGCCAGCGTGGTGGTGGCGCTGCCGCTGGCCGCCATCGGCGGGATGTTTCCGCGCGCGATGGCGGCTTGCGTCGCGGGCCTGGCGGTTTGCGCCGTGGTAGCCTTCTACGACGCCGCAGCGGCGCAGCGGGCAATCGAGCGAATCGCCGTGCGCACGCCGCCATTCATCCGCCTCACCAAGGACGTGGCGGCGGCTTTCCCGGTCACCATCGAAAACCGCGGAGATGCGCCCTGTTCCCTGCGCCTGGGCGTCGCCCCGCTGGCGGGCGTGGAGACCGGTCCGCTGGCGATGGACGTGTGCGCCGCGCCGGGCGCGTCGCTGGTGGAGTGGCCGTGCACCGGCCGCGCGCGCGGCGACCATCCGCTGCGGGAACTGCACGTGGAAGCCGCTTCGCCGCTGAGGCTGTGGCTGGCGCGCCAGGGACGGCCGCTGGAGTTCGCTTTCCGCGTCTATCCCAACTTGCGCGACCACGCCACCGCGGCGCTGTTTCTGCGCACCGCCAACGCCGGACTGAGGGTGCGCCGCCAGGTGGGCAAGGGCCGGGAATTCGAGAACCTGCGCCATTACCTGCCGGGCGACAGTTTCGAAGACATCCACTGGAAGGCCACCGCCAAGCGGGGTTTCCCGGCGGTGAAGCTGTACCGCGTGGAGCACGCCCAGGAAGTCTACGCGATAATCGATTCGTCGCGGCTTTCGGCGCGCGAGGGCATTTTGGAATCCTTCGTGGACGCGGCCCTGCACCTGGCGCTGGTGGCGGAAAAGCAGGGCGACCGCTTCGGCCTGGTGACGTTCAGCGACCGCACCCACAAATTCCTGCGCGCCCGCCACGGCATGGACCATTTCCGGCTGTGCCGCGAAACCATCTACAACCTGCGGGCGGAGCGCGTCAGCCCCGATTTTCGCGACGTTTTCACCAGCCTGCAGCTCAACCTGCGGCGGCGCTCGCTCGTGGTCTTCTTCACCTCGCTCGACGACGCGCTGCTGGCGGAAGGCTTCGAGCGCGACATTCCCCTGCTGGCGCGGCGACACCTGGTGCTGGTCAACGTGAGGAGAACCGCGGCCCTGCACCCGCTCTACACCGGCGAGCCGCCGGCGGACCGGGACGCGCTCTATGCCGGCCTGGCCGGCCAACTGCTGTGGAACCGCATGCGCGCGCTCCAGATCGCCCTGGAGAACCGCGGCGTGAAGCTGACGGTTACGGACGCGGAGCATATCAAGATGCAGGTGACCACAGGCTACCTGGACGTGAAGCGGAGGCAGGCGCTATGATCATCGATCTTCCGCGCTTCGTGACGGCGGAACGGGCCTACTGGGACGAACTGCACGCCGTGCTGGCGAAGATGGAAGCCGAGCCGGAGCGGCGCTTGGCGCTGGGCGAAATCGAGCGGCTGCACTACCTGTATGAGCGGTGCTCCTCGGACCTGTCGCGGCTGGACACCTTCGCCACCGAGCCGGGGCTGCGGGCGTTTCTGGAATCGCTGGTGTCGCGCGCGTACTCGGAAATCCATGAAACCCGCGCCCCCGTGAAGATCCGCTGGAAGAACGCCGTGCGGGCGTTTCCGCGCGCGTTCCGGCGGCACCTGGGAGCGTTCCGGCTTTCGGTGGGGGTCACTTTGCTGGGGTGCGCGTTCGGCTGGTTCGCGCTGCACGTGGACCCGCGCAACAAGGCCATCCTGCTGCCGTTTTCACACCTGCGGATGACGCCCTCGGAGCGCGTGGCCGAGGAGGAGCGCGCCAAGGCGGACCCCCTCAAGGGGGTCAAGGCATCGTTCGCCGCCGAGCTGATGACGCACAACACCCAGGTGACCGTGATGGCGCTGGCGATGGGCGTGACGTTTGGCGCGGGCACTCTGATGCTGCTGTTCTACAACGGGGTGATACTGGGCGCGATCGCGACGGATTACATCGCGGGCGGGCAGGGCGTGTTTCTGGCGGGCTGGCTGCTGCCGCACGGGTCGATCGAGATCCCGGCGATTCTGCTGGGCGGCACGGCGGGCTTCGTGCTGGCCGGCGCTCTGATCGGATGGGGCGACCGCACGCCGCGCGTCGAGCGGCTGCGAGCCGTTTCGGCGGACCTGGTGGCGATCGTGGCGGGCGCGGCGGCGCTGCTCATCTGGGCCGCCATCGTGGAGTCGTTCGTGTCGCAGTATCACCAGCCGGTGATTCCCTACGGCCTGAAGATCGCCTTCGGGTTGTGCGAGCTGGCGGCGCTTTCCTTCTATCTCGGATGGGTGGGCCGCGAATGAGCGAGGGCCGCGCCACTTCGCTGGTCATCGAAACGCCCGAGGGCGTGGAGTTCTCTTACGACCTGGCTTCGCCGGTGACGCGCGCGCTGGCCTGGCTGGTGGACGCGGCGGCGATCATGGCGATCACCAAGGGCGGCGGCAAACTCTGCGAATGGCTGGGGAAGGTGAACGAGGATTGGGCCACGGCGATCGCGGTGATTCTGTACTTCGTAGTTTCGGTGGGGTACGGGATCGTGCTGGAGTGGCGCTGGCACGGCCAGACGCTCGGCAAGCGGGTGCTCGGCCTGCGCGTGGTGGACGCGCAAGGCCTGCGCCTGCAGTTCTCGCAGGTGGTTCTGCGAAACCTGCTGCGGGTGGTGGACATGCTCCCGATCGCTTACCTGGTGGGCGGGCTGGCGTGTTTCTTCAGCCGCAACTGCCAGCGCCTGGGCGACCTGGCGGCGGGCACCATCGTGGCCCGCGTGCGCAGCCCGCAGACTCCCGACCTGGAGCAGGTGGCGCCGGCCAAGTATAATTCGCTGCTGGCATATCCGCACCTGGCGGCGCGGCTGCGGAGTCTGGCGAGCGCGGAATCGGTGAGCATCGCGGTGCGGGCGGTCTCGCGGCGCGACGGCTACGAGCCGCTGGCGCGCATCGAACTGTTCCGCGAGCTGGCGGAATACTTCCAATCGCTGGTGGAGTTTCCCGAAGCGGCGCGCGAGGGACTGACCGGCGAGCAGTACGTGATGAGCGTGCTGCGGGTGATATATGGGGGTGGGAGAGGGTGAGAGTGGGATGGCGATGGCGGGACCAAGACACGACTCCAGGAGGAGAACGTTCTCAAATACTGCAATTCGGAGATCAAGAGTTGGGGGATCATGATATGCTAAGCGGTAACCGGAGTCAGATGGAAACCCTGGCTGAATAAGATCCGGAACTCCACCATCGGCAACTCCGGTTTGAGGAGACATGGAACCCAAAGGTACGAGGCCCTTATCGGGCCTGTTCTCAATAGTCGTGAGCGCCGCTGTTTTGGTTGCGCTTTCCACGGCCCTCCCCTGGGATTCCGGGAGCAGCACTTTTCGCGTGACCTCATTACAAACAGGCGAAGAGCGTTTGGTTACCGTGGCCGACCGGTATTTTCCAATTACGCATCCTTTGGGTATTGGAATTGTGGCGCTGGCGGCATTGACAGTCGTCGTGGCGGCAAAGCGGAAACGATGGTCATTCGTGTTTCTGCTCCTACCCGCGCTTTCCGGCATCCAGAAGGTTGTTGGACACGGGATGACGCCCATGAACGCGCCGGGGGCTTACTTATGCATAGTTGCCGGCCTTGTTGGCGTAATTGGGGTTTGTAAGTTGCCTAAACCCGCGTAACCCGTTAGGTCGAGATCCCGGAGCGAAACAGCCGCGTCCAGCAATTCCAGCCGCAGGCGCGCGGCCTTCTCTATCGACTGAGGCCTCCGGCTGAACCTCCACTCCAACGGCAACCGCGCCGGCGGCGCGTGCCGGCCCCTACCCCAGAATCGCCTCCACCAACCCGTCGATGGTGAACTCGCGCGCTTCGACCGCGACCTCGATTCCCGACTCGCGCGCGGTGCGCGTGGTGACGGGTCCGATGGACGCCACGCGAACGCCCGCCAGCGCACCGGGCGGCGCCACGGAGACGAAGTTCCGCACCGTCGACGAGCTGGTGAACGCGATCCAGCCGGGCTTGGGGCCGGCGCCGAAAACCTCGCGCGCGCGGGCGGCGGCGTCCTCGGGCAATTCGGTGCGGTAGGCTTCCACCACGTCCACCTGCGCGCCGCGGCGGCGGAGTTCCACGGGGACCAGGTCGCGGGCCACGGCGGCGCGCGGCAGCAGGATGCGCGCGCCCTCCAGCGGGTGGCCGGCGAAGGCCCGCAGCAAACCCTCGGCGACGTACTCAGTGCCCATGAGATCCACCTTCAAGTGCAGCGCCTCAACGGCGGCGCGGGTGGCCGGGCCGATGGCGCAGATGCGCGCGCGCAGGGCGCGGAAATCGATGGCCGAGCGGTCCATGCGCTCCACGAAAGCGCGCACGCCGTTGGCGCTGGTGAAGATCAGCCAATCGTACAAGCTGAGCTGCGAGATGGCCTGGTCGAGCGGCCCGTAATCGGCGGCGGGCTGGATCTCGATCATGGGCATCTCGATGGCCTCCGCTCCCAGCGCCTCCAGGCGCGACGCGAGCGCGCCGGCCTGGCCGATGGAGCGCGTCACCACGATGCGCTGGCCGAACAGCGGCCGCCGCTCGAACCAGTTCAACTTCCCGCGCAGGCGGACCACCTCGCCCACGACGATGGTGGCGGGCGGCTGCATGCCGCGCTCTGCGACGATCGCGGGCAGCGTGGCCAGCGTGCCGACGAGCGTTTCCTGGCCGGGGCGCGTGCCGCAGCGGACCGCCATGGCCGGAGTGCCGCCATCGCGGCCGCGCGCCATCAGCTCGCGGGCGATTTCGCCGAAAATGGCGAGGCCGTTGTAAATCACCAGCGTTGCGGACATGCCCAGGCGGTCCCAATCGATGGCGCCAGCGTCTTGGCCGGCGATGAACGCGACCACCTGGGAGTGGCCGCGGTGCGTCAGCGGAACGCCGGCGCAGGCCGCGATGCCCAACGGGGCGGCCACGCCGGGGACGATCTCGAACGGCACGCCGGCCTCGGCCAGCGCTTCGGCCTCCTCGCCGCCGCGTTCGAAGAGAAACGGATCGCCGCCCATCAGGCGGACCACGTTCCAGCCGCGCCGCGCGCGCTCGATGAGCATGGCGCAGATCTCGTCCTGCGCGCTCCCGCCGACCCAGATGCGCTCGGCGTGGGGCGGCGCGAGAGCCAGCAGCGCGGCGGGCGTCAAATTGTCGAAGAGGACCGCGCCGGCGGATTCGAGCACGCGGCGGCCCTTGACGGTGATGAGATCGGGATCGCCAGGGCCAGCGCCCACGAGGTAGACCTTAGTCATGGGTGTGGACCGATTCCAGGATGCGGCGCGCGCCGGCATCGAGCAGCCGTTCGCCCAGGTCGCGCCCGAGGCGCTCGGCGTCGCCGGCGGCGCCCTCGGTTTCCAGGCGGACCAGGGCATCTCCCGCGGGCGACGCCACCACCGCCAGCAGGCGCAACCGGTCGCCATCCACCACCGCGTGCGCGCCGATGGGGACCTGGCATCCGCCGCCCAACGCGGCTAGGGCGCCGCGCTCGGCCGTCACTGCGGCGCGCGTGGGGGCATGGTCCAGCGCGCTCGCTGCGTCCAGTCCGGCGCCGCTAGCGCGCGTTTCAATGGCCAGCGCGCCCTGTCCCGCCGCCGGGCACATGGCGTCCGGTTCCAGCAATTCCGCAATGCGCCCGGCCCAGCCTAGGCGCTTCAGGCCGGCCGCCGCCAGCAGGATGGCGTGATATCGCCCTTCGTCCAGCTTGCGCAGGCGCGTGTCCAGGTTGCCGCGCACGGGTTCGATGGCCAAGTCCGCGCGCAAGCGGCGAAGCTGCGCGGAGCGGCGCAGCGAACTGGTGCCGACTCCTGCGCCACGAGGCAGCTCCGCAATCCTGCACCCCACGACGGCATCGCGCGGATCTTCGCGTTCCGGCACGGCCGCCAGCACCAGGTGCTCGGGAAGCTGGGTTGGAAGATCCTTGAGGCTGTGCACCGCCAGGTCGGCGCGCCGGTCCAGCAGCGCTTCCTCGATCTCCTTGGTGAACAGGCCCTTGGCGCCGATCTTGGCGAGCGGCACGTCGGTGACCTGGTCGCCGGTGGTCTTGACGATCTCGATGCGGCACTGGTGGCCCAGCGAGGCGAGGCGCGCGGCCACGTGCTGGGCCTGCCAGAGGGCCAGTTGCGAGCCGCGGGTTGCGATGACGAGCGTGGCGCTGTTGGACATGCATCAGTCCTGGAGGTGAAACGCCTTGCGGATGGCGTCGATCACGTGCGCGCCCTCGGGCGCACCGGCGTGGCTGCGGATTTCGGAAATGGGGCCGTGCGCGATCTTGTTGACGATGCCGCGGGTGAGAGATTCGAGCGCTTCTTCCTGCTGCTGCGTGAACGGCCCGTACTTCTGGCGGACGCGGCGCATCTCGCTCACGCGGATCTGTTCGAGTTGGTCCTGCAAGCTCACGATGAGCGGCGCCACCTCGGCCACCTTGAGCCGCGCCATGGTGCGCTCCACTTCCTCGGCCACCAGGCGCTCGGCGCGCTCGGCTTCCTTCATGCGCTCGCGGAGGTTGGCGTTCACCACTTCCTGCAGGTCGTCGATGTCGTAGAGGAAGACGTTGTCGAGCTGGTTGACGGAAGGCTCCACGTTGCGCGGCACGGCGATATCGATCACGAACATGGGCCGGTTGCGGCGCGCGGCGATGGCGCGCTGCAGGTCTTCCTTGCGGAGCACGTAATCGGGCGCGCCCGAAGAGGCGATCACGATGTCCACTTCCGGGAGCATGCCGGCGAACCGCGCGTACTCCACGGGCGTGCCCTGAAAGAGCGCGGCCATTTCCACGGCGCGCTCGTGGGTGCGGTTGGTGACGAAGACGTGCGACGCGCCCGAGCGGCGCAGGTGGTGCGCCGCCAGTTCCGACATTTTGCCCGCGCCCACGATCATGATGGTGCGGCCGGAGAGCGATCCGAAAATCTTGCGCGCCAGTTCCACGGCGGCGTAGCTCACCGAAACCGCCATCTGCCCGATGCCGGTTTCCGAGCGGACGCGCTTGGCCACGCGGAAGGCGCGCGCCAGCAGGGCCTCCAGCCAGCCGACCACGGTCCCGGCGGTCTTGGCGGCGCAGTAGGCGGCTTTGAGCTGGCCCAGGATCTGCGGCTCGCCCACCACCATGGAATCCAGGCTGGAGGCCACGCGGAAGAGATGATGGACGGCGTCGCGGCCCTCGACATGATACAGGTGCGGCGCGATGGCCCGCGGATCGACGCTCTTGCGCTCCGCCAGGAACGCGTCCACCAGAGCCTGCGGATCGGCGGAGTCGTCGGTGGTGACGGTGATTTCCACCCGGTTGCAGGTGGAAAGGATCAGGGCTTCGGTCACGCCCTCGCACAGTTTCAGGCCGGCGAGGGCGTCCGGCAGGGCCTCCTGGGAGAATGCCAGGCGCTCGCGCACCTCCACGGGGGCGGTCTTGTGACTCACGCCTGTAACCAGCAGCTTCATGGTTTCAGGATGGTCCCCAGCCGCGCGTGCGCCACCCAGGTGAGCGCGGAAAGGCCCAGCACCGTGACGGTCATGATGGCGGCCTTGCGCCCGCGCCATCCCGCCGCCGTGCGCAGAAACACCAGTGCCAGGTAAGTGCCCCAGGTGAAAAAGGAAATCGCGATGCTGGGTTGCGCGATCCAGGCCTTGCCGTGCTCGATGAACGCCCAGGTGCTGGCGGCGATCACGGCCATGGTCATGAGCGCGAAGCCGGCCGTCATGAATTTGGAAATCAGGTCGTCCAGCGTGCCCAGCGGCGGGAGACGGTAGTAGAAGCTGCGCGGCTTCTTGGATTTCAGCTCGCGCTCCTGGATAAGGTACAGGACGGATGCGCCGGCGGTCAGCAACAGGGCGGCATATCCCAACAGGACGAGATCGATATGAACCGTCAGCCAGGTCCTGCGCACCACCTGGCTGCTCCACGCGCCGACCGGGTTGCCCATGGTCGCCACCATCGCCATCACGAATACCAGCGGGAAAATGAAGACGCTCAGGCTCTCCAGCCGGTAACGCCAGTGGGCGCCCAGGTAGAGCAGCACCACGAGGAAGGCGCACATGGAGAGCGCTTCGTAAAAGTTATTGATGGGGCAGCGGTGGTGGAGGACGCCCTCTTCCACGATGGAGACCAGGTGGAACACGGCCCCGAGCCCGAACGCGCCCAGGGCCACGCGGAACAGGCGCTGGCGGCGGCGGACCAGGGTGAGGATGGCGTGCAGGAGGCCCAGCGAGTACAACGCCGCGGCCACGCGCAGCCAGATGACGCTCATTTCAGCCATGTGCGATCCGATGGGTCGGGGCCCGAGATTTCAGTATAGCTTGGGGGGTGAAGGGGGACGGGTTCGCGCAGGTTCGGAGCAGGCCGTGATGCGGCCGCACCGGCAGGCGCTGGGCGGCTCTTGGCGGGTGATTCCCGTTCGGCGGAAACGGTGGCGGGGCGCTTGGCTGAGCAGGCCGTTGGTGCGGGGCGTTTTCATTCTCGTTCGGTCAGGCTGCGCGAGCTCTCTGTGACCTTGTCGCTAGGACAGAGAAACGGGACAGATCTGGGCGCATGTTTTTGCCTGTTCCGAGCCCTTGCCCGCCGCAAGGGGGACAACAAAACGGGACGCGGCGACCTCTGTTCTTACCGGGGGTAGCCAGTCGTCCCGAAACCAACCCTTCGTGAGACATCGGCCGGACAAGGAGCTAGTCAGCCATGGAGGCGCTTCTCCGGTAAGCCCACTTCAAGACCACAGCTCGACAGGGACGCGCAGCACGCCGCTCGCACGATCTCACAGGCAGCCCGTGAGCGGTCTGAATATCTCGACTCTCTTCAGCACGTCTGAGTCCTTGGCCAAGTGGTGGTATAGAAAGCTATGCTCCTCGACGGCAGAGAATTCGAGGGCAATGTAGACGTATGCCTCGCTGCAATACCACGGGGCACTCTCCTCTCCGATCTTGACAATATCGGCGTAGTCACTTTCACGTCTCCCGCCAAAACTGGTCCAGATCTGTCCGAAAGAGGCTCCCTTGGAGCGCAACCGATCCTCAACCTCCTTTCGCGTCAAGCCGGGCTGAAAGTCCTGGGAATATCCCATCAGGGCCGACTGGTATCCCACTTCCCGTTTCTCCATGGCCGCTGCCCGAATTCCATTCCAAACAAACCCAGCAATCACCACACCGAGCAAGAGGATGAGCGGCACCAACCAGCGCTTCCGTTTCACCGGTTTGCACTATAGCACCGATACAAGGCCGCGTGTGGCGACTCGGGTGCGCGACGAGAATGTGGGCGCTGTTCGGGCTTGGGTTCGCCGTTCGGTTACCGAGCGTATGTGATACGCTCGGTACAGGAGGCCCCATGCCGATTCCCATCACCGCTTTGGAACAACAACGT
>Ga0326728_10013539_pt1 | contig 17675 bp, 15 predicted proteins | sample MB3enrmetagenome_FD_207602 | JGI IMG/M metagenome (GOLD analysis project Ga0326728, IMG submission 207602) | Lab enriched peat soil microbial communities from McLean, Ithaca, NY, United States - MB31MN | ecosystem: Environmental > Terrestrial > Soil > Wetlands > Peat | place: USA: New York... | reverse complement strand
AAGGAGCGGAGAAAGCTCTGGCTTTGCTTGCGCGCGCGGCTGAAGCGACGCCACTTGGAGAGCATGATGGCCCAGGAACAGAGGCTGGCGATGAGCAGAATGACCAGGACGGCGAAGGCGATAGGGCCGGAGTTGCGCACCATCTCCATCATGGCGCCGCTGGTGGCGGCAACCGGGGGCGCGATGGCGTCCTCCTGAAAGAAGCAGAGTGCGAGGGCGATGTGCGAGGCCAAAGGATGCAGAATCATTAGCACTATTGTAAGGCGTGGCGCGGGGCGGGAGGGTTGCGCGCGTATACGGGAAGGTTCGGGGAATTAACTTGATCCGATGCAACGCGCGGCCTAAATTGGTGGGGATCGCATGGACAACAGGGAGGCGATGTGAACAATTTAATGGATGGGAACAGGGACAATCGGCTGGCAATTTGCAGTTGGCGTGGAGTTGGGCTGGGGCTGGTGATGTTGGTGGCACTAGCTGGAACAGTTTGGGCGCAGGGACGGGGGCAAGGAGGGATGCAGGGCGGGATGCAGGGACGGGGGATGGGAGGGATGCAGACTAGGGCGCAGCCAGGGGCGCAGGCAGCTGCGCAGCCCATTCCACCGCCGACAGGAGGGACAGCGGAAAACCCTTCCGGGCTGCCGCGCGCAATGGGGAGTGACACCTTCACCCAGGCCTTGCAGCGGATGCTGATAGCAACGATGGCAACGAATGCGAAGGGAGAACCGGCGACTCCCTTGCACCTGCGCTACGATCTGAAGATAACGGACTACAAGAATAAAGATCACACTGGCACCTACGAGACGTGGATCAGCAAAGACGGGGCGCGCACCGCGATCCATACAGACGCCTACGACGAGAGCGATCTGACCAAGGGCGACAGTGTATGGGCGATGGAAAAGGGTCTGCGGCCTCTGCGGATCATGGAATTTGCCGAAGTGCATTGGATATATCGCAGTGTGCTGATGACTGCCATGCGCGGAGACCAAAAGATGAAGCAGCGCACGGTGGATGGCGTCTCGCTGATGTGTGGAGGACAGGACGATCGCGGTTCTGTCTGCTTCGATCCGGCGACCGGGTACGTCTCGCTGATCATCAGGGACGAGGAGAAGGTTGCGTACGAGGGCTGGAAGCAGGTTGGCCCGCTGCATCTGGCTGCCACGGTCCGCAAGACCTATGGGAAGCATGAGCTGTTTGAGGCGACGTTGACCGACGCCTCAACGGATGTATCGGCGGATGCGCTTGCCGTTCCGGCTGGGGCGACCGAAGAGCCCGCAGGCACCAAGATCGATGAGCAGCGCGGGATCGTGCTCCATGCGGAAGCGCACCCACAGCTGCCTATGAATATGCGGAAACCAGGTGGGCCGCAGCCCACCCAATATAACGCCAGCGGCCAGGCCCAACTGAGAGTCTGGGTCGACGAAAAGGGCATGGTGTCGAAGGCCGTGGTGGAGGATGCCGACGATAAAGAAGCCGCGGACGCTGGCTACTCCCGGGCGACGTTGCTGGAGTTTATTCCGTATGTGGAGAATGGTAAACCTGCCAGCTTCGAAACCAGCTACTTCATGCGTGGCATGGCTGGTGGCGGAATGGGTATGGGCGGGCGAGGCGGTGGCGGCGGCGGAGGAATGGGCGGAGGTAGTGGTGAGGGAATGGGCGGTGGTGGCGGAGGTGAAGCGCCAGGAGGAGCACCGGGAGGGATGTGAGGCAAACGCGTGATGGGAGTAAAGTCGCTGCTGATCGGATACGGGGATGTGTGTTGGGGCTGATGAGGCTGGCTGAGGCCTAAATTGTTACGGATCGCTCTGAGGGCACACGGAGGCGATGTGAACTACTGGATGGATTGGAACGGGGAAAAAGGGCTGGTTGGTTGGGGTTGGCAGACAGTTGGGTTAGGGCTGGTAATACTGGCGGCGATGGCGGGAGCGGCGTGGGCGCAGGGGGTGACTGCGCCGGAAGCTGCGCAGCTTGCGGGAAATCCAGCGAATCCTTCCGGGCTGCCTCACCCAATGGCGGATGAGTCCATGATCCAGGCCTTGCAGGAGTTTCAGATTGCAACGACTGCGCCTGCTAATCCGATGTCGCCAGAGCATCTGCGCTACGAGTTGAAATTCGTGGACTACAAGGATAAAGAACACGCGGGGACTTACGAGTTGTGGAAGAGCGGGGACGGGCTTCGCATTGAGATCCACACGGACACCTACAACTGGAGCGCCCTGACGAAGGGTGGGCAACGGTGGGCGATCGAGGACGGTCAAGCGCCCATGGAGGGCCTGCGTCCTCTACGGGTGAAAGAGTTTATTGAAAATCGATCGATGTCGCACTCTGTGTCTGTGAATGCGAGCAGCGGCGATCCAGCATTTGTCAGCCTGAGTGTAGGTGGGGTTGCCAGCCTGTGCGGAGGCGATTCCTCGAAGGCAATGATCTGCTTTGAGCAGGCGACTGGTCTGCCGGATCAGACAATGCGGAATGATGAGATGGTGGAGTATCGGGACTGGAAGCAGGTGGGCCCATGGCATATGGCAGGCCTGGTGACTATGGTGAATGGCAAGCACCTGCTGTTTGAGGCGAAGTTGACGGAGGCGTCGACGGAGGTCTCGCCGGATGCGCTTTCAGTTCCGGCGGGGGCGGCCGAAGTACCGGCAGAGACGCTGATCGGGGAACAGGATATCTCCGTGACCCGTAAGGGGCCGCATCCCATAAAGAAACGGGGATCAGTGAAATTGATAATGCAGAAGAATACGGGCTCTGCGCAAGTGAAGGTATGGGTGAACGAGAAAGGGAACGTAACCAAGGCAGAGGTGGAGGATTCGGACAACAAAGATATTGCGAGCCAGGCCAAGGATGTGGCTTCGTCCACTGTGTATGAACCATATATTGAAAATGGGCTCCCTGCAAGCTTTGAAACCGTCTTCAACTATTCCGTTGTGCCTGAAAAAATTGTTTGGGGGGGGATGAAGTCATCAATCCCGGGCATTCACTACTGAGTGTTCCCCAACCGAGACAAGCATCAGCCCCTCGCATGTAGGTTGAGCCACTGGCGGATATGGAAGCATCGGGCAATTGGCTTGACCCGTTGCAAAGTGCGGCTTAGATTAGTGGGCATCGCACGGGGCAAACGGAGGCGATATGAACTGTTTAGGGGATAAGAACGGGGTCAATCGGTTGGCTGGTTGGGGTTGGCGGGGAGTTGGGTTAGGGCTGGTGATGTTGGTGGCGCTAGCCGGGGCGAGTTGGGCGCAGGCGGCGGAGGACGAGCCCGATCCGCAGGCCACGACGGCGGTGGACAAGTCTCATCTTCTTCCTCAGCCGGTGACGGAGGGACCCTCCCTTCCGGCATTGGGACGGGCTGAGATGTCCACACTGGTGACCGATAGGACAGCGGTGCCAATCCATCTCCGCTACGAGTTGAAGATGGTGGACTACAAAGGGAATCCACACACGGGCACGTACGAAATATGGAGAGACAAAGACGCGAGTCATACTGAGATCCACACGGACACTTACAACTGGAGCGATCTAACAAAGGATGGCAAGAGCTGGGCGCTGGAGAGCGGCGTGCGCCCTCTGAGAGTGAAAGAATTTATTTCTAATCGCTTGATACCAGCCATGATTGTGAATGGACTGACCAAACTCAGACCCGAGTTAAAGCCCAAGAATGTCAAAGGGAACACATGGATGTGCGGAGGGGACAACCTCACGGATTCTATCTGTTTCGAGGCTGCGACTGGATATCCGACTCGTGTCCAGCGAAATGACGGGAAATTTGAGTATGAAGATTGGAGACAGATTGGCTCTTTGAGTTTGGCCGGAGTAGTCCGCATGACCAATGTCAATCAATTATTGTTTGAGGCGAGGCTGACGGAAGCGTCGGATGCTATCTCACCGGAGGCGTTTTCGGTTCCACCTGGGGCGACGCTACTGCCGGAAGGCTCCCGGATCGAGATACGCCAAGGAATTTTTCCGCCTGCACCGAACCATCCAATGATACGCAAGGGCGCGGGGTTGGGAATGCGACTCAATAGCACTGGCGAGGCCCAGGTGAAGGTATGGGTTGATGAGAAAGGAAAGGTGACCAAGGAAGAGGTCGAGGACGCCGATGATAAAGATCTTGCAGTTATAGCTCTTCAGGAGGCGAGGACCACCCTCTACCAGCCGTATCGGGTGAATGGGAGCAATGTCGGCTTTGAAACAATGTTCTATTTGAGCGCCGCAGTCGGCGGGTCGGACCGGCCCCAGCCACGACGATAGTCCCCACCGTTAGACGCTGACGTGCTAGGCTTTTCGCATCGAGGATGAGGCACGGGCGGATATGCTGCTGGAGCTGCGGGCGGAAAACTATGCGGTGATCGACCAGGCGGTGGCCAGCTTTGGGCCGGGGTTGAACCTGCTGACGGGCGAGACAGGCGCGGGCAAGTCGATCCTGATCGACGCGCTTGCGCTGCTTCTGGGTGGAAAGGCCTCCAGCGATGTGGTTCGGCATGGCGCGGAGAAGGCGGTGCTGGGCTGTGTCTTCGAAGGGACGCAGGGTGCGGCCGCGATCCTGGAGGCGAACGGGATCGACGCGGGGAGTTTCAGCGACGACATCCTGCTGCGGCGGGAGATTGCGGCTGGAGGCAAGGGGCGGGTCTTCGTCAACAACCAGCCAGCGACGGTGGCGGTGCTGCGCGAGCTGGCGCCGGAGCTGGGGCTGATCCATTCGCAGGGCGAGACGCTGGGCTCGTTCGACCAGGCACAGCAGCGGGGGCTGCTGGACCGCTTCGGCGGTCTGGCGACGGAGGACGTGGCGGCGGCGTTTGCGGCCTGGCGGACGACGACGGAGCGGCTCACGGAGTTGCAGGCCTCCGAGCAGGACCGGATGCGGATGGCGGACCTGTGGAGGTTCCAGGCGAAGGAGATTGCCGACGCGCAGCTTGCGGCCGAGGACGAGGACGCGCAGCTTGAGGCGGAGAAACGCGTGCTGGCCAATGCAGAAAAGCTGTATACGGCGGCGAAGACGGCGCATGAGCTGCTGTATGAGCAAGAGGGCGCGGCGCAGACGACGCTGACGGCGGCGCTGAAGCAGGTGGAGGAGCTGGCGAAGTTCGACGCGCGATTCGCGGAGCCGGCGGCACAGCTTGCGGCGGCCAAGGCGGCGGTGGAGGACGTGAGCGCGCAGGCGAGAGACTTTGCGGAGAAGGTCCACGCATCGCCGGAGCGGCTGGCGGAGATCGAAGACCGGCTGGCGGCGCTGGACCGGCTGAAACGGAAGTATGGCGGGGCGGGCGGGAGCCAGACGCTGGCCGAGGTGATGCGCTTCGGCGAGGAGGCCGCGCGGCGGCTGGCCGAGGTAGAGAACCGCGACGAGCTGCTGGCAGAGCTGCGCGTGCGGCAGGAACGAGACGCAGTGGAGTATCGCGCGGCGGCGGAGAGGCTGACGGCGGCGCGGAGGGCGGCGGCGGCGCGGCTGGAGAAGCTGGCGACCGCGGAGATCAACGACCTGGCGATGACGGTGCGATTCAAGGTGCAGGTGACGGCTGAGCAGGAGGCGGCGAACTGGGCGGCACATGGGTGGGACCGGGTCGAGTGCCTGATTGCAACCAACGCGGGCGAGCCGCTGAAGCCGCTGGACCAGATTGCGTCGGGCGGGGAGATGTCGCGTGTGCTGCTGGCGCTGAAGGTGACGGTGGAAGAGAGCTTTGCGGCTGGAGCGGGGCACGGGAAGAAGAAAGCGCAACTGCCTACGCCGCGAATGCTGGTCTTCGACGAGATCGACATTGGGATTGGCGGGCGCGCGGCGGAGGCGGTGGGGCGCAAGCTGAAGACACTGGCCCGGCGGCAGCAGGTGGTGTGCATCACACACCTGCCGCAGATTGCGGCGTTTGCCGACCAGCATTTTGTGATCGAGAAGGCGGAGAAAGGTGGACGGACACGCACCAGCGTGCGCCGGATGGAGGAGGGAGAGCGCGAGCAGGAGATTGCAAGGATGCTATCGGGGGCGAAGTTGACCGAGAGCAGCCTGGAGCACGCGCGGCAGTTGCTGAAGTCGAGCCGGTAAGGCCGCAACGTGCATAAGGCGGGCGGCTTGTCTGGTGGGCTAGTCGATCATTGTTGCCACCAGAGGAGTGTAATGTACCAGAGGCAGAGTGCGCCGAGGGTTATGAGCTCCGGCAGAAAGCGGCCGAAAAGGCTGTGCCAGTAGGCGCCGACTGCGATTCCAAGGGCCAGCAGGCCGATCTTGAAGATGCCGGCCTGCCACCATTTCATAGTGAAGTTCTTGAATAGATTCATGGGCGACCCCGTGGTTTCGAGTGAACCATGATACGCCGCCGCTGGGTTAACGGCGCAAACAAACAACCGCAGGTCCTTCGACTCACTGCGCTCGCTCAGGATGACAGTATTAGAAGGCGGTCGTTCGCTACCACGAACGATAACCCACTCATCGCGTGAGACAACGGCGCGATGAATGGGGGCACCCGGCTATTTTGTGCCGGTGATGGGGTAGCCCTGCCAGATATACTCGAGGGCCTCGGGCAGGGTCTGGACGTGGGTGGCGCGGTCGGTGTGGCCGGCGTTGCGGGCGAAGACGAATTGGTAATGGTAGCCCTTGGCTGCGAGGACCTTGGCCATGTTCTCGTTGGCGACGACCCAATCGTGCATGTTGTCGCGCAGGGCGTTGGAGTTGTAGTTGTCCTTGTCGCCGACCTCCAACCAGATGCGCAGCGGCTTGGCGGGCGAGTTGGGGATGAGGTGGGCATGAAACTCCCAAGCTCCTCCGGGAGTCTCGGGGTCGTGCGGCCACTGCTGGTTGACGTAGGTTCCGGAGAAGGTGAGAACGCGGTGATACCACTCGGGGTGATACCAGGCCATGATCATGGCGCAGGAGCCGCCGGAGCTGCCGCCCATGGTGGCTCGGCCGTTGGGATCGCTGGTGAGCTTGACGTTGGCGGTCTTCTGGGCGAGCGGGAGGACTTCGTTTTCGACGAACTCGGCGTAGCGGCCGGACATGGTGTCGTACTCCAGGCCTCGCTCGCTGCCCTGGGCGTCACCCCCGCCATTGCCAATGGAGATGGCAACCATGACGGGAACGCGGTGCTGGGCGATGAGGTTGTCGAGGACGGTGAAGAGGCCGCGGTCAATGCCGTCTGCCCCGACGATGAAGGGAGCGGCGGTGCCGGGAACGTACTGCTTGGGGACGTAGACGGCGACGTGGCGGATGTAGGGGGCGGGATGGCTGGTGGTGACGACCATGCGCGTGGGATCGGTTGGGTCGGCGGTGCCGAAGGTGTTGGCATCGCGGGCGATGCCGGGGTAGAACTTGCTGTTGGCCGAGCTCATGGTGAACTCAAAGACCTCTCCCTGGGGAACGCCGGGCTGTACAGATGTCTCCGGTGCGGGATTGTGGGTGGGGCCGATGATGAAGTTTCCGTCGGCGGTAGCGGGAGGTACGGCGCCGTCGGGGAGTTCAGTCGCCTTGACCATGCCGGGGGCGAGGGGATCGCGGGTGGGGTTAGGCGGACGGGGTGGGCGGGCTGCGGGAGTGGCAGGGGTGGTTGCGGCGGGCGGGGCGGGAGAAGTTGGTTGGGTGGCGGGCGCTTGGGCGGGCGCGGAAGCTACGGCGATGGTGAGGGCGATCAGGAGTTGGAGGGACAGAAGACGGCGCAATGGGAACTCCTTGGGGTGGTTGGAGTGGAGAGGGGGCCCGAGAATTTAATAGCATCCCACTCTTAGAGTTAGCGAGTACAATCTTTCCACTCCTGGAAGATCGGAGCTGGATCGCTTTGAGGAGGCTGTATGTCTACCACACCTGCTGTACCCGTTAAGTGCGCTCATATGGCATGTACCTGCATGGCCCCTCCGGGCAAGAAATATTGTTCCCAGCACTGCGAGGACACAAAGAAGATGATGACACTGAGCTGCCATTGCGGACACGTTGGATGCGACGAGAAGGCAGTGGCATAATTTCGGGGCAAACGGAGACGGAGGACAGGCGGAGTTCGGCGTTTTGTAATTCGTGGGCTGAAGTTCTGCGCCGTTTACCGACGCTGAAGGTGGAAAAGTGTATCTGCGATGAGCGGTGAGCTATCGCTGTGAGCGAATAGCCGGGGAATGCCGGAGCCCAGGGTGGTGTTGCGGAAGGGCTGGACACGGTATACTCAAAAGCTGTGACTACGACCACACAGGACTCACCCGACCTGGAGCAGAGCGGCATGGCGGTTCCCACCAAGCGGGTACTACTTTTGAAGCCGCGGGGATTCTGCGCGGGTGTAGTGCGTGCCATCGACATCGTACAGATTGCACTGGAGACGTTTGGCGCCCCGATCTACGTGCGCAAGGAGATCGTACATAACAGCTATGTTGTCACGGACTTGGCGAAGAAGGGCGCAATCTTTGTCAACGAGCTGGACGAGGTGCCGGAGGGGGCGCGGGTGATCTACTCTGCCCATGGCGTCTCACCGGCGGTGCGGGAACGCGCGCGGGAGCGGAAGCTGAAGGTGATTGACGCGACCTGCCCCCTGGTGACGAAGGTGCATCTGGAGGCGGTGAAGTTCTCCCGGCAGGGCTATTCGCTGGTGCTGGTGGGGCATCGCGACCACGAAGAGGTGGAGGGGACGCAGGGCGAGGCTCCGGAGGTGACCCAGGTGGTGTCGACGGTGGAGGAGGTGGAGGAGCTGGTGGTTCCCGACCCCAACAAGGTTGCGTATCTGACGCAGACGACGCTGTCTCTGGACGAGGCGCGCTATATGATTGACGCGCTGAAGCGAAAATTTCCCAATATAGCCGGACCGCATGCGCAGGACATCTGCTATGCGACGGAGAACCGTCAGGTTGCGGTGAAGAACGTGGCCCACGGCGCGGACCTGGTGCTGGTAGTGGGGTCGAAGAACAGCTCGAACTCGAACCGGCTGGTGGAGGTATCGAAGAACCTGCACACCAACTCCTACCTGATCGATTCGGCGGATGCGATCCAGACCGAGTGGCTGGCGGGGGTGAATACTGTGGCCGTGACGGCGGGGGCATCCGCTCCCGAGGTTGTGGTGCAGCATGTGGTTGATTATCTGCAAGAGATGGGATATGGGTCGGTTGACGAGGTTGAGGTGATGCCTGAGAATGTGCGCTTCGGACTACCCCCGGAGATCGTGCAGGCGATTGCTTCGGCCCCGCCGATCCAGCAGTAAAGTGCAATCCTACGCAGGCCAGTTTGCATAGAAGCCTGCGAGTTGCATTTGCAGATTGGCAGGCAAAGAACGATGCAAAATCTGACGATCCAGAGAGATAGTAATCGATGAGTGCATCTTCAGGGAACCCGAAAGCGGCGCCTGCGATGACCGCGCAACCGCGCTATGGCCGGATGGATCTTGGTCTGGATCGGGTATCCGAGGGCATTGCGCGGGCGACGGAGTGGCTGCTTGGGCAGCAGCACCCGGAGGGCTTCTGGTGCGGCGAGCTGGAAGCCGACTCCATGCTGGAATCGGACTACATCTTTCTTCACACCATGTTGGGGACGGGCGACCGGGGCAAGATGGAGCGTGCGGTCAACGAGATACTGCGCCACCAGAACGGGGACGGAGGATGGAGCATCTACCCCAACGGGCCGTCGAACATCTCGCTGGGCGTGAAGGCGTACCTGGCGCTGAAGCTGATGGGATGGCCGGCGGAGCATCCGGCGCTGGTGAAGGCGCGGGAGTGGATTCTGGCCCATGGCGGGGTGACCGAAGTCAATACGTTTACTAAGATATACCTGTGCACTCTGGGGCAGTATGACTACAACGCTGTGCCCGCGGTGCCGCCGGAGATCATCCTCTTTCCCATCTGGTTCTACTTCAATATCTACGAGATTTCGTCGTGGTCGCGCGCGATTCTTGTGCCGCTTTCAGTGGCGTACGCGAAGAAGCCGTTCAAAAAGATACCAGCGGAGCAGGGGATCAACGAACTGTTTGTGGGCGGGCGCGAAAAGGCAAACCTGCACCTGAAATGGGACCGCAAGCACCTGATTGGCTGGCGCAACATCTTCCTGGCGATGGACCGCATCACCCACTGGTTCGAGCGCATTCACATCCGGCCGCTGCGCAAGATGGCACTGAAGAGGGCGGAGAAGTGGCTGCTGGAGCGCTTCGAGATGTCGGACGGTCTTGGGGCGATCTATCCCGCGATGGTGAATGCGATCATCGCGCTGGCATGCCTGGGTTATACCCAGGACGATCCGCAGTTCATCCGCGCGATGGACGAGTTCGAGAAGCTGGGCATCGACAACCCGCATGGTGAGCCGGACTACCCGACGCCGACCTTTCGCATGCAGCCCTGCATGTCGCCGGTGTGGGACACGGCATATGCCGTCTTCGCACTGGGTGAGGCAGGAGTGGCGAAGGACGATCCCCGGCTGCTGAAGGCGGCGGACTGGCTGCTCAGCAAAGAGGTGCGCCACAAGGGGGATTGGGCGAAGAGCATCAAGGAGGTGGCCCCCGGCGGATGGTACTTCGAGTTCAACAATGAGTTTTACCCGGACGTGGACGACTCCGCGCAGGTGTTGCTGGCCCTGAACCATGTACGCAATCCGCGGGAGCGATATCAGCATGAGATATGCGAGCGCGCATTGGTGTGGATCTTTGCAATGCAGTGCAGAAGCGGCGGATGGGCGAGCTTCGACCGCGACAATACCAAGATGATCTTCCAGTACATACCGTTTGCCGACCACAATGCGATGCTGGACCCTCCGACGGTGGACATTACGGGGCGGATACTGGAGATGCTGGCGAGCTACGGCTACACGCGTCGCGACCGGCGCGTGGAGCGCGCCGTGCAGTTTGTGCTGGAACAGCAGGAGCCCGACGGAAGCTGGTTCGGGCGCTGGGGCGTCAATTATCTGTACGGGACGTTTCTTGTGCTGCGCGGGCTGGAGGCGATGGGCATGTGGAGCCACGAGCCGCCGATTGTGCAAGCTGCGGAGTGGATTCGCATGGTGCAGAACGCTGACGGGGGATGGGGCGAGACCTGCGAAAGCTACGACGATCCCGGACAGCGCGGCATTGGGCCAAGCACTCCTTCGCAGACGGCATGGGCGGTGCTGGGACTGCTGGCGGCGGGCGACACGCGCTCGGACTCGGTGGCCAAGGGGATCCGCTGGCTGGTGTCGAAGCAGATGCCGAACGGGACGTGGGACGAGTCGGCGGAGGGACGCAAGGGCGAGGCAATCTATACAGGTACGGGATTTCCCCGCGTCTTCTATCTGGCGTACCACCTGTATCGCGACTACTTCCCTCTGCTGGCGCTGACAACCTACAAGCGCGTGATGGAGCGGGAGGTTGGGGCAGCGTAGAAACAGTTGCCGGTTGAGGGACTGGTGAGAGTCTGCGGCGACTCGGATGTCATTATTGACTGGAACGATGGGGCCCACGCAGTTTAGGAAACAACCTACTACGGCGGCAGATGCAGCGCCGGAGAATGTGTAAAGGAGAACACCGGATGGCAGTGCCTGTCTCACAAATGTGGACCGTCGCGACCTATGTGCTGAAGCAGAAGCTGAAGGGGCGCAAGCGGTACCCTCTGGTTCTGATGCTGGAGCCCCTGTTCCGCTGCAACCTGGCCTGCGCCGGGTGCGGCAAGATCCAGTATCCCGCGCACATATTGAAGGCGGAACTAACGCCGGAGGAGTGCTTCAAGGCGGTGGAGGAATGTGGCGTGCCGATGGTCTCCATCCCCGGCGGCGAGCCGCTGCTGCATCCGCGGATGCCGGAGATTGTGGCCGGGCTGGTGGCGCGCAAGAAGTACGTCTACCTGTGCACCAATGCGTTGCTGTTGAAGGAGAAGCTGCACCTGTTCAAGCCGAGCAAGCACCTCTCGTTCTCCGTGCACGTAGATGGGCAGCGCGAGCACCACGATTTCTCGGTGTGTCGCGAGGGCGGATACGACATTGCGATGGAGGGTGTGCGCGCGGCGGTTGCGGCGGGGTTCCGCGTGACGACCAACACGACGCTGTTCGACGGGGCCGACCCGGCGAGCGTGCGCGCGCACTTCGACGAGATGATGGCGGCGGGCGTCGAGAGCATGATGGTGTCGCCGGGCTACACCTACGACAAGGCCCCCGACCAGAAACATTTTCTTGGCAAGGCGCGCTCGCGCAGGCTGTTTCGGGCGATCCTGTCCAACCGAAAAAAGACGTGGCAATTCAATACGCACCCGCTGTTTTCGGAGTATCTGATGGGCAAACAACACTTCGAATGCACGCCGTGGGGGATGCCGACATATTCGATCTTTGGATGGCAGAAGCCGTGCTACCTGCTGCAGGACGGCTACGCCGACACCTTTCAGGAGCTGCTGGATTCGGTGGAGTGGGAGAAGTACGGAGCGAAGAGCGGGAACCCGAAGTGCGCCAACTGCATGGTGCACTCCGGCCACGAGGCTTCGGCGGTGGACTATAACTTCAGTTCGCTGAAGGGATTTCTGGTGACGGCGAAGAAGTATATCTTCCCCTCGCAGTATAAGGACGAGGGTGCGATGAAGCTGCTGAACGAGTGGCCCAAGGCGCAGCACGGGCCGCTGGTGCAGATTGCGGAGCCGGATGCAGCGCCAGCGGAAGAGGCGACGGAGTTGCAGGGGGTTTCGGGTGAGTAGTGTGACGCAGGAGGCAGCGAAGCCGGCGCATGCGGGCGCGGACGAGATGGAGATAGCGGCGGGGCGCGCGCGCGAGCAGCTTGAGGGATGGGTGCCCGAGCTGGCCAGTGACGCTGAGGTGAGAGAGGCGCTGGAGAAGGCCTTCGACTATCGCGGCGACATTACGCTGACGCGCAAGGACGGCAGCCAGGTGCAGGGCTACCTATACGACCGGCGCACGGGAGCTACGCTGGCTGAGTCACTGGTGCGGATTATGCCAAGCAATGGTGCGGGCAGAGTGAGTATTGCCTACTCGGAGATTGCGGCGCTGGCCTTTACCGGGCGCGACAACGCCGCGGGCAAGAGCTTCGACGCTTGGGTGAAGAAGTACTGGGAGAAGAAGGCCGCGGGCGAAAAGAACATTCAGATTGAGCCGGAGAGACTAGACTAGTTGACATGTCATTGCCCATAAGGTTCGCATTTTTTGTTGACGGGTCAAACCTATTTGGCTCGATGAAGCATCTGGATCTCCAAGTTAAAGAGTACGAGCTCTTCTATCGGCATGTGATGAAGTGCGCAGTGGAGACGTGGAAAAACTCACTCATACCACCGACCGCACCCATGACACAACTGCGTCGCGTGTACTGGTATGAGGTAGGCAATATCGATGAATGGGATCTAGAGAGTGCGCAGACGCAGGCATTTATCCAAACCCAGTTCAATACATCCCGCCTTGTGAAGGCCGATTTCATGGCTCAGGCTGCAAAGAAAATTACTCAGAAAGACCAGGTTGCGGTTACAAAACAGGCCTGGGAGGACTTCTACTCCGAATGCAAAACGTGGTATCAGGACAAGAAGGAGACTCTCAGTGGAATGAAGCGCTTCCACTATGGAGTAATGAGCGGATCTGATTTCATAGATATTAGAGCGGTTGCACACTGGAAAGTGGATTTTGTTGCTCGAAGCCTCAGTGAGAAGGGTCTAGATACTGCGCTAGCGGTAGACATGGTTGCATTGCGCGACAACTACGATGTTGCGATCGTAATCTCAGGAGACGCGGACAATCTTCCCGGGATGCAGTACGTGCAGGAACAGAACAAGATGGTAGGTGTCGTTGAGTTCATCCGAGGGAATCCACCTGAGTTGCGTGGAAAATCTACGTCGAACCGACTGAAGCTGAGGTCTGATTTTGTAGTGCAGATTTTCGAATCAGATTTGCTTCGAGACAAAGTGGCCGCACGATCACCGACAAAGTAATGAAGGTTTTTCTTACAGGGTCCACGGGATTTATCGGCAGTCATGTGGCGCGGGCCTTCGCCGCGGCGGGGGCGGAGTTGCGGCTGCTGACGCGCAAGAGCAGCCGGCTGGCGGCGATTGAGGGAATTACGGCTGAGGTTGTGGTGGGCGACCTGCGGCAGCCGGAGTCGCTGCGAACAGCAATGCGCGGTTGCGATGCACTGGTGCACGTTGCGGCAGATTACAGGCTGTGGGTGCGCGATCCGAAGGAGATGTACGCGGCCAACGTGGACGGCACGCGCGAGCTGCTGCGGCTGGCGCGCGAAGAGGGCGTGGCAAAGGTCGTTTACACGTCGAGCGTGGCGACGATGGGATTCAAAGTGGACGGAACGATTGTGGATGAGACGACGCCGGTCTTGCTGGAGGAGATGATTGGGCCGTACAAACGGTCGAAGTTTATGGCCGAGCAGGAGGCGATCAAGGCGGCGCGCGCGGGACAGCATGTGATGATCCTGAACCCGACGACACCGATTGGAGCGGGGGACGCGAAGCCGACACCGACCGGGCGGATTGTGGTGGACTTTCTGAACCGCAAATTTCCCGCGTATGTGGATACGGGACTGAACCTGGTGGATGTCTCCGAGATTGCGCGGATGCATGTGGTGGCGTTGGTGCGGGGCACGCCGGGCGAGAGATACATCCTGGGCGGGGAGAACCTGTCGCTGAAGCAGATACTGGACCGCATGTCTGCGATTACGGGGTTGCCCTCGCCGACGATGAAGGTGCCGCACGCAGTGGCGCTGACGTTTGCGTTCTTCGACGAGACGATTACAGGCAAGCTGCTGGGCAAGGAGCCGAGAGCGACGGTGGAGGAGGTGCGGCTGGCGCGCAAGCGGATGTTTGCGTCGTCGGCGAAGGCGGAACGCGAGCTGGGATTTCGCATTCTGCCGATCTATGAAGCGATGCGCGCCGCGATCGAGTGGTTTGTGGCCAACGGCTACGCGCCGGCGCCGGCGAGTATGCCGCCGAGTGAGGCGCGATGAGGCTGGCCTCAGCATTTATCGCTGCGCTGCCGCGCGAGGTGCGCGGGCTGGTGAAGGGGTGGGAACGGCGGTCGATTGCCGGTGGCGTGGTAGTGTACACCAACGGCGACGCGGTGGTTGCCTGCGCTGGCATGGGCGCGGCGCGCGCGGCGCTGGCGGTGCAGGCTGCGATGGCAGCGATGCCGGTGACGGAGCTGATCTCGGTGGGGCTTGCGGGAGCATGCAACCCGAAACTGCACGTGGGAGAGATCGTTCGCGCGGGTGTGGTAGTGGATGCGAAGACAGGAGAGAGGTTTGAGAACGCGCAGTACGAACAGGTGCTGGTGAGTACGGATGCAATTGCGAGCGTGAGAGAGAAGGCGCGGCTGCATGCGTCGTATCATGCCCACGCGGTGGATATGGAGGCTGCGGCTGTGGCGCGGCTGGCGCAGGCACACGGACTCGGCTTCCATGCGATCAAGGCAATATCGGACGAGGCGGATTTTGAGATGGAAGGGCTGGGGCAGTTCTCGACCGCGGAGGGGCAGTTTCGCGAGGCGGCGTTTGCGCTGCACGCGACGCTGCGTCCGTCGATGTGGGGCAAGGTGATGGCGATGGGGCGGAACAGCAGCAAGGCCGTGGATGCGCTGACCGAGGCGCTGCGCGGAGAGCTAGACTGGTACAGGAAAAGAGCCTGAAGTTTTTGGGATGAGAAAAATGCCGACCGACCCAACCGAACCGGAAATACATAGCAGAGCACCAACCCAGGGAGCGGGCAACCACGCGGCTGCGATCAGCGCGCGGCCGATTGTTGCGCTGCCGGCGATTCCGGCGACGATGCGGGCGGCGGTGTATCGCGAGGTGAACGATGTGCGCGTGGAGACGGTGCCGGTGCCGCTGGATGCAGACGGGGGGATTGGGCGCGGCGAAGTGCTGGTGCGCATCGATACGTGCGGGATCTGCGGGACAGACCTGAAGAAGATCCATACGGGATCGCACTCGGCGCCGCGCATCTTCGGGCATGAGATGGCGGGGACGATTGCGATGGTGGGCGAAGGCGTGACGGGCTTCGCAATCGGCGACCGAGTGATGGCATATCACCACATTCCGTGCGGCCAGTGCTACTACTGCCGCAAGCAGACCTTCGCGCAGTGCGAGACCTACAAGAAGGTGGGATGTACGGCTGGCTTTGCACCGGCGGGAGGTGGGTTCGCCGAGTACATCCGCGTGATGGATTGGATTGTTGGCAAGGATGGGAAGACAGCGGGGCTGGTGAAGATTCCCGACGACATTCCGTTGGAGCAGGCGTCGTTTATCGAGCCGGTGAATACGTGTTACAAGGCGGTGCGGCTGCTGGGCCTCGAAGCGGATGAGACTGTGCTGGTGATCGGTCAGGGGCCGATTGGGATTCTGCTGGCGGCGCTGGCGAAGCGGAGCGGAGCGACCGTGCTGACCAGCGATCTGTATGCCCAACGGCACGCGATTGCGGCGACGTTCGGGCTGCACCGGCCGCTGGATGCGCGGGGCGATGTGGTGGCTGCGGCGAAGGACGCGACGGAAGGGCGCGGCGCGGATATGGCGCTGGTCGCGGTGGGCGCGGATGCGCTGGTTCGCACGGCGATGGAGGCGGTGCGACCGGGCGGGCGGGTGATGCTGTTTGCGTCGACACAGCACGGAGAGACGCCGGTCGACCCGGCGGCGGTGTGCATGGACGAGAAGACGCTGATGGGGTCGTACTCGTCGTCGGTGACGATGAACGACGAGGTTGCGCGGCTGGTCTTCGAGGGGTATCGCGATGGCAGCTTCGACCTTACGCGGCTGATCTCACACCGCTTCGCGCTGGAGGAGGCGATTGCGGCGATCGACCTGGCGTCGCACCCGCAGGCCGATTCGATGAAGATCGTGATCAAGCCGTAACGGCCTACGCAGTGCAAAGACACGTTGACGGACGTTGTGAGCCGTGGAATGATTCCCGCGGACACAAAGTGCCGCGAGAAGAGACCATGAAAAATATTTGTACGATGTGGGTTGGCGTAATCCTTCTGGGTGCGATCCATTCCTCATGTTTCGCGCGGGGCCAAGAGACAAATCAAGGCGCCAGCGCAGCGACAACCCCGAGCCAGTTCATTTCAGCAGGTTACATTATCAAGAAGGTCCAACCTGTCTATCCCAAGGAAGCCAAGGCGAAAGGCATGCAAGGGACGGTAGTGCTTTCGGCGACGATCGCAGCAGATGGAACGGTGAAAGATATCAAAGTCGAAAGCGGAGACCAATTTCTGAGACAGGCTGCTGTTGATGCTGTGTCTCAATGGAGATATGCACCATACCGGGTGGAAGGCGTGGCGGTAGATGTAAAGTCAAACATCTCAGTGAACTTCTCCCTAGGACTCGGAGGTGCCCAGTATGATGCGGACCAAGCCCCGCAGAGAGACAATCCTGTGAACTCTGGAGCAACACAGGCACAGAACCTGCCGCCGGCGGGAACGCCGGTAACTATTCCTTCGCCTCCGGCAGGTGTGATGAGGGTTTCTGGTCGAGTGATGGCGAGCCAGTTGGAGAAAAAGGTCGATCCAGTGTATCCGGCAGATTCAATTGCCGTGGACGCGCGCGGAGATGTCATACTGCTGGTGACGATCAAGAAGTCAGGCGAGGTAGGCGAAGTGCAGGCTGTCTCCGGCCCATACAGATTTCGGGACGCTGCCATCGATGCGGTGAAGCAATGGCAATACCGTCCTTATGAGGTTGACGGTACGGCGGTGGAAGTACAAGTCATAATCACGATGAACTTCGCGCCCCCGCAGACAAACGGTACAGTTCGCTGAACTGCACATTTATCCAATTATCTGCGGC
>Ga0326728_10013538_pt1 | contig 17675 bp, 7 predicted proteins | sample MB3enrmetagenome_FD_207602 | JGI IMG/M metagenome (GOLD analysis project Ga0326728, IMG submission 207602) | Lab enriched peat soil microbial communities from McLean, Ithaca, NY, United States - MB31MN | ecosystem: Environmental > Terrestrial > Soil > Wetlands > Peat | place: USA: New York... | reverse complement strand
CATGTTCCAGATCTCCTGCCCGGGCCCGCGGATGGTGCCGTTCTGGGCGTTGCCATAGTAGCCGTAATACTGGGCCACGTTCGGGATGGCAGTCGTACCGAGCGCAACCCCATAAGCTGCCGAGTTGAACCACGTCTGCGTAGAAGCGGTTTTCTTCCAGGTCTTCGGCCCGTTGGTTGAGACACCCGGCACTACGAAGGGCCGCGCCGTGAGTCCGCCATTGGTCAGGGTGATACCCGGCGTGAGCGAGACTCCGGCGCGGAAGGTCGAGATGTCGTTCAAGCGCCATCCGCCCAGGAGCTGCTTCTCGAGTTGATTGCCGCTGTGCTGGAAGAACGGCAGTTCATAGAGCACCGTGATGTTAAAGGATTGAGGATAGTTCAGCCCATTGTTGCCGTGGAAAAGGCCGAGGTTATAGGGATTGACCACGGAGTCGGATGTGTCGTGCGACCAGGTGTAGGCCGCGGCAACATAGAGCCCCTGTGTCACCGTATGCTTGACCTGCGCCTCAAGGCCGTTCCATTCCTGCCAGAGCCGTGTGGAATAGACATTGATAGTGCCAAAACCCTGGTAGGGGGCATAGTAGTTCGCGTTGTCGCCTTTGTTGCTGTTTGCGGGGTTGATGGCTATAAGCGGATTGTAGTCGTAACTCACGCCATTCACGATGGTGGGAGGCGCCTGATTCCAGTTCCATGTGCTCGTAAGATGCTGCAGACGGCTCCCTGCTCCCGCCACCGAGGCGATGATGTTCATCGGGAATTCATGCTGGATTCCAAGCGAGTAGCTGGCCGCTGGCGAGGCCTGGATGTTGTAGTCCGCCCCGGTGACTCCTATGACGCTTTCCGTATTCGCGGCGCCGCCTGCTCCCACGACGTTCCAACTCGTGGTTGAAGGAAATACGAGGTTGGATAGGTTCTGGTTGCTGAACACGGGTGGGTTGGCGATGCAGTTGAACGAGCAATCCTGGTTGGTAAAGATGCGCGTGTAGCTGATGCCGTAGCCGCCGCGCAGGCTGGTCTTGCCGTTGCCGAAGACATCCCATGCGAAGCCGGCATCGGGCCCGAAGTACCAGGTGTGGGCGTTGGAGAAGTTTACAGGCAAGCCACCTGACTGGCCGCTGTTGTAGAGCAGGCCGTTGCTGTAGGTGGCAGGGTACTTGAGGTTGGTGGCGCCGCTGAATTCGTTCACGGTGGGCGCGTTGGCGGCGACATAGGCCGGATTGTTGTAGATGTTTCCCGGCGTGACTCCCGCGTCCCAGTTGGTCTCGGAGTTGGGCACGCCATAGGGCAGAGGCAAATGGTAGATGCGCAGGCCAAGGGTGAAGCTCAGGTTCTTATTGAACTTGAACTGGTCCTCTACATACGGCGTCCAGGAGAATGCATGCATATCGCCGTGAGGCGCGTTGCTGGCCTCGCTAAAGGTGCCGATATAGCCGAGGAGCATATCCGACATCGAGGCATCAATGCTGCACAGGCCGGAAGCGGAATCCCCGTTAGGAACGCCGGTCGTTGTACTGGCGCAAGCGCCTGCTGCGGTCTTTTGTGCCGAGGTCGGTGCTGAGGAGGCGCCGCTGAACGAAAAACTTCCATTGGTCTGCTGGCCTGACACCTGGCGCTTTGTGTTCCAGACGAAGGTGATGCCCGCCGTGAAGTAGTTTTTGCCTTTGAGCCAGCTCCAGTTGTCGGAGACCGTATTGTCAAGATCGGACGCGTGGGGGATGGGGCGGGCTGCCTGGATGCCCTCGCCTGCCATGCCGCCAGTGAACGAGATTACCGGAGTACGGTTGGCGTAGAGGCCGTTGGGATAGTAGAGAGTTTCAGAGAAACCCGGCACCTGATTGATGTAATCGGTTCCGACCAGGGTCAGGTTCAGAAGGTAGATATTCATGGCCACGCTGGTGGTGTTGATCATGTTCGGCGTCAGGGTCTGGGTGAGCGAAACCTGCGCCAGCTTGTTGTGCGTGAAGTCCGTCTCCGTGCTGATGGGGGTTGTGCCCGGGCTCTCCGTATTCTGCGCATACTTCTGGTATTCGTCCAGGTACTCGGCCATGGCGTGGTATTTGGAGTTGAAATTGTGGTCGATCTTGATCTCATCGTCGCGCTGATCGGTAATCTGCGCCTTGTTGTTGATGTAGTTGGTGGTGCTGCCGGGGAGGACGTAGTTGGGCGCCGGATAGAGGGTTGCCACGTAAGCCGCGGAGCTGGTGTTGATTCTACTGCTTGGGATCTGGTAATAGCCGGCGGGGCATGAGCCTCCGGTCGAGGTCGGGAAGAGGTTGCCCGTGGTCGGATCCTTCACCGGCGAAAAGAAACAGCCCGCGGCCTCAAGCGACGTGGGTACGACGCTGGTGACCTGGTTGGGCACGTGCAGAATGACCCACTGCTCATCCCAGAAGAAAAAGGTTTTCTTCTTGTCGGCGTTGTAATGGTGGGGAATGTAGACTGGGCCGCTGGCGTTATAGCCGAAGATGTTCTGATGGTAGGGCGCGGCGGCTGTCGAGTAGTAGTTGATTGCGTTCAGATCGGTGTTGCGCCAGAACTCCCACGCGGTGCCGTGCCAGTTGGCCGTGCCGCTCTTGGTTTGCGCGATAATGACCGACGAACCCAGCAGCGAATACTGCGCGGAGAAGTTGTTCTGGAGCACGCGCACTTCTTCAAGGGAATCGGGGTTCGGAACCACCGAATTCGCCGTCATGTTGCCGGTGTTCTCGTTCCACACGCCGTCCAGCACGTAGAAGCTGCGCGACACATCCAGGCCGTTGATGGAGAGAACGCTGCTAGTGGAGCGGCCGCCGGTGCCCAACGACGTGCCTTGAGAGGAGGCGGTCACGCCGGGCATCATCACTGCCAAAGCCTGGTAGTTGCGTCCATTCATAGGCAGCGTACTTACTTCTTCGCTGCTGACATCGGCCGAAACCTCAGCGGTGGAGGTCTCCACTTCGGTGGAGACTGCGTTCACCGTGACGTTTTGCGTTTCAGCGCCTACCGCGAGCTTTGCATTCACCGTGACCGTTTCCGTTGGGTGCAGCTCGACGCCGGAGACGGTTTCGGTTTTGAAGCCTTTCTTGGTGATGGCCACCGTGTAGGTGTCTACGACCAGATCAGGCACGATATAGACGCCATCGCCATTGGTTTTTGTCACGGTTGAGACCTTGGTCGCATCGTCGGTAAGGGTGACGGTAGCGCCGGACACGACTGCTCCGCTCGGATCCGTTACGGTTCCGGTGATGGTGGCCTGGGTGGAAAGTTGCGCATGAAGAGACGTGGCACCGGCAAGGAGAACAAGAAATGCCAGCGCTCCGGCCAGGAGTAGCAGATAACGATGGCCTGCGAAACGATGAACCGACATAATCCCTTCCTTTCTGGTGAAGTGTGGATTTTGGGCAAGTTGAATGTGAGGCAGCCTCCGATGAAAATCGGATTTCCATTTTGACCTCAATTCAAAAGGGAAATTTATCGCGTCCGGAAAGTATCAATAGGCAACCAATCTTGTCAAGCAAAATATTTAGCTAAGTCATTTTATATCGGGAGTCTACGGGGATTTTTTGTTCGGTAAATCGCTTTGTCATTGAGGATAGGCACCCTTCGCAGAGCCTGTTTTCGGGGGCTGAATAGCACCTGCCGGCAGCAGCCTCGACGATGTACACTGTCGGAGCGCAGATCAGCCGCGCGAAGCGGAAAATCAGAGCTTTATTGCGCTTTATGGGGAGGAGAAATCGACTCCATGCGGACCTCACATTGTCTGGTTCTGTTCAGTTTCGCTGTCCTGGCAAGCGCTGTAACGCCGGTCGCCGCCGCGGCGCAAGCCGTTCCCCAGCCGCCAGCGCCGATTGACTTGAAGTTCGACTTTGGCGCCGGCCCCGCCAAGGCCGGGTATACGCTGGTCGCCCCGACGGCCGTCTACACGGACGATGCCGGCTATGGTTATGAATCTGGGGCGCAGGTCGCGATGGGCGATGGCGGCAACACCACGACGAGCGACCGGCCGTTTATGTTTTCCGCCAAAGTGCCGGAGGGCAATTACAACGTGAAGGTCACGATCGGAGACTCTCACGCGGCAACGACCACGACGGTCAAGGCAGAGTCGGGCCGCCTGATGCTCGAGCGCGTGGAGGTTCCTGCCGGCCAGATCGTGGAGGGCACCTTCACCACAAATGTCCGCACCCCGCAACTGCCGAAGCTTCCCATGAACGCCCCGGGACGCGAAGAAGTGAGCCTGGACCGGTTTGACGCCGCGAACTCGCGCGATTGGGATAACAAACTGACCGTTGAGATCGTGAGCCCGCATGCTGCGTTGCGCGCGATAGAGATTACCTCGGCGCCTGCGGCCCCGACCGTTTATATCGCGGGCGATTCGACGGTGACAGACCGTGATGGCGGCGGCGATGTGAGCTGGGGACAGTTGCTCCCGCGTTTTTTCAAGCCGGGCGTCGCGGTCTCGAACCACGCGCAGTCCGGCGAGACGCTCAAGTCCTTTGCCAATGCCCTGCGCCTGGACAAAATCCTGAGCCAGATGAAGAAGGGCGACTATCTCTTCATTCAGTTCGCGCACAACGACTCGAAGGACAGTTGGCCGCAGACTTATGTGGAGCCGGAGACCACGTACAAGGCCCATCTGAAGGTCTATATTGCCGAGGCCCGGCTGCGTGGTGCGACGCCGGTGCTGGTTACGCCGATGGATCGCGGAGTTCGCGGAACAGGCGCGCCTACCCACGGCCATGACGGTTATCCCCAGGCCATGCGCGAAGTGGCCGGAGAGGAACATGTCCCGCTCATCGACCTGTACAACATGAGCATCGTCTTTTATGAACATGCGGGCGCCGACGCTGCGAAGATTCTGGCCGATGGAACCCACTCAACTGCTTACGGCGGCTATGAATTCGCCAAGTGCATCGTGATGGGCATCAAGCAAAACAAGCTTGATCTTGCCAGCTTCATCGTGGACGACTTCAAAGACTTTGATCCAGCTCATCCTGACTCCGAGGTCGCGCTCAACCTGGGCGTCCTGTTTAGCAGTGGCGGAGGTGGGCGCGGGATGAACAGGGGAAGTGGCGGCGCAGCGCCCACAGGAACTCCCGGCTCAGTACCCGCGGCAGCTCCTCCGGCCAGTCGAGGTAACCCCGGTCCAGGTCCGCTCTGAGAAATCACACCGAGAAGAATGCCGCTTCGGTGCGATGAAGTGCGATCGAGCAAATCCGCATTTACGAAATAGGGATACAATTCGAGCGAACCGGAAAAGCTGGATTTCCCTCATGCGATGCCCGCGGGAGCGTTGAGTTCGCGGTGATCGCCGATTGAGAGATCGCTTCGGCTTGTCCCGTTCCTCAACAACGCTCCGCGGAGGATTGAGCCATGAGTATGAGCCGCCGCCAGGCAATGAAATTGATTGCGGCCACGGTGCCAACCGTGGCCGGCGCCCGTGCCATTCCCGCTGTACCGACAGCCGCCGTTCCCATCGAAGGCGGGGCGAAGAAATTCATTTTCGATGGAGTGGCCTCGGAACTGCGGATTTCCATGGAGGAACTCGGCCAGGAATCGCCAGCGGACTTGTCGGTGTATTCGCATTTGGTGATGGAGATGCGGATGAGCTCACCGCAACGACTGATGCTGTGGGCCTATACCGCGCACGGTCCCCGCAGTATAGGGTTCATTGGGTTCGGACAGAATGCATGGCTGCGGGCATCGATTCCGCTGCAGTATTTTGTGGGCCGCGATGCCAGTGGCCACGACCTGGCTTCGGCATCGAATCGGCGCACCCACTCCTGCTGGTTTTCCGTGTGGGGGCCATTTGGGGACCTCCATTCGGTGGAGGCATTCGCCATCGCCATGGAGTATCCGATCAACAAACCGGCGATTGAGTTGCGCAATGTGCATTTGTCCAAAACCGACGAAGGGTCGGAGTTTCTGGAATCGGGTCCTCTGCTCGATTCCTTCGGTCAATGGGCGCTGGCGGACTGGCCGCGGAAGGTCAGAGATCAGGAACAATTAGCTCGGGAACTGGCCGCGGAGGAGAAGACTTTTGGCGGCGCAGCCGATTTTGGCTACGGCAGTTATGGCGGCTACAAAGACACAAAGGTCAGGGCCACCGGCTTCTTCCGTGTTGAGGAGATTGACGGCCGGTGGTGGTTTGTCGATCCGGAGGGACACCTGTTTTTGTCCACGGGCATCAATGGCACGCCCGGCGGAGGCGCGGGCTTTGGCGGTAATGCCTCGGACACCAAGCGAACCAATCGGCGACTCGATTCGTGGGGCATAACAACCGGCGGAAAAGGCCGGCCCGCGACCATCATGCTTCGGTGGCCGCAAGGGACGGAGTTTCTTGGAATGCCGGACGTGTATGCAGCGCAATTCGCCGCCGATATTGACGCCGCAGCTAACACCCAGTGCACACCGCTCAGAAACGATCCAATGTTACTGGGTTACTTCATCGGGAATGAACCGCCTTGGGATGGCCGCGAGAGCGAACTTTGCGGCATGATTCTGGGCGGACCGGACACAGCGACAAAGACGAACCTGAAGGACTTTCTCGCGCAGAGCGACACAGCAGCACGGCGACGGGAATTTGTTCTCACCTGCTTCAGCAAATATCTGGAGATTGTCTGCCGCGCCGTGCGCAAATACGATCCGAACCATTTGATTCTGGGGATTCGATTCGGGGGCCGGATGGCCGATGAGGCGCTGATCGCAGCCCGAATCTTCGACGTCTGCAGCATCAACATCTATGAATATGAACCGACGCGACATCTGGCGCGCGCCGCACGCCTCTCCGGGCGCCCGATCCTGATTGGCGAATTTCATATCGGCGTGCCGGCGGATGGCCTGGCTGCCGGCTTGGTTCAAGCCAGGGATCAAGTTGAGCGCGGCGTCGCGTATCGCTACTACCTGGAACAGGCGGCATCGCTTCAGTGGTTCGTGGGCGCGTATTGGTTTGCCTGGCGCGATGAGCCCGTGCTGGGCCGCATGGATGGCGAGAACTACAACATTGGATTTGTCGATGTTACGGACAGACCTTATGTGGAACTGATTGAAGCAGCGAAGGTGACGCACAAGCGGCTGAGGGATGTGCATTCCGGCAGGGAGCTTCCATTTGCGCGGCGGCCGATGGCGTCCGATGCGGGCGCGCCATCCTCGCCGTGGCCGGTGTGATGCAGTTCAAGTTGTTTGGGAGGATGACGATGCAAAGAGGAATGTTCCGCTGCTTTGTCTTGTATCTGCTTAGCCTGGCGATCATCTCGCCGCTCTGCGCCGCCACAGTGCCCGTCAAAGCTTGGGAGGAAACCGTCACCATCCCGACTTACCTCATTGGCCCGCCGGATCCGAATCCGCAGTTTTACTTCGGCGGCAATTCGCAGGGCGCGCAACATCGAATTTACCCCTACCCCGTCTACGACAACTTGACGACCGAAAAGAAAGACAAGACTTACAAGATGGTCTATCTCGAAAACGAGTACCTGAAGATAGGCATTCTTCCGGAGTTAGGCGGAAAGGTATTCGAGGCGATCGACAAGACCAATGGCTACGAATTCATCTACCACCAGCACGTCATCAAGCCGGCGTTGATCAGTCTTCTCGGCGCCTGGATTTCAGGTGGGATCGAATGGGACTTGCCGCACCACCACCGCGCAACCAGTTTTCTGCCTGTGCAATACAAAATCGAGGAAGACGCCGACGGTTCAAAAACAGTCTGGGTGGGTGAACTGGAACTGCGGGATCGCATGTGTTGGGTTGTGGGTTTAACGCTACATCCGGGAAGATCCTATCTCGAAGCATCGTTTCGTATCATCAACCGCACGCCCGTTCCAACCTCAATGTTGAGTTTTTCGAATGTTGCGGTCCACGTGAACGACACTTACCAGATCATCTTTCCTCCCAGCACACAATTTGTGACCTTCCACGCCAAGCGGGATTTCGCAACTTGGCCCATTGCGACGACGAAATACGCCGGCTCGGACTTTACCGCGGGCGTTGACGTGAGCTGGTACAAGAACCACTACAACGCTACGTCTATGTTCGCCTGGAATTACCAGGATAATTTCTTTGCCGGTTACGATCACGGAAAGGACGCCGGCATTCTCAGTGTCGCCGACCACAATGTCGCCCCTGGCAAGAAATTCTGGACCTGGGGCAATAGTCCACGCGGGCGAGCAGAGGATCATCTGCTGACGGATTCCGATGGACCTTATATCGAATTGATGGTGGGCGCCTACTCCGACAATCAGCCTGATTACACCTGGCTGCAGCCGTATGAATCGCGAACGTGGACGCAATACTGGTATCCGTTCCGCGGCATCGGCGGCGTCAAAAATGCGAATGTCGATGCGGCCGTCAATCTTGAAGTCACGAACGGCAAAGCCGTGGTGGGATTCTGCTCAACCGGGGAGCGGCCATCGGCAACGGTCACGCTCAAACTGAAGGCCCGAGTTTTGTTTGAGGAGAAGATTGCGATCGGGCCCGGCCACCCGTTCCAAAAGGAGATCGACTTGCCAAGCGGCGCGGATGAGCATGACCTTCGGGCCGCGATGCAGGAGGATGGCAAGGAACTGATCGCTTACTCTCCGGTGAGGCTCGCGAGCGAGAAAATGCCATCGCCGGTAGTGGACCCGCCCCCGCCCGCGGAGATCAAGAGCAACGAGGAGTTGTACCTGACCGGTCTGAGGATGGAACAGTTTCATTCGCCTGCCGGCAATCCCCTGGAGTATTGGAACGAGGCTTTGCGACGCGATCCCGGAGACATCCGGGTGAATACCGTTCTGGGTATCGACGCGATCAAGGCCGGGCGCTATGCCGAAGCGGAAAATCTGCTGCGCGAGGCGCTGGAGCGCGCCACCGCAAGCTACACATCGCCAAAAGACGGCGAGGCGTTTTACTACCTCGGCCTGGCTTTGAAAGCGCAAGGCAAAATGGACGATGCATACGCCCAGTTCTCCAAATCTACCTGGAGCGCTGCCTGGCGTTCTGCGGGCTATTTTGAGCTCGCGGAGATTTCGTCAACGAGAGGCGAGTTCAATGCAGCCCTCACCGAAGACGAGCATGCGCTGGAAATGAACGCGCTGAACATCCGTGCGTTGGCGCTTAAGGCGTCGTTGCTGCGCCACACCGGTCGCACGAATGAGGCTCTCGACGCGGTCGCTGCCATTCAGAAGATTGACCCGCTGGATATGCAGGGGATGGCAGAGCAATGGATGGCGACGAAATCGCCCAAGGACGCCGCGCTGTTGCTGACAACGATGAACGCTCACCCTGCAACTGCACTTGAAGTTGCCGCGGATTATATGGATGCCGGACTATTCGACGACGGTACGACGCTGTTAACCGAGATAGTCAACACCACTGCCGATAAATCCAAAGTGTCTCCGTTGGTGTATTACTACCTGGGCTATTTTGCCGGGCGATTGCAGCAATCGGACCGAGCCCGCGAATACGACCGGTTGGGCGAAAAGGCGCCTGTGGACTACGTTTTCCCCTTCCAGATGGAAATGATCGCCGTGCTGGACGATGCCATGCGTGTTGATCCAGCTGACTCACGAGCGCCCTACTACCTGGGCAACCTGTTGTTTGACTGGCAGCCGCAACAGGCTCAGGCTCTCTGGGAAAAGTCTGCTTCCCTGGGTGCGGATTTTCCCGTCGTTTATCGCAATCTGGCGATGGTTTACGCGCGCCAAGGCAAGCAACGCGGCAAGATTCTGGCCGCTTTGGAAAAGGCCGTCGAGTTTGGCGGCAACGCAATGGTCTTCAATGACCTGGACAAGCTGTATGAAGAGGATGGTGTGTCTCCGGCAAAGCGGCTGGCTTTGATGGAAGCACACCAAGCCGTCATCAACCGCGACGATGTGATCGCGCGCGAAATCAATCTCAAGATATTTGCAGGCAAGTTCGACGATGCCATTCAGTTGCTGCAGTCGCGGTTTTTCCGTGCCTGGGAGGGCGGTGGGAGTTTCTCCCTCGGCGACGCCTGGATCAACGCCAATTTGGCGCGCGGCCACCGGCACATGATCGACAAACAATACGCAGAGGCACTGGCCAACTACGAGGCGGCCCTGCAGATCCCCGTCAATTTGGAAGAGGCAAGCGGCAATGTGAGCAGCCGCAATGGCGAGATCTCGTATTGGATCGGCGATGCGTATCAGGCGATGGGAGACGAAGAGAAAGCTCGGTATTTCTGGAGCGAGGCAGCGAACGCTTCTGGCAACCAAGTTGCAGGCGTGCGCGAAGGAGGAAACGACTCTGGCGCGCACGGCCAATCCAGTGGTAGAAACATCGGCGGGTTGGGCGCGGGCGTGCGCGTTGAGCAGGCCGCGCTTTACTACCAGGCGATGGCGCTCATGAAACTTGGCCAGGAGGATCGCGCCAGGAAAATCTTTGAGCTGTTGATCGCTACAGGCATCAATGCGTTGAGCACAGCGCCGGATATGGAGGCTTCGAGTCAGTCCTACGTCCCTGCAGCGGAACGCGCCCAGGTCGCCGATGCCCACTTTCTCGTTGGTCTTGGCCAGCTCGGCCTGGACAAGCGAGATGAGGCCCGGCAGGAGTTTCTCCTCGCACTGAAAGCCAGTCCCGATCACTATGCAGCGATGAAGGCACTCTCGGACATGGGCCGATGATTCTTACCACATCCATGTCATGGTGGAGATCGGGGAGCGCCTGATTGCGGCGGCGCGGCCGCAGCGGCCGGATTTCAGCTTCCTCACGGGATGGGAAGCTGTGCTGGTGCCCATGCTGATGATTGACTGCGGTGTTGCCACCATCTCGGAGGAGGTCGAGCTCGTGAAGCGCTTCTTCTCAACCAAGCGGAGAGAATTGGCTGAGGAATATTTCTGGAAGAATTCGGAGCGCGTGTATAAGTGGATGAATCGCGCAGCCAAAGACTGGCGCATCAACACGGTTGTCGCGCTCAACAGCAGCTTCCCCACCGCGGCCGCGCCCGGAATAGTCGGTGGCACCGAGGACGGATGGACCGCGGAAAAGCTGGCTATTCCTGCGGCAATTTTTACCGGCGGCCCGGCGGACTCAGGATTTAGCGGCGCAGAGCAGTGCTATAAGGCGCTCGGCTCAACATTGCCTGTGCTCAAAGCCAGCCTCAATACGGTTGGCCACACGGGAGCGTATCCTATGCCCGATCTTCGCTGGTCCAGCGCAGTTCTGGCGTGGCTCGACTGGCAGTTGAAAGGCGACAGACAGGCTGTGGGGATGTTTGCCGGCCCGGACTGCGCACCTTGCAAAGACGCGGATTGGTGGATCGAAGCAAGAAACATTCCTTGAGACAAGATCGAGGCCGGGCTCTTAATCCCGTGCCGCCTCGTCGCGCGCATCTGACCAGAATCTCTAAGCGCTGCATGCGGGAAAGTTTGTGAGCAGTCACTACTCCGATGACATGATTCTGACTGGACCGAGCAGGCCAGCCGGTGGCGCTGGAGGTGTTGGCCGTCCGGCGCCATTCACGGCAGTCTGAGGACGCGCGGCAGGCGTCCTTTCTACCCAGTGTGCTGCTATTGAATCTTGAACGCGACGGCGATCTGCGAGGGTATCTTCGATGGGCAGATTATGACCAGGCCTTCGGGATGCTGGCTCCAGACGAGTTTCTCCGGGCTGCCCAGCATGGTGACGAAGTGAATGGGCGTGGTGAGCAGGCCGGTATTGGCGCCGAGCGAGACGATCGTGACTTGCGCGCCGGGTTTGGGCACCGCCAGCGCAAACGCATAGAGGGAGCCGTCTTTGCCGGATGTGAATCGAAAATCGGTGGGCCCGAACTGGAAATCGGCCTGCGCCTTGCCGAGCGCGCCGCCGGGCAAAGTACGAAGGGTGCCGTCGGCATTGGTCACGCCTTCGCCGAATTTGAGCCACGCTTTGCTCCCGTAGATGCCTTCGCCGTTGATCCTCATCCAGGCGCCGACCTCGTGAAGCATCTGAATCAAGGCGTCGTCCAGCGATCCATCTGGCCGGATGGGGATATTCACCAGGTAACTGCCATCGCGAGATACGATCTCGAGCATGTAAAGGACCAGGGCCCGCGAACTGTAGACGAAGTCAGGCCGGTAGAACCAGTCGCCCACCGCATTCTCGCCGATCCACGGCCCGTTGGTCTGAATGGCTTTGGGAATGCGGCTTTCCGCGGTGTTCACGATGCCGTTGGTGCCGGCATGGAACTTCACAATGCTGAATGTGTCCACCTGGCCGCGATTCGCCAGGGCGCGATTATAGAAATCGGCGATGACGCGCTCAATGGCATCGCACTTGTAGCCGGTGCCGGTCTTGTCGCCGCTGAACGGCTGCGTGGAGTCGCCGTCGGTGTAAATGAAATCGGGATCGTACTTGTTGATGACATCCATGATGCGCAAGGCCCAGCGCGTTGCGTACCAGTGCGCATAGTCGAGATGCTCATAAAAGATACCCTGCTCGGGCCGGTACTTCACATTGGCGACGTCTTTGTAGGCGCGAAGATCGATGCCATAAAGCAGGCGCGGATCGTAGCCCTCCCACCACTTGCCTTTTCCGTCGGCGAGGGTCTGGTTGGCGTCATAGGGTACGCCGGCTTTGGGTCCGGTGGTGTCGCTGCCAAAGGCAGGCTGGTACCACCACCAGGTGTACTCGTGATGAAACGCTACGCCGATTCGCATACCGGCCGCGTGCCCGGCTTTTGACCATTCACCGATCAGGTCGCGATGCGGTCCCATGTTCACCGAGTTCCAGGGCTGATAGGTTGAGTTCCAGTTGTCAAAGTTATCGTGATGCACGCCCTGGACGAGAATGAATCGCGCGCCTGCATCGTGATAAATCTGAACCAGCCGGGCAGGATCAAGCTTGCTCGGATTCCATGAATGCAGCACGTCTTTATACCCGGTTTCCGATGGATGGCCGAAGTCACGGATATGGTTGTCATAGGCCGGGGTTCCGGGTTGATAGATTTTGCGCGCGTACCAGTCGCCGCTTTGGCCCGCGGCCTGCGGTCCGAAGTGCACCCAGATGCCAAACTTGGCGTCGCGCAGCCACGCCGGATCTCCGGGATAGTTTTTGGCGATGGAATCCCAGGTGGGCTCAAAGCGACCGGCAGCGATGGGAAAATCCATCTTGACCTCGGGAAACGTGGCCGGGTCCTGCATGGTGAGCGAGTCGGGAGGCTGGGTCGCGGGCACATCAGGGAAAGGCTCGGGTTTCGGCATCTGCTGCGCCGAGACCGGAAGAGCCGCGAGAATCGATATGCCCAGGGCAATCGACAAGCTGCATTGCACGACATTGCGGCGAATACGAAGCAGTTTATTCACGAGATGATGATAAAGGACCGCATACGACGACAGCGATATTTTCCTGGGCTCGTGAACCGTAAAAAGTATGCTTCAAACCTATTCCTCTTCTTTGCATCTTTCCGCACGGCTTGGCCATCAGGGCTCACGGCTCGAACTTGACTGGGACGAAGATCTCGTACCCGGCCTGCTTTAGCTGGTCAGCGCTTCGGACCAATTCTCCATTCATCCTGACACTCTTGAACAGGATGGGAGCAACATTTGTCCCCATCAACTCGCCAGGCCGGGTCGCCTTACCAAACGTGCAGTTCTCGAACAAAAAACTGACCAGCGGATTATTTCCACCATCGATGTAGATGTGGCCGCCGTCGTTTTCAAAGGTAGTGTTGATAAATCTGAAATCGTTCAACGTAATGCCTTCGCTCGATCTGAGACCCGAGGTGTATCCCTTGCCGATAAAATAGGCGGGCGTCAATTGAATCCAGATGGCGAACTTGTTTTGATTGGTAACGAAGTGCACGTCCTCGAAGCGCAGGTGTTGGATATTCGGGGCGCCCCCGTACCCGATGGCCAGTGCGGAGGTATAAGTGTAATTCACAAACCCCTTAACGACGACATCCTCCACGGTGGCATTCTTACCGCCGTAAAACGCAAAGGTATCGTCCATGGTCATGGCGAAGCCGTCCTGCACCAGGATATGCTTGCTGTTGCCAGTGAAGTCGTAGGCATCGTCGTGGTACTGCTGCTTACGGTTTACGATCTTGATGTTCGTGGCGGAAAAACCGTCCGTGTCGCTTATGGTTGTAGTCCAATAGGCGGACCGGAGGAGCAACAGCCCCTGAAAAGAAATGTTCCGGCAATGGTTGACGATATAGCCCTTGACTCCTGTTCCATGCGGATCATTTACCAGTCCCTCTTCCGATCTCGCCTTTCCATCTCCGGTGTCGGGTTGAAAATCGTGCCACAGCCAAGGGTAGCCTTCCATGTCGATGGTGCCACGTCCCATCAGGCCGGCATTTTCGACGTTGTTAAAGACAACGAGGGCTCTGAGCGGCCTTGCCTCTGCAGGCATCGACGGCGAAACGTAGTCCGCGCTCTTGCGTGTCCCGCGAATCAAAGCGCCAGCGTCGATATAGAGCTTGACGTTGCTCTGCATCAGCACCGTGCCGGTCAGGTAGACGCCCACCGGGAAAAAGAGCACACCGCCTCCGGGCCTGGCGGAGACGTCGCAGATCGCCTGATTGATTTTGGCGGTTTCAAGGGTCTTGCCTGAGTTATCGATCTTGTAGTCCAGGATGTTGACCACGTTGGGATCGCCAAGCTTAGGTGGATTCTTCTCCGCAGGTTCGGCAAACAGCAGCAGTCCGGGGCTTTGGAAGGTTGGCTCTTCGTTGAAGAAGATGACCAGATATCGCGGCTGATCCAGATCGAAGCTCACCGTATTGCCGCTGATCTGCGGATGAATCTCGTATGCTAACGGCCTTATGGAACACGTAACCACGTTGCGCGCGTTGACGAGTGAGGTAATCGTCACCCGAACCTTTCCGGTCATAGCGAAACTGGCATGATCCATCCATTGAAATTGGTTGTAGGTCGGGAGACGATGTACAAACACAGGCTGGCCGTCTACTGTCACCTTGTATGCCAGGCTGGGTGCTGCGCCTGGATAGGGAGGGTAGGGATTAACGGTAGCACGCGCTAAAGGCAAGAACGTCGAGAACAATACGATCGAGCCTGCCAACCGTCTGGATATCATTGCGCTCATCTCCTCTCATCCTGGGACGCGCCAGCTGCCCATTGCTCACAACGCGGCTGGCACGTTCAAGCCTTGCCGGGACTCAATATCACCAGCTTCATCTAACCCGATTCCGGGATAACAGGATTCGATGATCGCTTCCACGTTCTTTGCCCAGGGCATGGTGACTGGCCCGCCCGTCTCCAGTACCACGATGGTGTTCGGATTGGCGGTGACCACTGCGGCCACGAGTGCGTCCTGGTTGTCAGGGAGGCTGAGCGTCGCCGCGTCCCGGCCCTCTGACATCCATTGCGTCACTCCTTTCCTTGGCGCCCCGGACCACCTCCGGCGAGGCGTCAAAATCCGAATTCCATGATCCATAGCTCAAATCATTTACCGGCAATTTTGACGATTGCGCTGTCAGGTTCGCTCCAGCTAGCGGCGCCCTTGTGCGTGAACATCTGCTTTGCATCGTCCCAATGGATCTGGGTGATGGAGCTCGCGCCCTTCTCATAAGCATAAGTCGTGCCGTCGTCAGAGAAGAGCGTGAAGCTGCCGTCGGCGCCCGGATAGACTCTTACCTGCGCGATAGCTTGAACCTGATGGGTATTCTCAACCGGCGCTCCCAGCGGAACGATTGAGCCGGCACGGACGAACAGGGGAATGGTGTCGATAGGAGCAGCGACAGTGATCGTCTGGCCGCCCTTAACACGCTCGTTGGTCCAGAAGTTATACCAATCGGTTCCGGCCGGCAAATAGACCTCGCGGCGGGTCGCGCCCTGGTCTGTGACCGGCGCAACCAGAAAGGCCGGCCCGAACATGTACTCGTCCCGCATGTCAACGACCTTGGGATCATTGGGAAAGTCCAGCGGCAGGGCGCGCATAAAGGGAGCGCCTGAAAGCCAAGTCTGGTAGCCCAGCGAGTATATGTAGGGCATCAGTTGGTACCGCAGGCGCAGGTATTTCTCCAGAATCGGTTCGGCCTGTTTTCCGTATGACCACACCTCATTCGCCAGTCGGCTGCCGTGGGTGCGGAAGATGGGCAGGAACGTTGCGTACTGGAACCAGCGAGTGTAGAGCTCCGGGTAGTCGTCATATCCACCGACGTTAGCGCGGGCATCGGAAGGATCAAGCAGCGGCTGGTGGTCCGGATGATGCACTGCGGGAAGATACTGCCAACCGCCGGTGTCGTTGGACCAATACGCGATCCCCGAAGCCGCAACGTCGAGGCCGGTGGGAATCTGGCGCTTGAGTGTGTCCCAGGTGGGATAGATGTCGGAGGACCACACAATCGCGCCGTTACGCTGCACACCTGTAAACGCGTCGCGAGAGAGAATCAGCGCGCGCCGGCCGGGCTCGTCCTGGCGGAAGCCGTCGTAGAGCGCTGCGGTGTGAAAGAGCGGATAGACATTGAAGAATTCCGTGCCGGGACCGATGTGGAAGTAGGCGCCGTTGGGTGGTAGATCGGGTTCGGTTTCATCCGCCCAGATCGAGTCGAAACCCTTGCTGAGAATGTTGTCGTGGATGGTCTTCCAGTACCAGAGGGCGGCGTCTGGGTTTGTGGTATCGATGTCTGACCCGGCGCGGTCGTAGGGCAACCCGTTGATCGGCGTGCCGTCGGCGAGGTGGATGAACCAGCCCTTCTCGCGCAACTCGGCATAGAATCGGTCATCGGGCACAAAGCGCGGCCAGACACTGATCATGGTTTCAAAGCCCATGTCGTGAAGCTGCTTGTTCATCGCCGAGGGGTCAGGCCAGAACCTTGGATCGAAGTCCATTTGACCCATTTTCGTGTGGTAGAACCAATCCACTACCAGCACGTCAGCAGGCAGATGACGGTCGCGATAGCCCTTCGCGACCGACAGCAATTCCTGCTGGCTGGCATAGCGTTGTTTGCATTGGATGTAACCGTAAGCCGCTTTGGGCAGCATGTGCGTGGGGCCCGTGAGCAGCCTATAGCCGGCGTAAATCTCGTCCGCAGTGGCGCCAGCGATCACGAAGAAGGAGACACGGTTGCCCGCCTCGGAGACCCAGCGGGTCTGCTCGTTGAAGCCCGGCTCGATGATGGTCTTGGAGGGGTTGTCCCACAACAGGCCATAGCCCTTGTTGGTGACCAGGAACGGCACGCAGAAACTGGGGCCAGCAGGAGCCGTGTAATCGGCCCAGCAGAGGACCGGGTGTCCGCGATGGTCCAGAAAGCCCTCGTGATTCTGTCCCAGTCCGTAATAGTGCTCGTCGGCGGGCGAGGCAAAGGTCGCGCTTATGGTGTAGAACTGCGGGTCGGTGGGACGGCGATCATGTTCCAGGCTGGCCGTGCCTGACTTGTGATTGAGGACATCCTGGGCCCAGCCGGTAAGCTCAAGCAGCTTGGTGCCGTCGGGGGTGCGAAAGGTGATATGCGCGCCAGGAGTGGAACCGTTGAAGTATTTTGCTATGTCGGCCATGGTGTGAAGTGGCGGCGGTCCAGCAGGCCGTTCGCGGTCCACGCTGACGACCATGCTCGGCGAACTGTATACGTCGGCCTGCGCGGTCTGGCTGGCGCCCCAGCCAGTCGCGTCAGGCGCAGCCACAAGGCCGTATCCCGGCGTGGCCAGGGCCGGTTCGCGCTGCAGGCTGAGCGTGACGCGTAGAATGTTGGGCGCGTAGGGCTCCAACACAATCGTCTCGCCTTTGCGGTTGAGTTCCAGACGCAGCCGTGGATTC
>Ga0326728_10013537_pt1 | contig 17676 bp, 16 predicted proteins | sample MB3enrmetagenome_FD_207602 | JGI IMG/M metagenome (GOLD analysis project Ga0326728, IMG submission 207602) | Lab enriched peat soil microbial communities from McLean, Ithaca, NY, United States - MB31MN | ecosystem: Environmental > Terrestrial > Soil > Wetlands > Peat | place: USA: New York... | reverse complement strand
AGGACGGTGGCCGTCAGCCTCGACGCCCAGGGCGTAGCCTTCGCCGAGGCCTCCGCAGCTGAGGCCTCGGCCATGCCAGTGCTGTCAGGACTGCGCTTCGAGGGCTTCCGTATGGGAACACACCTGCCTCCCGCGATCGCGGGACTTCTCGCCAGCCTGGGAGAAGTGGCAGCAAGCGATCCTGGGCTTTTATCCGCGATCTCGGAGATTCGGTTCGTAAACTCGCCGGGATCGTCCGAGACCTCGGAGGTCCTAATCTATCCCCTCAACCAACGCATTCCAGTGCGCGCAGGGACCACTATAAACGCCCAGACGCTGCGCTCGATTATACTCGTCCTCGACGTCCTCGGGACGAAGGGCATCGCCAGCTCCGTCAAGGAAATCGATTTCCGAACGGGGACAGTGGTCTACCGCACGAAGGAGGGACAGTCTGACTGACAATTCGATAGTCGGCCTCGATATTGGCACGACGAACACGCGCGCAGTGGTCGGGGAGTACAACGAGAATGGGGTCCTCGAGATCATCGGCGTCGGCGTCGCCCCCTCTTCGGGTCTGCGGCGCGGCGTCGTGGTTAACATCGAATCCACCCTCGCATCGGTCTCCCAGGCTGTTGAGGCGGCGGAACTCATGTCAGGCCGCGAGGTTCGCGAAGTATTTTGCGGAGCGGCGGGAGCGAGCGTCGAGGGCATCAACTCCCGCGGTGTCGTCGCGGTGACCGGGCGCGGTAGGGAAATCACGCATGAGGACATCGATAGGGTCATCGAGGCAGCGCGTGCCGTCGTTATCCCTATGGACCGCGAGATATTGCATGTGATCCCCCAGTCTTTCATCGTTGACGATCAGAAGGGCATACGAAACCCACTCGATATGATCGGTGTGAGGCTCGAAGCCGAGGTGCATATTATCACTGGCTCGGTTACCACGGCCCAGAACCTCGTGAAGTGTGTCAATCGCGCGGGTTTCAAGGTGGACAGGCTCATGCTTCAAAGCCTTGCTGCCGCGCGCGCGGTGCTCACGAACGATGAGAAGGAGCTGGGCTGCCTCCTCGTGGACTTGGGCGGTGGAACGACCGACGTACTCGTCTACTCCGAGGGCGCACCCTACTTCTCGAGTGTCCTACCCGTCGGTGGCGCCCAGGTGACGAACGACCTTTCAATAATGCTCTCCGTGCCCATGGACGCGGCCGAGCGCCTTAAGCGCGAGTCTGCATCTGCATGGATGGAATCCGTAGAGCCAGACGAGACAGTCATCGTGCCGGGCGTCGGTGGCCGCTCGCCCGCGGAGACCCCGCGTCGTAAGCTCTCCTCCATCGTCCAACCGCGTATGGAGGAGATCTACGGTATGGTCCGAGAGAGGGTCGAGAAGATGGGCTACTGGGACCGCATCAAAGGGGGTGTCGTCCTCACCGGAGGAGGGGCAATCATGCAGGGTGCGCCAGAACTCGCGCAGGAGATGTTCCAGATGCCCGTCCGCATCGGGAATCCGATCACCCTCGGGGGACTAGTCGAGGAGTACCGCAGTCCGCTATACGCGACGGCTGTCGGCCTCGTCCTCCTCGGCGCTGAAAGCGCCGAGCCTCCCGATCAGAAATCGCAGCGATCAGGCGATCGGCCGGCTAAACCGAAGTCCTCGGGCAACGAGAGCCTCTTCGGGCGTCTAGCCGACTGGATACGGGAAGGTTTTTTTTGACAAGACGTTTTTGGCAGTAAAATTGAATGAAAAAGACTGGGAGGGGAATATGAACATCGAAGTGGTAGAAGAGGCAGTGTCGAGCCCGACGGTCATCAAGGTAATCGGCGCGGGCGGCGGCGGATCGAATGCGGTCAACAGGATGATCGCTTCGGGGCTCAAGAACGTCCAGTTCATTGTCGCGAATACCGACCTCCAGGCCCTCGGTCTCTCCAAGGCCGAGACCAAACTCGGCCTCGGCGCCAAGGTGACCCACGGGCTCGGTGCCGGCGGAAAGCCTGAGATCGGCGAGAAAGCCGCCCTCGAGGATAAGGAAGCTATCGCCCAGGCCCTACGCGGCGCCGATATGGTCTTCGTGACCGCGGGTATGGGCGGCGGCACGGGCACAGGGTCGGCTCCCGTCATCGCACAGATAGCGCGCGACCAAGGCGCTCTCACGGTCGCCGTCGTCACCCGGCCTTTCGACTTCGAGGGCCGCGCCAAGGCGCGCTTGGCCGACGAGGGCATCGAGAAGCTTCGCCAGGCCGTGGACACCCTCATCGTCATTCCCAACCAGCACCTTCTCAAGGTCGTCGAGAAGAAGACGCCCATCAAGCAGGCCTTCATGTTCGCCGACGACGTACTCCGTCAGGGCGTTCAGGCCATCTCCGACCTCATCACCGTCCCCGGTGAGATCAACATCGACTTCGCCGATGTCTGCACCGTCATGCAGGGCCAGGGCGACGCGATAATGGGCATTGGCACTGCGAGCGGCGATAACCGCGCCGTCGAGGCCGCCACGAAAGCGATAAACAATCCCCTCCTCGAGGACGCGAGGATCGAGGGAGCCCGCAACATCCTTGTCAACGTGACGGGAGGGGAGGACTTCTCCCTCACCGAGTTCCAGGAGATCATCGATCTCATCACCGAGAGCGCGGACCGGGAGTTCTTCCAAAAACCAGGACTCATCGTCGACCCCTCCATAGGAGACGAAGTGCGGGTGACAGTCATTGCCACCGGTTTCTCTCGTAGCCCTAAGGCCGAAGCCGACTCGCCCGTAGATACGCGTGCGGAAACCGCTCAATCCGCCCGCGTCGAACAAGGATCGTCAAAGCGCGGCTTTGAGGATTACCTCTCGAACGACGAATGGAAAAGGATCACCGAGACGCCCTCCGTCGCGCGCGGTAAGCAGTACCTTCTCGGGCGCAACGACAGTGAGGATGAACTTGATATTCCGACGGTCCTCCGCGATCGTCGTTTTGCCGGCGAGAAGAGCGAAGCGTGATGATGGTAAACCATCATCGCGGAGCTCCTTCATGATAGACGAGCTCTTGTCGCGTTACCGGGGCTACCTTATCGCGGCCCGGAAGCGATCACCGCTGACCGCCGAAGTCTATCTCCGCGAGGCTTCTCTCCTCGAGCGCTTCCTCGATGAGCGAGGAACGACCCCTCTCGGGGCCACGAGCGCCGAGCTCTTGGGTTACCTAGTGTGGAGGCAGACCGGTGGGGCGCTCGCTGCGGCTTCGACCGCAGCCGAAGCGGGAGGCGGCGTGGAAACACCAGCCGGCCTTACGCGCAAGACGATGGCTCGCGTCGTGTCGAGCATCCATGCGTTTTATAAATTCATGCGACTCGAGGGGATCAGGATCGACGATCCTAGCGAGCTCATCGAGACGCCCAAGCAGGAGCGCTCGCTCCCCTTGGTCCTGCCGCCCGAAGAGGTCGATCGCTTTCTCGCCTCCATTGATTCGAGCACGCCGCGCGGCCTTCGCGACCGGGCTCTCTTCGAGCTCATCTATTCCTGTGGGCTGCGCATTTCAGAGGCTGCTGACCTGACTTTCGACAGGCTTTACCTGCGCGAGCGGGTGATCCGCGTGATCGGCAAAGGCAGGAAAGAGAGGCTCGTGCCTTTCGGGAATGAAGCCTCCCTCTGGCTCGAGCGCTATATCGAGGAAGGTCGCCCTGCTCTGGCGAAAGGCCGCTCGGACCGTGTCTTCCTAAACCAGGCCGGAAAGGGCATCTCGCGCAAGGGCATTTGGAAACGCTTCGATGGGCTGCGCGACGCTTCTGGGGTCGATGCTAAGGTCCATACCTTTAGGCACAGTTTCGCTACCCACCTCTTAGCCGGAGGAGCGGATCTACGGACTGTCCAGGAGCTTTTAGGCCATTCGGATATTGCGACTACTCAGATTTACACCCATATAGATTCGGAGAGCCTTCAAGACTACCACCGGGATTATTTCCCGAGGAAATAGGATGAAGCGAAAAGGCCGCCGAATGGCGTTTGAAAGGGAGGAGGGAAAGCATGAAAAGTCTCGATGAACAGCGATTAATCCTCTCTCTCTCCATCCTTCGCATTCCTCGGCTGAGGCCCGAAGATCGTCTTGCGGTTTGGGACCTCGTTGACGATGAGCTATCGCTCTCGTTACTTTTACCCGGCGATGTAGAAGCCGCCACGGGGCGGAAGCTGAACTTGGGTTCTTGGTCTCCCGATTCATACCTCGAGGCTGCGCTTACTGATATGCGCTTCCTGGAGCGTACGGGTTCCCGTTTTATTCAGTACGATGAAACGGATTTTCCGGAAGTCCTACGCGAGACAGTTCGACCTCCCTTCGGCATTTTCGTGCGAGGCTGGCGCTTCGATCCTTTCGTACCAGCGGTCGCGATCGTCGGTACGAGGATGGCGACCGGCAGGGGCCTCGACGCCGCATATTCTCTAGGGCGTAACCTTTCGGAGGCGGGGCTTCGGGTCGTCTCGGGACTCGCGCGCGGCATCGATGCCGCTGCCCATAAAGGAGCTTTGGAGGGCGCGGCCTCCGGAGGGGAGTGTACTTGTGCCGTCTTGCCTTGCGGCATAGACACAATCTATCCCTTTAGCAGCCGTGACATTGCGAGCGCGATGCTGGAATCTGGCGGGCTCCTCGTTTCCGAGTATCCGCCCGGAACGCGCATCGACCGCTTTCGCTTTCCTGAGCGGAACCGGATCATCGCTGGCCTTTCCAGGGCCTGCGTCGTTGTAGAGGCGCCGGCAAAATCGGGGGCGCTCATCACGGCGGAGCACGCCCTCGACGAGGGCCGCGAGGTGTGGGTGGTCTCCGAGTGCCTAGGAGGGCAGCGGAGCGCGGGCATCGACCGTCTGGCTGCAGAGGGTGCGAGGAGCCTAGTGCAGCCCGGGGATCTCGTTGAGGACCTCAGACTCGGATTAGGAAAGAACGCGCATATCGGGCGAGTTCGCCCTCAAACATCGAGAAAAGGCGCCATGGTCGGGACCCGAAAGTCCGGCTCAGGCGAAGAGAGATAGGAGATTCTTGGATGGCAGAGAACATGAGCGCTCCCGACGCGGAGACTGGTGCCGAAGGGATGGCCACGGCGAGCGCTTTGAAGAAGACAAGCGGCGCTAAAAAGGCTAGCCTTTCGAAGAAGGCTACTCCGGCAGCCAAGCCGAAAGCCAAGTCCAAGAGCTCTAAGACCACGGCCAAGGGTATACTCGTCATCGTCGAGTCGCCTGCTAAGGCCAAGACGATCGAGAAGTATTTAGGCTCTAAATACACGGTCCTGGCTTCGATGGGCCACCTTATCGATCTTCCCAAGTCGAGGGTGGGCATAGACGTCGAGGGTGGCTTCGAGCCCGAATATCTTACGATCCGCGGCAAAGCTAAACTTTTAAAAGAGCTGCAGAAGGCCGCAAAGAAGTCGAGCCTCGTCCTGCTCGCGTCTGATAACGACCGCGAGGGAGAGGCGATCGCCTTCCATATCCGCAACGCCCTGCGCACTAAAGATGCCGAGCTTCCCATCGAGCGCATCGTCTTCAATGAGATAACGCCGCAGGCCATACGCGATGCGGTCAAGGCTCCTCGCGGTATCGATGACCTCAAGGTCGACGCCCAAAAGGCGCGTCGCGTCCTCGACCGCCTGGTCGGCTACAACCTTTCGCCCCTGCTGTGGAAGAAGGTCAAGAACGGCCTCTCCGCTGGACGGGTGCAATCGGTTGCCCTCCGCCTTATCTGCGACCGCGAGCGGGAAGTCGAGTCCTTTCTCCCCGAGGAGTACTGGACCGTCGACGCCGACTTTCGCAAGGGTCGCAGCGTCTTTTCGGGCGAACTCGTCCAATGGAAGGGCGAGAAGGCCGAGCTCAAGGGCGAGGCCGAATCCAAGGCGATTGTCGCGGCCTTGGTGGGCAAGACCGCCAAGGTCGGTGAGGTCCGAGAGTCCGAGAAGATCCTCCGGCCCAAGCCCCCTTTCACGACCTCCAAGCTGCAGCAGACCGCCGCCAACCGCCTAGGCTTTACGAGCAAAAAGACAATGCAGATCGCCCAACAGCTCTACGAGGGCGTGGGTATCGGATCGACCCGTATAGGCCTCATCACCTATATGCGAACGGACTCCACCCGCATCTCCGATACCGCGATAGCCGAAGTGAGGACTTACTTGGGCAAGCGGTTCCCCGCCGAGCTTCCTACGTCGCCTAACGTATACGTGACCGACGGCAAGGCACAGGATGCGCACGAGGCCATTAGACCCACGAGCGTGACCTACGACCCAGAGTCGGTCAAGGAATACCTCTCCAAAGACCAACAAAAGCTCTACGCTCTCATCTGGGAGCGTTTCGTAGCGAGCCAGATGACGAACGCCAAGGTCCGCAGCTCGAGCGCGGACATCGAGGCTGGCGAGGGCGTCTTCAGGGTCGCCTCCTCGCGTGTCGTCGAGCAGGGCTTCTACAAGGTCATCAAGATCGGCGCAACTAAGGAAGACAAGGCCGAAGGCTCCGTGCCCGAGCTCCGGACTGGCGACGAAGTCAAGGTCGAGGCGATCCGGCCCGAACAGCACTTCACGCAGGGCCCTGCGCGTTTCACCGACGCCTCGATCATCAAGGCTCTCGAGGAACAGGGCATCGGTCGTCCCTCGACCTACGCACCCACTATCTCCGTCCTTCTCGAGCGCTACTACGTTTCGCGAGAGAACCGCCAGCTCGTGCCGACCACATTGGGCCGCATGATCAGTGACATCCTTGTCGAGTACTTTCCCGATGTCGTCAACGTGGCCTTTACCTCCGACATGGAGGAAATGCTCGACGAGGTCGAGGATAAAAAGGCCGATTGGGTTGGCAAGATGCGCGACTTCTACGCCCCCTTCAAAAAGAAGGTGGACGAGGTCATGGGGAGTTTGGAATCTTACCGCGGAACCCTCGACGAGCCAACCGACATATTTTGCGAGAAGTGCGGCAAACCCATGGTGAAGAAGCTCGGCCGCTTTGGCTATTTCCTCGCCTGCACGGGCTTCCCCGAATGCCGCAACACGCGCTCCATACCTTTAGGCAAGTGCCCCCGTTGCGGCGGCGACATAGTCGCGAGGCGCAGGGCCAAAGGCAAAGGCCGTGAATTCTACGGCTGCACCAACTATCCAGCTTGCGATTTCATCACCTACAACAAGCCGACGGGTTCTATCTGCCCGAAGTGCGGATGGTTTCTTGTCGAGAAGTTCGACAAGAAGTCCGGTTCTCACAAGGCCTGTATAAATCCCGCTTGCGATTACCTGCATACGCACGGGGAGGAAGAGGAGCATGGACCGGAGGATTGAGGAGTACCTCGCCTACCTCGGCGCAGTGCGGGGGCTCTCCCCGCGCACCCTTCGCTCCTACCGCGAGGACTTTGACGCCTTCGAGCGATTCGCTTCGTCGCCTGACGACGCAAGCGCCACGGATATACGCGCCTTCGTTGCCTCTCTCGTCACCGAGGGCAAGGCGAGCTCGAGCGTCAACCGTGCCCTCTCGGCCATCCGCGGTTATTTCCGCTACCGAGTCCGCTTCGGGGGCCTGGCCATCGATCCCAGTCGCGACGTCGAGTGCCTGCCCTCCAAGCGTCCTCTCCCGCGCTTCCTCTTCGAGGACGAGGCCGCCGCGTTCATGCAGCTGCCCGAGGGCGAGCTCTTTGGCCCTTCCCGCGATCGCGCGATACTCGAGTTCCTCTACTCGACCGGCTGTCGAGTAGCCGAGGCCTCGAACCTGACTCTCGATAAGCTCAATCTAATAGGCGGCTCGGCTCGGGTCCTCGGCAAGGGCTCAAAGGAGCGCGTGGTCTTCTTGGCTCAGCCGGCCAAGGCGGCCCTCGCTTTCTACCTGCCCCTGAGGAGCGAGCGGATTCGCCGAACGCAGGGCGAAGAGCGTTCGGCCATCAAAGGCACCTCGGCGAAGGCGCCGTCGGCAAGGTCGCCGAAGGACTACCTTTTCGTCAACGCGAGGGGAGGGCGGCTCACCGAGCGCGGCTTCGAATGGATCATTCAGGGCTACGCAGAACGCTCCGGTTCGAAGCGGTCGGTCACGCCCCACGCTTTTAGGCATAGTTTCGCTACGCACCTCGTGGAGCACGGGGCCGATATACGCGCAGTCCAGGAGCTGCTCGGACACTCGAGCGTTTCGACCACGCAAATTTACGCGCATGTCGACATGGAGCGGCTGCGCAAAGTCTATGAGCAAGCGCATCCCCACGGGGGAAGGAAGTAGAAGGCGATGAGTGATTCGACAATCAGGTCCACGACCGTCATTGCGGTGCGCCGCAACGGCAAGGTAGCGATGGCCGGCGACGGACAGGTCACGATGGGCGAAACCGTTATGAAGAGCAACGCGCGAAAGGTGCGCAGGATATTCGAGGATAAGGTCCTTGTAGGCTTCGCTGGCGCCACGGCCGACGCCTTCACCCTCTTTGAGCTCTTCGAGCAGAAGCTCAAGGAATTTCAGGGTGATCTCGAGCGGGCGGCCGTTGAGCTCGCCAAGGCCTGGCGCATGGAGAAGGCCCTGCGCAACCTCAATGCCCTCCTCCTCATCGCGGATTCGACCAAGACTCTCCTCTTGTCCGGCACGGGAGACGTGATCGAGCCCGCAGAGGACGTCATCGCCATCGGTTCGGGCGGCAACTACGCCTACGCCGCAGCCCTGGCTTACCTCGACTCCTCCGAATTTTCGGCCCGCGAGATAGCCGAGAAGAGTCTTAAAATCGCCTCGGGCATTTGCATTTACACGAACGGGAACATCACCGTGGAGGAACTGTCATGAGCGACGATTTCGCGACAATGACACCGCGCAAGATAGTCGAGGAGCTCGACCGCTACATAGTCGGGCAGGATAAGGCCAAGCGCGCGGTCGCGATTGCGCTCCGCAACAGGATGCGTCGCCAGAAACTTCCCTCCGAGGTCCGCGACGAGATAGCGCCCAAGAATATCCTTATGATAGGGCCTACGGGCGTCGGCAAGACCGAGATCGCGCGCCGTCTCGCCAAGCTCTGCGGCGCTCCCTTCATAAAGGTCGAGGCCACTAAGTACACCGAGGTCGGCTACGTAGGCCGCGACGTCGAGTCAATGATCCGCGACCTCATGGCCGCCGGGCTCGCCATGGTCAAGGCCGAGATGCAGGTGGGCGTCAAGGAAGAGGCCGAGAGGCGGGCCGAGGAGAGGATACTCGACCTTCTTCTTCCCGGCATCAAGAAGCCCGAAGAGCCTTTATTCGGAGGCGCCAGCTACGCTGACGCTGCCTTTCCGGGCCAGACCCAGCAGCGCGCGCCTTCGCCGATGCTCTCGGAGTTCTCCTCGGCCGCGAATGCCGCCAGCGGAGCTGGCGATAGCCGCGAGAAGTTCCGCGCCCTATTGCGGGACGGGAAGCTCGATGCCCGAGAGGTCGAGATCAACGTACAAGCATCGAATCCCGCTATCGAGATACTTTCGGGCAATCAGATGGAGGAGATGGAGGTCGCTTTAGGCGGGCTCGCGAATATGTTCGGGGGAAAGCGTAAAAAGAAAGCCGTGCCTCTCTCCGAGGCCCGTCGAATCTTCATCGCCGAGGAGCTTGACAAGCTTATCGACCCCGAGCGAGCCGCTGAAGAAGCCCGCCGGCGTGTTCAGGAGTCAGGTATCGTCTTCATAGACGAGATCGACAAGATCGCGAACAAGGAAGGCCACACCGGCGGCGGCGTCGACGTCTCCCGAGAGGGCGTGCAGCGCGACATACTCCCTATCATCGAGGGCTCCAACGTGAGCACGAAGTGGGGGACCGTCGATACGACGCACATACTTTTCATCGCCGCCGGCGCTTTTAACGTCGCGAAGCCCCAGGACCTCATCCCCGAGCTGCAGGGACGCTTCCCCATCAGGGTTGAGCTCGAGGCCCTCTCCGCCAAGGACTTCGAGCGCATTCTGACCGAGCCGAAGAACGCCTTGGTGAAGCAATACTCTCAGCTTTTATCCACCGAGGGCGTGGAGCTCGAGTTTCTGCCTGTTGCCGTATCCCGCGTAGCCGAGATAGCCGCAGCGGCCAATTCGAGGACGGAGAATATCGGTGCCCGCCGCCTGACGACTGTCATGGAGAGGCTCCTCGAGGAGCTTTCCTTCGAGTCGCCTTCCATGGCCGGCGTCAAGGTGACCGTGGACGAAGCTTATGTAGACTCTCGCTTCAAGGATTTCGCGGAGCGGCAGGACCTGAGTAAATACATACTGTAGCGGATGAGGGCAATGAGAAAGAGGAGAGGAACCACGGAGGCACGGAGATATTATTGAGAGCACGGAGAAAGATATATGAGGGTATATATCTTTGATATTCGGTGATTTTATTTTTCTCCGTGATCTCCTTCTCCCTCCGTGTCTCCGTGGTTCCCTCTTGAATCCGTATTTATTAAGTGACGGTTTGGTTCCTACCGATGAAGAGAAGAGAGAGGTAGTTTGAATGTTCGAAGGCAGTACGTTCGGAAAGACGGTAGACATCCTCCACAAGGGACTCGACGTTGCGGTCCTGCGCAGGCAGATCATAGCCGATAACATTGCCAACGCGGACGTGCCCAATTTCAAGCGCTCGACCCTGAACTTCGAGTCATCGCTCAAAAAGGCGCTGGCTTCCGAGAAAGAGGAGCCGGTTCTCGCCATGACGACCACCGACCCCAAGCACATCGCGAGCTTCACTCCCTCCGACTATCGCGAGGTCCAGCCCCGTCGTGTATTGGACTACCAAACGACCGCGAAAAACAACGGCAACAACGTGGACGCTGAGGAGGAGATGATGGCCAGCCTCAACAATCAGTTATCCTATACGCTCCAGGCCCAAGCGATCAATTACGAATACAACCAGGTCAACCTGGTGCTGAAGTAAAAGGAGTAGGGTATGGGACTCTTTACTTCGATAAACATCGCCTCTTCCGGACTCAGCGCGGAGCGCCTACGCTCGGATGTCATAGCTGACAACATCGCCAACGCTAGCACGACGAGGACCGCCGAGGGCGGGCCCTTCAAGCGTAGCCGGGTAATCCTCCGGCCGATCAACGGTCAGACCTACTTCCGCCTGCCCTTCCAGCCCGAGAGCTTCGATAAGGGCGCCGGGCTGGGCGTGCGCGTCGCCTCTATAGAGAAGGACGACTCTCCGTCGATCCTCAAGTACGATCCGACCCATCCGGACGCAATCAAGAGCGGACCAAAAGCTGGCTACGTCGAGATGCCCAATGTCAACATCGTAACCGAGATGGTGGACCTTATCGCCGCCTCGAGAGCTTACGAGGCCAACTCGACCATGGCCAACGGCTCGAAGTCCATGTTCCTAAAAGCCCTCGAGATCGGGAGGTAGTAGATGGCATTCAGCGTGAATACTATCAGCTCGACTCTAGCGCCTAACACGGCCTCGAAGCTCATGGAGCTTGCGCACACGAATCCCATGCACTACACTGCGGACGGCGCGTTGAGCGGCTCGGCAAATGCCGGCGCGACTAATGTCGGCGCGACTAATGTCGCGAGTTTCCAAGACGCGATGCTCAAGGCGATGGACGGTGTCTCGAATTCTCAGGCGAAGAGCGACGATCTTTTACAGGCGGTAGTGGCCGATCCGGATTCGGTGGACGCGCAGGACGTCACGATCGCAATGGCCGAGGCGAATATGTCGCTCAACCTTGCGAAGACAGTATTGTCGCGAATAGTGACGGCTTGGAAAGACGTAATTAATACGCGCTAAAAGGTAGGAGCTCCCGGAAGCCTTGGGGAAGGATGCCGGGACGCTTATTTAAAAGCGAGGCGTCAGCCTCGCGCTGGGGGGGGGCATGAACGATTTCTTTAAAAAGCTCGTCGACCAGGGCAAGGCCCTATGGGCGAAATGGACCTTAACTCAGAAGCTCATACTGGGCGGCGTCGTGCTCGCGGCGATCATTATAGTGGTCGTGCTCGTGCGAGTCTCCGCCGCACCTTCGATGGTCAAGCTTTTGGGTACACCCATCAAGACCGAGGACGAGCTCAGGCTCATCACGAGCAAGCTCGACACCGAGAATATTCCCTACACGCTGGGCGATAACAATCAGCTCTATGTCAAGGACCAGAAGACTGCGCTTCGGGCCAAGGGCATTCTCATCCGGGACGATCTCATCCCCAAAGGCACTGATCCCTGGGCTATCTTCGACGTGCAGAAGTGGACCACCACCGATTTCGAGCGCAACGTCAATCTGCGCCGCGCGATCATCGGGCAGGTCACACAGCAGATAGAGGCCTTGGACGACGTGGACAAGGCGAGTGTCACAGTCGTCATGCCCGAGAAAGAGCTCTTCCAGGAAGACCAGAAGCCGGTCACCGCCAGCATTATCATCTTCCCCAAGCCCGGTTCCGACATCTCCCAAAATCGCAAGAAGGTCGAGGGTATCCAGAAGATCGTCAAATTCGCGGTCGAGGGCCTCGCCGACGAGAACATCGTCATCACCGATCAGAACGGCAACATACTCAACGACTTCACAAATCTTGCGGACTTCGACCGCATCCAGCAGACGAAGAGTGAGCAGAAGCTCATCCAGGATCTTGAGGGCCAGTATCGCGCCAAGGTCTTGAAGGCCCTCCAACAGATCTACACAGCCGACCGCGTGCGGGACCTCAACATCAAGATCGACATGGACATGTCGAAGAAAAATGTGAAGACCGAGGAGTATTTCCCCGTCACCATCAAGCCGCGTACCCCCCGATCACCCTACGATGATTCGGATATACGCGCCTCGGTCACGCGATCAAAAACCGAGACCACCACGGAATGGCAGGGCACGGGCTTTAATCCGGAAGGCCCGGCAGGCACCGAGGGGCAGACCGCGCCTGCGTACAAGGACCTGCAGAACGCACAAGGCAAGATGACTCAGCACTCGATCGTGCAGAACGAGGAGATCAATAAACGCAACATTGACGAGGTCTCATCGCCCAAGATCCAGCGCGTGACGGTCTCGGTCAACATCGACGGCGTCTGGAAATGGAAGTACGACGAGAAGGGTAAGCTGAAAATGTTGCCTCAGGGCGGCGTCGACCGCGACTATGTGTCCATCCCCGCCGATGAGCTCAAGGAGGCGCAATCCCTCATCCAGGACGCGATCGGTTTCGACCAGGACCGGGGCGATTCCGTGTCCGTCCAGAACATAGCCTTCGATCGGAGCACCCAATTCAAGGCTGAGGACGCGGACTATCTGCGGAGTGTCCAGTTAAGGCAGATCGTACTCTACTCACTTATAGGCCTTGCGGTGCTTATGCTCGCCTTCATCATCTTCCGTGTCGTATCGCGCGAACTCGAGAGGCGGCGCAGGATCGCCGAGGAGAAGCGCGCTATCGAGCAGAGCATGCTCAGGGAGAACGCGATTCGCCAGGCCGAGGAGCAGAATATCGAGGTCTCCATGTCGGTCGAGGAGCGCAAGCGCCTTGAGCTGCAGGAGCATGCGATCAATATGGCCAAGGAGCATCCCGAGGACGTGGCCCAGCTCATCCGTACCTGGCTACGGGAGGAGTAACTAGATGGCGCAAGCCCAGGCTAAAGGAAAAGGCCCCGCGGCATCCGCCCTGGGCGGCGAGGGCGCGTCTGCTAAACGGCCCAAGAACGTCAAGGATATGTCCGGCCGTCAAAAGGCCGCCGTGTTCCTCGTCTCGCTTGGTTCGGAGATCTCCGCGGAAATATTCAAGCACCTGCGCGAGGACGAGATCGAGACCCTCACCTTCGAGATCGCGCGGCTTGACTCGGTGGAGGCCGAGCAGAAGGATCAGGTCCTCACCGAGTTCCAAGAGCTCATGATGGCCTCGGACTTCATAACCTCGGGTGGCATCGACTACGCCCGCGAGCTCCTCGAGAAGTCCCTGGGCTCGCAGCGGGCGATCGACATCATCAATCGCCTAACCTCTTCCTTGCAGGTGAGACCTTTCGATTTCATCAGGCGAACGGACCCCGCCCATTTGCTCAACTTCATCCAGACTGAGCACCCGCAGACCATTTCGCTCATCCTCGCCTATCTCGAGCCGAATAAGGCAGCCTACATTCTGCAGAAACTGCCCCACGATGTGCAATCTGATGTTGCCAAGCGAATAGCGACCATGGACCGCACGATGCCTGAGGTTTTGCGCGAGGTTGAGCGCGTCCTCGAGAAGAAGTTATCGACCCTGTCGAGCGAGGACTTCACCGCGGCCGGAGGTGTCGACTCGATCGTCGGCATCCTGAACCTCGTCGACCGCACCTCGGAGAAGGGTATCATCGAAGCCCTTGAAGAGGACTCGCCCGAGCTCGCAGAGGACATCAAAAAGAAGATGTTCGTCTTCGAAGACGTCGTCCTCCTCGACGACCGTTCCATTCAGAAGGTCCTGCGCGAGGTCGACGGACAGGAGATCGCCAAAGCGCTCAAGGGCGTCGACAGCGAAGTGCAGGAGAAGATCTTCAAGAACATGTCAAAGCGAGCCGCTACGATGCTCAAGGAGGACATGGAGTTCATGGGCCCTGTCCGCATAAAGGACGTGGAAGAGGCGCAGCAGAAGATCGTGTCCATAATCCGCCACCTCGAGGAGACCGGCGAGATCATAATTTCCAGGGGTGAAGGAGACGAGCTTGTCCAGTAATGAGGCGAGTCTCCTCTCGCGACCGAAGGTCGCGCGGGCAATAGGCGCGAGGTAAAGGGAAAAAACATGGCGAAAACAGTGTTCCGTCCATATGAGATCGTTTCCCTCCAATCGACGATGCTTCTCAAAAATGACGGGCAGGAAAGCGCCGAAGAGGCCGAGGCGATCGAGGAGGCTCCATCGGCCATGGATTACACGGGCCCGACCGCCGACGAGTTAAGGCGCGAGGCCGAGGCGTTCAAGGCTCAGTGGGAGAAGGAAAAGGACGCCATGACGGCCGCCGCCAAGGCGGAGGCCGAGCGCATAGTGCGCGAGGCCGAGGGCGCCGCATTCGAAGAGGTTAGGCGCAAGACGAACGAGGCGCAGAAGCTCAAGCAGGAGGCCGACGAGAAGGCGACGAGGATTGTCTCCGAAGCCGAGAGCAGAGTCGCCGAGCTCGAGGCGAGCGCCGCCTCGAAGGTCGAGGCGGCCGAGCGCGAGGCGTCGAAGCAGGGCCGCGTTGAAGGCCGCGAAGAGGGATATAAAGAAGGCGTTGCCGAGGCCGAAAGGCTCGTCGGCCGACTCCATATAATCCTCGATCGGGCGATGGACAAGAGGGCAGAGATCCTTGCGGAGACCGAGACTCAGGTCGTTGAACTCGTCCTCCTAGTCGCCAAGAAGGTCGTCAAGGTTATCTCCGAGAACCAGAAAAGTGTTGTGGTCCAGAATATTCAGCAGGCACTGCGTAAGCTCAAGACCAAGAGCGACGTCATAGTGAGGGTCAACCTCGCCGATCTGCAGCTTTCCACCGAGCACGTGAAGGACTTCGTCCAGATGACCGAGAACGCGAAACGCATCCAGATCGTGGAGGACTCGACGGTCGACCGCGGCGGCTGCGTCATTGAGACAGACTTCGGTGAGATAGATGCGCGCATCTCGAGCCAACTCTCCGAGCTCGAGGAGAAGATCCTGGAAGTGGCTCCGATCAAGGCGCGCGGAAAGGTGCAGGGCTGATCATGGAAGGGCTAGCGAAGTACCTTTCCGCCGTAGAGCGAACCGATCCGATCAAATACGTCGGACGCGTGACCAAGGTCCTCGGCCTCCTAGTGGAGAGCCGTGGTCCTCAGGCGGTAATCGGGGAAGTCTGCCAGATAATCGTGCCACGTCTGGGCAAAGCCGTATATGCTGAGGTCGTAGGCCTGCGCGAGGACGCGGTCCAACTCATGTCCTACGAGGGCCTTGAGGGCATCGAGGTCGGTTGCCAGGTCATTGCCTCGGGCGAGATGCTTCAGGTGCCCGTCTCCGACCGCCTGCTCGGTCGGGTCCTCGACAGCATGGGTAGGCCTGCCGACGGCAAGGGCGATGTCGCTTCCGAAACTTTCTACCCCGCGGTTTCGAGGCCTCCCGACGCCCTCACAAGAAAGCGCATAACGCGCCGTGTCGTTACGGGCGTCCGTGCTATAGACGGCCTCATTCCGCTCGGCCGGGGGCAGCGCATCGGCATTTTCGCAGGTTCGGGCGTGGGAAAGTCCACGCTCATGGGCATGATTGCCCGCAACACCGACGCTGACATCAATGTCATCGCCCTCATTGGCGAGCGCGGCCGCGAGGTGCGCGAGTTCATCGAGAACGACTTAGGCGAGGAAGGCCTGCGGAGGTCCGTCGTCATAGTCTCGACCTCCGACACATCGCCCCTATCGCGCCTGCGTGGTGCCTACGTAGCCTCCTCGGTGGCCGAGTACTTCCGCGACCAGGGCAAGGATGTGATGCTGCTTTTCGACTCTGTCACGCGCTTTGCCAGGGCACAGCGTGAGATAGGGCTCGCCACCGGAGAGCCTCCGGCTACGCGCGGTTACACGCCCTCGGTTTTCGACTCCATGCCCAAATTGCTCGAGCGATCGGGCACCTCTGACAAAGGCTCCATCACCGGCGTCTACACGATCCTCGTCGACGGCGACGACATGGACGAGCCTGTGGCTGACACGGTCCGAGGAATCCTCGACGGCCATATCGTGCTCTCCCGTGCGCTCGCCCAGCGCTACCATTACCCCGCTGTCGATGTGCTCAAGTCCGTCTCCCGCCTCGTGGGCTCGGTCTCGGGCCCAACCACACAGAAAGTGATGGGCTTCGCTCGCAAGGTCATGGCCGTCTACGAGGAATACGAGGACATGATCACCATCGGGGCCTACGTGAAAGGCTCGAATCCAGCCGTCGACGAGGCCATAGCCAAGCGCGACGACATCGAGGCCTTCCTCCTCCAGGCGGTAGAGGAGAAGGCGCCCATAGGCGACACGCTCAAGCGCCTGTCCGCCATCGCGGGTATAGCGCTGCCGCCCAAGGAGATCTCGGCCTACGCTGCCGTCTCTTCCGTCAAGGCCGAGCATGAGTCTGCCAGGGAGGACTTTGCGTGAGAGCCTTTCGTTTCAACCTCGAGAAGCTCCTCGAGGTGCGAGGTTTCTACGAGCGCAAGGCCGAGATGGTCCTCGCCGAGAAGGCGGGGCGCTGCGCCATTCTGGACGCGAAGCTGCGCGAACTCGCCGAGTCGCGCATACGAACTCGAGCTGAGATGTACTCTTCGGGCAGGATGCTCGCCGATTATCAAGCGGCCGAGGTCTACATGATCAGGCTGGATAGGGATAAGGAAAAGCTGCTCGTGGAGCTTGCCCAGGCAGAGCTCGAGCGCGAAAAGGCTAGGGCCGAGTACGTAGAGAAGCGGCGGGACCGCGAGGCGATAGATAAGCTCAAAGAACGCAGGCAGGCGGAGTATTACCGTCTCGCCTTGCGCGAGGAAACCAAGGTTCTCGACGACCTGGCCAGGCACCTGGCCGTTGGGGCGAAGGGTTAGCGAAGCATGGCAAGTTTTGGAAGGCCCCGAGTGCTCGGGCGCATCGTTCTCCTCCTCGCGATGATCGTCGCCCTCGTCATTGGCGGCATAGTCTGGTTCGATTATATCGGGCTCATAGACGCGAAGTCCGTTATGGCGCCGGCATACAGACTCTTCGGCGTGAAGACCAGGACCGCTGCAACTGTCCGTGCGGACAGCCCGGCGCTCCTCGAAGAGGAGCGCTACGCCAAACGCCTCGAGTCCCTTTCCTCTCGCGCCGAGGAGCTTGACGCCCGCTCTTCCGACCTCGACAAGAAAGACTCTGAGATCGCGCAAAAGGCGCAGG
>Ga0326728_10013534_pt1 | contig 17678 bp, 13 predicted proteins | sample MB3enrmetagenome_FD_207602 | JGI IMG/M metagenome (GOLD analysis project Ga0326728, IMG submission 207602) | Lab enriched peat soil microbial communities from McLean, Ithaca, NY, United States - MB31MN | ecosystem: Environmental > Terrestrial > Soil > Wetlands > Peat | place: USA: New York... | reverse complement strand
TTCGGAAATTGCCGCTGCGTCGCGCGAGCAGAACACCGGTGTGGACCAGGTGAGCAAGGCGGTGTCGCAAATGGACCAGGTGACTCAGTCCAATGCAGCGCAAACAGAGGAGCTCTCGTCCACCGCCCAATCGTTGGCCTCGGAGGCCGAGCATCTCCAGGGAATCGTCGGCAGGTTCAAGCTGGGTGCCGAGGCGAACGTCTCGTCGGCGCGGGTCGCTTCACGCTCGAAGGGCGTGAAGTCCACCATGTCGCGGGGGACTCGCCGTGCCACCGCCAACGCCAACGTCGCGCCGCGGCCCCGCTCCGCCGATGCGAAGCTTCTGCCGCCGAGTATGCCCCCCGCGAACGGCTCGAACGGAGGCAACGGGCGCTTCGAGGAGTTCTGACCGCGGGGAGCGCCAGCGGACGACGCTCGGCAACCGCGTGCGCGTGCCCCGAAAGTGAGCGCCCATGAATGTGCCGGAGATCACCGACGAGCAGTTCGAATGGCTACGGGGGTGCGTGCGCAAAGCGACCGGCATTCAGCTCTCGGATTCGAAACGCCAGCTTCTCGTTTCAAGGCTAGCCCCCCGGCTTCGGCACCACGGGTTTCACTCCTTCGCCGATTACATTTGGTTTCTCGCCGGGGACAGGGGTGCCGCGGAGCTGCGCGACCTTGTCAACTCGATCACCACGAACAAGACGAGCTTCTTTCGTGAACCCCACCATTTCGAGCTCCTCGCCGATCGCGTGGTCGCGCACATCGCAGAGCGCTCCCGACGGGGCGAAGCGAGGCGCGTGCGCATCTGGAGCGCGGGGTGCTCGACAGGCGAGGAGGTCTACTCCGCGGCGATGGTCGTCCGTGGGGCACTCACGGGGTTTGCATGGGACATTCGTCTCATCGCCACCGACATCGACACCAACGTCATCGAGGAGGCGTCGGCCGGCGTTTACGACGAGGAACGTGTCGAGGACATTCCTCGCGAGCTGCGCGAGAGGTGGATGGAGCGCAGCGAGGACGGGTCCTACCGAGTCTGCGCGGAGATCCGCGGCCTCGTCGAGTTTCGGCAACTAAACTTCGTCGTCCAGCCGTGGCCCCTTCGCGGCCCCTTCGACGCCATTTTTTGTCGCAACGTGGCTATCTACTTCGATGCGCAGACCCAACATGGCCTCTATCGGGGGCTCGCCGAGCGTTTGGTCGCTGGCGGGTACCTGTTCATCGGCCATTCGGAGACCGCTCGAGACCTCGGCGACCTGATCGAGCCCGCCGGGCCGACCGCCTATCGCAGGCGGACGTTCGAGGCGCGCCATCCCGCGCTGCCGCGTGCGAGTGCGCGACCGCCGGTTTCCATTCGCGTGGCGTCTTCGCCGAGGCCGGTTGCCACACGCTACACCGCAACCCAGAGACCGCTGATGTCGAGTGCGCCCGTGTCGCGCGCGCCGAGGCGTTCGGTTCATCCACGCGTTTCCGTGGCTCATCGCCCCTCAGTTCGGTCTCCCAGTCGAATTCAAGGCGATCACGTGATCCACGCCGGGGGCGTGTTCGTCTCCAAGGACGGCGTTCGCGTCCGAACCCTCGTCGGGTCGTGCATAGCGGTATGCATGTACGATCCCATCGCGGGGGTCGGGGGCATGAATCACTTCATGCTTCCGCACGGAGACCGCGAGGGCAATCCCGCACGCTTCGGCTCCGTCGCCATGGAACTCCTTGTTGATGGCCTCCTTCAGAACGGCGCTCAGCGCGACCGACTCCGCGCGAAGGTGTTCGGCGCCTCGCACGTTCTTGCCGGAAGCTATCAGGACATTCCCGGAATCAATATCGCGTTCATCCGCAAATATATGAAGGCCGCAGAGCTTCCGATTCTCGCCGAGAAGCTTGGCCAGAATCGTGCGCTTCAAATCGTTTTCGAGACCGACACGGGTCGCGCGTTCGCTCGAGAGCTCCCTCCCGCCGACGCCTCCATCATCGCGGGCGAGGACCTTCGCTACGTGAGGCAAATCACCGAAGTTCCGCCGCGTACTTCGAAAGGCGTGGCGTCGTCGTGAGCCGAAGCCGAGTCCTCATCGTCGACGACTCGGCGCTCGTGCGACAGATCCTCCGCGAGATCCTCTCGAGCGACTCGGCGCTCGAAGTCGTCGGCGCGGCATCCGACCCGTTCCACGCGTGGTCGATCATCCAAACGGCCAACCCCGATGTGGTCACGCTGGACGTCGAAATGCCTCGCATGGACGGTCTCGAGTTCCTCGAACGCTTGATGCGTGCTCACCCCATGCCGGTGGTCATGGTCTCGTCTCTCACCGAGCGGGGTTGCGAGACGACGTTCAAGGCCCTCGAACTCGGGGCGGTCGACTACGTGACCAAACCGACCGTCGATATCGGGCGCGGAGTGGAGGCGCTGGCGCGCGAGATCGTCGAGAAGGTCAAGATGGCGGCGAGAGCGCGACCGCGCCGTCCGCGTCGCGAGTCAGCCACTCGATCGCCGATGCCACTCGCCGCGACCCCTGTGGGTTCCGTGAACCGTGGAGCCCTGGCGAGAAGCACGGAGATCGTCATGGCGCTGGGCGCCTCGACAGGGGGCACGGAGGCGATTCGTGAGGTCCTCACGGCGATGCCTGCCGACGCGCCCGGGATGGTCATCGTCCAGCACATGCCCGAGAACTTTACGCGCCTGTTCGCCGAACGGCTCGACAAGATGTGCGCCATCCGCGTGCGTGAGGCCACCGACGGCGAGCGCGTGATTCCAGGGATCGCGCTCCTCGCGCCGGGCGGAGCGACGCACATGCAGCTCCAGCGCTGCGGTGGGCAGTACGTGGTCCGGCTCGTGTCCACGCCCCCGCGCCATCATCACCGCCCGTCGGTCGACGTGCTCTTCGAGTCGTGCGCGGATCAAGCCGGGCGAAACGCAGTTGGGGCCATCATGACGGGCATGGGCGACGATGGCGCGCGCGGGCTCCTCGCGATGCGGTCGGCGGGAGCCCACACGGTGGCCGAGCACGAGTCCACGTGCGTCGTCTACGGCATGCCCCGCGCTGCCGTCGAGATGGCGGCTGCCGAAGTTGTCCAGCCGCTCCACGCTATCGCGGAGACACTACTTCGGTTTGCTGCGGCTCACGGTTCCGGATGATGCAGTGCCCAGTTCTTGGATACCTCAATCACATGACACTTCGTGGCCTTTGACCTTGCACCCATTCTTCTTGCAGTCCTTCTCCTTCGCCCACTTCATCGTCGCCGCGCACTTGAGCATCTGCTTCGCGTCCGCCGTGCACGAGTAGTTGTCCACCGGACGGCACAATTCTCCCTCGCGCGCCATGGACTGGTCGCAGGTGACCGTGTTGGACGAGATGGAGCACCCTTTGAGTCCGCGGCATGAATTCGATGGCTGAAACTTCCCATTCTTGCACACGACCTCGATCTGCTTGTCCAAGCTGCAGCCGTAGTTCGAGTCGCCGGGTTCTTCGACGCACACGTCGCCCACATCGGCCATGCTGTCGTCGCACTCGATCGTGTTGCCCTGAATCTGGCATGACTTGGGCCCCTTGCAGGCCCTTGCAACCTGGAACTTGCCGTCCTTGCAGAGCAGTTCCTTCTTGTGATCGGTGCTGCACGACCAATTCTCGTTGAGCGTCGTCTGGCAGTAGTCGCCTTCCAGCGCCAGGTCATCATCGCACTGCGATGCCGTGCCCGTCCCCTGACATCCGTGAGGTCCGCGACACGGAAGGGTGACGAGCGTGCCCGCATTGCAAAGCATCGCCGACGCCGTGTCGGTGCACGCGAATTTGCCAATGGAGGAGCATTTGTCTCCGACCTTCTGTTTGCACCCCGTGAGTCCAACAGCGATGCAGACGCAGAGTACTACCGCAGCCAGACGAGATCCCTTGCGTATCATTGGCCCTCCTTCGCGCTCATTTGCGCGAAGATGGGATGTAAGCCGTTTTGCGTGACGCCGTAAAGGATACATTTGCCTGGGGCACGCCTGTCTCATCCGGGGCCAAACGAACAGGCCGAAGCATTCACGGACAGGGATGGGCTACAGGTCGCATGACCTCCCACGCTGCACATGCCCCCTTGCGAAAGGTCGCCGAGTTCGCCCTGGGTGACCCTGCACGACCGACAGTCGACCAGGTTCACGGCCGCGCGGTTCTCGACGCATGGAGTCGGCCGAGCAGCGGCGGCAAATACCAGGTGAGCACAATCAGCAAGGCGACCGCGCCTGCGGTGAGCGGAGCCCATTCGGATCCCATGACGGCTCCCGCGATGAAGTACATGACGCCGCAAATGGCCAAAGCGAGGAACGCAACGCCGACGATCGTGAAGCGATTGGCCCGCAGCAACAGGAGTTCTTTTTCGTGCGACCGAAATGCGAGTCGGTGATTGGGAGATGGCGCAATCATGAACACCGCCGCGATGGTCGTGAACGCGAACGTCGCGAAGAAGACATTGCGCGACGTCCGTGTGAGCGTCTCGAACCGAGCATAGAAGGGTACCGTCAAAAGAAACGCGAAGAGCATCTGCACTCCGGGGAGCGCAACACGCAGCTCTCCGAGAAGTTCCGTGAGTTCGCGATCGATCCGCTGTTTCGTCGTTTCCGCACTCGGTTGGGGGTCCGGCATCCGCCCAGCGTATCGCGGAATGGCAGGCGGTCAGAACATCACGCCGTCGGAAACGTAGACCCCCACGGGCAAGGTCGGGTTCTCAGACACCGCGTCGGGGGAATACGCCGCCTCGACGCGGAAGATTGCGGCTTCGCCCCACTGCAGGAACACCCCCCCACCCACGCCGAACTTGAGCCCCAGGGACGTGCCGTCGGCCGAGGAAATTGCGGAGTATTGACTCCACACGCGTCCGCAGTCGAAAAACGTCGTAGTTCCGATGAGAAAACGCTCGCCTAGGACCATGAACCGGGGAAATGGCGTACTTCGAATCTCGAGGTTCGTGATGACCTTCACCGGACCCGCATACCGTCCCTGGGGGACACCACGAACGCCGTTTTCGCCGCCGAGAAGGTACTGCGGCTCGAAGTTGCCTCCCTGCTGCATGTCGTAGAACGGCACGCGCCCGAATTGGAAGCTGGCCACGAAGCGGCTGGCGAACACGAAGGGTCCGCCGAGCTCTGCGTAGTGGGAAAGGACCGCGGAAGCCTCTCCGTAGGCAATGGATTCGGCCGACCCCGCGGTGGCGCCCACGCCGACCTGGTAGAAGATGCCACGGCGCGTGATGAATTCGCTGTCCCGCGTGTCGATCATCACCCCCGCGGACAAGCTGCCAAGCACGGCAGGTACGGACCCGAGGACGGGAGAGGAGCTGGCGCCGGGCTGTGGCGTCACGTCTTCCTTTAGCTTCGAGCCACAGTAATCGTCGGGGTTTTCCAGACGAAGATTGGCGCCGATCGCGATATCGAATCCCTTGGTGCTCGTGTAAAGGCGACCGATCGAGCGGAGTCTGCCCTCCTCCTGCACGTACTGGAACCGGCGCGCGGCACACTCGGGAGCGATATCGGGTGGCATCGTGGCTTCAGCGGCATTCCCGAGGCCGTAATAGCCGGCGTTGATTGTACGTTGGAAACTCGCGCGCGTGTCGAGGCGAGCGCGTCCTCCGAAAAGGTCGGGCGCGTCGAGCCGAAGGACGTGGCTCTGCTGGGCGAGCTGCAGGCCGTCGACGTCTTTGGCGCTGGCCGAAAGAAGCACGTCGAGATTCCAGTCGTAGGGAAAGGCGTCGTCGTAGAAATGGGTCAAGGTCATGGTCGCCCCAAACTGCACGCCAATGTCGGTGCTGCCTCCTAGAATCGGGAATCCGGCCAGCTCGTAGCGCCGCGGTTCGATAGGCTTCGGGCGCGCGGGAGTGCCGTCTTCCGCTCTCACCGGCTCTTCGCCTAGCGCGCCGAGCAACGCGACGGATGCGGCGGCGAACAGCGTCCGGAGTCGAGATCCATGGATGACGGGCAAAACCAACCCTCTGCAATCCGCCTCGGGTTCCCTAGCCTGAAGACGAGTTCGTTCCAAGGGCATCGCGTTCGGGGCTGCCCGGTCCACCCTATCCCGTCGCGCGCGCGGGCAAGGGATGGTACGTGGCCAGCAAGACCCATGAACGCAGACGAGCCCGTCGCTGACGCCCACGAGCGCGCGGGAGTTTCCGACGTCGCGCTTCTCTTCCTCAAACTCGGAGTCACCGCCTTCGGAGGACCGGCAGCGCACATGGCGATGATGGAGAACGAGGTCGTTCGAAGACGCCGCTGGATCTCTCCGGAGCGCTTTCTCGACATGATGAGCGCAGCGAGCTTGATTCCGGGTCCGAGCTCGAGCGAGCTTGCGATCTTCGTCGGGTACGAGCAGGCCGGCGTCCTCGGCCTGCTCGCCGCGGGAGGGTGCTTCATCCTTCCCGCGGCCTTGATCACGACGGCGATGGCGTGGGCCTACGTTCGCTTTGGGTCACTGCCGCACGTCGGGGGGGTGCTCTACGGAATCAAGCCTGTCGTCATCGCGATCGTCCTCCAGGCGATCTGGGGACTCGCGCCGAAGGCCATCAAGCGTTCGCGCTGGCTGGCCTTTCTCGGCGGGCTTGCCACCCTCGCGGCTGTCGTCGACGTCGATGCGATCGGTGTACTCGTCGGGGCGGGAATTCTCTCCGCCGCCCACGATCGCGTGTCCTTCCGCGAACGCGAAGACTCGAGCCACCGCGGATCCGCACTCGGACCCGTCGCGGCCGCTGGTGCGCTCGCGTCCACGAGCAGCGTCGGCCTTCTTGCGCTGTTTCTGACCTTTCTGAAGGTCGGCGCGGTCGTGTTCGGAAGCGGCTACGTTCTTCTCGCGTTCCTCCGCGCCGACCTCGTGGACCGCCTGCACTGGATGACGGAGTCGCAGTTGATCGACGCCGTCGCCGTCGGTCAGGTCACCCCCGGACCTGTCTTCACGACCGCCACGTTCATCGGATACTTGTTCGCGGGCTTTCCCGGTGCGCTCGTCGCGACCGTCGCGATCTTTCTTCCCGGCTTCGTGTTCGTCGCGGCGATAAGGCCCATCGTTGCGCGCGTTCGTCGCTCACGTGTTGCTGGCGCATTCCTCGACGGTGTCAACGTGGGGTCGCTCGCCCTGATGGCGGTCGTCACGGTGCGCCTCGGAGGCTCGGCGTTGATCGACCCTGTCACCGTTACGCTGGCACTGGCGAGCGCCGTACTCCTCGTGCGTTTCAACCTGAATTCCACGTGGCTCATTGCCGCGGGGGCGCTCGTCGGGCTCGCCGCGGGGGATGTTCGCTGACTGCAAGGAGAGGTATGGCCGACTTCGGAGGGGCCCTCGACTGCGTCTTGACGCATGTCGTCACAAACATGGCAAGCATGGCAAGCATGGCAAGCATGGACAGTGGACCGCTGCGGCTGGGCTGGGTCCCGTGTCAGCTCGGTTTTCGGCAAAATACGCTCCCACCGCTCAATTCGGCATGGCGCGCACGCCGTCCGCGTACCATCTTGTGGCCCTCGCCGCAGACCTCGGGCGCCACACGTCTACAAATGGGTGGAAGTTCTTACCGCAGCCCCGTGTTGTCCCGCCGATCGTGCGACCCTACTCAACGACTCGACATCTCACCACACAACTACCGTGATTGTTCCTAGCCCAGCCCTCGCCACCCAGCGAGAGGATTTCGACCGGAGCCCGCTCGAACTCAAGACATTGGCGGATGCGTCAGTCGCCAATGATTCGACGATCGTCGCTGCCGACATCCTGCCACCCTCGGTTCGCCCACCGCGGCGGCGAGTGCTCTCGCACGAAGAGGAGGTAGATCTGTCCCGCCGGATCGAGTCGGGCGAACGGGACGCCATCCATGCCCTCGTGGGGACTTCGCTCGCGGAAGCACCGCTTCGGGCCATGGCGAACGAGGTGCGCACCGGGCGTTTGCCGACGTCGCATGTGCTTAGGAATGCTGATGAAACCGCCGACAGAGACGGAGTCCGGGACGATCTAGCTGGCCTTCTCGAACGTGCCGCAAGTGTCGCCGCCAGGGCGGATCGCCGGCCTAGGACCGAGGCGATTCGCGAACGTCGCCGCGCTCGCAGCGCGAGGATCGCGTCTGAACTGGCGTCCATGCGCCTCGAGCGGCACGTCTTTTCTCGGTGGTCTCGGGAGCTTCGCGTGCGAGGCGTGGACGAGCGAACGAGGCGAGCCTTCGCCCGTGCACTGGCCAGTGCATCGCAGGCTACCCACGAGTTCGTGGCCGCGAACTTTGGCCTCGTCGTCACCTATGCTCGACGCTTCATCGGCCAGGGCCTCGACATGCACGACCTCGTCCAGGAAGGCCAATTGGGGCTCATCCGCGCAGTCGAGAAGTTCGACTGGCGTCGCGGTCATCGTTTCTCGACGTATGCCGCTTGGTGGGTGCGTCAGGCCATGGCTCGAGCGATCGCCGATCAGAGTCGGACGATTCGGGTTCCAGTGCATCTGCTCGAGAGCCGTCACAAGCTCGAGCGCGTGCGCAGGACACTCGCTCAGCAAGGTCATCGCGATCCCTCGGAAGAGGAGCTGGCACGCGAGAGCGGACTGCCGGTCGACAAGGTGCGAGCCATTGTGGGCCTCGTGCGTGAGCCGCTTCGACTGGAGGCGCCGCTCGGTGATGACGGGGATGGCGGCCAGCTCGGCGACATGGTTGCTGACACTCGAGCGACCGCGCCCGACGACGAGCTCGCGCACGAGCGCATGCACGAACAGACACGCGCGTTACTCGACCTTTTGTCGCCGCGAGAACAGCAGCTTTTGCGGCTGCGCTTCGGAATGGACGGCGGCCCCGGGCATACCCTGGAAGAAGTCGGCAAGACGTTCAATCTGTCTCGCGAGCGCGTTCGACAGATCGAAGCAGCCGCGCTGAAGAAGCTCCGTGCGGTGTCCGAAGAGCGGGAGCTAGGGTCATACATCGGCCGGTAGAAGGCCGGTGTCTTTCGGCCGATCCCAGCGCGATCCCGGCGTCGAGCGTGGCTAGCCTACGGGAGGTAGGCTCCGCGCGACTCGCCGCCGGCCTCGCTTGGTCTCGACCGAAATACACCGACGTTCTTCGAGTAGACTGGACCGGTGGCGGAACTCGTCTGGAAGGGCAAGGATGCCCTGCGCGAGCGGGGAGTCGGGCAGGGGAGCCCAGGAGGAGTTCTGCGCCTCGACGAAGCGTATGGTGATCGAGGGAAAGATGGACTTCGAGGGCGCCTAGTCCAGGGGGAAAGCGCTCGCGTGCTATCCGCGTTGCTCGGTGCTCTTCGGGGGCGTGTCGCTCTCGTCTACATCGATCCGCCGTTCGTTAGCGGGGTCGGGTACGACTACAGCGTGGCCATCGCGCCCGCTCCGGGCGCCGACGGCGAGTCGGCGCGCGTTCGGATGCCAGCCTACCGCGATGCCCTCGACCTCGACGGATGGCTCGACATGTTTTTCGAGACGGCATCCCTCGTGCGCGAACTGCTCCGCGAGGGTGGCAGTCTCTACGTTCACCTCGACGCTCACGCGGTCCACTACGCGAAGGTGGTCCTCGACGAAGTGTTCGGAGTCAAGGCGTTTCAGCGCGACATCGTCTGGCGAATCGGGTGGGTGAGTGGCTTCAAGTCGCGCGCGAAGAACTGGATACGAAACCACGATACGATTCTTTACTATGTCAAGCCCGGGGCGACCCCCGTCTTCCACAAGGAGTACCTTCCCTATCCGAACGACTACGCGCGCCGTAGCGGGGCGCCGTCGCCCGGCCCCGGATATCCTCTCGAGGACGTGTGGAATGCAAGCCGCGCCGACCGCCTCGACAGCATCCAGATCATGTCCTTCTCGGGCGAGAAAGTCGGATATCCGACCCAGAAGAACGAGAGCCTCGTCGCCCGGATCGTCCGTACTTCGTCGAACCCGGGTGATATCGTCGTGGATTGTTTCGGAGGCTCGGGCACGGCCGCGATCGCGGCGCACCGCCTCGGACGAAGCTGGGTCGTCTGCGACTCGTCGCCGCTCGCCATCCACGCCGCGCGCAAGAGACTTCTCGCCGAAGACCCTCCGCCCGCATTCGATGTGGAGAGTCTCGAGGACGCAGCGCCCGTCGAAACGGCAGGGCGCCTGACGATCCGCGCCAGCAGTATCCGTGGCAGCGACGGGTCCGATGGCCAAATCATCGACGTATCGTTGGAATCATTCGATGTTGCCGAGTCCGAGGCAGTGGCTGAGGCGCGAGCACACGTGTCGCATTTTTCGCAATGGATCGATGGGTGGTGTGTCGATTGGGACGTTCAGGGGGGACCTCTCTGCGCCGGAACTTCCCTCTGGCGCACGCGCGCCGGTTCGCTGACGCTTCGGGCGAGACACGAATACGTCAAGAGGGGGAGGGTGGTCGTTCGAGTGCGGGTGTTCGACGTGTTCGGTGGGGTCACCACTCGGGATGTTGCGATTGACGTCGGAGGGTAGACAGGGAGCGTCGGGGGCTCAGGTTTCCGGAGCGGGGGAGATCCTCTAGCCGTGGGTGATGAGCTCGGGTTGGGCCACGTTTGCGGTAGGCCAAAAGATACTTCTCACGGTGACGAAAAGTACTTCGTGAACTCCGTGGCACTCCTCGTCTGTACACGAACGGTCTCGGGATGTAGTTCCGTGCTTCCGAGTTCCATCGAGAGGACGCCACCCGTGCCGTCGGGGACGTGGGCAGTGATCGCGAGGGACGCCTGGTGCTCGGGAGTAGCTTCGGCTTCGAGCCACACGGCCCGTCGAGGAGGAATGCGTGCGAGCCACTGGCGGAGGCGTTCCTCGTATTGCCGCCGCTTGGACAGTGCCATGGATTCGCGAGTCGCGGTTTGATAGATTACGAGGACTCCAGAATCGGGTAGTTTTGCGAAGAGCTCGGGAAGCCTGGCGGGGACGAGTGCTGCATTGAGCTTGTACAGAGCTGGCGGCGCCTTGATTTGCCCGCTGCGTAGCCATTCGCGGACGGCGCCGTCAAACCGGGCGACGCGCTGTGCGGCACCCGCCCAGATGCAGGCCCGGGCCCACGCAATGTCGTCGCTCCGGTTGAAGTTCAGCGGCTGGACGTCGAACCCCACGCGCATGCAGACGTCGAGATTGGACGCGACACGCAGCGGTTTGCCCGTCCCATCCTTCCAAGTATTTGGCAGGCGATCGCCGATCAGGTTAAGCCCGCCGGACGCTCCCACGTCCACGAGCGCCACCGGTCGTGACGACTTGTCCCAGCCGGCAAGCGCAGCAGGCCACTTCCATACGACGGCCCGGGAGACCTCGTTGGTCTGCGTCATGCGAGTCGCCAGCATGATCCAGACGCCCGAGCGCTCCGGGGAGAGTGCGGCGAGCATCGCCTCGCGCGTCACGGCGAAGTGGTCCGGATCCTCGGTTGCGAATCCACGGGCGAGCGGGTGGTCTGGCGATTCCATTGCCTCCGCGCGCACGGCTGCAAGAAGTAGGAATGGTCGGCTGAAGTAGGCGTTGAACTGACGCCCGTTCCAAGCGGTCTTCAGCCGATCCACGACCGAAGGGACGCGATGGGGTCCCGTGATAATGTCCTTCAAAACCTGGAGCGCGCGGACGTATGACAAGGAGCGACCTCGAAATTGGAGGGCTTCCGTCCGCTCGAGATCCTCCTCGATGTGGTCGATTCCAAAAATGGCGGGTGCAAGCGTGTCCTCGGGCGTCATCGGGCTCCAATAGGCTCCAGCGATTTCTTCATGGCGAGTGCGCTAGCGCTACGTCGTCCCGAGCGATCGGCGACAATTCATTCAGGCTCGACCTTCGGCACAACCTGGAGAACGGCAGATCGTCGCTCTGGTTGAACTGCGATCGCTCGGCCCTCGAGCCTTGCGCGGAGGTTACCCGCTGACGCTTCACGTGCCAGGGGGACAGCGCCCAAAGTCCGTCAGCAACCATGCAAAAAGGAGCTCAGGCGCCGCGCGAAGTGGCGGGTGGCCGGCCACCAAAACAAGCGGCGCAGAGTCTCGATGGGACTAGACTCTCGGTGAGAAGGCAGGCGGTCGATGAATCGGTGGAGAGCTGTTCCGTTGGCGATTGCTCTATCGGCGCTCATCGTTCCGGCGTCCTCCCTGGCGCGGGGCGGAGGGGGAGGCCACTCCGGTGGAGGTCACTTCGGAGGCGGGGGCCACTTCACGGGCGGGGCCCACTTCGCAGCCGGAGGTCCCTCAGGGGGCGGTCACTTCGTCGGACGTGCATACGTCGGACCGCGGGTGGCGTGGGGTCGACCGCACTGGGGCGCGGGGTTCTGGGGATGGCGAGGTCACTCGTGGATCTGGATCGGCGGACCTTGGTGGGTCACGCCGGTCTACCCGGGCTGGATATGGATCGGACCGCAGTGGGTTTGGGACGGAACGGAGTGGGTCTGGCAGGAGGGGTACTGGGCACAGTCGAACTAGACGGGGAATCCCAATGGGGGAAGTCGTAACGCCGGAGCACTGGCGCAGTTTGGCAGTCCCGTCGGGAGGCAATCGCGGCGTGCTCGCTCGGAGGTGAATTTGTCCTCTCCGAGCGGATCAATTCGCTCGATGCGCTCTCGCGTGAGCCGGTTTGGCGGAGGATGTTCACTGCGGTCGTGCAGGACCGGTTCACGAGCATCGACGCGCGCTGTGCCGGCATCGTTCCCACCGAGACGGAGAATCATGAAACTACGTTGTGCTCTTGCAATGGTCCTGGCTGTTGTTGGATGTTCGGACTCGTCGTCTCCCGTTTCCGGCAACGCCGATGCTAGCGCAGGGGGACCGCCGACGGTGGAGGGCGGCGTCCCGCCCGGCCAGGGGCCTCCCGACGGTGCCGTTGACTCAGGCAACGGCGTGCACTCGGATTCCGGAGCTGCAGCGGATGGGACCCAGGGGCAACCGACGGATGCAAGCGCGGAAGCGCAAGGTCGGTCCGTGGACGCAGCCATTGACGGGCAAAGTCCAGTTGCGGACGCGGACGCGGGCAGCGGCGGGCAGAGTGACGCTGGCGTAGGCACGGATGCGGGAGCGGAAGCCGGGCAGCCTTGCGTGAGCGATCCCACGCAGTTCACGTATCCATTCCAGAACTACTGCCTTGATCTCGAGGACCGGGTCACCAATCTTCTGAGCCTGCTCACGGACACGGAGGCGGTGTCGCTGCTCACCGAGCACCAACCCGCGATCACCCGCCTCGGGATTGAGGCGTTCTCCACGTACACCGAGGGCATCCACGGGCTGGGGTCGGCCCAGAACGAACCGACCATGTCCCTTCTCTCTACCCAGTATCCGCAGGCTTCTGGGCTCGGAGAAACGTGGGATCCCGAGATGACTCGCCAGGTGGGCGCCGAGGAGGGCCACGAGGCCCGCGTCTACTATGTGAAGTACAACGGCACCCACGCCAGCTTGGCCATTCGGGCACCCGTCGTCGATCTGAATCGTGATCCGCGGGCGGGCCGCAACGAGGAGTCGATGGGCGAGGACCCGTATCTCGTCGGCGAAATGACGAAGGGATACGTGCATGGGTTGCAGGGCGATGATCCCAATTACCTTCAGTCGGCTTCCACGGCCAAGCACTTTTTGGCGTACAACCAGGAAGAGAACCGGGGAGATCTCAACGTAGTGGTCGACAATCGAAACCTGCGTGAATATTATCTCATTCCCTTCCGCGAGGTGCTTCAGAACCAGCACGGGCAATCGTTCATGACCTCCTACAACGCCGTGAACGGCGTGCCCAATACGGTGTCTCCGTACATCAAGAGCATCGTGATAGGAGAGTGGGGATTCGACGGGATGGTGTGCACCGATGCCGATGCGATGCAGGCGACCTACGAGTCATATCACTACTTCCCGTCGTTGATCGCCGCGGCCGCCGGAACGGTCATCGCCGGGACGCCCGTGATCTTGGCGGGCGACCCCACCTCGATGATGTCGGCGTACACAACGGGAGCCCTCACGCGGGCCGAGATCGACGCGGCGCTGCGCGGCAACTTCCGAATGCGCTTCCGGTTGGGCGAGTTCGATCCTCCCGCGCGTGTTTCCTATTCGACCGTGGACGGGACTTCCACTCCGTGGACGGACCCCGCCGTGGAGGCGACCGTGCGTCTCGTGACCCAGAAGTCGATCGTTCTCCTCAAGAACTCGGCGGGGATGCTGCCCCTCGACAAGACCAAAGTGAAGACATTGGCGGTGATCGGTCCCAACTCCAATCAAGTCTTCGGCGACTGGTACGGCGGTAAGCCCCCCTATGCCATCACTCCGCTCGCGGGCATTACCAGCAAAGTAGGCACGGGAGTCAACGTGCTGTCCGCGGTCGACAACACCAATGGCGCGGCCGTAACGGCGGCGACGGGCGCGGATGCGGCCATCTTGTTCGTTGGCAATAATCCGATCTGCGGGTCGACGACCTGGGCGGTCTGTCCAAGTCCCTACGACAGCAGGGAAACCATCGACCGGCAGTACATCGACCTCAAGCCCGATCAACTCGCAATGATCCAGGCCGTGTTCGCGGTGAACCCAAACACGATCGTCGTGCTGGTCTCAAGCTTCGCGCAGTCAGTTACGTGGGTAAACGCCAATATTCCAGCCATCGTCCACGTCACCCACTCCAGTCAGGAGCTCGGCAACGCTATCGCCGATGTACTGTTCGGTGACTACAACCCTGGAGGCCGAACCACGGTGACATGGTACAACTCGCTGACCGATATTCCGGTCAAGACCGATTACAATATACGAAACGGCCGCACGTACCAGTACTTTACGGGGACGCCGATCTATCCCTTTGGATTCGGCCTCAGCTACACCACGTTCAGCTACTCGGCTTTCCAGCTCAGCGCGTCGTCCGTGACCCAAACCGGCTCGATTACCGCGAGCGTCGACGTGACGAACACGGGCAGCGTGGCCGGCGATGAGGTCGTGCAGCTCTACGTGAGCTACCCCACGGATGCGGGGGTCGCGCTGCCCATCAAGCGTCTCATCGGATTTCAGCGTGTGACCCTGGCCCCGCAGGCGAGCCAGACCGTGACGTTCACCATCAGCGAGTCCAGCCTCTCCACTTGGAATGACACGGCGTCGGCCTACCAAGTCCCGACAAGCACGGTCCAACTCACGGTCGGAGGCTCGTCGGCGGACGCAGAGGCGCAGGCGGAACTGACGGTGCAATAGCCGGAGAAGGATTCCGGCAATGTGGGGAGTGATTCTCGGGCCGTGTTCCAGGGCCTCGAGCTCTAGCCCTCCGTGAGAAGGGCGGCGCGCTTGGCGAGCGTCGGCCCGAGCAGCAAGACCGCGAGGAATCGACCGGTCTGGACGGCCATCACAAGCGGCACGTCGACGGACGTGCCGGCAGCGATGATGGCGACCGAATCCGCTCCGCCGGGGCTCGTGGCGAGGTAGGCGGTGAGCGCGTCGAGGTGCGCGATGCGCGCGACCATCCAGCCGATCGCGGCGCAGGCTCCTACCAGCGTCGCGATCGACGCGATCGCGCGCGGCAGGGCTCGCGCCACTAGGCGCAAGACGTCGCGCGTGAAGCGCAGGCCGATCGCCCATCCGACGATCACGTAGCTCGCGGCGAGGAGCGGCTGGGGAAGTTCGACCCGGAGAAAGCCCACGCATTGCAGCACGGTGGCGAGCATCATGGGAATGAGCAACGGCCCGGCAGGAATGCGCAGCCGCGGCGCGACAAGGCCCCCAACGAGAATGATCGGGAGAAGCGTCGCGAGCGATGGCCACGACACGGGGGCGAGCCACGTCGGGTGAGGCGCCGCAGCGCCGGTGAGTCCCGAGAGGCGTGCCACGAGCGAGGCCGTGACGGCGACCACTACGACGCGTGAGTACTGCATGAACGCGACGAGGCGCATGTCGGCGCCGAACGAGTCCGAGAGCAGCACCATCGCAGTGGCTGCGCCCGGGAAGGAGCCCCAAAGCGCTGTGGTGCCGGGAAAGACGCGGAGGCGAGTGAGTACGATGCCGAGAGCCATCGCAACGAGGAGCACGGAGAGCGCGGCGCCCACGAGAAGAAGGACGTGCTGGCCGATGGTCCGGAAGAGGACCGGCGTGAAGCTGCGCGCGATGAGGCAACCCACCACCGCTTGCGCGAGCGTGAACACTCGGGCAGGCAGCTTCATGGTAGCTCCGCGACCGGCGGAGATCATCGCGGCCCCCATGGCGCCGAGAAGGAACGCTCCGGGCAAACCGATCGCGAAGAGCAGGGCGATGAGCCCGGCGGTGGTGACGAGGAGCAGCGGCATCGAGTGGCTCCGACGTGGGACGGCGCTTGCGTCGTACCCTGGGCCGGTCTACCGCACGTGCGCCAGGTGCCACCAGAGTATCAGGAAAAGGACGACGAGCGACGCCAGGGGCGCGATGCCGACGATGGTGACGTGGCGCGCCCATCGCAGGGCCTTTCGCCATCCCGTCGCCACGACCAGGTGTGAGGCAAGACCGGAAACCCGCACCTGCTTGGGATGGTCGAGAGCCGTCTTGAGTTCGGCGGCGCTGTGATAGCGCTCGGTCGGGCGGCGCCGCAATGCCCGCAGGACGATTTCTTCGACTTCCGCAGATACATCCGGATTCAGAGCACGGGGCGCCTTGGGGTCGCCGATGTTTCGCGCGCTCGCCACCGCGAAGGGGTCGTCTCCTTCGAACGGAGGGTGTCCCGTGAGCATCTCGTACAAGACAGCGCCGATCGCGTAGATATCCACACTTCGCTGACCCCGCCTGCGCCGAATCTGCTCCGGCGCAGCGTAGTCCGCTGTCGCGACGGGGGGAGCTTGGCCAGCGAGCCCCAAGCGGGATTCCTCGACTTCGTGGGCGACCCCAAAGTCGATGAGCCGCAGGGACCCGTCATCGCACAGGATGATGTTGCCGGGCTTTACGTCGTAATGGACGATGTGCTGGCCATGCAGGTATTCGACGGCGTCGCATACCAGGCTCGCAATTCGCAGCGCCTCGACTTCGCTCAATGTCCGGTGCCCAGCGAGCCGCGACGCGAGTGTGGTCCCGTCCACGTATTCGGTCACCACGACGTCGCGCGCGCGGCCCGGTGGGAGTGCGCGGAATCGAAGGATGTAGGGGTGCTGCAACCTGAGACCGATCTCCGCCTCGCGCTGCGACATCGACCAGCTGCCGATGCCGCTCGAGAACTGTGGAAGCGCGACTTTGACGGCGCAGACGTCTCCCTCGTCGAGGTCGCGGGCTTTGAACACCGTCGACATTCCGCCGCACCCGATCTCCTCGAGCAGCAAGAATCGGCCCAGTAACGTCTGGCCAACAGATACCATCCGCGTCAGCTCCATGAACGTGCCGAATGCCCACTGCAACTCGAGGCGATCATCGTTCTGTCGGTTTGTAGCTTCCGGCGTATCAAGATTCTGTCAGGATTTGGGGGAGCGGTACGGTTCGACTCGATCGCGGCAGTGAGAATCTGGGCCATGCGCTCCGAGCCCACCGTGTCGGATGCGCGCAACGAGACATGCCGCCGAGCAAACGCAATTCGCTGTCGAGCCAACGCGGTTCGCCGTCGAGCAACCGAGACATGCCACCGAGCAACCGAGACATGCCGCCGAGCAACCGAGACATGGCGCCGAGCCAACGCGATTCGCCGTCGAGCAACCGAGACATGTCGTCGAGCAATCGGGAATCGCCGTCGAGCAATCGGGAATCGCCGTCGAGCAACCGGGAATCGCCGTCGAGCAATCGGGAATCGCCGTCGAGCAATCGGGAATCGCCGTCGAGCAATCGGGAATCGCCGTCGAGCAATCGGGAATCGCCGTCG
>Ga0326728_10013533_pt1 | contig 17684 bp, 18 predicted proteins | sample MB3enrmetagenome_FD_207602 | JGI IMG/M metagenome (GOLD analysis project Ga0326728, IMG submission 207602) | Lab enriched peat soil microbial communities from McLean, Ithaca, NY, United States - MB31MN | ecosystem: Environmental > Terrestrial > Soil > Wetlands > Peat | place: USA: New York... | reverse complement strand
CGAGGGACTGCACCAAGATGGCGCGCCGGAAGTGTTCTCGTACCTGGCCGGGAACAGCAGCGATGTCAGGCTAGTTTCCCAGGACGCAGGAAACGCGAGCATATCCTTCGTCATGCCGGCAGGCAGGATGAAGGCATGTTTAAATGAGTTGCACCAAAAACTGATTGAAAGGTGATTACCGTCAAAAAGGGAGTCGTAGTGCTGGGAGCCACAGGCCTGGTCGGCCAACGGATAGTGTCGATGCTGCAGAAGCATCCGTGGTTCGAACTGGCAGGCGTCGCAGCCAGCGAAAAGAGCTCGGGCAGGAAGTACGGCGAAGCGGTGAGCTGGCACGTGGAAACTCCCCTTGATTCGGAAGCAGCGCGAATGACTCTCATGGAATGCACTGCGAGGAAAATCGTTTCGGAGTGCGACGCGGATTTTGTCTTCTCCTGCCTTCCCGGAGGCCTCGCGAAAACTGCAGAACAGGAATTTGCGCGTGAAGGGCTGGGCGTGTTCTCGAAAGCGAGCGACAACCGCATGGAGCCGGACGTCCCGCTCATCGTTCCTGAGGTAAACCCGGAACATACTGAACTCATCAGGATACAGAGGGAAAGGCGGGGTTGGAGCGGCTTCATCACCACGGACCCGAATTGTTCCACCACCCAACTGGTCCTCAGCCTCTTCCCGCTCAAAAAATACGGTTTGAAGAGAGTGGTCGTGTCGACGATGCAGGCACTCAGCGGAGCAGGTTATCCGGGCGTAGCCTCGCTCGACGCGGTCGGCAACGTCATACCGTTCATAGGTGGGGAAGAGGAGAAAGTGGAGCGCGAACCGAAAAAAATCCTGGGTTCCCTGCAAAACGGCGCAGTGAAGGAAGACCCGGTCGTAATCAGCGCTTCGTGCAACCGCGTTCCGGTTGCGGACGGGCACATGGAGACGGTAGTCGTCGAGCTTGAAAAACGGCCTTCGGTGGAAGAATTGAAGAAAACATTTGATTCGTTCACCGCAGAGCCGCAAAAACTCAGGCTCCCCTCAGCGGTCAGGCCAATCGTGGTCAGGAACGAGAACGACAGGCCGCAGCCCAAGAGGGACCTGTTCGAGGGCAATGGCATGAGTGTCATCATCGGAAGAATCCGCCGGGACCCGGTCCTCGGAGTAAAATACACCTGCCTCGCCCACAACCTGGTCCGCGGCGCAGCGGGCAACGGCATGCTGCAGGCGGAATTGTTCGCTGCCAAAAAACTGGTGTAAAGCGCGGCTATTCTTTTCCTTCGACTTTGCGCGCGATACCTCGCAGATAATCGAATCTCCTGTGCATGTCGTTCTCCAGCTCTTCCAGAGTCTGCCCCAGGGTGCGGCCCCGCAGATAGTACATCCTCCCGTCCTTCACTACGAGCCCGGAGCGCTGGAAAAGGTTGAGATGGTATATCACAGCCGCCTGGCTGACAACTCCCAGGGCCATTATATCCCGCGAAGAGATGCCGGTCCCGGCCTTGCTCGCCTTCACCAGCGCGCGGAACACAGAGAGCCCGACGTCGTCCCGCTCGTCTCCGAGGCCGAGGCACTGATATATATAGTCTATCTCCGAGTCAATATTCTCCTCGTTGGCAGGGATTGAGATGTACCTGATGACTATCTGACGATAGTAACGCCGTGGCTGCATGTTAATTATTCCGCATGAAAATTTAAAAACCTTTCGTAATATTAAACAATATGTTAAAAATTTAACAAGATGCACTGGTGATTGAACGGACGCACACAAAGCGAAGGAAGCAGTGAAGAACGCGCTCGATGAACTGAGCGGCACTACGTCCAAGCCTGAACAATCCGCAACCGAAACCAAACCGGCACCGCAGCCGGACAAGGCAAAGGAGCTGGAGGACCGCGTCCTCCGCCTCCAGGCCGAGTTCGAGAATTACAAGAAGCGTGCGGCCAGGGAGAACGAGGTGGTGCGGGAGAGTGCATCCGCAGAGCTCCTGCTCAAGCTCCTGCCGGTAATCGATGATTTCGACATGGCGCTGATGCACATGGACCTGCACAAGAAGGACGATGCAGGGAAAGAATTCATGCGCGGCATGGAACTGATATATGCCAAGCTCCTGGACACGCTCAAAAAAGAGGGCGTGGAGGAGATGAACGCTCTTGGCGAGAAGTTCGACCCGTACAAACACGATGCGCTCCGCCACGGCGAGGGGGAAGACGGGAAGGTAGTCGAGGTCGTCCAGAAGGGCTACACGCTCAAGGGCAAGGTCCTGCGCCATGCCAAGGTAGTGGTTGGCAAGGGTGCGGAAGCCGAAGCGAAGGCGGGGAAGGAAGGGAAGAATGCCGGGGGAGGCAGCAAGGACGGTTGGGCGCAGGACAGCGGAATAAATTAACGCGGGAAGATATGAAGAAAACAGATGGTATTACGAGGTGGAATGATATGACGAAGATATTGGGTATAGACCTGGGAACCAGCAACAGCGCAGCAGCATTTCTTGAAGGCGGCAGGCCGAAGATAATACCGAGCGCAGAGGGCATAACGCAGTACGGGAAAGCGTTCCCGAGCTACGTCGCGCTCACCCGCGACGGGCAGAGGATAATAGGCGAGCCGGCCAGGAGACAGGCAGTCACCAATCCCGAGGGAACTGTAACGGCGTTCAAGAGGAAGATGGGCACTGACTACAAGTACGAGATATATGGTAAGCAGTACAGGCCGCAGGAATTGTCTGCATTCCTTCTCCAGAAGATAAAGAAGGACGCTGAGGAGTTCCTCGGCGAGAAGGTCGACAAGGCGGTCATCACCGTCCCTGCGTATTTCAACGACAACCAGAGGCAGGCGACCAAAGACGCCGGAGAAATCGCGGGCCTTGAAGTCGTCCGCCTGGTGAACGAGCCTACTGCCGCATGCCTTGCATACGGCCTAGACAAGGCAGGCAAGGACATGAAGATACTCGTCTACGATTTCGGCGGAGGGACTCTGGATGTCACCATAATGGACTTCGGCGGCGGAGTTTTCGAGGTCAAGTCGACCAGCGGCGACACGCAGCTGGGCGGCACGGACATGGACCGGATAATCGCCGAGTACCTCACCGATCAGTTCCGCAAAGAGAGCGGCATCGACATATCCAAGGACAAGCAGGCACAACAGAGGGTACTGGAGGCTGCGGAGAAGGCGAAGATAGAGCTTTCCACTGCGCTGGATTCCGAGGTCAACCTGCCGTTCCTCGCTTCGGCCGGCAACCAGCCCAAGCACTTCGTGCACAAGCTGAGCAGGGCCAAGCTCGAGGATCTGGTCAGGCCGATCATCGAGAAGTGCAGGGGCCCGGTCGAGCAGGCCATGCGCGACGCGAAACTGTCGCCGGCCCAGATAGACCGCATAATCATGGTGGGCGGGCCGACAAGGATGCCCATAGTGCAGAAGTTCGTAGAAGACATGCTCGGCAAGAAAGCGGAGCGCGGCGTCGACCCGATGGAATGCGTGGCCATGGGCGCGGCGGTCCAGGCAGGCGTACTCTCCGGAGAGGTCAAGGACATCCTCCTGCTCGACGTCACTCCGTTGTCGCTGGGGCTCGAAACCATGGGCGGCGTGTCGACCAAGCTGATAGACCGGAACACCACCATACCCACCAGGAAGAGCCAGGTGTTCTCCACTGCAGCGGATATGCAGACCGCGGTGGACATCCGCATCCTGCAGGGCGAGCGGCCCATGGCTAAGGACAATGTGGAGCTGGGCAAGTTCACTCTCATGGGGATACCTCCTGCGCCGAGAGGCGTGCCCCAGGTGGAAGTGACGTTCGACATAGACGCCAACGGCATCCTGCACGTGAGCGCCAAAGACAGGGCGACCAGCAAGGAGCAGAGCATGCGCGTCACAGCGCCGCTGAAGATGCGCGACGAGGAGATAAAGCAGAAGATGGCTGAGGCGGACAAGTTCGCGGAGCAGGACCGCACCGCATTCGAACTCGCCACGGCCAAGAACGAGGCCGAAGCGATGGTGTATCTCGCCAAGAAGACCGTGGACGAGCTCAAGGAGAAGATATCCAAGGAGCAGTTCGACAAGATTGACGCCGCCAGGAAGAAGGCCGAGGACGCGATGAGCGGCGACGACATCGCCAGGATACGGACGGAAACCGATGCGCTGAAAAAGGCGCTGGAGGAAGCCGGCGGATCCATGTACCAGCAGCAGGGCGGCGGGGAAGACCCGCCACCGGGCGGAGAGCAGCCCGGAGCAGGAGGGCCTGGAAGCGGCAAGGGATACGAGCAGATGAAGAAGAAGAAAAAGGGCGGCTCGGGCGACGACAACGTAGTGGAAGGGGAATACGAAAAGGTAGATAAATAGTTGCAAGGATACCTGTCCCAGGGGGAGCACCAAATGAAGGACTACCACGGCATACTGCGAGTGCGCAGGAACGCTACACTCGCAGAGATAAGGAAGGCGTACCGCAAGCTCGCCATGCAATACCACCCGGACCGCAACAAGGAGCCTGGCGCGAGCGAGCGGTTCAGGGAGATAAGCGAGGCGTACGCAGTGCTCTCCGGCAAGGAGAGGGCACCGGTCCCGGTGCCTGGACCGGAAACGCGAAACCGTCAGCAGGGAACGGAAAGCCGGGGGCATGCCGGCACTGGCATGGACGTCAGCTGGGGGCATCGCGTGATTAATATATGGCAGGGCATAATGGAGAAGAAATACGATAACATGTACCGCTAGCGTGTGTCAGCATGGCGACCAAACGAGACTATTACGATGTTTTGGGCATCCCCAAGGGCGCCAGCATGGACCAGATAAAGCAGGCCTACCGGAAGCTCGCGCTCCAGTACCACCCGGACCGCAACAAGGCGCCGGACGCGGCAGAGAGGTTCAAGGAGATTTCCGAAGCCTACGCTGTTCTCAGCGACGAGAAGAAACGGGAGCAGTACGACCAGTACGGCCATGCGGGCTTCGACCAGATGTACACTCAGGAGGACATATTCCGCAGCGCGGACTTCACGGATTTCGAGGACGTGTTCCGCAGCTTCGGAATGGACCCCTTCGGCGGTTTCGGCGGCGGCATGTTCCAGGGGATGTTCGGGGGCATGGGAGGCCGCAGGAGCGGGCGGATGCGCGAATACGGCGCTGACCTGGAGACCGCGGTGGAGATAACGCTCGAAGAGGCTGCAAAGGGGGTGAAGAAGGACGTCAGCTACCATCGCAGCAAGGCATGCACAAGGTGCAACGGAAGCGGCAGCGAGCCAGGGAGTTCCAGGAAAACCTGCCCGGCATGCAACGGGCGGGGGCAGGTGCAGCAGGCCCGTAGGGCGGGCCCCATGGCATTCTACACTGTGACCACCTGCGGCAAATGCAGGGGCGAAGGAAGCATCGTGGAGAAACCGTGCAAAAGCTGCGGCGGCTCGGGCAAGGCGAGCTCGAATGAACACATAAAGGTGAACATACCCCCGGGCGTCCAGAGTGGCATGAGATTGCACCTCGAAGGGCTGGGTGAATACGGCCGTGACGGACCCGGCGGCCTGTTCGTGCGCGTGTACGTGAAGCAGCACAGCCTGTTCGAACGCAGAAACGACGACCTGCATACCGATGCGCGCATAAGCTTCGCCAGGGCTGCGCTGGGCGGGGAGATAGAAGTACCCACGCTCAGCGGAAATGCGAAACTGCACATTCCAGCGGGCACAGAATCGCACACCGTGTTCCGTCTCAAGGGGGAGGGCATGCCGAGGCTGGGCAGGGGAGGCAAGGGCGACGAGATGGTGCGCGTCCTCATAGACGTGCCGAAAAAGCTCAGCCAGCAGCAGAGAAAACTCCTCGAAGAGCTGGATGGGGAAAACAAGGAAGAGAAGAAAAAGGGATTATTCGGATTGTGAGCGATGCTTTGAGCCAGCGATGTGAAATGGCGCTTCTGTAACGCGCATCAGCGCCTTTTCTTCTTCGCTGACTTGGCTTTCTTCACCGCTTTTTTGGCAGGCTTCTTCACCAATAGCCGCTTCCTCGCTCCAGTTCCCTTGGGTGCCTCTGACTCCGACATGGTCTCTATTTCCGTCTCCATCATCTCGAGCGACTCTGACAGCCGGTCGAGGGACAACACGAGCCGGTCGATATAGCTGGCCACCAGCTTCAGGTCGGCGGCATCCGCATTCACGAACATCTCTTCCCGCAGCTGGCGGAGCTCCTCCCTGAATTCTTTTAACGTTTCAGACATACCATCACCATCAGGGATAATCCGGCTAATCTTTTAAGAGTTGCTAACCCAGCAGAGCGGCTATTTCCAGGCATTCCTCTTTCGCGAGCGTGCGGGGCCTCCGCGCCAGAAAATGGCCCAGACGCGCGATTTCGCCTTCCCCGAACAGCTTCGATGACAGCAATGCATTGCGCACCGTACGGTTCTTGTGCTGGAAGAGCGAGCGGATGACGTTCTCCTGCAACGCGGTCAGAGAGATGTTTTTGGGCCTGAGCAGTATTATGGCCGAATCCACTTTCGGCACCGGACGGAAGAGATGGCGCAGAACCTTCCGCTCTACCACGACGTCGTAGTTCAGCTGGGCGGTGACGCTGAGCCGGCCGTAGTTGCTCTCCCCTGGGCTGGCAACCATCTTCTCCGCGAATTCCTTCTGCACCATGAGTACTGCGCGCTCGAAACGCATTAGTGCGAGCCGGAATACGATGCCGGACGATATGTAGTAGGGGATGTTGCCAGCTATCACGTCGGCAGGAGGGAGCTCGGCCTCCATGACATCGGCTTCCAGGACTTCCACCGGCTGCCCTGCGAACTTTTCGCGTAGCAGCGATGCGAACCCCGAATCGAGTTCTATGGCGGTGATTTTTTTGGGCTTCCGCTCTAGCAGCGCTTCGGTGAGGCGGCCGTCGCCTGCGCCTATCTCCAGGACGGTCTTCCCTTCAGGCTTCGAAAGCTCGGCCTCAAAGCGCAGGATGTTACGGTCCTCCAGGAAGCACTGCCCCAGGGACTTCCTCAGCTCAGAAGGCCGTGTCCTCATCCTTTTTCCCCTCTATGACCAGCACCGCGTCCAGGAATCCGTACGCATAGTTCGCAGCCCCGAAGGCAGTGAAGAAATCGCCCTTCTGGAAGAAATGCCTCGCATCGTTCGCGTAATTCTCCGCGTATTCCAGCACCTGTGGGTATTTCCTGCCCAGGTCCATTCCCTTGAACAATACAAGCATTTTCTCGAGCTTTTCCAGGTCCTTCTTGGCCCTTTCCCGATCGTCCATGCGCTCACATCTCCCGGACTATCTCCTTCAGGTTGCGCCGTTTGTTCCGCTCCGGAGACTCGGCCGGATAGCCAAGCGGGATTATGGCCACGGGCACCTCGTACGACTCTGCGTTTATCAGCCTCGAGACCTCGAGGACGTCGAAGCCGCCCACCCAGACCGAACCGAGCCCTTCTGCGGCTGCGATGAGCTGGCAATACGCCGCGGCGATGGTCGCATCCTGCAGGGAATAGAACTCCAGCCCCCGCTCCCCGTATTTGACCTCGGAACGCTTCTCGTCCGCGGAAAAGACGAGCACGAGCGGGGCACGGATTATCGATTCCTGGTCGAAGGCCGCGGACATAAGCCCTTCCTTGAGCTCCTGCGTCCGGACAATCGTTATCTTATACGCCTGGAGGTTCCCGGCCGACGGCGCAAGTGACAGCGTGTCGAGTATCTTCTTCAGCGTCGCGACATCCACCTGCTTCTCCTGAAACGCCCGGATGGAGCGTCTCCTGTCTATGACATCGTAGAAGTCCATGGATTGGATTGGGCCGGGAAGGATAAATAAATGATAGGGGCGGCCGGCAGTCGGACCTTGCAGGCTTCGGTGGTCCGAGGTCCACCGACGGCTAGTTTATACGGAGAAAGGCTTTGGGGAGCAGAAGCATTACGGCCTGTACTGAGAAAGGAAGTATAAGTGTCAGCAGCAGCGCATCTTCCCGCCCGAAGGGCAGTACAAATGTCGCCGTGAAGGAGCTTAACTTCTGAGTTCGGAATGGGATCAGGTGTTTCCTCCTTCCTATGGCCGCTGACAGGATTACTCTGATGACAACTCTTTATAAACATTCGGGAGGCACTTCTATCCATGAGCGGAGTTGTAGATTACGTCAGAGATGCACTGGGGAAGGCCTACGCGCGGATAATGGGCGCACCTAAAAAGGATGCAACGCCGGCTGGCGCGCCTTCGCAGAGCAGGGCGATGACAACCGCCACGCAGAACCAGATGATGATGGCTCCGGTGCCAGGACCAATAACGGTCGTACCTTCGCAGACGCCGATGGTCATCCGGCAGCCGGTAGTGAAGCCCGAGGCACCCAGGATAACGGTGAAAACCAAATTCCCCCCAAAGCCTTCCAGACCAAAGCCTGCGAAAAAAGCCGCGCCTAAAAAGCCCGCGGCAAGGAAGGCACCGAAGCGCAAGAAATCTCCGTGAGATAACTGCAGCAGGTAATCCTTATGTCAGATACGAAGCACATGCACTGGTCGGAATGGCTGGCTGAGAAGGTCATTGCCGAGAAGAAGGAGCCGTACGTGATAACGGCAGGCATGACTACCTCGGGACCGGTCCATTTCGGCACGTTGTGCGAGATGCTCTTTCCCATGGCCATAAAGGAGGCGCTGGAAGGGAGGGGGAAGAAGGCGAAATACTATTTCATAGCGGACATAATGGACGCATTCGACTCGGTTCCTCTGGCCATGGAGCAGTACAAAAGCCAGCTCGAACCGCACCTGGGCAAGCCGCTCTGCTACGTTCCTGATCCGACCGGCAAAAGCAGGAGCTTCGGCGACCACTTCCTTGATGAGGCGATGGGACTCATGAATTTGTTCGGCATAGGTGCGGATATAGTACGTATAAACGAATACTACGAAGCGGGGAAGTTCGATGAATGGGCGGCTTTCTTCCTCAAACATGAGTCCGAAGCGAGGAGAATCGTAGAGGAGACGAGCGGGCAGGCAGAGAAAAAAGACTGGTCTCCGCTCATGCCCATATGTGGAAAATGCGGTAGGATAGCCACCACGCGCGTGACAAGCCACGACGCCGGAGGTTACGAGTATGCATGCGACAAGGATGTGAAGTACACCAAAGGCTGCGGACACAGCGGGAAGGACAGGATAGCAGATCACAAGTACAAGCTCGTCTGGCGCCTGCACTGGCCAGCATGGAAGCAGGTCTTCCACACCAGCATAGAGGGAGCAGGCATAGACCACCACACCAAGGGAGGAAGCGAGGACACCTGCAGGGCGATAACGCTCGAGCTGATGAAGAAGGGGTATCACATACCCTACCGCTACGGATTCATCCTCTATCAGGGCAAGAAATACTCGAAGTCCAAAGGGACCGGCATGGGCATAAGCGAGATAGTGAAACTGCTGCCGCCGGAAATCGTGAAGTACATGCTGCTGCGGCCTGACCTGGAGGAGAACATCGATATAGACCCCACCAGCGAGAAAATGCTGCGCACTATCGAGGAATTCGAGGCCGCGGCGAAGCTCGATATCAATACGCCGGAGATAAACCGGTCTGACCGCAAGAAGGCGATTGCATTCTCGTTGGCTGCCGGAAAGGCAGGCATCCGCTGGTCCGCTCCGTTCCTCGACATGCTCCTTTATTACCAGATATACCAGGACTGGGAGCAGGTGGCCGGCCTGAGTGGTGACGCCACAGGCATCGCATACATGAAGCCGTACATCAGCGAATGGATAGCCAAGGATTTCATACCTGAAGAATACAGGTTCAGGTATAATCCCGTGCCGAACGAGCACGTGAAGGAATTCATAGCGTCGCTCACTCCGGACATGGACGCAATCGCGGTCCACAATGCGGTCTATGATTTCGCGAAGGCGAACGGCATGGAAGGCAAAGAGATGTTCGTGGAGATATATCGTTCGCTCATAGGCAAGGACCGCGGTCCCAGGGCAGGCAAGCTTATAACCGCCATAGGACTCTCACGGCTGAAGAAAGACCTGGCGATAGGATGACGACCGTCCTGAAGATAAGCGAAGACGATTTCGAAAGCGCCATAGACGTCATCGACCCGCTCATCCACAGCGACGGTGTTTTCGTCTATCCCACCGATACGGTCTACGGGATAGGTGGGAAGGCCGGATCTGCGGACGTGGTCCGGAAGATAAATGCCATAAAAGGGAGTGACGCGTCCAAACCGCTGTCCGTGATGGTTTCAGACTTCGGCATGATAGACGAATACTGCGACACAGGCATCTGGGAGGACAGCATCCTGCGGAGATACCTGCCCGGGCCCTACACGTTCATAATGAAGCTGAGGAGGCCCATAGCGGCTTCTGGAACCGACCGGCTCGGCGTGAGGATGCCGGATTCCGCATTCTGCCGGGCGCTGTGCGAGCGCATAGGCGAGCCGGTTATAACGACAAGCGCCAATCTATCCGGCAAGGAAGCACCGGTACAATTCGGCGAAATAGACAGGAAGATACTCGATTCGGTGCAGGTCGCCGTAGACGGCGGACCTACCAAGTACCGCAAGGCGTCGCTGGTGCTTGACCTTGTCGACCTAATGCAGCTGCGGAAAGGCGCGAAGGGGATAAAGATTCCCAAGCGCTAGAACCACTGGCCGAGCTTGCTCTGCGCGCCTTTCTCCTTGAGGTTTTTCTCCAGCTGCGCCAGCGTGTTCCCCACGCGGTCCTCGGAGAAATCGTGCTCCTGCACGAGGATGCGCTTCACGGCATCCGTGTCAGGCCCTCCCCATGAGAGCTTTCCGGGGTCCTGATACGGCGGGCTCAGGAAGAGGTGGAGCACCTCTTCGGCATCCACTTCGAACTCGTAATCGTATTTCTGCTTGACGTAGGCGAGTAGGTCGTCCAGGGTCTTTGTCTCCTTCACTATCTTGAGCGCAGTCTTGGGTCCGACGCCTTTGACGCCCTCGTTGAAATCCGTGCCGAGCAGCATGCCGATGGATATCAGCCGCTCACGGGTTATGCCGAGCGAATCCAGGGTCTCCCGGAGCATTATCTCCTCCGGCTCAACCAGGATGTATCTGTCCTGGCGGGGGACTTTGCGCCTTCCGGTTATGGAAAGGTTGCGGACCAGGACGGGCGAGCCAAACATGAGCACGTCGTAATCCTGGGATGCGGTCGCGTTGGCAAGTCCGTTCTGCACCATCAGGGCTGCCTGCGCCTCCCCATCGGAAGGCGCCTGCACGCTCGGCACGCCCATGGCGGCCAATAGCTTCTTGCTCTCTTCCACCATTTCCGCGGTGAGCCGCGAAGTCGCCTGGGCGAATTTCTTCGCCTCGTCGTATTTCCCCTGCTCGAGCGCGGCCTCCCATTTTTTCGTAGCTATCTTCTTGACTTCCGCGCGCTCTCCCTGCACCCGCCTCTTGAGGGCGCTGGCCTTGCCATCGAACACATACACCGGTCGGATGCCGCCATCCAGCAATTTTGAGGTTCGATAGAACAGGCCTGAGAGGTGCGCAGTGACATTTCCCTTGTAGTCCATCAGGGGGGTGCCGTCTTCCTGACGTATGGAGGCCAGGAACTGGTAGAGCATATTGAACGCGTCTATAGCCACTGTCTTGCCAGTGAGCGAATCCAGGGAGATTGTATGCTTAACCGCCAGGTCGCCGAGGTCTACGCCCATCTCACTTCCCTTTTTTCTTCTTTTCCGGGGATAACATATCCGCAAGCGTAGGCGCGGAGAGGCTTCGGGACGCTGCCGCAGGGGACGGGGCTATGGAAGCCGTTGTTTTCTCTATGAGTTTTATGCCCAGTTCCTTCTCCAGCTTGCGGGCCACCACAAGAGAAGGCATCAGCCTGCCGTTCTCTATGGCATCCAGGTAACTTTCCTTCTCGCTGATGCGCTCAGCCACCACTGCCAGCGGCAGCCTGGTCCGGTCCCGGGCCTGGCGTATCACCGCTCCCCAGTCATCGACGATGTCCTCGCCGCCCAGCTCAGGAGCAGGCCGGGGGGCATCCACGACCGGGCCTCCAGCTTCTTCATCATCATGGAATCTGTGCAGCACCTTGCCGCTACCCATGCATGCACCGCAGGCGAGAAGCTTGGCGCCTTCGACCATTATCTGTGCCCTCACCGGGCTTCTGCCGCATATGTCGCAAGAAAGGTCTCCCATGGCAGAATATCGCCGCAATACCTATAAAAATACCTCGTTTCCAATGCCCATCATGATCATTCTCCTGCTGATAATAGCCGCAGCCTTAGGGCTCTTCTACGCCATATTGCAGTTCAGCATACCGGGCCTGTGGAAGTTCGTGCTCGTCGTGCTGGAGATGGTGCTGGTGAGCCAGCTGCTCATAAGGCTCTACAAGGTGCCCAATGAGCTGGGACTGCTTCTCATCAAGAGCAAAAGGGGCATCCAGGCAATAGACGCCATGGCGAAACGCATCGGCCTGTTCAATTTCATGGCGGACACCGGCAATGCGGCGTGCTACGGCCTCCTCAGCCTGGTGCTCATGCGCAAAAGCAACTCGGTGGCAAGCCTGATTGCGGGCCTGGTAGTCCTGGCTTTCGTGACTTTCGTAGTCGCGCCTTACGCATTCGTATTCCTTTTCGAGGTGCTGCGCATCGGCTCCGTGAGCCAGTCCGTGACGTCCGTCGTATCCGGCACCGACTACGGTCTCCTGGCCATCGGCGCCATACTGCTCATAGGAGGGCTTTTCCTTTTCATGCTGGCCGGCATAGTACTATACGGAGGCATCGTGTTCGTGGCGCTCGTCAAGACCCTGTTCCTGGGCACGAACGCCATCGCAGCTACCAGCTCGGGCGGCACGTTCCTGCTGCCAGGCATCAACCTGCCGTTTTTCGAAGGGATAATAGCGCTGATAGTGGTACTGGTGGTGCACGAAGGCGCGCATGCCGTGCTCACCAAGATAGCCAAGGTGCCCCTGCTCTCCTCCGGCGTAGTGTTCTTCGGAATAATACCCATAGGCGCGTTTGTGGAGCCCGACGAGAAAAAGCTCGAGCGCGTGGACGCGCCGAGGCAGACGCGGGTGCTGGTGGCCGGCTCCACCGCGAACCTGCTCACCTGCGTGGCGTTCTTCCTGCTATTCGTTGCATTTTCCATAGGAACGCAGGATTTCCGCGACCAGGGCTATCTGGTCCTTTCCGGGATGGCTCCCGGCACCGTAATCCATTCCATAGACGGGACAGCGGTCAACCTGGAGAACTTCACAGCACCCGTGCTCCCCAAAAACTCGGAAGTGACACTGGAAACCAATTACGGATCGGTCGTCAAGGCCACTGATGCCCAGGGCAAGATGGGCATACTCATCGAGCCCGTCACCAAGAGCACCATCACCGCCGAGTTCACGGTACCCGGACTGGAATTCATATACACCACGCTGGGCCTCATATTCGCGCTGAATTTCGTGGTCGGCGCGGTGAACCTGCTGCCCATACCGCTTTTCGACGGCTACCGCATAATAGACGTGAACGTGAAGAACAAAGCGATTGTGACTGCGCTCACCTACGTGACGCTCGCCTTCTTCATACTGAACTTCGTGCCGCTGCTCTTCCATAGCTGAAGCGGCGTTTCCTTTTCGGGAGCAGGCCGAGCAGCTCCATCCGGAAGTAGGTGGAAAGTCTTTTCTTCGCCCGCTTCTTTTTCGCTTCAGCGGTTTTTCCCCTGGCGCTTTTCCGTTCAGCTTGAGCTTTCCGGCTGGACGCTACGAACGCCTTCCGTTCGGTCCGGACACGTAGCGCCATGCGGACTTTTGGTTTTTGGGCGGCACTGGCCTTTCGTATGGCGCCGGCACCGGAACCAACCCGGCGTTCTTTCTTTTTACGGACTGATTCGGGGGGCTGTTTCGGGGGTTTAATGATAAGCCTGCGTTTCGCTTCTTTCTTTCTTAGGGGCACTTCTGGGACTGGACGGAGCTGTTTCGCACGCTTTTCCTTTTTACGGGCACTGGATATGTCGAACAGTCTGGGGATTTTCACTTCATTGGGTTTTTTGACCTGTTTTTTCAGGAATTTGTACACCGAAGGAGTCGGCTGATGCGGTTTGCGCTTCCTTCTCCGCGGCGCTTCAGAGTTTAGCTTCGGTTTCGCTTTCTTTTTCTCCTGAATCCGCTCGGATTTTTCTGCCGATTGCTGCGGTTTCTTATTTCTGACCTTCTTGGGCACAGAAGACGCGAGTAAAGGTGGTTTTGTGGAAACATGCTGTATATCTTCATTCTGCAGCAGGCTTGGATGATGCCAGTAATAGCTTATGAGTTTAGATGATATCTTCATCGAATGGAATGATTGAGCAGATCGTTGTTGCATAGACGCGTCAAACGATTTATAGGCCTGTACGTCTTGCACAGCCGCAGAAGAAAATGGAGAATCCGGAGAGTGTCCCTCCAAAACAGATGCGTCCTTGCACAGGGTAGAGAAATATAAGGTGATTGCATTGGATCGGGTTTCGGTCTCTTGCGTAGGCAGACGGAGCAACTGTCTTGTGGATGCCATAAGCGGAGCAGTTTGCATCTGGATATGCTCTGTTAGCTTTCCATCGAAGGATTTCACACAGATGTAGGGAATCCGATTTGGCGATCCATCCATTGGAATCACGATTGAACCTCGCTCCGTAGGGATAGGGAATCCCAGTGAGGCGAATTGGGGCTGCAACTGGAATGATGGGACTTGGAACTCGGGCGAGGCGAAACCATCTACGGCGATGTGTGAGTTGTCGATTATTGTAAGTTCACCGGTTCGGATACTAAAAACTGCGGTTTTAGTGAGCTTGAATTCACCGTTCCAATCTTCTGCGTGCGCCGCACTTAATTTTTGCCATGTCTCCTGATTCAGTATCGCACCGGTACCGCCTTCATATCGAAACTCGGTGAGATTACGGGCATCATCCTTTGCATTAACAAGTGCGATGGTGTATTCACGGGCATGCATCTCATTGAAATTGAGGAAATGATCGACATCACCATTGGACCTAAGCGCTACAGGGATGCCATCCTGATCGATGAAGGCGTGGAAGAACATATCTGCCCCTGCATATGCTGTCGCATCGAGTGCTATAGAACGGAACAGTTTGGGATTGTTGAACGCGGAAAAATCGCCTCTACCAACGAGATTTTTGTCACTACATACGATGAAGGTGCCATTCACATATAATGCAACGAGCTGCTTTCCCCACTTCGTTTCGGCTTCCACAAGGACCAGTTTGCCTTCTCGCTGCATCTGCCTCAGAACGGAATCAAAATCGGCGTCCTCGGACATCAGAGTCGTAAGCCTGGCTCCACCAGGTATATTGACTGTGTGGATGGCGAGGGGCGAAGAAAATGTGCGGGTGAAAAGGTTGGTTGACTGTAGCGGCTGGCGCTGCCGTTCGGTAACAGTGGGAGTAGTGCTGAGAATTGCTGAACCCGCCATGGGGGTTGATAACTGCGCCCAGTCTTATAAAAGTATGGGGCTGTAGAAGCCAGGCATCCGATTAATCGGCTTTGATGCCTTATTTGCAGGGGCAGGCACCGGGAATCTGAACCAGGATACGCTCAGGCGATGATTCCGGAGGGAAACGCCCGGAAACCAGATAAACCCCCCTCGTGCCAGTTTTTTTAAATGTTTTCCACCAATTTATATCTGTCTTTCGGTGCAGGTGAGGAGTCAGATGATTCGTTCTTTTCTCAGGTTAAAAATGGTGCCGGGTTTGATTGATTTGGGGTGACGCTTAAGATGGAAGGAAAAAAGGAGAAGGGGAATTTCAGCGTATTGCTTCTGGTCCCGCGATACCGGGCAACAGAGAAGGTGAACTACGAGTATACGTTCCCTATAGGATTGGGCTACATCCTGCGCGTGATAAAAGACGCGGGATATGATGTGACCTGCATCAACATGAACCACAGGAACGGCACCATCGCGGAGATAATGAAGGGGGAGCTGGACAAGAAGAGATACGACGTAGTGGGGACAGGGCACATAGGGATGGGATATACTGTAGTCAAAAGGATCGTGGAGGCGGTGCGGGCGCACCCCAGCAAGCCCAGGATAATCCTCGGTGGAGCCCTGATGACGAGCGAACCAGACCTGATGCTGGATGCCTTGAAACCGGATTATGCCGTGCTCGGAGAAGGGGAAACCACGGTCCTGGAACTGCTCGAATGCATGAGGAACGGCTTGGATGCGAAAAACGTCAAAGGCATCACATTCAGGGATAATGACGGCAACAGGGTAGAGACCGGGCCGCGGGAGCCCATAGCGGACATCAACCAGCTCCCTTTTTCTGACTATGAAGGACTTGAATACAAGGAATACCTGGGTCGCCAGCCCACAAACAGCTATTCTTATAACAACCAGTATGATGAGCCCCGCGCTTATCCAATACTTTGCAGCCGTTCATGCCCGTTCCAGTGCACGTTCTGCTATCATTCCATAGGAGGCAGGTACCGGGAGCGCTCGATTGAGAATGCGTTCCAGGAGATAAAGGAAGCGGTAGCGAAATACGATATCAATGTCATCTGCATATACGACGACTTGTTTTCATACCGAAAAGAGAGGATATACGAGTTCTGCGAGAGGATCAAAGAGCTGAACAAAGGACGTGCGAAGCAGATAAGATGGAACTGCCAGCTCTCGGTCAATACGGTGGACCCCGAGATGCTCAACGCCATGAGAGAAGCTGGATGCGATTTTATCTCATATGGATTCGAAAGCTTCAGCCAGGAAGTCCTGAAAAGCATGAAAAAACCGATATCGCCGCAGCAGATTGATTATGCATTCAAAGCAACGCTGGGGGCCCACGTCGGCATCCAAGCGAATTTCATTTTCGGCGATACTGCTGAGACCAAAGAAACCGCAAAACAGACGCTCGATTACTGGAAGAGCAACTGCGAGGGACAGGTCAGCCTGCTGTTCATCCAGCCCTATCCGGGCAGTGCAATCTATAGGCGCTGTTTGGAGAAAGGCATAATCAAGGACAAACTGGAATTCATTGAAACGAAGATGGACAGGGATGTCGTCTTCAATTTCACTGAGAAAATGACGGATGAGGAGGTCGGGGAGCTGGCCGCCGAGCTACAGCATGCGATGATGAAGTATGTGAAGACTGTGATCCCTCTCCGCCTCGAAAAAGAGGGCCGGCGCAGATATGGCAGGTATAAAGCGAGCGTAAAATGCCCATTCTGCAGCGAAGTAGTGGAATATGGAAACTATTCCCTGCAGAGCAGATGGATGTACATAACAAAACTGCTGATTTGCAGGAAATGCAAGATGCGCTTCAATGTCGCAAGCCCGCTGATGAAGCTGTCGCAGGAGACCAATCTTTTCCCCATGATCCAGACAGGCTACAGGAAAATGGTGAAACTGCTGGACAGGAACGTGAGATGAATCCCTGGCTTGAAAACGCAGCGGGGCACATCCTTCTGGCGCACCAGCGTCATATCACAGGCCGTCTGGACAGTTCGCGCGGCAGGGAAAGCTTCTCGAAGGGCTTCCCTTCGTTCGCCTTCTCCACCAGCGATGCGAGCACATCAGTTGCCATCTCCTTTGGCGCGTCCTTTCCGCCATCGGGCGCTCGTATGTTCACCGCGAGCATGCCTGACTGGACCTCCTTGTCCCCTATCACTGCTGTGAACGGCACCCATTCCTTCTGCGCATCGCGTATCTTCTTGCCCAGCGGCTCGTCGCGGTCGTCTATGTCTACGCGTACCTGCCGCTTGTCAAGGGCACGGAGAACTTCCACAGCGCGCTCCTTGTGCTTGTCGCCTACCGGTATGATGCGTATCTGCGTCGGCGAGAGGAAAACGGGGAACATCGCCT
>Ga0326728_10013532_pt1 | contig 17684 bp, 15 predicted proteins | sample MB3enrmetagenome_FD_207602 | JGI IMG/M metagenome (GOLD analysis project Ga0326728, IMG submission 207602) | Lab enriched peat soil microbial communities from McLean, Ithaca, NY, United States - MB31MN | ecosystem: Environmental > Terrestrial > Soil > Wetlands > Peat | place: USA: New York... | reverse complement strand
CACGCTGGGCGACCCCGCGCTGGCGGATTTGCGCCAGCCGTTGCAGGCCCTGTTGCGGCGGCACTACTGCCATCGTTTTGACCCGCGCGGCTTGAGCGCCCCGGAGCGCGAAGCGCTGGCGCGCGAGTCAAAAATCTGTCTGGAAACGCTGTCGCGGATGGAGCGCCATTCCGCCCATCCGGCTTGAGAGCGATTCTGGAGTTCATGGTTGATTTCAACACCCCATGATTCAATCCCTGGCCAAGTGGTCCTGACGGGGAAAAATCAGGTTCGGGGTTGATACAAACCGCCGGTCGGCGCGTCACTGCTTGCTGGCCGGAGCGGGGATCAGCGCCCGCAGGATCGGTTCGACCCATGCGTCGCGTCTCACGTCGTAGAGGATGAAATCGCTGTCGAACTGCCAATAGCTCCAGCTCCAGCCGCGCAATTCCGCCGCGCGGGCCACACTGCCGGTGTAACGCGCGCGGGCCTCCATCGCCCCCTTGTCGTAGGCGCCGAACTCGCCGAGATACACGGGCCGGTTGTGCTCCTTGGCCCAGCCCGCCGCCGTGTCGAAGTCGCGCCCGATCCTGGCCACTTCCTCCGGTGTGCCCCAGTCCACACCCACCTTGTCCCGCTGGGCCGCCACCCAGGCCGCGCCTTGATGCGTGAATTCCATCGGCGTGTAATAATGCACCGTGACGATCAGGTTGCTGTCCTGCTCCGGCAGTTTCAGTTCGGCCAGATGGTCAATCGAGTTCCAAAACGCCGGGCCGACGATGACCGCGCGGGCGGGATTCTTTTCCCGGATGATGGCCAGCGCCTGGCTAAAGTAGTCATTCCAAAGCGAGGGAGTGAGTCCCCCGTTCGGTTCGTTGAGAACCTCAAAAAACACGTCGTCCGGGGCGTTTTGATAACGCGTGGAAATCTGCCGCCAGAACGCGAGGAATCTCTCCTTGTTCCTTTCGGGAGTATCGGCGAGGGTGGTGAATTCGTGCAGGTCGAGAATGACCGCCAGGCCCTGCTGCCGCGCACCGTTCATCGCCCAGTTGAGGACGTCATACCACGAGTCAGGCAGCGCCCAGCCGTTGGTCGCGTTCATTTGCCGGAACGGCTGCAGGTTGATGCGCAGGGAACTGAAGCCGGCCTCTTTGAGCAGCCGAAAGTATTTCTCCTGAAACCGCGCCTGGTCCCTCGATCGCCAGATCGGATCGTACCCCAGGATGTTCACGCCGCGGCCCAGCTTCCGGTTTTGCTCGAAGGCATCCGGCGCTTTCGACTGCGCGCGGGTTGATGCGGAGACAAGGCACAGAATGGCGGCGAGGAGGCGAAGCGTCGTTTTCATAAATGGCAGGTTTCCTGGTTTTTGCAAATACGGCTATTTCTCACCTCTGTCATACGCGCAAAAAATCTCAACGAAGCCAGATCTCGCCCTACAGGCTCGTCTTCCCCTCCGCCCTCGCCCTCGCCCATCTCGCTTTGGCTGCTGCTGAAAGTTTGGCCCTGGTTGCCGGACGGCTGCGCCAATCGTTCTTTTTGGCCGGCTTGGGTGTTGCTGCAATGCCTCTCTGCCTCGCCCATCTCGCCTTGGCCGCAGCACTAATGGCCGCCCTGCCAGCCGCGCTCAATCGCCTCTTGCCCTTTTTGGCTGGTCTGGAGTCCGTGGCCCCGGTCCCTTTGATCCTGGCCCATCTGGCTTGTTGTGCCGCCGCCATCCTTGCCCTGACTGCCGCCGATCTGCGACGCTTTCTTGGGGCTTTCCCGGTGAACGTTGATGGAATTTCACCACCACCAGAACCAATGGAATCGAGTTGGCTTTCCAGCGTCTCGATCTGCTCTTTGATGGCGATGATTTGGTTGAGTTGGCTTGTTGTTAATTCTGTAATGTTCATGGGTGATGGTTTAATGCCGGCGGGGTTTGGAGTCAATCAGGAAGATGGGGCATTATGCAGCCGAGGCAAAAGCGCGGCACCTGGAGGCCAGTGTTTCCAAGCTTCACATAATTCATATCCATCTCCCATTTCATATTGAACCGGCGGACGTCGCCGCCATTATTGACTACAAAAGTCCGGGTATGAGGTGATTTTGGCGGAGGCGATCATTCAAATATGCGACCGACCGAGAACGCCTGAGCAACGAAATTGCCGATCCCGTAATAAGTCTGGGTGTCCGGCGCAAATACCAGCGGTTTGAGCTTGGTGATTTCAATGCTGCCGCCTTTTGCCATCACGCTGTCTTCCGCTTTCACGTCCAGGATCTGGCCGATGAACTGGGTGTGCAGTCCAAGCTCGTTGACGAGGGCCAACTTGCATTCCAGGATCAGGGAGAACTCCTTGACATACGGGGCATCCACAAGATCGCTCCTCACCGGCGTTAATTTCGTTGCCGCCAGCTTGTCCACACTTCTGCCGGAAACCAACCCGAAATAATCCGCCTGTTGGACATGACTCTCTGACGGAATGCTGATGGTGAATGCATTCCGTGCCAGGATGTTGCCGTGGGTGTGCGTCGCCTTGCGCAGGGACACCGCAACGCAGGGTGGCTGGGAGCAGCAGATGCCTGCCCATGAAGCGGTCATCACGTTCGGCTTGCCTTCTTTGTCGTAGGTTCCCACCACAAACACCGGCGTCGGGTAAACAAGGGTTTTTGCGCCTAAAGATTCTTTCATACAGGACATCATTTTAAGCCAAACTCATACGGCATCCAAGCCTGAAAGACAACCGCGAATCCGGACCTCAGGGACTGCCGGGCGCGGTCAGAGACTGGACTGCCCTGCAAACAGAATGCCGCTATGGGGTAAACACCCCATAGCAGAGGCCCGGCCGGTGGTGTAAAATGCCGAAATCGCTATGAAATCGAATTTTGACCGCACTGCGAATGTCCGCATCGTCGCCTCGTTCGGCGACGCTCAACTCGTCAGGCATATCAACGGCCGATACGAACTGCGCGGGGGCTCGGCCGCTGAGCACACTGACGCCATGGAATGGATCTCGATCTTCCTGCACGAAGCCGTCGTGTCATTTCCGCCACCCGTTCGCGATGTTGCTTTTTGTGAACAGACAATGAGCGTGTCACGGCTCAACCTTCGACACCCTGGGGGCACCGTTTCCCCGTGTCCCGAGAGCCGGCAACCATTGGCGACCGTCTTCGGAAACGAGGATTTGAACTGTGGCTTGCCCACCCCCAGTCTGCTCAAACTCTGACCTTTATGCGCACCCTGTATTACGTGCTCCTTTTTGTTTGCCTGATTCTCGTCCTCTTTTGCGTAAATTTTGTGCGATGGCTAATCTCCAAGTCTCAGCTTGCGCTGCTTTCCGTCCGCCTAGGGCCTCCCCCTCGCGGTCCAGGATGGAGGCGAGAAGCCGGCAGCGACAGTGGCGCCGCCTGACCTCTCCCCGGTGCGAGAGGGGGAAGGAGGCAGCGCGGTTTTAAAGGACATGATGCCGCTTAAAATGACTATCACCACTGCTCCAATTATGACAGTTCGGAACCAGGTTCTGGTTGATATTCTTGGAAGACATGTCCATCCGCCAAAACACACCGCCGCTGTCGTAATAAACGCCCACATTTCCCAATAAGGGCCACGAGTAACCCGCCCAAGAACCGCTAAAACAGAAATCAATCCCGTCACCACAAGACTCCATTTTGCATTGCCGCGCATATCCCGCCAATGTGGCTCCCACCACGCCTCACGATTCGGTTGTTCTGAATCACCCATAAGATCAATGGAGAACCGTTCTCAAAACTCGATATCCCACAGACCGGCGGCCCGGTCCAGTTCGATAAGAGCCTTGGCGACGTCGGCCAGCGCATCGTTGTAACTCTGATGAACTTCATTGTCGGTGCTTTGGGCATCCAATAAATCCAGCAACGTGGTCTGGCCGTGTTCGTAGCTGAAGCGTTTGGCGGTCAACACATCGTCCGCGCCTTTGAGCAGTTCGTCATGGAATTTCTGGACGCGCTCCCGCATGATTTGGTAGGCGCTAAAGGCCTGCCGGATTTGCACCTCGGCTTTTAACTCGGCAGACTGCAAGGTTTTCTCGGACTGCTCGGCTGCAAAGCGCGCGGTTTGAATCTCGGCGTGTTGGCGGTGCCATAACGGAAGAGGGAATGAAAAACTCAAGGCGAGCTGGCTGTCAGCGGGTGTCGGGTCCACGAAGTTCTGCGATTGCGAGGTGTAGTTGTAACTCAGGCCCAGGTCCACATCGGGCATCCGATTTGCCTGGGCGAGGCGGACACCGCTTTGGGCGCCGTCCCGCGCGTGACGCAACGCGATCAAGTCCGGGCGAACCAGCAGAGCGCTGCCCAGCAGTTGACCCAGGTCGAAGACGCGCGGCTCCAATTCGAGCCGGCCTCGCAAGAGGAATGTCGTCTGGCCGCGATCGCGGCCCAGGAATGTGCTTAAGGCAAGTTGGGCCGTCCGCGCATCGTTCTCGGCATTCAGCAGGTCATTCTGAGACTGGAGCTCCTCCACGCGCGATTGGGTAAAATCGGTCTGGCCGATGTCGCCGGCATTGAAGCGGACTCGTTGCGCGGTGACCAGTTGGCTGAGGTAATCCGCCGCTTGGCGTTGTTGGTCAAAGGTCCGTTGTGTGGCCAGCGCTTCCACGTAAGCTTTGGATGCGTCCAGTTTCAGGTTGCGCAGGAAATCCTCCAGAGTGACCGCCGCCGCGTGATAACTCTGCTCGGCGGCGCGGATGCGCCACTTGCGCTTGCCGAAATACTCAATGGTTTGGTCCAGGCCGACGCTCCGGGCTTCCGGTTGCGTTTGGTTCACCCATTGGCCATTTGAGTTTTGGAGGTACTCGCCATGAAAGCGGAGATCCCGGGCCCCGCCCAGGCTGAGGGTGGGGTTGGGAAACTCTTTTGCGATGGCGACGGCGGCTTTGGCGATGTCCACATTGTAGCGCTGCGCGGCATAATCCAGATTGGCGGCGGCGACTTCGTTCAAAAATTGGTCAAAGGTGATTTCGTTGGTCGCCGGAACGGAATTGGTCACAACCCAGCCCGGCCACGGCGCCGCGGGATTGGTTGGTTGAGGAGCGGCCAGGACGGCCTTTGCCGGCAGCAAGGCAACCAACAAAACAAAAGAGAAATGTCGTTTCATAAAACTCGAAGTCAATCGGAGCCTGGAGAAGCGGCGGTTTTGGCAGCCACTCGTTTTTCCACCACGTAATAAACGGCCGGCAAAACCAGCAAGGTCAGAGCCGTGGCGGTGATGAGGCCGCCCACCACCACCGTGGCGAGCGGGCGCTGCACGTCACTGCCGATGGATCGGGAAAGCGCGGCGGGCAGAAGACCGAGCGTGGCCACCGAAGCGGTCATCAGCACCGGGCGCAGCCGCTCGCCTGCGCCGCGCCGGACGGCCTCCTTCAAGTCGGAATCGGTGGCGCGCCAGCGGTTAAGGTTGTCCACCATGATGACGCCGTTTTGCACGGCGACGCCGAAGAGCGCGATGAAACCGACGGCGCTGGAAACATTCAAAGTCATGCCACGCAATTGGAGCGCCGCCAACCCGCCCACCAATGCCAGGGGAACGGTCAACATGATGATGGCGGCAAAGCGGGCCTGACCGAACGCGGCATACAGAATGAGAAAAATCAATCCCAGCACCGCCGGGATGATGAGCGCCAGCCGGGCCTGTGCCCGCTGCTGGTTTTCAAACTGGCCGCCCCAGGCGATTTCAAATCTGGCGTGGTCGTACTGGATCTTGGTTTCAATGCCGCGCCGGGCTTCCTCCAGAAAGGAGGCAAGGTCGCGTCCGCGCAAATCGAGTTTGACGGAGATGTGGCGCCGGCCCATTTCACGCGAAATCATGCTTTCGCCGGGAGCGATCTTAATGGTGGCGACATCGGACAGCGGAATGCGCGCGCCGGCGGGCGAAGAAATGGTCAGATTGGCAATGGCTTCAGGATTGCCGCGGACCGATTGGATGAAGCGGACGTTGACATCGTAACTCTTGTCGCCGACGAAAACGGTGCTGACGGCCTTGCCGCCGATGGCCGTTTCAATCAGATCGTCCACATCCGAAACATTGATGCCGTAACGCGCGGCGGCCTGGCGGTTGACGGTGATTTGGAGTTGCGAAAGCTGCGGCTCCTGGTCCACGGCCACGTCGGTCGCGCCCCGGATGCCCTGAAGCAGAGGGACCATTTGCTCCGCGATCCGGCGGGCCTCCGCGATATCCTCGCCATAGATCTTGACGATCAGGTCCGAGTGCGCGCCGGCGATCATATCATTGACCATGTCGAGGATCGGCTGGGAAAAGCCGAATCTCATGCCCGGCAGCTCGGCGTCGAGTTTCCGGTCCATGCGCGCGATGAGCGCCTGCTTGTCGCCGCCCCATTCGTTGTAAGGTTTCAGGCCGACGCAGCTTTCGATGTGGGAGAAGGTCCACGGGTCAACGCCCGCGTCATCGCGCCCGGTCTGGGTGATGACATAGGAAACTTCCGGGAAGGTGCGCATCACTTGGCGGTAATGGCGCGCCATCTCACTGGCTTTTTCAATGGAGACGCCGGGCGGCATTTCGATTTGCAACCACATTGAGCCTTCATCCAGATACGGCAGAAACTCCCGGCCGATGGTCAGCGCCAGAACCACGACAATCGCGGCGACGGCCAGGCTGGGATACAAGGCAATTCGCGGCCGGGCGACAATTTGCAGCAAGAGCGCGTCGTATTTCCGGCGCAGCCATTCCAGCACGGGATTCTGCCAGGTCTTGCCCGGCCGGCGATAACTCAAATAGGCCAGGGCGGGAACCACGCACAAAGCGAAGATCAAGGCCCCAAACAGCGAATAACCAATGGTGAAGGCCATGGGGGTGAACAGTTTCTTCTCCACCCGCTCGAAGGCGAACAGGGGCAGATAGGCGGTAATGATGACCAGGGTGGCGAAAAACATCGGCTTGGCCACTTCCAACGCGGCTTCCAGCGCGGTTTTTTCCGTGATCTCCTGATCGGGGCGCTCTTCGTGCCGGCGCAGGATGACCTCCATCAGCACAATCGAGCCGTTGACGATGATGCCAAAATCAATCGCTCCCAGTGAAAGCAAGTTGGCCGGCACTTTGGTGTAGTGCATGAGGATGAAAGCCCACAGCAGCGAAAAGGGAATGGTCAAGGCCACCAGCGCCGCGCCGCGAACACTGCCCAGAAACAGAATCAGCACGACAAGGACCAAAGTCATGCCTTCCAGCAAAGTCCGGCTGACGGTGTGCAAGGTGGTATGCACCAGCCCCGTGCGGTCCAGATACGGCACGACCTTGACATCCGGCGGCAGGAGTTTTGTGTTCAACTCCTCCACCTTCCGGTGGACGCCTTCGAGCACTTGGGAGGGGTTTTTGCCGCGCAACAGTTGAACGATGCCGGAGATGGCGTCATCGTTGTCGTCCTTGCCCAGAATGCCCTGGCGCGCCAGCACGCCCATTTCGGCATGGCCGATGTCCTTGACAAAAATCGGCGTTCCGTTTTTTTGGGTGATGACGATATTCTCCAGGTCTTCCACCTTGGTGATGGCGCCCACGCCGCGCACGACCAGGCTTTGCTCCCCCCGCACAATGACGCTGCCGCCGGAGTTGATGTTGTTGGCGGAAATGGCCGATTCGACGCTGGCCAGCGCGAGGTTATATTGGGCCAGCTTGTTGGGATCAACAAATACTTGGAACTGGTAGTTTTCACCGCCAAAAGGATCCACCCCAATGACGCCGGGCACTTGAATGAGGCGGGGGATGACCACCCAGTTGTTCAGGTCGCGCAATTCACGCGGGCTGCGCAATTTCGACTCGACCGTGTAGCGGTAAATTTCGCCCGTGGGCGGCGTGATGGAATCCAGGCCGGCCTGCACGCCCGGCGGCAGCGTGACGCTGTTGACGCGCTCCCGAATGCGCTGGCGCACAAAGTAGTCTTCCGTGCCTTCCTCGAAAACCAGGCTGACCAGCGAGAGGCCAAAGGTGCTTTTCGAGCGCATGACATGCAAATCGGGAATGCCGTTGAGCTGGCGCTCCAGCGGAATGGTGACCTGCTGCTCCACCTCCTCGGCGGCGTGTCCCGGATATTGAGCGATGACTTGCGCGGTCACGTCGCCCACATCCGGATAGGCTTCCACGGCCAGTTGTTTCAAGGAGTAAATTCCCAAAATGGCGACACTGACCGCCAGGGTGAACATCATCCACCGGCGATGCAGGCAGAAGGTGACGAACCCCGCAATCATTGGAACAAAACCCCTTCCCTGGCCAGGACGGAGGCCCCGGATTCCAGTCCTTGCGTAACGATGCTTTCGTCTCCCATCTGTGAGCCGGCCGTTATTTTGCAGGGCCGCAGAACCCAGGGTTTGACTTGCTCAAACACGAAGGCCGATTCGCCGCTTTGCACAATGGCCGTAGTCGGCACGGTGATTTGCGTTTCCGGGAAGCCGAGAAAAGTGACCAGCGCAAACATGCCGGGTTTAAAACGATGTTGAGGATTGGCCACCGCAATGCGGACTTTGACCACGCGGATGTCAGGGTCAACCAGGTCCCCGATGAACAAAATCGTTCCGGCGATCTTCTCGCCGGGATAGGCCGCGAAGGAGGCGTTGATTTCCTGCCCCTTGGCCAGATAACGCAAGTCCTTTTCCTGCACGCTCGCCGTCAGCCAGACGGTGGAAAGATCGGCCACCGTCATCAACGGCGCGGTCACCTCGTTGCGATATTCGCCGTACGCGGAAGCCATGTCCACCACCTCCCCGGACAAGGGCGACAAGACCCGCAGCGGCTGGCCGAGCTTGTCGGTTTCGGGATTGAAACCATAAGCCAGCAATTGTTGCACCGCGGTGTCGAGCTGGCTCTGGGCCGACTCATAATCGCTGACGGCCTGTTCCACATCCTTTTTGGCCGCAATCTTGTTTTCCAACAAATCCTGCTGCCGCTTCAAAGCCTTGCTCGTTAATTGCACGGCGCTTCTGGCCTTGATGTAATCGCCCTGCGCCGCCAGAAAATCGGGGGAGTTCAGGGAGGCCAGCAATTGCCCTTCCGTCACTGTGTCGCCCAGTTGCACATGCAGCTTGAGCAGACGGCCGGAAAGCGGCGCGAAAACATGGGCGAACTTCTGCGGGTCCGCTTCCACCACTGCCGGCGCGGAAAGCTCGCTTTGGATTTTGTCCGCGCGCGCCTCGGTGAACTTGAGCCGGGAACGCAGCAAGGATTGCTCCGGGATGACAATCGTGTCTCCCTGTCGCTCGAACTCGGCGGGCGGCGAAGTTTCTTTCATTTCGGCGCGTTCGCAACCGGCGCAGAGGAGCAGGCCGGAAACGACCGCGCTAATACTGGCTCTTTTCAAATTCGGTTTCATTCATCGTCCATTGAAGCGAATGCAAGCGCCCATTACAAGCCGGGATTGTTGCCGGGATTTGTTCCTCAAGATGTGGGAAAATGCCGGCAAATGGAGCAGGCATCGTCCCCGCTCGCGGACACAGCCATAAAGCATCAAAAGCCGCAGTCTGACGCCGCAACGTCATGCGGTGTTTTGGGGTTGCGCTGTTGGGCCGCGGCCATAGATGGGAGCAGCGCGGCGACTGCCGCGCCCCAAATGAGGGTTGTTCGGCGGTTGATCTTGGCAGTCGTATCGAGCAGCTATTGACGAGCAGCAAAGACCTCGTCCAAATGGCGCAGCCGACGGGACAAGTCGCGGGCCAGATTCAGGAGCAGGATGCTGTGTTGCTTGGGCATCTTCTCGAACAGGTGGTAAAAAGCGGTCGAAGCCACGCTGACCACTGTGGCCGGGCCGGCGGATTTTCCCGTTGCGGCACGGGGCAGCGTTTCCAAGATGCACATTTCCCCAAAGAACTCTCCCGGTCCGAGCACCGTCAATTCTGCGGCGTTCGGCGTGTTGAAATTCTTGATGATGCGCACCTCCCCAGCCTCAATCAGATACATGCAGTTGTTCTCTTCTCCTTCCAGCGCAATCACCGTGTCTGCCGGGACCTCCATTCTTTCGGCGTTCTCCAAGAATATCTTGAGAGCTTTGTCATCCAAGCCCGCGAAGATCGGCACTTTGCACAGCAGATTTTTCATGGGAAGAATAATGGCCGGGTCTGCAACGAAAAGCTATTATTTTTTTCGGATGTTTGGACGTTCACAAACGCTATAAACAATCCTGAACATCTTTGAATTTGTTGCAACAAACCGTTGTCATTTTCAGTGCCAAAATCGCAAGTGCTTGATACACAAGATGGCGGAAGGGGTGGGATTCGAACCCACGTTAGGGTTACCCCTAAGCCTGATTTCGAGTCAGGTGCCTTCAACCGCTCAGCCACCCTTCCGCGCGTTGATTATCAAGCACTTGCAAGTGCCGCATCCGCTGCAATACGCCAGCAACGGCAATTATTATGGCCGAATAAGAGTCAGCGGCAAGCTCATTCGCGAGGCTCCTTCTGAGAGCGTCCCTGGACCGGCGATAACGGTTCAAGCGCCTCTTCACCCCTGACCGGCCAACGGCCAGCCTCAGACGAGGCCGTCAACGTCAGGGAAAAGCCATAGCGCGCTGGCCAGGCTGCGGCATATCTGCCACCTGTGACACTGTTGGAAGGGGGCGCCGCCACACCCTGCCGCGCGGAGCGCGGCAGGGGCATGCCTGTCTTCGACCATTCCAGACGATGAAACGGCTTGGAATGGAAGCGCGGGCAGTGGAGATGTTCACTGGCCAGGGCTGGGAAAGGTGGTTAAGATCAACCACGCGCTTCCATCCCAAAAAGTGTTGAGATTCGCTTTCGCCAAGTTCGGTTTCGATGTCCTGAACCGTTGGCAAGCCGCCTTTCAGTTTTTCTCGGGGTACTGCCAGACCCAATCGCCTTGCAGGATGTCCTGGCGGGGTGGGTCGGCTTTGATGGTGGCGACCACGCCGCCGTCATCTTTTTCGTTCCAGCCCACGGAATAGAGGATGAATTGTCCATGGTCAGTCCGCCGGTATTTTAGAGGCTGGCCGTTGATGATGTCGTGCGGCAGGAGAGCGACAAAACGGGGGACCAACGCGTTGAGGTCCTCCGGGTATTGGCCCTGCGCCAGCCGGTAGCGCTCCAGGGCGCACGCCAGCGCGCCCATGTCCACTTCGCTTTGCGCCAGAGCGGCTTTTTGCGGGACACGCGAGAAGACGGGCAGGGTCATTGCGGCCACGAGGTTGTGATGGAGCAGGGCGCCGAAACCCGGTCCCGCGCGGGATTTTTGGAAAGCCAAATCAATCGAATGATTGACGCTTGGGTTGACCTCCCTCGCCGCAAGGTTAATTCGCGAGAATACGGCTTCCTGAAACCCCCGGCACAGATTGATCTGTTCGAGACGATCCCAACCAGGCGGAACCATGTATCCCATACTATGGGATCTTCGATTGGAGCAAATGTCCCGCTCTCCATACAACCCCAGAACGCTTGAGGCGATCAAATCCGTTTTCTGCAAGCGTTCCTGCAAAACTCGAAGTTGGCCATCGGCCCAGCGTTGTTCCGCCAGACCTTCCCCGATGGGCTGCAACAGCGTCGCCACGTTGGCCATCCGCACCAATTGCGATATGAGCAGCGGTTCGTCTTTCAGCCCGTCATCAACGCGGAACATTACGAGGATGTCGTTGAGGGCTTGATCAGTCCGGCCCAAAACCAGTTCGGCCTGGGCGTGGAGGCTTAAAAACCTGAACAACCACTTGCTTAGGGTAAAATGCGCCATCAACGCGGACTGGGCGTCGGGCTTGTCCCATTCCTCGTAAGGGATGTTGAACCAGCAATAAGGCCGCGCCGCGGCGGATTGGAGCTCCGCCAACAGCGGCTCGGACGCTTTCAGTTTGTCAAGAATAATAGAAGCGGCCTGGACGGGATCGGTGCTTTCGGGGGCGCGCGGGACCGGGTTTGTGCCTTGCATCGCCGCAGCCCAGCCGGGCAAATCCGCGGCCATTCCCCATTGCCATTCCACTGGATGAGGCGGGAGTTTAACCACGCCAAAACGCGCAAGATCAATATTTGTGGCCAGATTGGCGGGGGCGGGAGACAAGAATATTTCGCCATGAACCGTGTTCGCCACGGACTTCAGCGGCTGGCTCGGATCGTCCGGTGGCAGACTGAAAATCCGCGCGAAAAGCGGCGTCATGGCGAAATTTTGGTCCTCGGGAACCTTGGGTGGGATCAGGCGCGCGGCATCGAATCGCTCTCCTTTGGCTTCCATAGCGCGCTTGTAATCTTCCCAAGCCCGGCCGCACCGCCAATGCTCCTCCGCAAAAAACAGGGCGCCGAGAGTGATCAACGCCGCCAAGAGCATGAGCAGTATGCGCGCGGTGCGCCAGCCAAAGAAACGGCGAAAAACAACCCGACGGGCGGGCGGGTTGACTGTGGCGGCGGGGGTATTCATACAGGTAGCTCTGCGATCGCGGGCGTGGAGGTCACTTCACATAAAACAAGGGCCGTGTCCTATCCAAAGGTCACTACATTGCCTTGATTTTCCGAAACTTGCAAGAACTATTGATTGTTTAGTGCGGCGGAACGTCTGTACGATAGAGCCTCAATAACATGTACGCTAGAATCGTACAATTCTGCTTAATAGAGCAAATGAACACTTCACAGTTTTGCACCCGTTAGCATTGCGTTAGTAGTTCCTTAATCGAAAGGCCGGCTGTTTTTGTACAGTGCCGATTGTTAGACTCGGCTCAACCAAAACGTGTGACCGCACAGGCGCCACCGCAGCGGTGGTTTTCCATTTTTGTCCAATGTGCGCAAAAGGATGCAGAATGCGCTTTCTGATGAAATAAGAGAACAGGTCTGCCATCCACCCACGAACACTATGGTCAAGGATAGACTCTCAAACACATTTCAGGAATCAGCATGTGTGGCAATCCGCGTCAACACGAACTCCGATTTTGGCGAACAGCGTGTACGATTTCGCACTACAAGATTCACGGTTTGTACGCTCCCGCCCTGCAAGGCTCACGGTCTATTCACAATCGAACAAGTAGCAGACAGCAAGTGGCATTCGATGTGCTAAAAGGTTGCGGTGCGCGGTTTATTGGATTGCGTGTGCATAACTATGATGGAGAATACAGTCAGAAACAGATTTGCCAGACCAGAGTGCGCGGGCATTCCGGTTGCAGATAGATGCAGATCATAATTCTGCTAAAGCGGAATTGACAGAATTTTATGGAGATGCGCATGCTTATTTATTAGGCCGCGAAAAGAGCAGTGAATATAATTGGCGGCGTCAGTATGACCAAAACCAAGTCCCAGCGCAGCGTCCAGGTGGAGATTCGATGTGATTTAAGCAGCCTCGATAACTTGCTGCGGTTATTCCGCGTTCATTCGGAGTTCAACGCGAGGGAGGGCGGCACGGCAAAAGAGGCGCGGCGGCTGCCAAAATCATGGCGCGCGCTGAGGGGTGGGAAATGAATCTGGCAAGCAGGAATTGGCATTAACGCAAAGCACGAAAACAAAAACACGAAAACATACAACACCAAAAAATGAAAGTAATAGCGAGATTGACACGAAAGAAGTTCCTTCCAACGGCTCTGGGCCTGGCTTTTGGATGTATCGGTTCAGCTTTCTCTGCCCGCGCGGCAGACGCAACCAACGCACCGCCGGCCGCTCCGCCCGGCTTTCAATGGCGACTTGTTCCCATTGGTGGAGACACGACGAATGGCGCGCCAGGCGCGCCGTCCGGCCCTTCGGTCACAGGGCGAAAAGCTCACAAAAGCTTCTGGGACCGCTTCGATGAGGCCAATATGGAAGCCTTGGGCACGCCTTCCAATCCGCCGCCAGACACCAATGCTCCGCCCTCTAAGCGGAAAGGTCTGCCCGCTCCGTTTGATTCCCCGCCGTTTCCCTCCGCCGAATGGCAACTCGGCGGCTCTGAAGTCATCGGGGATCAGAACCTGACACCGGAATATCCTTTGATGCAGGCCATTTATGACGGCCCGCATGGCCAGGCCTGGAGAGACAGCCATATCAAGTTCTACGGCTGGGAGGATTTTTCGGGCAACGTCAGCACTTCCCGTAATGCGGCTGTGGGTGCCAACGGGCAGGCCGCCAATTTCCCGGAAGTCTATGACCAAAGGCCGAATACATTGGAGCAAAACCAGTTCGTTCTTTACATCGAACGCACGCCCGACGAAACACTGGAAACGCCGGATTGGGGCTTTCGCATGTCCTGGATTTATGGTTTGGACTATCGCTACATGATCTCCCGAGGCTGGAACGACGCGCAATTGCTCAAACGCAATAACTTTGATGGCATGGACGATCCGATGATGTATCTGAATCTGTGGCTTCCAAAAGTCGGACCGGAAGGGTGCAACTTGACTCTCGGCCGCATCATCTCAGCGCCGGACATCGAGTCCCAGTTGGCCCCGAACAACCCGATGTCCTCCCACTCGCTGCTCTATGGATTCGATCCGTATTGCCAATGGGGTCTTTTCGCCACGTTCAAGCTCAATCAGAATTGGACCGTTCAAGGGGGCATCTGCGCGGGCAATGACGTGACACCGTGGGAGACCCAGGATCCCGGAACCCAGCCGAGTGGCATGATCATGGTTCAATGGCAGTCAGACAATGGAAAATGGGGATTTTATGGCGGCGACAACAACTTCAACAATGCCCATTGGGGTTTTAACAACATTCAACAGGAGGTGTTCACCCTGGTCTATAAGGCCAGCGATATAGTCACTATTCAGCATGAAACCTGGTACATGTTCCAGGACCAATGCCCGGGCCAATTTTCCTCCACGGGAGCCGTGCTGCCCGCAGAAATAGTACAAAACCAGCATACTCCGTACACGGACGCCTCACTCCCGGTTCATCCTGGCTGGTCTCATGAATGGGCCACGCTCAACTACACGACGTTCCGGATGCGTCCGAACTTGTTCTTCACAGTTCGCAACGAGCTGTTTGATGACTGCCAAGGCCAGCGCACAGGGTACGCGAACTTATATGACGAGAACTCCATCGGGTTCACATGGTGGCCGAATTCCATCATGACCATTCGCCCGGAACTCCGCTATGACCGTGCGCTCGGCACTCATGGAGGCCAAGGCGGTCCCACTCCTGGAATTGACGAAGCCAAGCCATTTGACGACAACACACGGAGGCAGCAGTTCACCCTCCAGATGGATATTATCTATCACTTCTGAGATTGTGAGCCTGGTCCGCATTGAGCCAGGCTTGCTCTGGGGCCAGCCCTTGTTGTTGGGGGCTGGCCCTGCTTGCAAACGTGATGCTGAACGAAAATAACAGTATCAGGAACGGAACATTCGAACGACTTGATGCCCTTGCAAAGGCGTTTCGAGTGTTTTTGATTCTGGCGATTGTGGCCATCGTCGGCCTTTTTGATTACCTCACGGGCTTGGAACTCAATTGTTTTGCCTTCTACCTGATTCCGGTGATTCTGTCTGTGTGGTTTGTTGGCCGGGGTTTTGGAGTCTTCGTTTCGGCGTTGTGCGTCCTGGTTTCGATTTCGGGCGATCTGATTGCAGGCGCGCGATATTCCAGCTCGCTTGTTCCCGTGTGGAACAGCACGATAGCTCTCACATTTTTCCTTGTGGTCGTTTGGATTCTGGCAAAGTTGCGTTCCTTGCACAACGAACTGGAAGAACGCGTGCGCCAGCGAACGGCGGCGCTTCACAAGGAAATGCAAGATCGCCTGCAATTGGAACAGGAAATCCTGGGCATCAGCGAGCGCGAACAACAAAGAATCGGCCACGACTTGCACGACAGTTTGTGCCAGAACCTGACCGGGGCCGCGCTGGCGGGACAGGTTTTGAGCGGGCAATTGGCCGCCAAATCACTTCCTGAAACGGAAGCGGCGGACCATATCGTGGAAATGGTGGAAGAAGCCATTGAGCTTACCCGCACCCTCGCACGCGGTCTCCATCCCTTTGAACTGGAGGGGGAGGGATTCACGGACGCGCTTCAGGAATTGGCCGCCACCATCACCGAAGGATTCAAAACACCTTGCACTTTTGAGTGTGACGGGCTTGTGAAGATTCCTGACCAAGTCGTTGCCACGCATCTGTATCGTATTGCGCAAGAGGCGACAACCAACGCCGTGAAACATAGCAATGCCAGGGAGATCGTCGTGCGCCTTGAGGCTGCGGAGCATGGCCTCGCGTTGACGATCTGCGATGACGGGGTTGGCATGCCGCCTAAATTGTCCGACGGCATGGGCTTGCGCACCATGGCCTACCGGGCCAGCGTCATCGGCGCAACCTTCAAAGTTGAGCGCCGGCTTGCGCGCGGCACGCGTGTCACTTGCAAATTGCCTGATGGCGCGTTTGCCTCCGAAATCCATGTCGCAAAAAACTAAAGTTCTATTGGTGGACGACCATCCGGTGGTGCGCGAATGGCTCGCCCATCTAATAAATCAGCAATCCGACCTCCAAATCTGTGGAGAGACGGACTGTGCTCCGAAGGCATTGCAAATGATGGGTACAATGAGTCCCGATATCGCCATTGTGGACCTTTCGATGAAAGGAGGATCGGGCCTGGAACTGATCAAGGACACCAAAGCCAGTCATCCCGCGGTCCTGTTGATTGTCCTTTCCATGCACGACGAAGCCATTTACGCCGAACGAGCGCTTCGCGCCGGAGCGCGGGGCTACATCATGAAAAGGGAGGCAACCAAAAAAATCCTCCAAGCGATTCGCTGTGTCCTGGGCGGGCAGATCTACCTCAGCGATAGAATGGCCAGGATGATGGCCGAGAGGTTTGTCGCCGCGCGGCCTGGAACGGAAGGCTCCTTGATTGAGAATCTCAGCGACCGGGAGTTGGAGGTGTTTCGGTTGTTGGGCAGTGGTTACAGCGCGCGGCAAATCGCGGATGATTTGCATATAAGCTTCAAGACCGTCTATGCCTTCTGCGACCACATCAAGGAAAAACTCAAACTTGTCAATGCTCATGAACTCTTTCGCGAAGCCTTGCGCTGGCATGAGAGCCGGCACAAAACATGATTCTGCCTGACTCCTGGGACAGCGCGCCGCGCCGGCCGCGCCGCGTCCAGCGGCGCATCGGATTGCCCCCCGGACGCCTCGGCGAGGCGTCCCTGCCTGAATAGTTACGATTCGGCAGCAGATGCGACAACGCATCGGCAATAGCAGGTGACAAGTGAGTTGCAGATTACCCCGGCCAATTAGTGACATTGTGGTCAATAAGCAACAGATGACAATGTACGCAATGTTCCTATGCGGATTTAGACGCCGCCCTACAGACAATCCAACTCACTCGTATTAAGGCGCCGCGCCGGAACGAGACAGAGTCAAATGCCCTTGCTGATTGAATTGATGGCACACAAATTGCGAGCGCTCTAGTTGCTTGGATGTGTTGCAGACAATAAGAATCCCCAATCTGTTGCCATGAAGAAAATAGAAGCCATTATCAAACCGTTCCGGTTGGAGGAAGTCAAGGACGCCCTCGCCAAACTGGGCGTAGAAGGCATGACGGTGATCGAGGTCAAAGGGTTCGGCCGCCAAAGGGGACAAACGGAACTCTACCGCGGAAGCGAATACACGACGAATTTCCTGCCCAAGCTGATGGTCGTCATCGTCTTGGGGGATTCCCTGGTTGACGCGGTGGTTCAGGCCATCGTGATGGCGGCCAAAACCGGAAAGATTGGCGACGGGAAAGTTTTCATCTCCACCATGGATGAAGTGGTGCGTATTCGCACCGAGGAAACGGGGGAACACGCGCTCTGAGCGGCTTTAACTGAAATGAAACCAGAA
>Ga0326728_10013531_pt1 | contig 17684 bp, 15 predicted proteins | sample MB3enrmetagenome_FD_207602 | JGI IMG/M metagenome (GOLD analysis project Ga0326728, IMG submission 207602) | Lab enriched peat soil microbial communities from McLean, Ithaca, NY, United States - MB31MN | ecosystem: Environmental > Terrestrial > Soil > Wetlands > Peat | place: USA: New York... | reverse complement strand
TCTCGCCTTTGGGCACAGGAACGCCGTACCTGGCCAGGATTGCTTTTGCTTGATATTCGTGGATTTTCATGGTTGGATTCAGTCCGCCTGAGATCTCCGGTCAAGCTTTTGGGGATCGATGCCGCAGGCGTGGAATGCGGGGGCCTGCGCGACCTTGGCAGCCGGTGAATCCATACTATCTTGGCGGCCGAAGGAGCGGCAAACCTTCGCGCGCGCTGGCAAGCAGCCGCCATTGTGAGGCGATAGCCTCTTCGGGAAACAACGTGCTGCGCGGCATGACGCCAAGAAAACTGAGGAAGTCTCGTCTAAGCGTTAAGCTATTTCCGGCCAAATGCTCGCTAGCCTCTCCTTGATTCTGATGAGAATCGAATCTGATTCTGAGATGGACTTCAGCATGCCGGCCGGAACAACCTTAAATGCGTGGTGCGCCAATTCCTCGGCGTCGACTCGGATGAAGAGTTGCACCTTTACAGGGCTGATTGGCTCGTCAGCGGTCGAATCGAGATCGAAGATGCAGATATGGGCATTCGTGCTTTCAATTGCGCTCGGGAATGCATCCAGGGCCTTGACACGATAGGCATCCTTGCCGATTTTGACGAGTTCAGGTGCGCCGAGGAATGGTTGCCAGCTATTCCACACAGATCTTGGGATCGCAAGCACGGTTCCTGCTGCGGCCCCTTGCCTCGCCAATTGAAACTTCAGCAGAATTTGGTAAAAAGTCCGCTTGAACACATTCGCGATGTTAGGACCTTCGACACCTTCGGCGGCCCACTCAATGTTAGCCTTCAGTGAGGAGGGAAATCCTCGTCCATGCAGCCGCAACGCGTCCCGGAGGTTGTTGACAGCATCACGATATGACCCGTGAAAATCCATCGTTTGAATCTCAAAGATTCCGTAGCGCCCGACTTTGAACCCGTGCGCGGCAGGCATGACCTCAACCAATGTGACGTCGAATGAGAGCTCTGGAGACTGAGGAGTCGAGATTACCGAAATCTCACCCCCGAGCTTCGCCTGAAAGAAGACGTACCCGAAACCCGTTGCTCGAACCTCCGCCTTAAACTTTTCTCGCTCTGGTGCGGCCGCAAGTACGGTCGCTGGGACGGGACGGGGCAATTCTTTCCCTTCAATACCAAAGATCCGCCCGCAAGCCGCCTTCACAAGGTCGCTGGATATTACCCGGTAAGGGCAGGCAAGCCAGTCCTGTTGTGAGGAACCGCTAAACGTGTTTACTGTACACACGCCGAAAGAATTCTCATTCTTCACGCAGCGAGTCTTTTGGCCAAGTGCATCCGAAAGGAACGGGCAGGTTCCAAATCCGCTCCCCACGAACGGAGCAACATCCAGCCGAACAGTGGGAAACAGCCGGTGGCCCAGCCATTCACTGACATAATTGCCCGTCGGCGCTATGCCAACGGTTGCTTTTGGCTTCGATTTGTCTGTCGGCATTGGATCTTCACTCGTGATTGATCGGCGTATTTCTTTTGAAGTTCAAAGCCCATTGCGTAACGTCCGAGCTCGAGTGCAACCTCCAGCGCGCGCCCAGTCCCTGAGAACGGATCAAGCACGAGACCCCCTGGAGGAGAAGAGCTCAAAATCCTAGGCCGGATTAGGTCCTTCGGAAATGTAGCAGAGTGGCCGTTCTCGCCAGGCGCGGCATTCACGACAACAACATCGTTGTGCCGATCCTCAGCATAGCTTCCATCGTAGAAGTACTTTGGGCGTCCTGCAGGTTGCTTCTTCACAAAATGAAAAAAATGCTCATGAGCAAGCTTCAGACGATCGCCCTCTGGGCGAGGCGTCACGTTGGGCTTATACCATATAACGTCATTCCGGAGAATCCAGCCGCGCTGTTGCATCTCTATGGCAAAACGAGCGGGAATAAGCAGTAATTGCTTTTCCTGCCGGAATTCACCCAGCGGCGTTTTCCGGCGGAATCGCCCCTCGTCCGAAAGCCCCTGCCTACCGCCATTCCGCATGCTGCTCCATCTGGCGAAGTAGGTATCGCCAAGGTTGATCCACATGCTCCCACTCGTTTTGAGGCAACTCTTGGCTCTGTCCAGGATCTCCACGAGATGGGAGACATACCATTCCGGGTACGGCTCCAGACCGAGCACGCCCCCTGATTCTCGGTACCAATCGTATCCCTGGGTTAAGCTTCCGATCTCTCGGACGCGGGGGATGTTGTTGAATAACTTCCAGTTGTGGCCGAGCTCGTACTCGCGGTGGCCCCAATAGGGAGGACTCGTGATGACTAGATCGACCGAACCTCCAGGAACGCGCAAAAAGAGGTCGTACGCGTCTCCGTGAAACACCTCTGCTCTTACGGGTTCGATCCTGATGACGCTTGCGGTAGCCATTGTTCCTTTGAGTCCAGTGTAGAAGTTTACTTAACCACGTCAAGGCACGACGCTCGGAAAGGGCAATTAAGCTCCACGGCGTTGCGCGTGAGTTCATCTTACGCCGCATTTGCTTTGCCACGGCGGTCGATTTATCCTTCATTCTCCGATCGTTTCTATGTGCGGCTTCTCTGCGCGGCGGAGGAGTTTTTTTACTGGTTTGAATGCTTAGTCGACCCACGGAGACGGAACCATGGCCCTCCAACCGCTCCCATCGAAAGCTCCCGCGGCCGGCAACGGCGCGCACTCCGTGCAACCTATCCCGGTGGTGCTGAACGGGCGCACGCTCGAAGCCAACCGGCGGATGCCGCTGAATCTCGACTGGGTGGACCAGGTGCGCGTGAACACGAGCGCCGTGGAACGCCGCGCGGCGACGCTGGTGACGCGCCGAACGGTGAAGAAAGACACCCAGGCGGCGTGGCTGCTGCGCGCCATCGCGTGCATGGACCTGACCACGCTGAGCGGCGACGACTCCGCCGAGCGCGTGAAGCGGCTGTGCGCCAAGGCGCGCAACCCGTTGCAGAGACACATTGTGGAGGGTCTCGGCATCGAAGATTTGCACCTGACCGTGGGCGCGGTGTGCGTGTATCACGCGTTTGTGGAGACGGCGGTGAAGGCGCTCGAAGGCTCGGGCATTCCTGTGGCCGCGGTCTCTGCCGGCTTTCCTGCGGGTCTGAATCCGCTGGCCGAACGCGTAGCGGAGATTCATCGCTCGATCGAGGCGGGCGCGAGCGAGATCGATATTGTGATCACGCGGGCACATGTTTTCGGCGGCGAGTGGCAGGCGCTCTACGACGAGATTGCGGCCTTCAAGGAGGCTTGCGGGCCACACGCGCATCTGAAAGCGATTCTCGGCACGGGCGACCTGATGACGCTACGCAACGTGGCGCGGGCGAGCTGGGTGGCGATGATGGCGGGCACGGACTTTATCAAGACCTCGACGGGCAAGGAGAGCGTGAACGCGACGCTGCCGGTTTCGCTGGTGATGGTGCGCTCGATCCGCGACTATGCCGAGCGGACAGGCATGGCGGTGGGATTCAAGCCGGCGGGCGGCATTCGCACCGCCAAACAGGCGCTGGATTGGCTGGCCTTGATGAAGGACGAGCTCGGAAGACCGTGGCTGGAGCCGGCCCTCTTCCGCTTCGGCGCCAGCGGAATGCTGGGCGATATCGAGCGGCAACTGGAGCATCATTTGACTGGGCACTATTCGGCGACGTATCGGCATCCGATTGCGTAAGGGGCACAGCGACTGGTTTTGGAATGGCAAAGGAAAACACCCCGCAGGTACTACAGAGGACAGCAGGATTAACGCAACGGTAGGCGCGCCGGAGGCGCAACGTTTGTTAGCCCCGCGCTTTAGCGTGGGGAACCTGGATCGCGCAATTCTGTCCCGGAGTCCCGTAGGGACGGTGCAAAGACTTAGGCTTTCACCCAAGATTGTTCGTTGGCTCTTGAGAAGGAGACGCTGTGAGCATTGCGGAAAGGTTCTACACCATGGAGTACGGAGCCGCGCCGGAAGATCCGAAAGAAGCCGTCGGATGGCTCGAGCGCCATCATCGCCGGTTCGAGGAATTCATTGGCGGCGCGTGGGCGAAGCCCAGGAGCGGCGAGTACCAGACCACGAGTGATCCCTCGACAGGCGAAGTGCTGGCTGAGGTGGCCAAGGGCAACGCCGACGACGTAGAAGCTGCGGTGGCCGCGGCGCGCCAGGCGCAACCCGCCTGGGCTGCGTTGAGCGGCCATGAGCGGGCGCGGTATTTATATGCCCTGGCGCGACAGGTGCAGAAACATGTGCGGCGGCTGGCGGTGCTGGAGACGATGGACAACGGCAAGCCCATTCGCGAGAGCCGCGATATCGACATTCCTCTGGTCGCGCGGCATTTCTATCACCACGCCGGCTGGGCGCAGCTTCTCGATCAGGAGTTTCCGCAGTACACGGCCTGCGGCGTGGTGGGCCAGGTGATTCCGTGGAACTTTCCGCTGCTGATGTTTGCCTGGAAGGTGGCTCCGGCGCTGGCCGCGGGCAACACGGTGGTGATCAAGCCGGCGAAATACACGCCGCTCACGGCCCTGGCGTTTGCGGAACTGGCCATGGAAGTGGGCCTGCCGCCGGGCGTGCTGAATGTGCTCACCTGCGATGCACAGACCGGCCAGGCGCTGGTGGAACATCCGGGAATCGATAAGGTTGCGTTCACGGGATCGACCGAGGTGGGGCGCACGATTCGCAAGGCGACGGCGAACTCGGCGAAGAAGCTCTCGCTCGAGCTCGGCGGAAAATCTCCCTTCGTGGTCTTCGACGATGCGGATCTCGATTCCGCCGTCGAGGGGATTGTCGACGCCATCTGGTTCAACCAGGGCCAGGTGTGTTGCGCGGGCTCGCGCCTGCTGGTGCAGGAGCGCGTGGCCGAAACGCTCTATGCCAAACTGCGCGCGCGCATGGAAACCCTGCGCGTCGGTCCACCGCTCGACAAGGCCATCGACATCGGGGCGATTGTCTCGCCGGTGCAGCTCGAAACGATTCGCAAGATGGTGGACGCAGGCGTGGCCGAGGGCGCACAGTGCTGGCAGCCCAGGAATCCTTTTTCGGGGCCGCTGCCGGAGAAGGGCAGCTTCTACCCGCCGACGCTGCTCACGGACGTGCATCCAGCGGCGACAGTCGTTCAGGAAGAAATCTTCGGACCGGTGCTGGTGGCGATGACCTTCCGCACGCCGGCCGAGGCCGCGGAACTCGCCAACAACACGGTGTACGGATTGGCCGCGAGCATCTGGAGCGAGAACATCAACGTGGCTCTCGACCTGGCCGCGCAGGTGAAGGCGGGCGTGGTGTGGATCAATTCGACCAACCTGTTCGACGCGGCGTGCGGCTTCGGCGGCTATCGCGAATCCGGCTACGGGCGCGAAGGCGGACGCGAGGGAATGCTCGAGTACCTGACGCCGAAGTGGCTGCACGCGCTGCCCAACGCGCCGGAGAAGGCAGTGCGCATTGAGACCACGGATGAGGCGGGGTTCGCGGATTCTTGCGGGGGTCGGGAGACCCCCGCTACAGCCGGCCGGGAGGCCGGCGCTACTTCAATCGCGCCGGCGCTTGGGACGATCGACCGCACCGTGAAGCAGTACATCGGCGGCAAGCAGGCGCGGCCCGACTCGGGCTATTCCTTCCCGGTCTACGGGCGCGAAGGCGAGTTGCTGGGCGAGGCGCCGCTGGGCAACCGCAAAGACATTCGCAATGCCGTGGAAGCGGCGCGCAATGCCACTGGATGGGCCAAGACCTCCGCGCACAACCGGGCGCAGGTTCTCTATTACCTCGCGGAAAACATGATCCAACGCCGCGACGAGATTGCCGGCAGGCTCGCTGCGGCCGTGGGCCCAGATGAAGCCCAGGCCGCTATCGAAGTCGATCTCTCCATTCAGCGCATCTTCAGCTACGCCGCCTGGGCCGACAAGTACGAGGGCGTGGTGCACAATCCGCCGGGACGCAACATTGCCATTGCCATGAATGAGCCGGTGGGCGCGATCGGCATTCTCGCGCCCTCGGAAGCGCCGCTGCTGGGACTGCTCTCGCTGGTGCTGCCGGCAATTGCCATGGGCAATACCGTAGTCGCCGTGCCGTCGGAGCGCTACCCGCTCGTCATCGGCGATCTGTATCAACTGCTCGACACAAGCGATGTACCGGGTGGGGTGGTGAATCTCGTTGCGGGACGACCGTTAGAACTGGCGAAGACATTGGCCGAGCACGACGGCATCGAAGCCGTGTGGTGTTTCAGGAGCAACGAAGAAGCTACGCTGGTGCGCGCCGCATCTACGGCCAACATGAAGCAGGTGTGGACCAACGACGGCCACGAGTACGACTGGTTCAATCCCAAGCAAGCCGAGGGCCGCTGGTTCCTGCAACACGCCACGCAGGTGAAGAACATCTGGGCGCCGTACGGGGAATGACGGTGGTCGGCGTTAGTCTCTTGGGCGCCGGGGAAACAGGCCCATCCAACTGGCTCCAGGGGTCGCCGAGGACTTCCACAGCGCGGTAATGGTGGTCGTGGGTACGTTGTAGTAAAAAACGTTCAGTCCGCCATGATTGCCGTAACCCAAGAGTCGGCTCTGCGTCTTCATCTCTCCCCAGGCTACGCACTTGTCGGCGAGGGCCTTCTCCCCGGCCACTCTAAACACTTCTTGCGCTCTTTGCGCGAGGCTTCTGCTTCCAAAGACGCCGGCGGCAGGCTGGAAACAGGACACCTCTTGAGGTATTACGATGTGCCCATTGATATTCTCATTCTCGAACAACTGTCTGGCTGTCACGATTAGCTTCTCAAGACCGCCGCGACGACCTGTTGCGAAAAGAAATCTGATTTTAGAAGTCTTGAGAATCTGCACCTTCTCCTTTGGGAGCGGCTGAACGTGCTCCTCGTTGACCTCCCAAGAGGTTCTTTCTAATCCGAGCCATTGTTGAAGTACAGTCTTCGATTGACCGGCGGAGCCGACGTTGTCGTCGTAAAAGACAATCGCTCGCCCACCTTGAAGTTCGTCGGCGCTGCCAAGGACACGCTTGGGGCACTTTTCGCGATCATTAAGATCTGGCCAGAGGTAACTCACCTGGCGGGAGCTCGTTGTAGGTCCTCCTAGGGGTACCCATTGGTCGTCGAGAGCGTTATTGGCCCAGCCCTCGATCCCATGTGCAAATGCATCCGCGATCCGAGCTCTGCTCCAATAGCTCACGTTCCGCAGAATGGTCACTGCAGCAGAAATGTCGTCGGCTGCGAATTGTTGCAGCCAGTCCTCAATCCTGTGCCTTGTTATCTTTTCGTCGTTAGGTGGTTGATAGCTCACAAACCGTTCGGCAAGCTCATCCAGCTCGTGAGTGTGCTGTTCAAGTACCTTGACCTTTCCTGGCCTACTCTGCAAATAAATCTCTCGGTCCCTTAGCCAGTTCGGGATCGGAGATGGCAGAGTGTTTACGTGGCGCTCTCGCAGCAGAGACGCGGACTGTTCAAGGTCTTTTATGCTGACTTTAGTCAAGCTCCAAGACCATGGCTCGAAACTGAGTCCAAACTCCTCGCGAATCAAATCCCGCGCCGCAAGGTGGACGGCAACGGCGGATTCGGGGGGGCAGAAGACATAACCCGTGATTTTCTGGTTTTCGTATGCTTCAGCCCAGTTGTCAACTTTGAACAACTCGTCGAAGGATCTAACGCCAGAGCCCTCATCGCCGACGAAAAAGGTGGTTCTGCTGGCAATACCCTGAGGCTCCGGCAGATCGATAATCAAAGATGAATCATGCAGCTCTGCGGCGAGCGGTGGTTGTCCAAGGGCGATCAGATACTCTTGCGCCTTTTCTCTGATTCGGCTCCGAAGTGCCAAAGAATCATCGGTGACATCGCGACCAGTGACATTCGCGAGCCGCCTCCAAGCTCGCCCAAGTGTGCTCTGGGTAGCCTCGTCCTGCTCATCTAATCCCACAATCCGGTAGGAGCCAAATGCGAAGGCGCGAACGAAATTCCTTCCCTTTACCTCACGCACAAGCTTCTGAGCACGTTCAACCTCGGGTTGCGGGGTCTCAGGGGCTGGCCATCTGCCCTCCATGAACTGGGCATCTGAGAGGGCGATGTAAGTGGAAAGATCACGGAAGGACGGATGATGTTTCTGAAGAATCTCCAGCGCGTTTACTACAGCGCCTTCCAGCGCGCGGACCTTGTGATGGTTGTACAGCTTGTCGTAGAGCAAAACCCGACTCAGAACAAAATCCTCGAACACTTTAGCGCCGCCCTGCTGAACTGCGAGCACCTGGATTGATTGATTCGTAGGTAGGTCCTTGACTCCCATGTATTCCGCGAGGTGCGGCGCAGGAACATTCACAACACAGAGCTTTTCCAACAGCCTTTCTGTGTCGATAGGCATCGCGAGCCCGGCCATGTAGCAATCGCGGGACATGTAATCCAGCTTGTCGGCATCGAGCGCGCCCGAAATGATGTCGTTCATAAAGGGACGGTCGGAAAACCGTCCCCGCACTACCAGCCTCGCTAGCCTACTCGCCAATTCTTCTTCGTTGTCTTGCCAAAAGGGAATCTGCGCGATCTTCAAGACATCCACAAACTGTGGCAGCAGAATAACCAGCGCCGACAAGACCTCTCCGACAGCGGGGGACTTTACCGCGTGAAAGTATTCCATAGCATCGCGGCGAGCCGATTTCATTGAGCTTCCATCGCTAAGGTTCAGCCGATTGAGCGCGCGTTCCGAGACATGGCTTAGAAAGCAGTGGCCAATGTCATGGAGAAGTGACGCGAGACGCAGTAACACTTCGTCCATTCGAGAAACAGGTTGTTCAAGTGTCTGATGTAGCTGTGCGCTATGAGGACGGGCGTTTCGATTGATCGATTCTATGACCCGCTGGGCTTGATATAGCGCCCCGAGCGTATGTTCAAATCGGGAATAGCCGGCCGCCGGGTAGACGAGCCCCGCAAGGCCAAGCTGGTGAATCCCGCGAAGTCGCTGCACGACGGGCGAATCGAGGATGACAAGCTCCCAGGACTCAACCCTGATTGTGAACCATATGGGGTCGTTTATGACCTTGAAGCCGCGCGGCTTCCCGCGAGCCCGAACGGAACTGGTGTATGAATCGAGATCGCCTGCAAATGCCTTTTGGAGTTCTCCGCTAAGGAGCCCGAGACTAACTGGTAGTCCATTCCATAGCGGTCGTGACATAGGACTGGCACCGCCCTGAAAACGAAGAGGTTCAGGCGCTCAGTTTCTCAAAGAATCTTTCGGAAAGTTCTTTGAATTTGGCCCCATCCCCGTTAGGGTACTCGCCGAGCATTTCCTCCCCTTCCCTGCGAGTCACTTTGATTTCGATGCGCCCGTATGAGGGATTTGGATAGCTGATCATCAGATCGCGCTGAGCGCGCGCTAGGAACTGATCGAGCCATCCGCTCTGGCCGTAGAGGGGATCGTAGTCGACATCCGAAGAATCCACATCCAAAACTTGGCTATCTTTGACTTCAGTCAGAAGCTGGCGAAATGCCTTGTGGATCTGGCTGGCGGAGATTTTCGTTTTACCGGAGGCGGCAAGGCCCGCCAGCAATCCCTCTGCAAACTGCCGGGCGGACAACGTAGCGGAAAGTTGAGATGCACTCGCCATAAGAACTTCTCCAAAAGGGTTAGATGCTAGAGGTGTCGCGCCGAGGGTGCCACGGCAACTCGATGGGGCATACCCGAATGCCCGCGATGTGGCGATTTCTCAGAACTGCCGGTACCTCACGAGACGAAGAGTGATGAGTGTAGCAGATCAGGGTCACCAAGTTTTTCAACACACACAGCATGATGTGTATCATTATGTAGTATGATTTGATTTGGAGAAAATATCAATAAAATTGTGAATCAATACACATTATACTGTGGATAACTTGACAATGGACTGGAAAAAAGAGCTAGGCATCCAAATTCGCGAAGGGCGCCACGATTCTCTGCTTCGGCAAGAAGAGCTGAAGGAGCGAGCACATGTGCACATCAACATGATCAGCCGCTACGAGAGAGGCGACTCAGCTCCGGAACTCGATGTCTTGATCCGCTTGGCTATTGCATTGAATATAGAGGAGTTCCGAATTGGTGACTTCCGCATATCGATTAAGGCCGCAGATGGCATCGCGGCTGTGCCGGGCCCAAGGCAAATGCGGCTGGAATTTGGCAAAGAGTATGTGTTCGACGGAGGCGCTTCGCGCATAAGGATTCAGCCCAGCAGGGAAGGCCTCTTTATCGCTCCCGAAAAGCGCAAGACAGCGTGAGCAATCTCAATAGAAGCTCGTAACCACTCTTCAGATGCGCATGGGCATCAGGACGTAGCGGTACTTGTACTCGGCGTCGGGGTCTTCGGGGCGCATCTGGCCGGCGGATTGCGCGTCCTTGAACTCCAGCCGCACCTCGCCCGCGTTGTCGAGCGCCTTGAGGAAGTCGAGGATGTAGCCGGAGTTGAAGCCCACGCTGATGGCTTCGCTGGAGTACGGTGTGTCGATGGTGTCTTCGCTCTCGCCGGACTCGTTGGAGTTGGCGCTGATTTTGAGCTCGTTGTCTTCGAGCTTCATGCGAATGGCGCCGGAGCGCTCGTCGGCGAATTGCGCGACGCGCTGGATGGCCGCGGAGAGCTCACTCGACCGCACCACGGCGAACTTGGTGTTGTCGCGCGGCATCACAGCCTCGAAGTTGGGGAATTGGCCGGTGAGCTTGCGGCTCGAAAGCGTGCGATGGCCGACGCGGAAGAACAGCGTGTGCTCGTCGTCGGCAAATTCGATTCTTTCGGCGTCGGTGTTCGAGAGCAGCAGTTGCAGCTCCTGGAGGGCCTTGCGCGGAATGAGGACGCGCTTTTCGCCACTGATGCCTTCGAGGGTCTCGTTGGGTTTCTCGACAAACGAGAGCCGGTGGCCGTCGGTGGCGACCATGGCGAGCGACTCGGCCTTAAGGATGAGCAGTGCGCCGTTCAGCGTGTAGCGCGACTCCTCGTTGGAGATGGCGAAGATGGTGCGGGCGATAAGCGTGCGCAGGGCAACAAGGGAAATACTGGTGGCCGCGACGGTGGGGAACTCCGGAACCTGCGGGTAGTTGGCGCGCGCCATGCCGACCATCTTGGTATTCGATCGGCCGCTCCTGATCTGCACCCAATGGTTCTCGAGAAGCTTGATCGAGATGTCGCCGTCGGGCAGAAGCTTGATGTAGTCGTACAGCTTGCGCGCGGGGATGGTGCAGGAGCCGGGTTTCTTGACCTTGACGGCCGCGCTGGTGCGGATGGCCTGATCGAGATCAGTTGCGGTGATGTTCAGGCGATCGTCCTCGGCCTCGATGAGGAAGTTGGACAGAATCGGAATCGTGGTCTTGCGCTCGACCACACTCTGTGTTGCCGTGAGTTCTTTCACCAGATCCTGGCGGCTTACGGTAATCTCCATTGCTGCCCCCTGAGCGGCCGGCTTCTCGACTTCCGTTTCTACACTTGGCATGGCAACCCCTCAACTCTCGAAGCCACGTCCTATGCCCTCACTGTACAACAGCTTGCGGACGGCCGGAAGCGGTCTTGTTTCGTCACCCTGATTGTAGCGATCCCAGAAGTAAAACGCGCGTGGAAAACTGGGGTGGTTCTCTGAATTTGAGGGAATTGCCAAGAAGAAGCAGCCAGCAGGGAAGGCTGCCTGGGTTGCGATTGGCGCGGGGCGCGGAGCTTCATGTGGGTGGTGCAAGGTGCATGGTGGCGGGCGGGGGTGGATAAATGTAGAGAGATATAGATAAAAACTAGAAGTACCCGTAGGCTGATAGGAAAAGTGGGAATTGGGACGAAATAGCGTTAGGAAGCGAGGTTGGGATGGGTGAGAGTTTTCTAAAACGTGGCTGTGGAGAAGAGGAGATTAGGATAACCGGTTCGCGGAGGGTAAGAAGCAGCCCTATTTTTCCATGGCTCCCACAGGGCCGCCGCGAAGGCCTGTGGAAGCTGTGTGGGTTATGTGGGAGCCGCGGCGAAGCTGTAGCCGTAGAGTGGCTTGCGGCGAGCGGTTCCTCCACAGCAGGAGAAGGAATGGAGTAGGTGCGGGATGGGGTGAGATCGGGCATGTGACGCCGCTTTTATACTGAAGTCTCCCATGTCCTACGCAGCGGTCATCGAACGATTGAATGCCATGGCGCCCGAGCTCTATGCACGGGCCGGGCAGCCGCGGCGTAAGTTCTCGCTGGACGAGGTGCGAACGCTGCTGGCTGCCCTTGGGTATCCGCAACAGCGCTTTCTGGCCGTGCTGATCGCGGGAACCAACGGAAAGGGATCGACCGCGTCGACGCTTGCGTCGATCCTGAGCGAGGCGGGAGTGTGCACGGGACTCTACACATCGCCGCATCTCGCGAGGCCGAACGAACGCATCCGCGTGGGGCGGACGGAGATTGCGGACGAGGACTTTGCGCGGATTTTTTTCCTGGTTTCGGACAAGGCTGAGCAAATGGTGAAAGAGCGGAAGCTCCCGCAACCGCCGAGCTACTTTGAGATGCTGACGGCACTCGGGTTTCTCTACTTTGCCGAGAGGCAGGTGGAGATTGCCGTGCTGGAGGTAGGGATGGGCGGGCGGCTGGACGCGACCAACGTCACCGAGCCGCTGCTTTCGATCGTTACCGATATCTCGCTTGACCACATGGAGTGGCTGGGCTCGACGATTGCGGCAATTGCGCGTGAGAAGGCGGGGATTCTGCGCCGGGGTGGGACCATGATTGCGCTGCCGCAGCACCCCGATGCCAACCAGGTGCTGGGCGAGGTGGCCGCAGATCTCCTAGTGCGGGCGGTGAGCGCAGCCAAGTACATGCCGGTCGCCGAAGCCAAGGGGATGTACACAGTGGAGGCGTTGGGAACGCCGGTGAAAGTGGATTCGCCTTTGGCCGGCGCGCACCAACAGAGGAATGTGGCGCTAGCCATTGCAGCGGCGGTGGAGCTGGCGACGCGGCATGGATTTCATGTGACTCCCGCGGCGATTGAGGCCGGGATTCGCCGCACGCGCTGGCCCGGACGCCTGGAGCGGATGACTGTGGGTTGCACCGAGTGGGTGCTGGACGTGGCGCACAATCCGGCCGGCGCGTGGGCATTACGCGCGGGATTGCGGAGCATTCTGGAGGGCAGAGAACCGCGGATCCTCGTTTTCAGTTGCCTGCGCGACAAGCCGCTCGGGGAGATGGCTGGGATTCTGTTTCCGCTCTTCGACCGGGTGATTGTGGCTCCAATCCATTTCGCCCGCGCCGCGGCTCAAGAGGATTTGCTAGCAGCGGCCAGGGCGACGGGGACGGCAGCGGTTGCGGCGGGTTCGGTCGAGGAAGCGCTCGAGAATGCGCAAGAAATGGCGGCGTGTGGCGTGGTGGTGGTCTCGGGATCGGTGTACCTTGTAGGCGAGGCGCGGACCACACTTATGGCGGGGCTTTGGGCAGGAAAGGGCGAACAATCATGAGCGCGCGTCCCAATCCGCTGCCGCGGCTCTATCGCTGGCGGAGCAATGTGCTGCAGGTGCCGGTGTTTTGTCTGGTGACTGCGGCGTGCGGGCTTGCCGCGCTCGCGGTCTCGCTGGTGGAGAGAAAAGGGCGGGTTCAGCACAGAATTGCAAGGTTCTGGGCGCGGAGCTTGGTGTGTGCTTCGTTGTCGCGGTTGAAGGTGGAAGGGGTGGAGAACCTGCGCAAGTATCCGGCGGCGGTGTATGCCCCGAACCACACTTCATTCATGGACATTCCGGTGCTTTTTGCGGCGCTGCCCTTTCAGTTCCGCATCCTGGCGAGAAAGCAACTGTGGCAGTGGCCGTTCATTGGCTGGTATCTCGAGCGCTCCGGGCAGATGCCGATTGACACGGAGAATCCGCATGCGACGCTCACGAGCCTGGGCGGTGCGGTGAAGGCTCTGCGTGCGGGAATGCCGCTGGTGTTGTTTCCCGAGGGCGGGCGCACAAAGACTGGGGAGCTGAAGCCGTTTCTCGCCGGCGCGGCGTACCTGGCGATTCGCGCGCAGGTGCCGCTGGTGCCCATCGCGCTCAAGGGCGCTTACGATCTGCTGCCCATTCACACCCATCATTTCTATCCCGGCGAACTGACGGTGCAGGTTGGCGAGCCCATCGAGACCAAAGGAATGTCGGTGCGCCAGAACGGCGAGCTGACAGAGCGCCTGCGCGATGCGATCGAAGCCATGATGAGCCAGCCGGCGCGGATTGAGGCTGAGACTCCGGCGACGGTCTCGTGAATCCGCGCCGCAATTCCCGATCACGGCCGTGGTTCAATCTACGGATAGGCAATCATAAACCCGCGAGCTCAAATCATTGGCGCCTGTACCGCTCCCATGCGCTGTCATCCCGAGGAGCGCAGCGACGAAGGATCTGCGGTTGCTTTGAGCGCTCGAGGTGGCTCAAAATCCCGCTTACTTCCCGTTTGCCGACCACGTGGCCGGAACGTGTAATACCGCCAGCGCACTTTTGGCGCTGCAGATTCCGCGTCAATCGACCCAGGCCAACTGCCGACCTCTTACCGGCTCAAACCGGCCCACTGTGTCAGGTATCCGCTCAATGACCCGGGAAGCTGCTTTTTTTGGTCCACGTCTGTCCATTTACTGTTCCACGCCACATACCCGCCTGGGAGTATCAGCGTCTTTTCTTTGTTGCTGATTGCATACAGTACCGTCACGCCCCATGCCCGGCCCTCAAGCTGGAACAGATTTCGGCCCATCGGCGATTCGCGCAGGTCAGCGATATGCGTTCCTGTATGTGCCATCGCTTCGCCCATTGCAGTTCCCTTTAACCGGTCGCCGTCCATTGTCACGATCAACAAAAGGCCATCAGGCGAGTTCCCGCTTCCCTTAGCGCCGTCGTCCGGTCTTAACGAGTTCCCTTCGGCGAACTCCACGTCGACCCCGTTATCCTCGCCGGGCGCTCCGTAAGCTGCGGCCGCCCGCCTGAGATCATCGGCCGCCAGTCCCAAGCCTACATCTCCATCGCCCAGATCAGCGGCCTTGGAATAATCGATTTCATTCTCGCTGACGTTGGTTACAGACTGGATCACCAGCCGCGCAGGATACCGCGCGAGGTTTCCGAATCCCCTCACCGCCGTGAACATCGATCCCGTCTTCTCAAGCGAAACCTCGTCCACAGCATCAAGCCGCCCGGTCAACGTCGCCGTCGCTGTCGAACGCACACACCCGAGGCACCGCCCCGGTGTTTTCACCGATGCCGACAGGATCGAGTCAAACTTCTTGAAATCCCCGCCCGCGTCGAGCGTCACCGGTATCGTTGGAACCGACGTAGTCTGCCCTGGGCAGTTTTTTGCCAGTTGGAGCGTGATCGCGGCAACCGGCCCTGCCTTTGCTTTCGTTCCAGTTGGATAGTCGAGCCAGATAGCGTTCACGCTCTGTTTGCAGCCCGTATCCCTGATCACGAACTCGTCAAATCCGGCCGCGACGATTCCTGTCACCCGCACCATCTTGCCGTCAAAATCCTTAGGGTGAGCCAAAATGTCGCATACCTTAGCATCGACAGTCTGCGCGCCTGCAGCCCCCGCACTCATCAAGAGATACACGATTGCGATGACAATTCGTTTCATTGATTCGCTCCTATGAGATGGCGAACCATTATAATCCATGCGCATTTTAGGCGAGGTCGCTCCTCTATTCGTTGTTAACCGCCGTATCACTGGCCAACCGGAAATTGCACGATTCCAGGAATGCCGGTCGACCACTCGCGGCTATAAACTGGCACTATGGCAGTCCGCATCGCGATTCCCGAACCCACCAGCTGCGACCCTGAATACAACCAGCGTGCGCTTCCACAGTACGTGGAAGCACTGAAGGCCGCGGGAGCGGAGCCGGTGGTGGTGCCGCTCAACGAGACCCAGGAACGCGTGGCGAAGTTGCTGGCCAGCGTGCAGGGAGTTCTGCTGCCGGGCAGCAAATTCGACGTGGACCCGGAGCGCTACGGCGAGGCGCGGGAGCCGGAGTGCGCGGACGACGATCCGGCGCGCACCGCGGCCGACGAGCTGTTGCTGCAGGACGCGTTCAACCTGCGCAAACCCATCCTTGCCATCTGCCAAGGCACGCAAAATCTGAATGTGTGGCGCGGAGGGGCGTTAGTTCAGGACCTGAAGACAGCGGTGAATCATCGGCCTGGACGCGAGGTGGTGAAGGCGCATGCGGTGGAGATTGCCAAGGGATCGCGGTTGAACGCGATTCTGCCCGCGCCGGAAGCGGGCAACACCCAAGAGGGCGGGGTCGAAGTGAACTCAAGCCACCATCAGGCGATTCGCCGGCCGGGCGACAATTTGCGGGTGAGCGCGGTTTCGCCGGGCGACGGCGTCGTTGAGGCGGTGGAACTCGACGCGCCGGAGCATTTTGTCGTGGGCGTGCAGTGGCATCCTGAGCGGACATATGGGCAGAGCGGATTTTCGCGCGCGATTTTTGCCGCGTTTGTGCAGGCAGCCGCGGCGTGGCAACCGCCGCAAATCGAGAGCGCCGGGAATGGTCCCGAGAGTGGACCCAAGAGTGGACCCAAGAGTGGACATTGACCGATGGATGCAGACGAGACGAGTGCACGGCTGAATGCGCTTTTGACGGCGGCTGGTTTGGCGTCGTTGGACGAGGAGACGGCAGGCCGGTTCGAGAGGTATCTTTCGCTCTTTATTCGCTGGAATGAGCGCCTGAATTTGAGTGCGATCCGCGACAAAGAGGGAATTCTTTCGCTGCATTTCATTGAATCCATTGTAGTTGCGAGCACATTACCTGAAGGGATTGGAACCTTGCTCGACTTTGGTTCGGGCGCCGGCTTGCCGGGGATTCCCATTGCGCTGTGTCGGCCAAAGATTGCCGTGACCCTAGCAGAATCGCAGGGCAAGAAGGCGGCGTTTTTGCAGGAGGCCGTGCGCGTGCTCGGGATCCATGCGACGGTTCATGCGGGGCGGGCCGAGGTGCTTCGTGCCGCCTTTGATTGCGTCGTGTTGCGGGCAGTCGATCGGATGCCAAAGGCCGTTGCTTCGGCCGTTGGGCTCGTCGCGCCCGGCGGCTGGCTGGCGCTAATGACAACGGGCGCTGAGATCGCTGCCTTGCGAAGCGCAGTAGGAGCGGAGATCTCGTGGAATGAACCGGTGTCGCTGCCATTCGGAAGCGACCACATTCTTGCGCTGGGGCGGCGCGTCAGTTCTGCAACTTGATGTCGACCAGCGTGCGGATGGACGCAAGATCTTCGGTTGACTTAACGAGCAGCCGAATGCCGGTCCCTTCGGCGTAACGCCGTGCCGCGGCGAGCTCCTTCAGCAAAGCTTTCGGCAGGTCGCTTGCGTTGGCCGCTGCAACAGCGCGATCGCCAAGAATGAAAGAAACGCGGAAGCAGCCCGCGCACGGACTCATGTAAAGAATGGTTCTGGACTTGAGCTTGGGTCTGAGCGCCCAGCCGTACTTGGGCGAGATCGAGTGCCACTCCTTCGTCGAGATGCCTTTGCCTGTAAGCCAGCGAATAAGCTCTTTCCACGCATCGAGCGAGCCGCCAAGCGCTGCTGCGAGGTCTTTGGCGGAGGGTTGAGTCTTTCTGCCGATGAAGGCGTTCGGGAAATCCACGCGTACCTTCTTTCTGGATTTCATGAATGAGTTTACTTGAGGGGCCAGGGGAAGCAAACAAGAAATTCAGCGGAATTGGATCAGGACGGCTTTAAAAGAGAGCGCGATTCGGCCTCTTGTGCTGCGGGGTTGTCCGTTCTAAGGTTGGTTCCACGTGGAACACGGGGGCACAGATGAGCTGTGCCGCATTCGTAGGTGAATTGCTTGTTCCACGTGGA
>Ga0326728_10013529_pt1 | contig 17688 bp, 13 predicted proteins | sample MB3enrmetagenome_FD_207602 | JGI IMG/M metagenome (GOLD analysis project Ga0326728, IMG submission 207602) | Lab enriched peat soil microbial communities from McLean, Ithaca, NY, United States - MB31MN | ecosystem: Environmental > Terrestrial > Soil > Wetlands > Peat | place: USA: New York... | reverse complement strand
GTTGAGCGAGGAGGCCATGCACCTGGTCATGGCCGGCGTTGTCGGGTCAATGGGCGGGGTGATCAATGTGCTTTTCTATCTTGCCGTGGAAAAAGTTCAGATGCTCCTGGCCCGTCGCCCGGGCCAAAACATCGTCGAAGTTGTGGAGAAAATGCCCCTGGGGTGGCGGTTCATCACGCCGGCGTTGGGCGGCCTGGCAGCGGGGGCCGTGTTGTTTTGGGGACTGCGTCTGGCGGGGAAACAGCGGACGACGAACTTGCTGGAGGTGGTGGTGGCAGGGGATGGACGACTGCCTTTGCGGAGCGGAATCATCCGGGCGGTGTCGTCGCTCATTAGTATTGGCAGCGGGGGATCCATTGGACGGGAAGGGGGCATTACGCAATTATCGGCCACTGTGGCCTCGAAGTGGGGGCAAATCGCCGGCTGGCAGCCGTACCGGCTGCGGTTGTTGGTGGCGTGCGGGGCGGCGGCCGGGATGGCGGCGGCATATAACGCGCCGATTACCGGGGCGATATTCGCGGCGCATATTGTTTTGGGGAATTTTTCGATGAACTTGTTTGCGCCGCTGCTCTGTTCGTCGGTGGTGGCGACGATGGTTTCGCGGAGCTTTTTTGGAATCAAGCAGTGGTATGAAGTGCCGGGTTTCGACTTTACGCGCATAGCGCAGTTGCCGTGGTTTCTGGTTCTGGGCTTGCTGGCCGGCGTGATGGGGGCGGTGTTTCTCAAACTGTTGCGCGTCAGCCAGGAAGCGTTCAAGCGCGTGCCGGTGTTGCCGCTGCGCATGGCTGTTGGCGGGTTGTTGGTGGGAACGCTCGCGCTGGCATACCCGGAGGTCTGGGGCAACGGCTACACGGTGACCAGCGGGTTCATCCAACATCCGGTTGCGGGCAAACTGCTGCTGGGAATTTTCCTGGCGAAATTGCTGGCCACCGCGGTGACGGTGGGATCGGGCGCGGTGGGAGGGGTGATCACGCCGACATTGTTCCTGGGGGCGGGCCTGGGAAGTTTGTTTGGGATGAGTTTGGAGGAAATGGGACTGGCGCCGACGAATTTGCCCATCGGGATATTTGCGCTGGTAGGGATGGGGAGCATCTTCTCGGCCACAACCCGTTCGCCCTTGCTGGCCATTGTGATGATCCTGGAAATCTCGTTGAATTATTCGCTCATGCCGGCGCTGATGCTGGGCTGCGCGGTGTCCACATTGGTCTCGCAACGTCTGCACCCCAATTCCATTTATACCGAGCCTCTGAGATTGCGCAGCCTGGAGGTGGAGAGTTACCGGCTGGGGGCGGCGACCGAACAAACCATCGGCGATTTGATGAGGGCGCCGGTGCCGCCGGTGCGGGAGAACACGACCCTGCCGCAGATCGCGGAGAGGTTTCTGGGCAGCCAGAACAACTTTATTCCTGTAGTGGACGGGCAATTTCGGCTGGTGGGGGTGGTGGCTTTGCAGGATTTAAAAGGGTACCTGGGGGCGGGACAGGAATTGAACGCCATCATAGCCGGCGATGTGATGCGGGCCGTCCCGCCCTGTTTGCGTCCGGGGCAAAAGCTGATGGACGCATTGCCTGTCTTGCTGGCCAGCGAGCAGCGGAACGTCGCGGTCATCAACACGTTTGAGGAGAAGCGGCTGATTGGCTCGGTGCCGCGCGCGGAAGCGCTGGCCGCTCTTTCCGAAGCCATTGCCGCCGGCACGTCCACCACCTCTTCGACTGAAATCATTGCCAAAGAAAGGCCAGCGCGCCCAAAGCCGCCGCCAGCAGCCAGATAACCAGCACCGATTGCGTGGCGCTCAAGCCGCGCCGCGCCAGACGGTGGGACAAATGATTTGTGTCGCCGAGGTAGAAGGGCCGGCCCACGCGCCAGCGCAGCAGGACGACCCAGGCCAAGTCTCCGAGCGGGATGGCCAGAATCAGCAACGGGGTGAGAACGGCCAGCATCCGCGGGTGCGTGTGCGTGTAGAAATGGGGCAATATGCCCAGAACAGCCAGCAGGTACCCCACCAGGTGGCTTCCGGAGTCGCCAAGAAAGGCGCTCGCCTTGGGAAAATTATAAGGAAGAAAACCGAGCAAAGCGCCGGCAACTAAAAAGGCCATCGTCGCCACCAGGTATTGAGGCGGGTCGGCCCGGGCCGCGATCAAACCAAACCAGGCCGCCCCAATGGCCCCGAGTCCGGCGCAAAGCCCGTTCATGTTGTCCATGAAATTGAACGCATTGACGACGGTCAAAATCCACAGCGCCGTTATCCCATAGCTGAAAACGATATTATGAACGAAGAGAGTAATTCGAACACCCGTTGCGGCGACAGCCAGGGCCGCCAGCAATTGGCCGCCAAATTTTGCCGCCGGCTGCAACTCGACTTCGTCATCGCGCAAACCGACCAGCAACATGCCAAAGGCGCCGGCGATTATGCCGAAGAGCTGGATGGCTCTGACGTCCAGGCCGTATTGGAAAAGCTCCATCGTGCCGGACGAGGAGGGGAGGAAGGCAAAGACCGTTCCGCCCAGCAATGCGGCCAGCAAGCCGGTCATCACGGCCAGCCCGCCCGCCAGGGGAATGGGAGTCGCATGGATTTTGCGATGCCCCGGATCATCCACCGCGCCGTGACGCCGGCACCAATGGCACCAAAACGGCAAGGTTGCCGCCGTGGCCAGGGCCGCCGCCAGCAGGGCCAAAAAATATAAGGCTGTTTGATTCACTTTTGCCGCGTCGCCGCCAACTGGTGATACAGTGTGCAAAGCTTTTCCACCATTGTCTCGATTGAAAAGGATTGGCGAACCAATTCACGGCCGCGCGCTCCCATGCGTTCCCGCAAGGCGGGGTCCCGGGCAAGTTGGACCAGGCGTTCGGCCAATGTGTCCAAGTCGCCGGGGCGCACCAGAAAACCTGTCTCATTGGGGAGACAAACTTCATTGGCGCCGTCGCAATCGTAAGCGATCACGGGACGGCCCGCCGCCAGGGCCTGTGGCAACGACCGGGGAAGACCTTCCCGCCGCGAAAGATGGACCAGTATATCCATGATGCCGAGGTAACGCGGCATCTCCTCCGGAGGAACCAGTCCGGTGAATATAAAATGCTTTTGCAATCCGAGAGACTCTGCCCGGATTTGCAGGCGCTGGCGCCAGGCCCCGTCTCCGATGAGCAGAAACTTCAAGCGCGGGCAGCGCCGGAACACAGCGGGAGCGGCCGCCAGCAAGTCGTCATGGCCCTTGAGTTTGAAGAGGCGGGAAACTTTCCCGATGACAATATCGTCCGCATCGATCTGCAAACGACGGCGCAAGGCGGGATCATTTTGCGCCTCCAGAAACGGCGGGAGCGCAAAGCCGCTGAAAATGCGGGTGTATTGTTCAGGGCGTCCGATGCCGGCGGCAAGATATTGCCGGGTCATGGCTTGGGCGACACTGACGAAATGGGTCGTCACGCTGGCGGCGAGACGCTCGGCGCCTTTGAACAGGAAATTGGGAATGGGGCCTTGAAAGTCGCCAAACGAGGGGCCATGAATGGTGTGAACGATAATGGGCACTCCGGCGCGGGAGGCGGCCAGGCGGCCGAGAATTCCCGCCTTGCCGCTGTGGGTGTGAACGATGTCGGGAAGGGTGGATCGGAACATTCGGGTCAGGCGCAGCAGTGTCGCACAATCGTAGATGGGATGGACGGCGCGAACCAAAGTGGGCACCAGGCTCAAAAGGTCCGGTTCTTCGCGAAAGAGGGAGGCCAGCGAACCTTCAGGGCCGGTCGTAGGCCCGCTGATGAGATTGACCTGGAAATCCGGCCTGCGCCGCAGGCCAAGGACCGATGCCACCGTGTTTTCCTGTGCGCCACCGATGACCAACCGGGTAATGACGTGCGTGACCCGCATCCGGTCGAGCCGTGTTAGTGGCTTTCCAGCTTTTTCAACCGCTGCTTGACCTGCTGATATTCAGGTTGGTCGTCCGGGGCGGAATTCAGATAGCGTTTGAGGCAGCGGATTTCCTCGGCGGGATGCTTTTGCCGGTCAGCGATTTCGGCCAGCCCGTAATCCACCACATAGGACTGATGGGGCAATAACTTGCGCAACGTTTTGTAGTCGTTTTTGGCCGCCTCGAATTGATTGAGCTGGAACTCGGCAATCCCGCGATTTAAAAGCGCGGTCGGATTGCCCGGCTGGAGTTCCATGATTTGATTCAGGGTTGCGATGGCGGGTTGGAATAATTTGAGCATCATTTGCACTTCGGCCTTCTTGAGCAGGGTGTCGGGAACAGCGTTCGGACGGATGGATTTCAGGTTGACTGACGTCAGTAATTGTAATTCCTGGTCGAAGTAGGACAGCGCAATATTGAAGCGGCGGGCGGCCTCGGTCAGATTCTTCTGGCGCAAAGCTTCGTTCTTCTGGCGCAAAGCTTCGTTCGCCTCGCGCAAAGAGACGTAGGCGGTGACGCGATAAAACTCGGCCAGAATGGCGACGCGCTTTTCGTCACGCGGGTCCTCCTTGAGCGCATCCTGCATAAGTCTTTCAGCCGTTGGGAAATCGTTCTTGGCATAGTAGGCCAGAGCTTCAACACGGGAGATTTCCCACTTGCTGGCGGCGGGATTGGCGTGGAGTTTCCGAATCAACTCCATTGCCTTGTCAGTCTGGCCCGAGTCCACAAAAACTTTGGCGAGGTCCAATTCGGCGCTGGCATCCCCCGGCAGCAGTTGCAAGCGCCGTTCAAACAAAGCGGCGCCTTGCCGCAGATCATGACCATCGGCCATCAGTGTGCCAAATGCCAAATCCAGATCCGGTTCGTCCACCGGCCCGTTGAATTTGAGGATGGGCACCAGCCCTCGATACAGGTTGACCGCTTTGTAAATGAGATCTCCCGAGTCGATGGGCCGATGGTCGTTTTTCTGCAAACGTTCGTTGTATTGCTTGTTGATTTTGGCGATGAAATTATTCGTATTGATCCGCGCCGCTTCGGCAAACTTGGCGTTGGCTTCCTTGAGAAGGCCGGCCTTTTGCAGATCGACGCCCCAGAAATCCAGGGCGACGGAGTAATTGACACTGATCGCAGCGACATCCGGGTCCAGCTTTGACAGGGACGGGAGCGCGGGCAGCGATTTTTTCCCGAGTTTTTCCCAAATGTCCTGGTTTTGCTTGATTTCCTCGCTGGTGGGCAGGGGTGGTTCGATGGCATCTTTTGGGTAGGTTTGAAGCTCATAAACCAAACCATGCGGTATCAAATAAAAGGTCTCGAAATAATACCCAAAGCTCGGACTCAGATAATAAATGGAGTGCGTCCGGCTGAGACCATACAGATATTTTACCAGCGCGTCGGCAGGAAGGACACGAGGCAGTTTCTCGGGCGAGGTGGTCACTTTTTTAAGCTCTGGATAACGGGAAACCAAATAGGCGATATATTCCCGGTACGGCAGCGACCCTGTCTCGATCAGGATGTTCGTATTGGGCTTTCCTTCCCGGCGGAAAGCCGCCTCCAACAGATATAATCGCACGGGATCATCGCCCAGCAGGATGAGGGGTTTGGCCGGCAACTCCCGAATGGCTTCCCTGGAATAATCCGCCAGGGCGTTGCTCTTGCCCGCGTTAATATGGGGAATGTTCTCGTAGAAAAGCCTGCACGGCGCGGCAACCGCCAGCAAGCAGAGCAATCCCGCGACCAGCAGGTTGACGGCCCTGGTCAGAAGCCCTTGCTTCCCCCAGGCCTGGGCGGCACTCTTGCCAAAGACAAGAAGAACGTAACCGCTGTAATAGCCAACGCACAATGCTCCCATGTAGTAAAACGTCAAAAAACCAATCGGCGCCTCATGCAGCCGCAGGCTGGGGCTGTATTTGAAATCGAAATACATGCTGAGCGCCAGCAGCAGAAAAAAAATGTGCAACAGGCGAAACATGAGTCTTGTCAGAATGGTGCCCGTCGCGCTCACTTCCCCTGCGAAGGAAGGCCAGCGGATTCCGGCAAAAAAAAGCGGCAGGAGGGTCGGCAGCGCCGCCACCGCCACTATCCAGCGCGGGACCATGCGAAGGCTGAAACTCTGCACGCTCAACTCCATGTGCAGGAGCGACAAAAAATTGGCCCGCTCACGGCCCAGGCTGCCGATCGCCGGAACGAGCAAATAGAGCAGCAAACCCAAAATTCCGCATCCGGCCATGCGCGCCAGAAATCTCCAATTGAAAAAGTTGACGCCTTTGATCCAAACCAGGGCAATGAGAAAAAAAGGAAAGAAACCGATCAAAGCCCAGTCATTGGCCGCGCCCAGGCCATAGAGGAAGGTGAAACCCGACAGCCAGTCGTCATTTTGTGAAATGCGGAATTTGAGGAGGCAAAAAATCAAGAAGGCAAAGACCAGCACGTCCAGCATATTCGCGCTCGCGGCAATGGCATTCCGCCAAAAGGTCAATTGCAGGCCCATCATGAGCACGGCGAAAAGCACCGGCAGAAATGCCGCCGGCAGCGAGAGCAGGGAAAACTCCCCGCTCTCCCGTTGCCGCTGTTCCCGCGTGCGATCATGCGGCAGCAGCCGCACCGAGGCGGCCAATATGCCCAGGGTCAGCGCCGCGCAGAACGCGGCAAAGGCATTCAAGACGGCTGGCTGCCATGCGACCGGCAGCAGGCGGATCGGACAGGTCAAAACAAAAAACAGCGGAGCACCCTGGGTCTGGCGCCACGACAATGGGAGTGGGTGCCAATCCCACCCCGTGACCTTCGCAATGAGTGGCAGGCTGTTAAACGTCACCCAGTGATTGAGAGTAAACCCGTACAAGAGCAATGCCCCCAATACAACCAGCCAGGGAGACGGGATGATCGCCCGCTTTTGGGGAGGGCTGACTTTTTCTTCTGTTGTCATAAAGGGGAGTTTGCAGCAAGGCGCGTCCTGTTAGCAAGATTTATGAGCGGCCCCGTCCGGAGCCGTTTTCTTTCGCGCGTCGGCCACACATTCAATGTGTTGTGTCTGAGGAAACATATCCAATGGAACAATTTTTGTTAATTCAAAGGCATCATCCGCGCACAAAACGTTCAAGTCCCGCGCCAGGGTCGCCGGATGACAGGACACATACAATATCTGGGCTGGCTGAAGCCTCCTGATGGCCTGGAGCATTTCAGCCGGACAACCCGTGCGCGGCGGGTCCAGAATAAGTGTGGTGGCTTCAGAATCAAAACGCCCCAAAATCCCGGGCAGAAGGTCTTCGGCGCGCCCCACCACGAACTCGCCATTGGCCAGGTTTCGTCTGGCCGCGTTCTGTCTTGCCGCCTGAATTGCGGCCACATCCACTTCCACACCCGCAAAGTGCCCGACAATGCCGGCCAGTTCAATGCTGAAAAAACCAACCCCGCAATAGGCGTCAATCAAAAACCGGCAGCCGCTGTCCTTGACCCGCGTTCGCACAACGTCCGCCAGCCTGGGCAGCAGGAAAAAATTGTTTTGGAAAAAGGAATCCCGCGGCAGGTCCCAGCCGTCGGGCGCGACGCGCAGCACCACTTTCAAGCCTCCCTTTGGCGGGGGATGCCGGCGGACATGCTGGATTTGCCGGTTCAAGGCGGGTTCGGCAATTTTGCATTCTTCGATATCCACCACCAGGCGATTGTCAGCCCGCAGGAAACCAATGTTCAATCCTTGTTTGAACTTGTCCCACTGGCTGCGGATCATGATGCGGTTGCGGTAGCCAAACGGCTCGGGGCAGGGCAGCACCGGGTCGATCACCGCGCGGTCAAAGCCGCCGATGCGCTGGAACAAATCGCTGATTTGTTTATGCTTGAGACGAAGTTGTTCCGGGTAGGCAATGTGTTGATATTGGCAGCCGCCGCAATCGCCGAAGTACCGGCATGGCGGCACAACGCGCTCTGCCGCGGGTTGCAGGACCCGCAGCAGACGCGCCCGTCCGAAACGGGGTTTGACCTCTGTCAGTTCCACTTCCACCGTTTCGCCGCGCGCCACAAAGGGGACAAAGACCACAAACGCACCCCATCGACCGACGCCATCGCCGCCGAAGGCGATGTCGTCGATGGTCAATGTCAGTTTCGCGCCTGGGGCGGGAAGCGGCGGGTCCACAGATTTCTTACGCGACGGCGGTCAAACGGGCCTGTTCGTGTTTGGCCACGAGGGCCTGGACCTGGGCCGCGGCGTTGGCCGCCGTCAGCCCGTATTTTTCGCGCAAATGATCCACGGTGCTGGCGTGCTCGATGAATTGATCGGGCCAGCCGATGCGCGCCACGGGAGTGGAAATGCCTTTTTCATTGAGCAGTTCCAACACGCCGGCCCCGTAGCCGCCGGGCAGCACATGATCTTCCAGGGTGACGACCACCTCGGCGGCGCGCGCAAAAAATTCATGGGCGCCGGCGTCCAGCGGCTTGGTGAAACGCGGATTGATGACCGCGCAATCGAAACCTTCCGCCAGCAACAGTTCCGCCGCCTGCTCCGCCATGTGATGCATGTTGCCCAAACCAAACAGGGCCACTTTGCGCCCCTTGTTTCCGGCGAATTTCCGCGTGATTTCCGCGCGGCCGATTTCCATCAGGGCCGGCTGGTCTTTGACCGTCACGCCTTCCGCCGCGCCCCGCGGATAGCGAATGAACGCGGGATGCTTCTGGTGCGCCGCCGTAAACATCATGTCGGCCAGTTCGTCTTCATTTCGCGGCGCCATGGCGATGATGTTGGGCACGCAACGAAGGTAGGCGATGTCGAACAGGCCGTGATGAGTCGGTCCATCATTGGCCGACAAGCCGGCGCGGTCCATGCAAAAAATCACGGGCAAATCCTGCAGGGCCACGTCATGCACGATGCAGTCATAGGCCCGCTGCAAGAAAGTCGAGTAGATGGCGCAGACCGGATGGAAGCCCATCGTGGCCATGCCGGCGGCAAATAAAACAGCGTGCTCTTCGGCGATGCCCACGTCGTAATAACGGCGGGGCATGGCCTTTTCCAAGGCCTTGAGGCCCGTGCCGCTGGGCATGGCCGCGGTGATGCCAACAATGGAATTATCCTTCTGGCACAGTTTGACCATTGTTTGACCGAAAACATCCTGGTAATTCGGGGGAGCGCCGGGCTGGGCCGCCGGCGTGTTGCCGGTCACCGGGTCGTAAGGTCCCAAGCCGTGGAATTTTTCCGGGTAATTCAAGGCGGCTTCGTAGCCTTTGCCTTTCTTTGTCAAGACATGCAGCACGACCGGCAATTCGCTGGCCCTGGCATATTCGAGCGTGCTGATGAGCAGCGGCAAATCATGTCCGTCTATCGGCCCAAGGTAGCGCAATCCCATTTCCTCAAAAATAAGGCTGTTGCCATAGCCGCCGCGCCCGTCGGACTCCGGTTGCTCCGGGTTTTGCTCCAGGGAAACTCCCGCCAGGACGCTTTTGAGGATCTCCTCGGCTTTATGGCCCAGCTTGATGGCCAGCTCTCCTTTGGGCATGCGTTTGACCCATCGTTCCAGGTCCTTTTGCACGCGGTTGTACTGCGGATGGGTGATGACTTTGTTGAGGTGGGAGGAAATCGCGCCAACGTTCTTGGCGATGCTCCACTCATTGTCGTTTAGAATTCCAATGAACCGCCGGGTGGTGTGCGCGATGTTGTTGAGGGCCTCAAAGGAAATCCCGTTGGTCAGGGCCGCATCCCCAAAAATGCAGACCACGTTTTCATCCGACCCGTGCTGATCGCGCGCCGCGCACATGCCCAGCGCGGCGGACAAGGCGGTGCCGGCGTGTCCGGCCCCGTAACAATCGTGCTGGCTCTCGGTGCGGAGCGCGAACCCGCTCACGCCGTCGGTCGTGCGGATGGTGTGAAAGCGGTCCTTTCGTCCGGTCAGCAACTTATGCACGTAACTTTGATGGCTGACGTCCCAGACAAATTTGTCGTGCGGAGTGGAAAAGACAAAGTGCAGCGCGAGGGTCAATTCGACCACGCCGAGATTCGGCCCCAAATGGCCCCCATTCTTGGCCAGTTTGGTGATCAGGTCGTGGCGGATTTCCCCGGCCAGTTGCTGCAACTGTTCCACAGTCAGTTTTTTGACGTGTGAAGGATGGTCAACCATGTCCAGATAGCGGCTCATAAATTCTCCCCGGCAATGGGCGCGGGCGTCAAACTCAATTCCCCTTTGGGACCTTTTTCCAATTGTTGAATTTTCAACTCGGCCTCGTTCAATTTGGCCTGGCAAAGCTGCGACAATCGCGTGCCTTCGGCGTAACGCGCCAGCAATGTTTCCAAAGGCAGGTCCTGCGCTTCCATTGACTCGACGATTGATTCGAGCCTTTTCAGCGCTTCTTCGAACGGCAGCTTCTGCATGTCGTCAAGAGCGCACTCCGCGCCTTTGGCCTTCGGCATGAGCGCACCTTAGAGGAAACGCGCCGCCCCGTCCAGCCTGAAGATTGATGGGGGCAAGTCCGATTTTGCCCAGCCCGCTTCCCCAAACAATTACCTTTCAGTTTGAAAGGCAGCTCTGATTTTCTCAAGAAAACGAGCCCCGAGAAAAACAGTGAAATTTTCAGCGTTTTGCAAAGTCATAACAAGTTGTCAGCATGGCATTTACACAATTTGCAATTTTTGCAGTTGACAATGGTCTGGCTGCGGCGCTCCGACTGGCAGTTTTTCAGAACTTCAGCCTTCAGCCTGTTCCTTTGACCCGTCGCCATACACATCACGGCGTTTTTAGAATTCGCGTCACTTCCGGGCCGAATTGCCCATAGTGGCGGATGTTCCGAATAAAGACCCATGCAGACATCGTGCAGGCTGGCGAATCAATCTGGTTCCATTGTAGTCTTGACGCCTTGGAGGAGGAGGCGCTTTTTGGCGGAGAGCAGGGGTATGAAGTCCGGATGCTTGAACATTTCCGGACGGAGCACCCCCACAAAGGGGAGGTTGCGGTAACGCTCGGCGTAATCCAGTCCGTAGCCGACCACAAAATGATTCGGAATTTCGAATCCGATGTAGTGCGCGCTGACCGGCTCGACGCGGCGCGAGGGCTTGTCCAGCAACACGCAAATTTTCATGCGGCGCGGGCGCAGCTTGCGCAGTTTGACCATGACTTGCGAGAGGGTTTTGCCGGTGTCCAATATATCGTCCACCACCAGGACATCACGGCCGCTGACATCCAGGCGCAGTTCCTTGGTGAAGACCAGTTCAGCCGATTCGGTCCCGCCTCCGTAGCTGGAAACGCCGATGAAATCCAGGCGCAACGGGAGGGAAAGGTGCCGGAGCAAATCCGCCAGGAAAACAACGGTGCCGTTCAGGAGCGCGACAATGACCAAATCGCGTCCGGCGAAGTCCTTTTCGATCTGGCGGGCCAGGGCGTGGACGCGGCGGGCCAGTTGCTCCTGGGAAATCAGAATAAAATCGATTTCCTTGCGCCAATGGCGCGGCGGCTTTTGGATGCGTTCAGGCATTGCATGGAATTTAAGGGGAAAGCGGCCGGTGGGAAGTTTAAAATGTGCGCCCCGGCACCGAAGAAAGGCTAAATGCTGAAGGCTAAAGGCTAAAGTGAAACGTGGTCAGAGAGCATTTCCGCGTGGTTCGGGTATTTGGCGGTTAAAAATTCTGCTTCTTCGACATTTTCAGTGGATCAGTCGCATGGGACTTAGAGTTTCCGGTTTTTTGGGCTGTTTTCATGGGCGCGCGGCTTGGCGTTTTTCTTTTCCAACAAAATGAGCCACCCTCACGGATGGCTCAATTATTTCACCAGATGGTTGGCTGGGATGCCCTACGCCTTTGCCATTCGCCGCCGCCCGGCGCAGGCCAGCAGCAGGCTGACGGCAGCGATGCCGAAGATCCCCGGGCCCGACTCCGGCGCAGTAAAGACGGCTTTCCCACCACCGGACCCCCCCCCAGGGATAGGCGTGAACGTGTACGTCATCGTTCCCCCGGATATCGGATAACCTGATTCTGGCGTCGAAATGGTCGCAGTGTTGTTGGTCTGGGTGTCGGACACAGAAAACGGGCCATACTGCTTATTAGGAAGTGTAGCAGTCAACTCCCATAAAGTCATCGTTCCAGAGCTTTTTATGGCATTGCCGTTGGTCGTCACCGAGAGCGAATCGTCCAAGAGATACTTCGTTTCGCCAATTGTTGTGATGTCAGTTGAGCCCCCTATTGGAGCATCGCCGCTCCATTGCTCCGTGCCTTGGCCGGTCCAAGCCTCTTCACCGAGTTGCCCCGTCGTTGTCCAGCTAAACGTGGTGGTCGAGGGATCATACGCGTCGGTCCCACTCAGCGAAAAACTCTGACCGAGCCACTGTTGTCCGGGGAGCAGGCTGTATGAGAAACCGCCGGTGTTGGGATCAAATGCGAAACTAAACTGCAAGGCAGTCGAAGAGTCAGAGCCGGCATAGGCCTCGATCATCAGCATATCGCTCATTTGTGCGTCCATGAGCGTCTCCAGGGTGGTGTCGGTGGTGTCCGCATGTACGTTAGACGGCGCCGTCAAGAGCGTTCCCAGCACGAGCAGTGAAAGGAGATTCGGCAACATTTTCCTCATGGCATGGCCCTCCGTCGCAGGATCCGGTTCAACCAACGCCGCCAGAACACCATGACTTGGATTTCCCAGTTGAACTGAACTGACAGTAAATTTCTTTTGGAGGCCACGGGGAAGGAGGTCTGAGCGGGGGGTTAAGAGTTCGTTTTCGAGCATGGTGGTGAGCTTCTTCATATCATCGCCCTAATTATTGCCGTTCATGGTTAAGGATTAATGGCCCCCCGCGTGTCTTTTGCGCGTGGTCAATTAGTTACCAGCATAAACTATTCCACGTAAATTAGCGCAGTTTATAATGGGTTCCTCCAATGAGCCTAACGGCTTGCATGTTAAGGGGTTGGGTGGAGCACATTTTCTGCCATTGCCGGCGGCCTTTGCGTTTGGATGACCCGCGAAGTGTAAGAATCGGCGGCAGCATGGAGCGGAAAAACCCGAATGGCGGAAGCGCATGTCCCTGCAAGGCCGGTATTTATGGCAAATTGTATTTGCTGGATATGGTTATGTAAAACTTCCCGACGTTTTTACAGTTTGGGGTGATGGTAAAGGGCAATGTTGCTGGCGCAACGACGGGGCAAAGGGGGTTATGAAGCTCTCCATCCTCAAAAGGGGGGTGGTTTTGGGCAATGGAACGCCCTTGCCTCGAAAGAGGGGAAATGTCATTCTCGCAGAACGTGAAAAAAGAACGCCAAAACAACAGGAAAGACAATTCAAGGAATGGGCATCCCTATTTTCTGGAAAGCTGTTTGCTATGGTAGTCGTTTATGCCGACGAAACCGGAACTGGAGGCATTCCAAAGTCTGGAGAAGAGCCAGCGCCTGGTATCTACGGATTTTTGGCAACCCCGGAAGAGTGGGACAAATTTAGATTGCGATGGACAAAAATGTTGGACGAGCACGGAGCAAAATATTTCCATTTCAGGGAATTGAATCCAAGCTTTCAGAAAAAACATCCTGACAATCCATTTTCCTCATGGGATGAGGTTCGTAAAGATAACTTCATTTACGATATGGCGTTTGTTGCTGGGTCAGGACCAATTCCATTCGGTGGGAATAGGCCACTAAAGCAGTATAAAACTGCGGCAGAAGCTTACGAACAAGCCTTTGATGGATTTTTCGCGGATTTTTCCTCGCAAATGGATGCTCACTTCCCAAACGAAAAAGACAAGGTCTCATTCATTTTTGACAATAACCACGCCGAAAATTGGATTGCAATTCTGAATAAAAAATGGAAGGAGGCGATTCAGCGTGACAGTAGAATCGCTGATGAATATACCCTGATGAATCCCAAAACAGAGCGCGGGATGCCCTGCCAAGCAGCAGACATCCTTGCTTATGTTCATCGTCAGAACGTCTCGCCAACGTATGACAAGGGCCGAGCCTTTCCGTTCAGAATTTTGGATTTGGCAGTAGGGAGAAAGGCATTCAGCATGGGGGGGCATCCACTTAAACCGTTGGCCACGATGAAGGATTCCGACTGGTATGATCTAATTCAGGACATGCGAAAACGGAAAAAACAATTTGATGGGGCTAGAAAAGGGCTTGGATTGGAAAAAAAACAATATTATCCAGGCACAGAACATCCGCGCATTCGAGAAATTTATCAAAAATGGATACTGTTTAACACAGTGAGCCGCCGTGATTTACGGGGGCAAGGAGCAAAAAGGCACATTTAAATTTCCCTGATTATCAAGGGTTTACGTCCAATGTGAAAAATAATTGTTGCATTTACGCAAGCGTTTGCGTATGTTGTCGGCAGTTATGAATGTTCACGCTCAGGCATTAGGCCGACTTGGCGGAAAAGCCGGGACTGGAAAATCGAAAGCCCGGACAAGCGAGCAAGCCCGTGCCGCTGTAATGGCGCGATGGAACAAGCCGGGAGCGCGGAAAGAAAAGTCAACAAACGAATCCTGCTCTCTGAACGGGGGAGATTAAGATTACGATTAAGATTAGGAGATGGAACCCGCCACGTAAACACTGAGATGCCCCCTAAAGGCAGGGCGTCATTTCAACATTTGTTTTTCGGGATTCATGGAGCCTCCGGTTGACAGAGTGTTCGATTCCCGGCGGTCGCCGCGCTTCCTCCATTGCTAATCTTTCAGTTTCATCGCGCAGGGTCAGGGGTTGCGCGGCGGTTTGTCGTTGAGGGTCATGGCCGATTCCTTGCCGCGCTCACGTTCCTTCCCGGCCACAAGTTGACGCAATTCTTCGGTGGTGTGGATCATCCGGCCGGGATGAGGATGCGCCGCAGACCATGTGCGCAACTGTTCAAAAAACCGGTTCACGTCATAGCCGGACTCGGCGGCGAGTTGGTCTTTGATGCGCCAAACCTCTTCCAGAATCGGATTCGTTTTCATAGGTTCATTCTCCCATAAGCTCAACCGGAGTGCAAATTCCATGCCTCAATCCCCCATGATGCGGTCAACGGCGATGTGTCGGAAACGACATCATTGGCCGTCGAACGACTCAACAATGCGAAGGTCTTCTTCCAATTCGTCCGCACCGTAGTGAATCGGGATGCGGCACGCGCCCAATCCCTTCAGGAAAGCCGCCTGTGAGATTCCCGCGATCTCCGCAGCCTGTCCCAGCGTGACTTCATCGGCCACAAACAGGCCAATCGCCAGATGCAGGGCCGCCGCCTGGGGCGATAAAGTGGCTTCGACAGATTCGGGCAAAGTCAATTGCATGCCAATAACTTGGACTCTTTGCCATCCGGTTGCAAGCCGTTTCCAAAAAGGCGTCCATATTCGAATTAAGAAGATTAAGATTAAGATTAGGATTAGGAACAAGAAAACGGGCGCATCTCACTTTTTGGGCGCGGTGCAGTCCTTTTGCGGCCATGCTCTGATTGACACCCCGTGTCAACGGTGCTTCCGAAGGGAAGGTCGTTGCAACTGCTTCAGCGGTTTCCAGCGCGAGAAACCGTTGGAAACGGTTTTTCCCCCAGTTCCCGCTCTCGACCACCCCGTTGAAACGGGGTGTCAATGAAACTTGCCCTTGGCGAATGCCTAAAAACTGAGATGCGCCCCAGGAAAACGCCAGGCGCGGTTAAGTGTTGCGCCGGCGGGGGTTTGCCCCTAAACTGGGCGGCTGTGGGGAAATGTGCCGCGCTCGAGGGCGCGGTGGAACTTTTTTTGAAATTATGTCACAGCATCGAAGTCTGCGCGCCACGAGCACCTTAGGGGCCAAGCGCAATGTCCTGAAACGGTTTGAACGGGTTGCCATTCTGAAAAGACGGGGCCAATGGAAGACGGGCGACAAGGTCACCGGTCTGCGCAAGACCAAGGCCGATGTGTGAGTTGGACTTGTGGTTCGTCTTCAAAAGTTTCTGGCCGAAGCGGGCATTGCCTCGCGGCGGGCCAGCGAACAGGTCATTACCGCCGGTCGGGTGACGGTCAACGGCGCGGTGGCATCGCAATTGGGCGTCCAGGTGGACCCGCAGAAAGACCGTGTGGCTGTGGATGGCCGGGTCGTGGCCCGGAAGCGCAAACTGTATGTGGCGGTGAACAAGCCGCCCGGCTATGTCTGCACCCGGGGAACGGAAGATGAACGGAAGAAAATTGGCGACCTGTTGCCGCGGGAATGGACGGGACTGTTTTCGGTTGGCCGGCTGGATTACCAGAGCGAAGGGTTGATATTTTTGACAAATGACGGCGATTTTTGCTTGAAATTAACGCATCCCCGTTATGGCATACCCCGGAGATATGTGGCCTGGATTGAAGGCCGGGTCACGGCAGAAATGATGAAGAACTTTACACAAGGCGTGGTGAGCGCGGGCGAGAAATTGCAAGCCCGGCGCGCCCGGCTGATTTCGGCCAATAATTCCAACAGCATCGTGGAACTGGAATTGACTGAAGGGAAAAACCGCGAAGTCCGCCGCCTTTTTGAATCGCAACACCTGGCGGTGCGCCGCTTGCAACGTGTCCAAATCGGACCGATAAAGCTCGGCCAATTGCCAGCCGGCAAATGGCGGGTGTTGACAGAACCAGAGATTAAGTCCCTACTTCCCGTGTTATGAAACTTACAACTTGGCTTTTATCCGCACTGACTCCCTTGACCGCGATGTCGGTCCTGGCGCAGGCGTCGAACCCCGTGCCGCCCGTCATGAACCTCCCACCCCCCGCCGCTTCGGCCGCGCCCGCCGCGCCCACCGGACTCGGCGTCGAGCCCGCCGCGAAACCGGCGCACGAACCCAAGGCGAAGGCCAAACACACCAAAGCGCCAACTGTCAAAAGCAGTGTCGTTCTCAATCCGCCCGTCACGGCCATCGTCAAGTGCGATGTGCTGGATGTTCGGGGCCAGGGTTCCTTCGCCGGCGAAGTGATCACCCATGTGAAGAAGGGCGAGAGCGTCACTGTTTTGGAAGAAATCACCCTCGGCCACGTCCGCCCGAGTGAGCCTGGCCAATGGTCCCGCATTGTCATGCCCGCCAAAGCGACGGTTTGGGTGGATGCCGACTTTATTGATGCTGAAACCAAGGCCGTGCACGTCAAGAGAGTCAATCTGCGGGGCGGCCCCGGAGAGAACTACAGCATTGTCGGCCGGTTGGACAAGGGGACCGCTGTCAAAGAAATCCGCAAAAAAGAAGGCTGGGTGGAAATTGAGACGCCGGCCAACGCCTTTGCATTTGTCGCTTCTGAATATTTGGACAAGCAGGCGGCAGCAACGCCGGCTCCCGTGGCGGCCGCCGCGCCGCCGCTCGTCACTCCTCCTCCGACGGCGGCCGCAGCCGCGCCTCCACCCGCCGTTGAGACGCCTGTTGTGGTGAACGTGCCGGCGGAGACGGTTCCGGCTCCCGCCAAGCCGGTGGAAACAGCGCCAGCCGGGCCTGTCGCACCCGCGCCGACGGCCGCGAGCCAGGCCGACCAGGAACGTGCGGCGTTGCATCGGGCGACCGCTCCCGCCGCTCCCGCTCCCGCAGCGGCGGCGACGCAGCCGCAACCTGCGAAGCAAGAGACTCCGCGCATCGTGACGCGCGAAGGGTTTGTCCACAGGGCGTATAACATTCAAGCGCCGGCGGGTTATGAGTTGCACGATATCAAGACCGGCGAGCTGATCGAGTATTTGCAACCCGCGCCCGGCCCAAAAAAGTTCAAGATATTCGTTGGCACACGAGTCAGAATCACCGGCGCCGAATTTTTGGATCCAAGCTGGCCGCGCACGCCGGTTTTGCGCGTCCAAACGGTTGATCTCATGCCCTGATGCCACCCGGCAATCTTATCGACGGTCGCGCCATCGCTGAGCAGATTCACCAGGAAACCGCCC